>Ga0302324_100006855_pt1 | contig 24374 bp, 21 predicted proteins | sample Palsa_T0_1_FD_201949 | JGI IMG/M metagenome (GOLD analysis project Ga0302324, IMG submission 201949) | Peat permafrost microbial communities from Stordalen Mire near Abisko, Sweden - Palsa_T0_1 | ecosystem: Environmental > Terrestrial > Soil > Palsa > Peat permafrost | place: Sweden: Abisko... | reverse complement strand
GCAATGACATAGTCGGCATGTTCTGCGGGCGCTGCCAGAGCCGCCTTCCAGCTATCGTAGTCGCCTTCGTTCACGGTCTGGCGTAAAGGTAGACCAGCAGCCTGCAAAGCGCCAACATGATCGGAGTTGTACATCAGAATCGGCACGCCAATAGGAAATTTCTTCAGTTCACGCGCAAGTGCGCCCTCAAAAGCAACACGTGTAGTTGAGTTGACAGCTGCTTCTTTTAGAACAAGTGGAAGGCCGTGCATCATGCTAATGGCATTGACGACGACGAGAAGAAGAACAGCAGGTTGAAAAAGTCTCGACGCAAGTGGTCGGGACTTACCCCAACGAAGCTGCGCCCAATCCAGAAGAAGAAAAGTAAAGATGGCATAGGCTGGTAGCATCTCCATACCGTAGCGCGAGTTGTAATAAGAGTGCGGCCAAAGCGGCGGGATAAAGATGGGAACCGCCCCATACGCAATGGAGTAGACATAGAATGGCAACGGCAGCCACAGAAGCAGCGCGGGCAATGCAACCCTGCGGCGAATAGCAAGTACAAGACCGGCAAGCGAGGCAGCCATCACGACGAAGCCAATCTCCCATGCAGCCGCATCGACCTGCGCGGTACGCGTGTATAGGAAAAGAGCCCAGATCGGATCGTGCCATCCACGATAGTGTGGGGAGCCCGGCGGGGAGGTCTTTCTGTCGATAGCTACAGCGGAGTAAGGCCCACGCAGGAAGTCTAGCGGATCGTGAAAAAAATGCTGGTTATACGCGAGCCAGCTCGCCGGGCCGGCAACAGCCAGCACCGTAAAGAGGATGAAGGATGGAGCAACCCTGCGCCAGATATCGTGGTGGCGCGCCAGGGTCACGGTCAGGACACACCAGACGGCAGCCCCGACAATCCAACCGTCGTACCGAGTGAAGACGGCGGCGAGGATAAACAAGCCGAGCAGAATCAATCGCCGCGCGACAACTGTCGGGCTGGACGCCTGAATGCCTGCCACACACTCGACGGTAAGCAGCGTCGTCCAAATGAGGATCGCCAGAAAAAGCGGCTCTGTCATCGCCGTGGTCGCAAGGTAAAGCAAGTTGGGATTGAGCGCATAAAACGCAGTTGCGGCAATGGCCCAGCGCGGCGTCATCATGCGTCGCGCGAGACGATAGAGACCCACGACACTGGCGATGTAGCAGATCAGCGAAGGCCATGCACCGGCAAGCCCGTTCTGCCACCATTCAAGCTTCTGCACGAAAGGAAGCATAAGCAGGTGAGGCAACGGCAGCCAGACACCTCCAAGCTGCACCAGGCCGGGATTATGCGAGTCTAGAATCCGGCGTGCGATCCCGAGATGTGCGACGGCATCTCCATACAGCAAAAGATAGCCGCGAGAGTACGAGATCATCAATGCCAAAAAGGCAAGAAGCACGGAGGCTAAGGCGATCGGAAAGATCTCCTCGCGTGTTGCTGGTCGGACCTCGTCTGGATCAGCTTCCACGAGCGCGCCACCAGCAGCCGAGGCTGCTGGTGCGCCAAATCTACCCAATCTACGCCTTCGTGTGGTCAAGGTGCGAGATCTCCCGGAAGAGGTTGAAGCGCTCGTCGATCTCGTGCTTCGTCACACTCTGCAGACGCTCAGTGCCGAAGCGTTCGACCGCAAACGAACCCATCACGCCGCCATAGAACATCGCCGTACGGAAGACTGCGGGAGTCAACTCGGGCTGCGAAGCGAGGTAGCCATAGAAGCCACCGGCAAACGAATCCCCTGCGCCAGTCGGATCGACCACCTCCGCCAGCGGTAGTGCTGGTGCCCGGAAAGGACGCGAGACCGTCGCACTTCCCGGAAAGGAGCGGTCGCTGAAGAAGGCAGTCGCACCGTACTCCCCATGCTTGACGACCAGCGTCTTCGGCCCCATGCTGAGCACCTTTTCCGCAGCGAGGACAAGGTTGCGTTCGCCCGCAAGCATGCGAACCTCGCCATCGTTGATCAGTAAAACATCAAGTTCGCGCAGCACCTTAGCCAGGTTTGCCGCGTGGTCGGCGATCCAGTAGTTCATAGTGTCGCCGCAGACCATGCCGACCTTCGGCATCTGGCTGCGAACACGACCTTGCAACACGGGATCGATGTTCGCCAGAAAAAGATACTCGCTGTCCTTGTAAGCATCCGGGATCTTCGGCTCGAAGGTTTCAAAGACGTTCAGATCTGTACCAAGCGTCTTGGCTTCATCCATATTTCCCGAGTAGGAGCCAGTCCAGTGGAAGCTCAATCCATTCGCCCTTTCCAGGCCCTGGGTATCGATGCCACGTCGCGTCAGAATAGCTTCGTGCTCGGCAGTAAAGTCTGTGCCGACAACAGCAATGACACGGACCTGCGTGAAATAACTGGCGGCAAGAGCAAAGTGCGTTGCAGCACCACCAAGGCAATCATCGACTGCACCATGCGGGGTCTGAATATTATCGAATGCCACTGATCCTACGACAAGAATTGCCATAAACTCCCTTTGTAACAGTCCTATTGTTGTCTGTAACTATTGTTGATACATATAAATAAAATGAAATGGCCGTCTGCTGTTAAAGATATTTATCCAGCAAGATGGACAGCTTCTGCCGAGTCTCTGCGGGAATTGCTTTGCGGTCGGTAAGGATAGCGTACTTCAGCGCATCTGCACAGGTACATGCCTTTGCTTGCGTTTGCAATGCGGCAACGGCAGCGCGCACCACTTTAGACGCGTTATCGGCATTCTGGTGAAGCACTGCGACAACCTGATCCACGGTGACATCATCGTGACCCTCCCGCCAACAGTCGTAGTCTGTGACCATCGCCATCGTGGCGTAGCAGATCTCCGCCTCCCGCGCCAGCTTCGCCTCCTGCAGGTTCGTCATGCCGATGACGTCTGCGCCCCAGCTGCGATACAGGTTTGATTCAGCGCGAGTCGAAAACTGAGGCCCTTCCATGCAAATATAAGTTCCACCGTTCTTTCCGACAACGCCGACAGTGTCACAAGCCTGCTTCAAGACAGCAGTCAGGGAAGCGCAGACCGGATCACCAAAGGCGACATGCGCCACAATGCCTTCGCCAAAGAAAGTAGAAGTGCGAGCGTAAGTGCGGTCGATGAACTGATCCGGCATAACGAAATCGGTTGGCTTATGCTCCTCTTTAAGTGAGCCAACGGCGGAGACAGAGAGAATGCAATCGACACCCAGCATCTTCATGGCGAAGATATTGGCCCGGAAGTTCAACTCGCTCGGCAGGATGCGGTGGCCGCGTCCATGCCGCGCAAGAAACGCAACGTTTCGTCCCTCTAACTCGCCCAGAATAAATGCGTCCGAGGGTTCCCCGAACGGAGTTTCCACGCGCTCTTCACGTACATGTGTAAGCCCGGGCATGGCGTATAGACCACTGCCCCCGATAATGCCAATCTCTGCCTTCTTCAATACCTTTCACTCCTCTAGCGGACGCTGTCCGGCTTTGGTGTTGCCCCTGTAGAAGTATATCGTTGCGAGCCTCCAGCGCTCATCGAGCCAAACGATTCCAGCAGCCTCGCCATCGCAAGGGTGGGTTCGTGCTGCGATGAAGCTGCGAGCTGCATAGGGCCATCCGCTTGCACACTCGCGATGCTGTCGCGCAACTTGCGAGAAAGGGCGAGATTGAAGCCTTCGCCAATGAAGACCTTGTTCCCAGACCGCGACATCAGCACATCCCCCTCGTTGGTCGAGTAGACCTGTTCTTCTTCATCAACCTCATCCTTGGAACGACGCACAACGCCGGAGTACTTCCTCGGTATCTGATTGGCGTAGATACGCATGAAGGAGCGTGCGGAGTCTGCGTTCTTCCAGCGAGAGTAGTAGAGCAGACTGATCGAAGCCGTCGACTCTTTCTCGTCCGCCGTAACTGCGGACCTGCGTTGCGCCGCATAGTAAACACCGCCATCCCAGGCCGGCGCAAGCGCTATAGCGATCTCTCGTCCGCCGAAAAGTTCAGTCAGCATGCGAACATCCAGTTCACCCATCACGCCAAGGTCGTAGGGCGTGTACTCCGAGTCGATCAGAGGATGAATATTCGGCAGCCGCAGTACCGGCACCGGCGTATGCGCCATATATGCCTCGGGATGCATGATCTCGAAGCTCGACGATGGTGGATTCGCCAGTACACCGGCAAAAGCTGCGTCCTTGCCCGCCTTGACGAGTATCGCCTGCTCAAAGCTCAGACCTTCGCTGTAAGGAAACAGCAGCGACTCTTGCAGCATCAGCGGAGCCCGAGCCATGATGGGCGACCCGCTTGTATCAGCAACCTGCTCTTTCAAACGATCCGCAAGCTCGGGAGAATCCGCGATCGTCTTTCCCGTTGACCGCAAGGTGTAGTCCACAAAGACAGCCATGGCCTGCCCTTCGGCGACAGCATCCCGAGCGGTCTCCGCTTCATCCACCTGCAGATGGCGATTATCCTCCTGCACAGTATGAGATGTCCCGTTCAAGCCCACATCAGACCATTTCGTGAGACCGACCTTCTGATCCTGCAGGGCATGCGTCAGCTCATGCGCGAGCACAGGTTTCTGCTCGTCAGGTTGGATCCAGTCGAGCAGATTCACCGTCTTCGTCTTGTTGTCATAGAAGCCCGCAATCTGCTCAGTCAACAAGGAGAGCAGAAACGGACGAAGATGGAAGTCGCGGTCAAGCAGACCAAACTTCTTCAGCACAATCTCAGAGCGCTCCATCCGCTTCGCGCCTTCATCCTCGTCAAACTTCTCCTTAAGATAGCGATTGACCTCTTCGCGAGAGATGAGCTTCCGTTTGACGCTATGCTCGATAGGCAACTTGGTGTCTGTGCTGACGAAGCTCAAGATCTCATCGACCGAGAGAAAGAGCTCCTTTGCCTGGTCCTTCGTCATCGGGGTCTGTGTCTCGGACGCTGCAGGAGCCTGCTGCGCTGGAGAACTTGTTGCCTGCTCCGCGCCCGCCACACCGCTCATCGCCAGCAGCACGAGGCCTACAACCCCGATCCTAAAATATCCGCCTGCTCCGCAAACTTCTCGCCGCAACATGAACCCCTCAATCGACAGCTATAATCAAGTGTACGCAGAGTTTCGCGTGCCGTCCGCTATGGCCCAATCAGCACAATCCGAGATCAGTATTCCATCGACGACAAGCCCCGAAATACAGCTTGCCGCTTTGCTCCAAAACGTAGGAGTAGCGCTGCTGGACCACACAGGGTGGATTCGCGTAACCGGAGACGATCGCGTTCGCTGGCTCAACGGGATGGTCACCAATTCGACTCAGGAACTGAAGCCCGGCGAAGGCAACTACAACTTTCTCCTGAGCGTACAGGGACGGATTCAGGGCGACGCCACCATCTTTGCTGAGCCCGATGCCCTCCTTATGGAGACTGCCGCAGCGCAGGTGCCCATCCTGATGACATTGCTCGACCGCTTCATCATCATGGACGACGTGGAGTTGTCTGACCTCACCAATACCCACACGGGTCTGTTAGTTGCAGGCCCGCATGCGGTTGGGTTATTGACGAAGATCGGCATACCGGCAGGAGCTCTTGCAGCGCTCGAAAGACAGACCCTAGCATGGAACTCGACCGTCGTCACGACAATCCATGCGTACAGCCCGCTGGTTCCGCGTTACGAACTGTGGATCGATAAAGCGAAGAGAGTTGAACTTTTACAGGCTCTACTGGACGCGAATGCTGTCCTCTGCGAACCGCAAAGCCTGGAGTGGCTGCGCATGCTTGAGGGAACACCACTCTACGGTGTCGACATTCGCGACCGCGAACTCCCCCAGGAGACCGAGCAGACCCGCGCACTCCACTTCGCCAAAGGTTGCTACCTCGGCCAGGAGATCGTGGAGCGGATTCGTTCGCGGGGCAATGTGCATCGCACCTTCGTAGGTCTTCGCCTCAACGGCGAACTTCCTGTCGCCGGCTCGAAGCTGCAGACCGACAGCAAAGAGATTGGTGAACTGACCAGTGTCACCTCAATTCCGCTTTCCGGAACAGCACAAATTATTCAGCTCGCGTTGGGATACGTCCGCCGCGAGGCCCTGGATCGCGCATCTCCGCTACTTTATCCCGGCGGTACCGCAATCCCAATCGCCCTTCCGTTTTCGTCCGCTGAAACTACATAAGCGAAGCCTGCATCTGAGTCTTTTGAAAGAGTGTGATCATGCCTGAACAAAATAAGCCGTTTGTCGTCACCGATCGTCGCAAGTTCACCCTAGACGGCGACCCCAGACCCGACGCCGATCCATCGCCCGAGAGAGAAAAACGTGCAGAGGTTCCAGCTGAGCCAGGGGTCGCAGCAGAGTCTAAACATGTCGATGCGCAGACACCCGAGCTCGCACCAGAAAACGACCTGCCGCCAGCGCCAACCGCAGAGCAGAACGAGCAAGCCCGCCTCGCTTATGAGATGACGGCAGACCGGCTCGATACTGCGATCCGTTCGGCCAACCCTGGAATGGATCACCCACCCGCCATGAGCTTCGAGCAGCTCGTTCAATCCGTCTACATGACGGCCATCATGCAGTTGGGAGGAGCCACCCACGAAGGTCAGCAACCCCAGGTCGACATTATGGGAGCACGCCAGAGTGTCGATATGCTGGGCGTGGTTGCAGAGAAGACCAAGGGCAACCTGTCGGCCGAAGAGAATCGTTTGCTCGAAAGCGCGCTGTTCGAGCTGCGCATGGCCTTCCTTGAGATCACCCAGGCGCTGGCGCGCTCCGCCGCGGCAAAGGCCAGCGGCGCACCTCGGCCCGGCCCCGTCGGGCCCAGCATCGTCCGCTGAGCGATGGAGGCGACTCTCACCTTTCTGGGCACCGGCACCTCAATGGGCGTGCCAACCCTCGGCTGCGACTGCGCGGTGTGCACCTCGACAGACCCGCATAACCGGCGCACACGCCCATCAATCCGCCTCTCCTATGACGACCGTACTATCCTGATCGACACTGGCCCTGACTTTCATGCGCAAGCCCTGCGCGAGGGCGTCCGGCGCGTCGACGCAGTGCTTTACACCCACGGCCATGCCGACCATGTGATGGGCTTCGATGATCTGCGCCCTCTGAGCTTTCATGCGAAGGCCAATCTTCCGATCTACGCCGACGACGCAACCGCGAAGAATATCGAACGCATCTTCGAGTACACCTTCCGCAAAGAGGACCGCTACCCCACCAGCGCGCGAGTCGAAATTCATCGCATCGATCCAACCCCCGGAGCTGGAATCGAACTCTTCGGAGCCTGTTTTCGCCGCATCCCAGTGACCCATGGTCGCGAGGAGATTACTGGCTATCGCTTCGGTAGCGCAGCCTACCTGACTGACATGAGCGATATCCCTGAGGTCAGCCTGCCCCTCCTTCAGGATCTCGACGTGCTGATTCTCGATGCACTTCGACGCGATCCACATCCCAGCCACTCCCACCTCGACAAATCTGTCGCAATCGTAGAAAAACTCAAGCCGCAACGCGCCTACTTCACTCACATGAGCCACGATCTGGACCACTCCTCCATCGAGACAATCCTTCCACCGCACATTCGCCTTGCCTACGACGGGCTACAGATCCAATTCGAGATCGCCTGATGCAGATATTTCACCAGCTCGAAGAGATCCCCGCCGACTACGGCCCGACGATCGCCACCATAGGCAACTTCGATGGGGTGCATCGCGGTCATCGGTGGGTCATCGCCGAAGTAGTTGCACGCGCGCGTGAACTTGGTATTCGCTCCATTGCGATCACCTTCGATCCGCACCCTGCGCGAGTCGTTCGGCCAGAGTCGAGCCAGCCCCTCATCACGCCGCTCTCGCAAAAGCTGGAGCTGCTCGCAGCAACCGGCATCGATGCAGTATTGATCCTCCGCTTCACCCGCGAACTTTCACGCATGACGGCGCGCACCTTCGCCAGGGATGTGTTGCAGCAGACGCTGCACGTAAAGGAACTGCACGAGGGTGAAAACTTTCGCTTCGGCTATCAGGCCGAAGCTGGAATAGAGAGCCTCGAAGTCCTGGGGCGAGAGTTGGGATTTACGGTTGCGGTCTACGCGCCACAAAGCATCCGAGGCCAGGCCATCTCCTCCAGCCGCGTTCGGCAGTTGATTGCAGAAGGCGACGTAAGCCACGTGCGCGCGCCTCTGGGCCGCTCCTTCGCAATTCACAGCTCTCCTGCCTCGGGCCGCGGCTATGGCACACGCTACACCGTGCCGACGATCAACCTCGCAGCCTACGCGGAACTGCTGCCAGGCAACGGCGTCTACATCACATCGCTCACCGTCGGAACCGGCCCCTCAAGCGAGACCTTCGACGCCGTGACCAACGTCGGCAACCGTCCTACCTTCGGCGCAGACTCCTTTACCGTCGAGTCGCACCTCTTGAACTTCCACCCGATTGAGTTAAACGAGCAGACGCCACTTACGCTGACCTTCCTGCAACGGCTTCGCCCGGAGATGCGCTGGCCAAACCCGGAGGCGCTTCGCGAGCAGATTGGCCGCGACGTCGCCAGGGCAAGGCGCTACTTCAGTTTGTGTCGGGCGGTGGATTCGAGACCCCGTTCCGCTCATCCTCGACAGCCTTCGCTGGCGCCGTAGTTGTCTTTCCCGGTGTCACCGGAACAGCTCTCATTGGAGTTAAAGCCCGCGGCACATTGGGCGTCTTAGGCTTATCCATCGGTGGCGGCGTTGTATCCGCAGGTCCCGGATTTGGAGACACAGCAGGAGGAGCTGGCCTCTCAACGATTCCATCTGCCCCAGGAGCATCCGGATCTGCCTCATCCGGCACCTTCATCGTCGGCTTTACCAACTTGTCCGCATCCGTCGGCTTACTCAATGGAACATCTAATGTCTTCTTTGGCGCGCCCGCAGTAGCAAACATCTCATTTGGCTTCTTCGCGATCGCCGCCCGCATAAAGTCCATCCACATGGGCAGCGCCGCACGAGCGCCGGTCTCCTTATTCCCCAGCGTCTGTCGATCGTCGAATCCAATCCACGTGCCACAGGTCACCGATGGCGAAAAACCGATAAACCAAGCATCTGTATAGTCATTCGTCGTGCCCGTCTTTCCTCCGAACGGGTGCTTCATCTGCGATGCAGCCACGCCGGTTCCCTGTCGTACCACAGCCTGTAACAGCTGCATCATAGTGCGCGCCGTCTCCACTGAGATGACTTCGCGGACTGGCGTCGGACTCTGATCGAGCGGAAGACCATCCGCCTGCGTCACCTTCCGAATGGTGTGCGGCTCAATAAGAATGCCATCGTTAGGAAACACGCTGTAAGCGCCCACCTGCTCGGTCAACGAAATCTCTGCCGAACCAATGGCCACTGGCAAAAACGCGGGGATGTTACTCGTGACCCCAAACCGGTGCGTCGTCTCGATCACCTTGCGGATGCCATACCGGTCCGCCAGCTTCAGCGCGGGAATATTTCTCGATTGGGCGAACGCGTTCAGCAACGTCATCGGCCCTTTGAAGTCCGCCTCATAGTTGTGCGGCGTATAAGGCCCGTTCGGTGTGGGAAAAGTCGTCGGGCCATCGACGATAATATCCGTGGGCTTCGCGCCTGCCTCAATCGCAGTCGTGTAGACATACGGCTTGAAGGACGACCCCACCTGACGCTCTGACTGTGTCGCGCGGTTGAACTGCGAGAGCGCAAAATCGCGTCCCCCCACCATCGCCAGTACCTCTCCACTCGCGTTGTCTACCGCCATCATCGAAGCCTGTGCGCCAGAGTCCTGCTGCAGCGAAGCCCGCAGCGTCCCATCAGGTGCCTTATCTTCTACCCTGACGTAAACGATATCGCCGTTGCGAAGAAAGCTATCTGCCCCTTCGTTCTGCGTCCACTTCCAGTCCTCCGCTGTCATCACGGCCTGCTGTTCGCCGAGCTTCACCACGATCTTTTTTGCAGACACCTCCGTCACTAATCCGTGCACGTAGCTGCCTTTGTCAATCGACTGCGACCAGTCCGGATGCTTGTAACTCTCCAGGGTCGCGCCATCCAGCACAATATTCTGCAAATGTCCGATCCATCCACGGCGACGCTCATAGGTAGCCGTACCATCCAGAACGGCCTTATTCGCAACTAGCTGCATATCAAGGTCCAGCGTCGTATAAACGCGCAGCCCCGCACCATGGACTTCTTCAACCCCGTACTCCTTCTCCAACTGACGGCGTACCTCTTCGACGAAGTAAGGCGCAACGCTATTGGCTGGCGCTTCGAGATGCAGACCGAGCGGTGCAGCCTTCGCGGCACTGGCCTGCTTCGCCGTAATCTTCCCATCCGCCAGCATCTCACTCAGTACCAGGTTGCGACGCCGCAGCGCACGATCCGGATACTTCAGAGGCGAATAAGCCTCAGGTCCTTTAGGCAAAGCCGCCAGCAGAGCTGCCTCCGGAAGCGTGAGATCGCGAACATGCTTGTTGAAAAAAAACTCCGAGCCCGCTTCGAACCCATACGTGCCGTGGCCAAGGTAAATCTGGTTCGCGTACAGCTCGAAGATCTGCTGCTTGGTAAAGCGCCGCTCGATCTGCACCGAGAGGAAGACCTCCTGCAGCTTGCGGCCATAAGTCTTCTCGGACGAGAGAAACAGATTACGTGCAAGCTGCATGGTCAGTGTGGAGGCGCCCTGCGCGCGGCCCTTTGAATGCACATCGCGATAAGCAGCACCCACAGCGCGCACCAGGTTCACTCCCCAGTTCCGCTCAAAGCTCTTGTCTTCAATAGAAATAATCGCCTGCCGAAGCACAATGGGAAACTCCGTATACGGCACCACCACGCGACGCTCCAGGGCAAACGATCCAAAGACCTTCCCGTGAATATCCACCAGTTCGGTTGTTGTATTTGGGCGATACCGCGCCAGGTCTTCCATCTGCGGCAGGTCGATGGAGTACACCAACATCAAGCCGCACATCGCCCCGAAGATAGCCGACAGCCCCAGCAAACCGGAGAAGGTGATACGTCGTGCAATCCGGCGGGTGGGATAATCCGGCCCGCTCAGCGTAGCGCGACGCAGAATTCGCTTCCAGAGAGCCTCGTCTTCAACCTCTGGCGATGTATCCTCGCGATTGAATAAGCTCGGCACGCCACTTCACGATAGCACGCACAGACACGGAAAACGCCGCAGTCAATCGCCGTCTACTAACGCGAAAGTGTTAGCCGAAGAAGGCTACGCCGCTTTACTTTTCAACAAATCGAGCGCCTTGGTAAGCTGCTCATCCACGCTAACGCTGGGCTTCGGGGCTGCCTGCGCGCTCCCCGCCGCTGCAGCATCATCATCGGTAGCTGCGGCATCATCATTATTCGCAGCCACTAGGATCTCAGGGGTAACACCATCATCCTGCAGCTTCTTCCCGGACGGCGATTCATACTTCGCAACCGACAGAATCAGCGCAGAGCCATCCGGCAGCTCAAACGTCTTCTGCTGAGCGCCTTCGCCAAACGTCTTTTCGCCCACCAGCTCCGCACGCTTATTGTCCATTAGCGCCGCCGCCACCAGCTCCGCCGGTCCAGCCGTTCCGCGATTCACCAACACCACCACGGGCGCCGTCGTATTGATTGCCTTCGAAGCATCGGCAACAAACGTCTGCTTCTCCACCTTCTGGCCTTCAAGCGTTGCGATGGTGCCAGACTTCAAAAGGAAGTTCGCCAACCGCGTCGCCTCCGTCATGTCTCCAGCGGCAACGTCCCGAAGATCGAGCAGCACCTTCTTGTTGCCCGCCTTCTGCATCCCCTTCAGCTTCACTTCGATCTGCTGCACGTGTTCGTGATCGATCACGCCAGGCTTCAGATAGAGGATCGAGGAGTTCTCATACATCGTCTCCGCAACCGGAGCCAGTGGTGTGGCAACCCGAGTCAGCGAAACCTTTTCCGGTGCAGTCTTGTGTGGCCAAATCACCGAAATCGCCAACTCGCTTCCCGGCTGGCCCTCAAGCAAAAGCTGAATCATGGCCAGCGATAAATCTCTCGTGTCCAGCGAGCCAATGAATTCGATGATGTCGCCATCGGTCAGGTTAGCTTTGTCCGCGGGGCTACCCGGCACAACCGAAACCACCGTCGCATACCCGAAGCGCTTCGAGACGTTGATCCCTACCTGAGCCTTGCCGCCCTTATCCGCCTTATATGCCTTGTAATCGGCCGGAGACAGATAGCTGGAATCCGCATCCAGCGACTCCGCAAGCCCGCGCAGCGCGCCGTTCGTCACGGCATTGATATTCGGCTCTTCAACATAGTCCGTCTGAATATGCCGCAGCACCTCGCTGTAGACATTGATCTGGCGATACGCGCCATCCTGCGGCTCAGTAGCAGCGCTCACGCCGCTCGAGTTCACACCCAGGAAAACAGTCAGCACCAGAACAGCCGACACGGCTAGCAGCAGAATCTTCGAAATCTTAGGCATAGGTCAGAGCAATCTCCACGGATATCGTCGCGACAGAGGTTAGACGCACCCCATGAGAGAAATGATACTCTCGTACGAAGATAGCGCCACGCTGGCTGCCATACGACTTTTGGTGGCGGTGGGCAGAATCGAACTGCCGACCTACGGGTTATGAGTCCGTCGCTCTAACCATCTGAGCTACACCGCCGAAGTGTTCAAGGGGTAATGCCGGCACAAAACATCTGTTCGCAACATCTTCCGCGGATTCCGCAAGGAGAGACACTGGCTACGGCACAACCATCTCCAATCATACTTGATTCCACGCAGACCGAAAAGCCGCAGCCAATCGTCCTTGGAGTCATCCCCGCACGCCTCGCCTCCACACGGCTTGCCCGCAAAGTCCTCCGCAGCATCGCAGGCCGCCCGATGCTCGCCTGGGTCTTCGAAGCCGCAAGCGCCTGCCCGCAGCTCGACCGCGTGCTCATCGCCACCGACTCCGACGAAGTCGCCGAGCTCTGCCACCAAAACGGCTGGCCGGTACAGCTCACATCGCCCGACCTGCCCAGCGGAACCGACCGTGTCCACGCCGTCGCGCAGCACATCCACGCCGACATCTACGTCAACATCCAGGGCGACGAGCCCCTGCTGAAGCCGCAGCACATCACCGCTCTCCTCCAACCATTCGCAAAGCCGCACGTTGAGGTCTCCACCCTCAAAGTGCTCTGCACTCCGGCCAATATAATCAACCCCAACGCCGTAAAAGTCGTCACCGCCGCCGACGGTCGCGCCCTCTACTTCTCACGCGCAACCATCCCCTATCATCGCGACGCCCGAGATGTCCGTGACGCCCGCGACGGAACCTCGCCTCTCTACTGGAAGCACATCGGCCTCTACGCCTACCGCAGGACAGCGCTCGAACGATTCCCTACCCTGCCGCCCAGCACGCTCGAGCAAACCGAGCGTCTCGAACAGCTCCGCTTCCTCGAAAACGGCGTCAGCCTATACGTCGAACCCACCGAGTTCGACACCATCGGCGTCGACACCGAAGAAGACCTCAAACAAGTCGAGGGGCTGCTACGCCGCTAGACCCTCTTCCTCTCCACGCAGCTTGATCGCCGGCCGTGCACTATAGGCCACAATCAGCAGACGATTGGGCCAGCCAACGATCACCTGAGGGCCGAATCTTCACCCATTCTGCGGAAGCTCCCGTCTCAAGCCACCGGAGCAAACTGCAGCGCCAGCCCATCCGCATTCGCCGTCACCACAAGCTCCTCAAGCGAAGAGACCACCCACGAGGCCGAGTGCAGCTCAGCAAAAGAGTGCGTCCCCAGTACGCCCAGAACCCGGCAACCGGCCGCAATCCCAGCTCCAACGCCCGAGGGTGCGTCCTCAACCACGACGCACTCCTCAGGCCGAAAACCAAGCAACCCAGCACCTCGCCTGTACGGTTCGGGATCGGGTTTGCCCCGCTCCACCATGTCACCGCTGATAATCCGCTCCGGGATCGGCAACCCTGCCGCAGCCAGCCGCCCCAGCAGAAGCCTTCGCGTCGCCGAGGTCACAATCGCCCACCGCTCCGGCGGAAGACTCTCCAGCAAGGCTTTGACCCCCGGCAGCACGGTTAAATCAGCCATGTCTTCCATCTCCATATCTTCGATCACGCGCAGCCCCACCTGCGGATCGATATCGGGCCGCAGAATCTTCACAATGTCGATGGCGCGCGTTCCATGCGGCACCTCGTACGTGTCGGCATTCGGCACATCGTACATCTCCGCCCACCGTCGCCAGCACCGCACCACAGACCCAATGGAGCTGATGAGGACTCCATCCATATCGAACAAAATACCCTTGGCAGAAACCTTAGTAACAGTAGAGACCGGCGCCATCAGGCAACACTCCCTTGCAACACGAACGCCTGAGCTGCGGCCAGAACTTGCGCAACCGAATCAACCGAGCAGCTCTCGCAGTAGACCCGCAGCAGAGGCTCAGTGCCGGAGGCGCGCAGCAGCAACCAGGTCTCCGCCGCGTTCGCCTTGCCTGTGCAGGCAGGGTTGTCGAGAAAAAATTTGATGCCGTCCAAAGTCTCTACCTTCAACACCTTCATCCCGGCAAAATCCGCAACGCCCAGCTTCGCCCGCGAGATCGCAGACTGCTTCACCGCTTCATCGATGTGCATATCCACGCGTCCATACTGGTGTTCGCCAAACTCCTCCTGCAACGCAGCAACCAGTTCGCCCAGCGTCTTCTTCTCATCCGCCATAACGTTCGCCAGCAGCAAAGAGTTCAGCAACCCGTCCCGCTCCGGCAGATGTCGGCTGATCCCGATCCCGCCAGACTCTTCGCCGCCGATCAGGATCTCCTGCTCCAGCATCAGGTCGCAGACATACTTGAAGCCGATACCATGCTCATGCAATCGCCGCCCGTACTTCGCACAGATGCGATCCAGCATCTTCGTCGTGTTGAAGGCCCGCGTCACATCGCCCGGCCACTTCTTCCGCTCCAACAGCCACTTCAACAACACCGCGAAGATCTTATGCGCGTCAACCACGTTGCCATGCTCATCGACCGCCCCGATCCGGTCTGCATCGCCATCCGTAACTAGACCCGCAACACACCTGTCCGCCACCACAGCCAACTGGGTCGCGTAAATGTGCGGCAGAATCGGCTCAGGGTTGATCCCCGGAAACGCCGGATTGATCTCGCTGCGCATCTCGACATACGGTACCCCGGCCCGCGAGAAGATCCCCGCAACCACGCCGCGTCCAGCCCCGTACATACAGTCGATCAAAAACTTGTAGCCCGATGCTTTGATCGCATCCAGATCCACAAAGCGAGCAATCGCAGCGATGTAATCCGGATTGAAGTCCACCGTCTCAACAGACGCCGCTACAGCGGCTTGCGATAACGGCTTCCCCAAATAGCTCTCAATAGCCGTCATGATGGACGGCTTACCCGACCCACCGTAGCTCGCCTTATACTTCACGCCATTCCACTCGGCGGGATTGTGGCTCGATGTAATCATCACGCCGCCTGCCGCCCCGCGCTCACGCACAGCATAGGAGAGCGCAGGCGTCGGCGTAATCTCCGCAGCCATCGTCACCGGAATGCCCGCGCCAGCCATCACCGCGGCCACGACCTTCGCAAACGAGCGCGAGCCAAACCGCGTGTCGTAAGCGATGCAAACCCCGGCCGACGCATCCTCCTCGGCCAGCACATAGTTCGCGATCGCTGCCGCTGCAACCCGCACATTGGCGTAAGTAAAATCATCGGCGATAATGCCGCGCCAGCCATCCGTGCCAAACTTCACTGCCGTCTCTGCCATAATTTATCGAATCGTTCCTGAATGCAGCGCTAGATCAGATCTTCCCGTCCTGCAGCCTTCAACTCCGCGACCACCTTGCCTACGTCCTGCGACCGCTCCCGCGTCGTAATCAGCAGAGCGTCCTTGGTCTGCACCACCACCAGGTTCGTCACGCCAACCAGAGCGATCACCTTACCCGGCGCATGCACATAGTTTCCGCTGGAGTCGATCGAGATGCACAGCGGATCCTCGCCATCAAAGACGTTCGCAACCGAGACCCGGTCCGGAGCGCAGTCGGCCACATGCTCATGCAGTGCGTCCCAGCAGCCAAGATCATTCCAGCCAAAGTCCCCTGGCAGGCTATAGATCTCCGCTCCCATCTCTCCCCTGGCCGACCGCGGCTCAAGCACAGCATAGTCAATGCTGATGTTCTCGCACTGCGGATAGACCTCCGCAAATGTCCCTGCGAACTCGGGCGTACCATAGGCAGCGGCAATCTGTTCGAGCAGCGGCGCCATCGCCGGACAATGCTCCCGGACCGCCCCTGCAAGCGTCTTCGCACTCCAGAGGAAGACTCCGCCGTTCCACGCATAGTTGCCCGACGCAACGAACTCCTCTGCCAGCGCTCGGTTCGGCTTCTCGGTAAACCGCTTCACCCTCCGCACTTCAATACCACCGCACGGCACCTCGGAGGCCTCCATAACTGGGCCCACTTCGATGTAACCGTACCCCGTCTCCGCGCGCGTAGGTGGAACCCCGAGGACCACAATCCTGTCTCCGCTCGCCGCCAGTGCCACACCGGCTTGAATCACCTCGGCAAACCGTGCAAGGTTCTTCACCACATGGTCCGAGGGAAAGATACCGATGACCGTCTCGGGCGAAGTCTTCTCCAGAAGAAACGCTGCCAATGCGCAGGCCGGCGCAGTATTTCTCGCCGCAGGCTCACTGAGAATCTGCTCCCCAGGCACCTCCGGCAGTTGCTCCGTAATCAGGCCACGAAGAAGATCGTTTGTAATCACCCATACATCGGCCGGATCAACCAGCGGCATTAGCCGCTCCACCGTCTGCTGAATCATGGTGCGCTCGCCATCGAGAGCCAGCACCTGCTTAGCCCGCGCTTTGCGGCTACGCGGCCAGAACCGCGTCCCACTGCCGCCTGCGAGAATCACCGGGGCGAATCGTAACTCAGCCTTACCATCTACAGGATGCATACACCTCCATCTTAAAGGAAAGGGCCGCACCAGACATCTTCAAAGTGCGGCCCAACCCTCAAGTCAATGATTAACCAAGCTTTGCAAAGTACTCCCGCATACGCTTGACGCCCTCGTTCACAACATCATGCGAAACCGCGTAGGACAGACGAATATGCTCATTCGTTCCAAACGCCTCGCCCGGCACCACCACCACATGAGCCTCGCTCAACAGCTTCGCCGCTAGATCTGCCGCCGACCGAATCCCACCCTTGCCGATGAAGTTCTTCACATTCGGATAGACATAGAACGCTCCCTGCGGCAAGGTGCAGGTCAGCCCGGGAATCGACTTAAACCCTTCCAACACCTGATCGCGCAGCTTAATGTAGTCCGCACGCATCTCCGCCACGCACTCCTGCGATCCGCTCAGCGCTGCAATCGACGCCCGCTGTACCATGCTGGCCGTGTTTGAAGTACTCTGCGACTGCAGCTTGCTCATCGCTGCGATGATCGCCTTGGGACCCAGCGCAAACCCTGCCCTCCACCCCGTCATCGCGTACGTCTTCGAGAGCGAACCCAGCACAACGATGTGCTCCTTACAATCCGTGAACGACGCTCCGCTGACGATCTCGCCCGTAAAGCTGAGGTAGACGTAGCACTCATCGAGCAGCACGTAGATGCCATGCTTATGCGCCAGCCTGACGATCGCCTCCAGGTCCTCCGGAGCCACCACAGCCCCTGAAGGATTCGACGGCGTATTCAAGATAATGGCCTTCGTCTTCGGCGTAATCGCCGCCTCAATCATCTTCGCGGTAATGCGGAAGTTCTCTTCCTCTTTGCTCTCGACCAGAACGACCTTGCCCCCCGCATACTGGATGATGTCCTTGAACGAGACCCAGTAAGGCACCGGTAGAATCACCTCGTCGCCATGGTCCACCAGTACCTGGATCGCATTGAACAGCGCCAGCTTACCGCCAGTCGTAAACACGCACTCGTCAGGCGTGTAGTTCGAACCAAAGTCGCAAGCGTGGCGATCGACAACAGCCCTGCGCACCTCAGGAACACCGGCAACATTGGTATAGCGAGTGAAGTTCTTCTCAATCGCCTCGATGGCCGCATCCTTGATGTGTCTCGGAGTCGAAAAGTGAGGCTCCCCCGCGCCAAAGTCGGCCAGGTTCACACCCTCGGACTTCAGCTTCAACGCCGCCGCTGTTATCGCCATCGTCGCCGAAACTTCAATGCGGCCGATGCGGTCCGCAAACACCTTGGTAGCTGTCTCTGTGGTCATAGCTATAGTTTGTCAGATTTAGCCACCGAGATAAAGCCGCATTGCTGGAAATCACGCTTACAGGCGGTTTGGCACCTTGGCCTTCAGCCGCTCCACCACCAGTGGGGGAACCAGCGCCGTCACATCTCCGCCAAGCTGAAATACCCCTTTAATCAGCCGCGAACTGACATATGTGTACTTCTCCGCTGGCATCATGAACAGCGTCTCCAGCTCCGGATCGAGCTTCCGGTTCATCATCGCCATCTGAAACTCATACTCGTAGTCGCTAATGGCGCGAATGCCCCGCAGCACCGCCTTTGCCCCCTGTTCCCGCGCAAAGTCCACCAGCAGCCCATTAAACGTCGTCACCGACACATTGCCAAAACTCCGTGTCGCCTCAAAGATCATCTCCTCCCGCTCCGGCACCGTAAACAGCGGCGTGCCTTTTTCGGAGTTGCGCAGAATCGCAACCACGAGTTCATCTACAATCTTTGCTCCACGCGCAATCAGATCGAGATGGCCGTTAGTCAGTGGATCGAAGGTGCCCGGATAGATAGCTTTGATGGTATGCATGCACCAGAAGCATATCGCGCTTTGCCCCACAAAAAATAAATCCGGTGATTTCTGTAGTCTTCCCCGGTAACTCTGCCGTCTCTTTCTATAGCTGCAAACACCTCGCGGTGGAACTTCGAACACGGTACCTGCATGCCCTCACAAGCCATCATCTCCGAGCGCCTTCCCATCACGCAGCAGCCCGTCGCCACGCCGCTCGATGACATCGACTCCCTCGTCGCCACATACGAGCAGCGCATCTTCCGCTTCCATCTCGTCTCCGTCCGCGACCGCGACGTGGCCCAATCGCTGACGCAGGACACCTTTATGCGCGCCTGGAACGCCCGCGCCAGCTTCCGTGGAGACTGCGCCATCTCGACCTGGCTCATGCGGATCGCCCTGAATCTCGTCCGCGACCACACCCGGACCGACCGCTTCCGCTTCTGGAAGCGCGTCTCCGAGACCGCCATCGATGTCTCTGATATCTCCTCGCACGTCCCCCACCGCGACAGCTCGCTCGAGTCGCGACTCATCGCGAACGAACAACTCACCCTCGTCTGGGAGAGCGTCGCTCAGCTCTCCGAGCGCCAGCGCAATGTCTTTCTGCTGCGCTTCCTCGATGAGCTCGAGCTCTCCGAGATCGCCAACATCACCGGCCTGCCCGTCAGCACCGTAAAAACCCATCTCTATCGTGCACTTGCCACCATTCGGGCCCGCCACAACGCCACCCTCAAGGAAGACCAATGACCCTCCACCTCACTCACGAGCAACTCTGCGACGTCATCCTCGCCGACTCCTCCCTTCCGCGCGAAGGCAGCTCAACGATCGTGCAGGACCATCTGCATGCCTGCCTCCATTGCTCGGCAGAGCTTGAGAGCCTGCGTGCCTCAATCTCGCTCTTCCGCGAAGCCTCCACTTCGTACGCCGGCCAGCAGTTCACGCGATCGTTCCTGAAGATAGGCTCCATCGCCCCTCCGCAGCACTATCTCACCCAGCCGCTTTACTGGGCCGCTGCGGCAGTCGTTCTGGTCGCCGCCAGCTTTCCCCTCAGCCTCTATCGCCAGCATCGTCCCTTACCCGCGGCAACCGCGATTGTCGCTCCCCACACCACCGAATCCGACGAAGCGCTCCTCGACGATGTCGACCAGACGCTCTCCGCCGATGTTCCCTCTCCCATGGAGCCATTGGCCGATCCCACCGCTGGTTCAACCTCAGCGCAATCTACTTCATCCCCAAGGAAGAATTAACATGCGCCTCAAACCTGTACTCTCGTTCATTCTTCTTGCAACCTTCTCTGCCCCTCTCTTAGTCGCTCAACAGGCCGATGGCGGTCCTCCACCCCTGGGCCCCGGCCAAAACGCGGGAAAGATGGGCCGGGATGGCGGCGGATGGGGAGCAGGCATGCACTCCGGCCTCCGCATCGGGCCTCCCGGCATCTGGTGGCGCAATCCCGACCTGATCCAGAAGTTGAACCTCACTCCAGACCAGCAGAAGCGCATGGATGACATCCTGCAGCAGAGCCGCCTTCAGTTGATCGACCTGAGAGCCACCGTCGAAAAGCAGGAGGTTCTCATGGAGCCGATGCTCGCCGCCAATCCGCCGGACACGAACAAGATTCTCGCTCAGATTGACCAGACAGCACAGGCCCGCGCAGAGCTCGAGAAGGCGAACGCCAAGATGCTCCTCGGCATCCGCAACGTGCTTACACCCGACCAGTGGACGAAACTCCAGGCAGAAAAACGGGACCGCCGCGGCATGAGGATGAGGCGCGACGGAATGCCCGGCGCCCCCGATGGATCGAGAGGTCCCGGCGGCGGCGAGGGAATGTACTAGCAACCCGACTCAAAAACCAGCATAAGCATGGACACCGGACAAACATCTGGTGTCCATTTTTATTGCCCACCTGTCTATGCCGATTCCCTCTTCCACCACAACGATTCGCTTTCGGATACCAATTCCCCCTGTCAGTCAGTAAGATGGGGCGCATTCAAAACACACCTGTCCCCTCACCTCACACACGAGCAGCCATTGCACAGGAAAAAGGAGTACTAAGCACGATGGAAGATAAGATCGCTCTGCCCTCCCTTGCATCCAAAGTCGCAAACCCCGCTCCCTTGGGGCTGGCGGGCTTTGGCCTCACCACCGTAGCTCTCAGCTGCGTCAATTCAGGCCTGCTGCCGCCGGAGGCCGTCGCCGCAGTCGTCCCTCTGGCCTTCGCGTATGGCGGCATCGCTCAGCTCATCGCAGGTGTACTCGAGTTCAAAGCCGGCAACACCTTCGGCATGGTCGCCTTTACCTCCTATGGCCTCTTCTGGTGGTGGTTCGCCTTCATGAAGTGGACCGTCGGCGCCGGCTGGCTCACCACGCCGCCAGCCAGCGGAGTCGCCGCCGTCCTGCTTCTCTGGGGAGTCTTCACCTTCCTCATGTGGATCGTCAGCTTCCACCTCAGCAAAGGCATCTGGAGCATCTTCCTTCTGCTCTGGATCACCTTCTTCTTCCTCGCAGGGGGCGACTTCGGCTACCTCATCGGCAGTCTGAGCTGCAGCAAAATCGGCGGGTTCTTCGGTCTCCTTGCCGGAATCGATGCCCTCCTCGTCGCCTTCATCGAAGTCCTCAACGCCACCGCCAACCGCGTCGTCGTCTCACTCGGCCAGCCATTCCTCAATCGCTAAAAAGAAGAGCGCCGGCAGCATAAGCTACCGGCGCTCTCAAATACCTTCCGTGCAAACTACTTCTTCGCGCGAACCACTTCCTTAGCCTGCGCCGGCCCATCCGCAGGAACCTCAGGAATCGGTGCACTCGAAGCACCGGCAATCCCCAGCTTCTTCCGCAGCTCCGCATCCACTCGCGCAAACACGTCTTTATTTTCCTTCAGGAAGCCGCGAACATTCTCGCGCCCCTGGCCAATGCGTTCGCCCTGGTAGCTGTACCACGCCCCGCTCTTGTCTACGATGTTGTGCAATACCGCGAGATCGAGCACATCGCCCTCACGCGAGATGCCCTCGCCATAAAGAATGTCGAACTCAGCGTCACGAAACGGAGCCGCCACCTTGTTCTTCACAATCTTGACCTTCGTGCGCGAACCCACCACCGTATCGCCATCCTTCACCGCGCCAATGCGGCGAATGTCGATTCGAACCGAGGAGTAAAACTTCAGCGCCTTGCCGCCCGTGGTCGTCTCCGGATTGCCGAACATCACGCCGATCTTCTCGCGGATCTGGTTGATAAAGATCAGGCAGGTGCGCGACTTCGACACCGTTCCCGTAAGCTTGCGCAGCGCCTGCGACATCAGGCGAGCCTGCAGCCCCATGTGCGAATCGCCCATCTCGCCATCAAGCTCAGCCTTCGGCACCAGCGCCGCCACCGAGTCCACCACCAGCACATCGATCGCATTCGACCGGACCAGCGCCTCCACAATCTCCAGCGCCTGTTCGCCATAGTCCGGCTGGCTCACCAGCAGATTGTCGATATCCACCCCAAGCTTGCCCGCGTAAGCAGGATCCAGCGCATGCTCAGCATCCACAAACGCCGCCAGCCCGCCTGCCTTCTGCGCCTCTGCAATAATCTGCAGCGTAATCGTCGTCTTACCCGAGGACTCCGGGCCAAAGATCTCAATCACCCGCCCGCGCGGAACCCCTCCCACACCCAACGCCGCATCGAACGAGATAGAACCTGTAGAGATGACCGAAATCGGTACAACATCCTTCGACCCCAACCGCATGATCGAACCCTTGCCAAACTGCTTCTCCAGCCCGGAAAGAGCCAGTTCTATTGCCTTGCTACGGTCATCTGCCACGTGATTTCTCTCCTAGGGTGTGGGTGAAAGGGGGGTTAAACATCCAATGCGAATTCTAGCACTCAAAACGTTTAAAGCAAATAAAAAGCGAATATAGAATCCCACAACCTAAGTTAGGAACAGAATTCGCAAGATGATCGCCTACTCTTTTATCCGACGGATACTAATATGTTGCTTTTCACGGAAGGGAAGATGGAATCATTTCATCTTTAGTGTTGAAATTGAAGCTCGTAAGAATCCAGCCTTGCTCGGTATGGTAGACAACAAACTTGGCAAACAGTGGCCCATTGTCATAGTCCAGTATGAGATAAAGTATCCGTGTTTTGCTGGAGAGATCTCGGGTGCCGATCACCTCAAACGATCGATACGCCCCATAGAAATCCTGAACTTGGCGTAAGGCGTTTGCTTGACTAAGTGCATCTTTACTTCCTTCTATAGGGCTGCCCTTAATCCAGGCTTTAACAGCTTCATCTGGGCCTTTGGCTTTATAGGCTTCCATACCGGACACAATGACGGACGGAATATCTCCGACAGCTTTCTTCTGATTTAAATCAGGGAGCGTTGTTGCTGACGCCAACTGACCAAATCCAAGAACAAGAGGACACAATAAGAGAGCAGCCTTACGCATGGAATCGCCTTTCAGAATAATGCAGAGCAATGAACTCGTGTCAACGACACAGTTCGTACCAACCTACTGCAACTTCATCGGGCCGACAACCCAACTACAACTATCGCCGTAGTAAATCCACCGGCTCATTAACATCTTCAATCCTGAAATACTGCCCCAGCGACGGGTGTTTTTTCGCAACCGCTTGATACATCTCCCACGCCACCCGCCGATAGCTGAAGTGTCCCGCGACGCCGGAGCGAAGTTCGGCGATGTAAAGCGCCTCGGCAAAGTCCATCTTGAACATCGAGCGACATCGCGTGGCCAGCGGCAGGCAGTACTGCGCCGACTGCGCAGCCTCAGCAACGCCCGAGTCGCGAAGCTGGCGATAGGTGGCATAGGCAGCGTCGAGCGCGGCCGCGTAGCTCCCCTCAAGTCCAGCCTCTGCAAGTGGAGGCTGACCAGGGCACACCGGCTCGTCATACCCATGGACGTCTGTATACGGCTGCAGCAGCTGAACACATCGGCGATGGCGGTGCATGTCGCGAAAGCCGCCAATATCCATGAGAATGTCGAAGCGCAGACTATGCCCGGCGCTAAATCCGCGGAGGAGTTCATCATGCCGCCCACGGTGTTTGGTGCCAAGGCCGATCAGCTCCGAGCGCTGGTTGGCGCTGAGAGCGGCGACCTGATGGCGAAGCTGACGATACGAGAAGTGGCAATGCGGGTAGAGCAGCGACGTCGCCAGCTCCACCTCCAGCGGCTCTGCATCGTCGAGCAAATCGACAACCGGCGCAGAGGCAATCGTCTGGTGACGCATCAACTCTGCAGCGGCGTGGGCGAGTTCGCTCCGGCTCTGCCGCAGATAGTCATTCGGCGTGGCATACTTCACGAGCGTGGGCGCAGTCTTCACCGGCCGCAGAAGCGCCTCATGGGCGCGCTCGCCGCAGTCCGCGTCAATGGAGGAAATCTCTCTGCACAGCACCTCGGCGGCGCTCGCCTGCACATTCCAGGCAGGCTCCGTCGCAGCGACGCGAAGCTTCTCGCCAAGCTGGCGCACCTCGGCAAAAGAGCTCGTCAGCAACCGCGAAACCTGTGTCTCCAGCGTACGTGCGTTCACAATCTGCCCCAGCGAAGTATTCGTCGCCAGCGGCAGCAGATAACGCGCCACATCAAACGCCCGAGCCTTCAGCGTACGCTCGTATGCATCCGGCTTCATCGAATCAGGCTGTGGCACCGCTGCCTTCAAAGCCGTCAGCATTCCGGCGCTCACTTGGTCGTAAGCAGCAAACAGCGCCTCCACCGCAGCAGTAAAGGTCGGCGTC
>Ga0302324_100006853_pt1 | contig 24380 bp, 21 predicted proteins | sample Palsa_T0_1_FD_201949 | JGI IMG/M metagenome (GOLD analysis project Ga0302324, IMG submission 201949) | Peat permafrost microbial communities from Stordalen Mire near Abisko, Sweden - Palsa_T0_1 | ecosystem: Environmental > Terrestrial > Soil > Palsa > Peat permafrost | place: Sweden: Abisko... | reverse complement strand
TTATGTCGACATGTCAGTCGAATAGACTTGGCAAGCGTCGGGGAAATCACGGCCCCTGGCGTGTTCCAGCCCACTCGAACTGCGCCGGATTGATCTGCGCGTTACGCTAATATCGTGAGATGTATTCCGAAATCCGCCTGACCTGAGAGGCGCCGGTGACCCAATCGGCAGAGGTCTTTGTAAGCTATTCCCGCGATGACGAGTCCCGGGTCCTTGATTTGGCTGCGAAGCTGCGTGCAGCGGGCGTGTCCCTGTGGATCGATCAGGGCGCGCTCGACGGCGCCTCGCAGTGGAGCGAACAGATTGTAAACGCGCTGGAGGGCGCCAAGGTGCTGCTCCTGATGGTCACCAACTCGTCGGTTCATTCGCATAACGTAGCCAAGGAGGTCGTGCTCGTTAGCGAGCGCAAAGGACACATATTGCCCGTGTACCTCGAGCCGACCTCGATTCCGCCGAGCCTGAAATATCAGTTGGCCGGAATCCAGCACATCGAATATTCGAAGGATGACGCTTCCGGTGCGAGCCTGAAGGCCATTCTACGCTCGCTGCAGCGCATCGGAGTAAAAGTGCCCACGCCTGCAGCCGACCCGGGCGCGGGTGCGAGTGTGCGTCCGGCGGGCGCCGTCGAACCCGGCGCCCTGGCGGTGATGCCGTTCGACAACATCAGTCCCGACCCGGAAACCGACTACTTCAGCGACGGCTTGACCGAGGAGCTGATCGCGCGGCTGTCTCTGGTGAGCGAGATCGAGCTCGTCTCGCGCTGGTCGACCAAGCAAATGAAGGAGCGCAAGCACGACGTGCGTGCCATAGGCAGCGAGCTCGGCGCCCGCTACATCGTGGGGGGCAGCGTACGGCGCTTTCAGGACTCGGTCCGCATCACGGTCCAGCTTGTCGACGTTGGAACCGATCGGCAGATATGGGGAAACACTTACAAGGGCAAACTCGACGACATCTTTGACATCCAGGAGCAGGTCGCGCAGCAAATTGCCGAGGCATTGAAGCTCAAGCTTTCATTGGCCGAGAAAGTCTCCTTGACCAAGCGCCAGACAGTCAACGCTCAGGCCTACGATCTGTACCTGCGGGGTCAGGACTACCTGTACCGCCTGACGAAGCGCAGCGTCGAATATGCAATCCAGCTGTTCGAGCGCGCTATCCAACTCGACCCGCGTTACGCAGCCGCCTATGCGGCGTGTTCGAGCGCCTACGGACAGATGTATCAGTATTTCGCTCGCGAGGAGAAATATCGCAACCGCGCGCAGGAGCTGAGTTTCAAGGCGCTGATGTATGACGGCAACTTGCCTGAAGCCTACACCGCGATGGGTCTCTCCTACTTCATCTGGGGGAAGCTCGAGGAAGCCAGCGCCTCGAGCCGCAAAGCCATTGAGCTCGCGCCCGACGATTTCGTCGCTCACTGGACGCTCGGGCGTATTCATTTTACCAACGGTGAATTCGAGCAAGCCTACGATCTTTTTCGGCGTGTAATCGAGCTGAAGCCCGCGTTTATTTCCGGCTATGCCGACCTGGCGATGACCTGTGACGGACTTGAGCGCAAAAGCGAAGCGCGGGCTGCGCGCGATCAGATGCTGGATCGGCTACCGAACTACATTTTGCAGAACCCCGATGATTCACGGGCAAGGATGTTCTACGCGGTCACGCTTGCCGAGTCAGGCCGAAAAGATGACGCCATCCGCGAAGGTTCCAACGCGCTCGAGATCAGCCCCGATGATCCGATGATGCTCTACAACTGTGCGTGTTTGCACGCGCGGCTTGGTGAGGCGCCACGCGCGCTGGATTTGCTGCGGCAGGCGATTGCCAGGGGGCATCTGAACTTCGGCTGGATGAGGAACGATCCGGACATGGCGACGCTGCGGGACAACCCCGAGTTCATATCGCTCACGTCCGGATAGCCGCGCTCGCAATGCACGACACGAAAGCTGACTCGAAGCCGGGCGATTGGGCGAAGCTCGGCAAGCTCATTCGTGATATTCGAGTCGCGCTCCTGACGACCGTCGATCTCGACGGGCGCTTCCACACGCGTCCGGTGCAGACCCTGCAGCTCGAGGGCGAAGATACGCTTTGGTTTTTCACGGACTGGGGCAGCCCGAAAGTGCACGAGATCCACCGGGATGTCCGGGTCGCGCTGGGCTACGCCGACCCCCAGCGGCATGCCTACGTGGCGGTGAGCGGCTCCTCCACACTCCTGCGCGACCCGAAAAAAGCCGAAGAGCTTTGGAGCATCGAGCAGCGCGCGTACTACCCCGATGGTCCGCATGACCATCGCCTGGCGCTCCTTTGCGTGCGCATCGAGCACGCCGAATATTGGATCGCCCCGGGGCGAACGTCCTATCTGTTGGCGGCGGCAAGGGCGGCAATGACCGGCGTCCCCGCGGGCGTGATCGGGGAGAACCGCAAGCTCGAGTGACGCCTCACTCCCGTCCGGCACCGACCGCATCGATGACATCGTCGATCGAGCGGAACTGCGCCGGTTCCTTGAGAAGCCTCACGGCCAGGGCGAGAGCAGCGGCCTCGCACCTCGCGCGCACTTGGGTTTCGGCAATGCCGTCGAGATCGAGCACGTGGGCGAAGCCGAGGATACGGCGAATCATCTTGCAGGCGCCGAACCCCAGCATGTCGGCAAAGAGCGTGCGCATGAAGTCCGCCCGCGCCCGTGCGAGCGCGGGCTCATCGCCGCGCTCGCGGAACACCCTCTTCGGGAAGGCATCGCCCTCTCCGCACTCGGTCCAGAGAGCCAAGAAGCGGTCGTGAAACGTCGTCCAGAAGATCCGCACCTGCTCCAAGATCCAGGCGCGGTGGGCGCTGCGATCGTCTGTGTCCGCCGCATGTCCGGGTTGTGAATACCAGCTCAACAGGAGATTTGCGAAAAACGCGCCGAGGTCGAAGCCGATGGGGCCATAGAACGCGAACTCCGGGTCTATGACGCGGCTGTCGGCGGCGGTCACCATGACGGAGCCGGAATGCAGGTCGCCGTGAATGAGCGCCTGCGGACAGCTGAGAAACTTGTGCCCGAAGCCCGCCGCCGCCGCCTTGACCGCGCCGTCGCCCCGCAGCTCCCGCACCAGCGCATCGAGGTGCGGCGCCGTGTGACGGTTGCGCTCCGCCGCGAAATACGGCTCCGCGAAAATCAGATCCACCGTGATGCGCAGGAGCGGCTGATTGCGCGCGAAGAGCGCGATCCCATCCATCTTTTCCTCGAACGGCCGGGCGAAGTCCGATGTGAAAAAGCAGGCACGCGCCACGTACTCGCCGATGTCGCGCGCGACGCGTGGGTAGCGCCGCCCCGCGATCAGGCCCTGCCGCAAGATGATGTGCGGCGAGAGACGTTCCATGACGATGCACTGCAGGTTGGGATCGTAGTGATGGATTTTGGGCACCGCGCTCCCGACATGAGGAGCGACGCTGCGGAAATAGGCTTGCTCGAAATACGCCCGCTGCGGCGACATGGGCCAGCCCGGCCCAGCCACACGTACGTACGGCAGAGCCTGCTTGACGCATACCGACCCGGCGCGCCCCTCGACGATGAAGACCAGATTGAGATTGCCGTCGCCCACCTCGCGCACCTGCCATGCGCCGGGAGGCCCGCCGAGGAGCGGGCGCACCTCCTCGAGTGCTGCGAGATAGGCGGGCAGCGTACCCGCATCCAGAACGCGGTAGGGGGCGTCGATCCCCATCACTCCGGACCTGCGGCGGCCGGCGGCGAATCGCCGCCGAACTCGAGATCCGGCTCGGCGATGTCTTGCCGGCCGTAGGTGCGAAATTTCTCGATCACGCGCGCCATCTCCTCCGCGCCGAGCGTGCCCACCTCGCCCAAGGCGAGCGCGCTGCAGTACTTCGCCGCGAGATCCTCCACTTCTCCCGCGAGGGCGAGTGCCGCCTCGATATCGGCGCCCAGCGCGATCACTCCGTGATGGGCAAGTAGACACGCGCGTCGGCCCTCGAGCGCCGCGAGCGCGGCATCCGAGAGCGCTTGCGAGCCGAAGGTGTGGTACGGGGCGCAGCGAATATCCACACCGCCGGCGACTGCCACCATGTAGTGAAAGGCGGGTATCGCGCGCCCGCTGCAGGCGAGCGCAGTTGCCTTCGGCGAGTGAGTGTGCACGATCGCACCGATTTCACCGCGAGAGGCAAGGATGTCGCGATGAAAACGCCATTCGCTCGAGGGACGGCGCCGGCCGAACCAATGCCCGTCGAACGTCACGAGCGACATGTCCGAGGCCTCGAGCGCCTCGTAGGACATGCCGGTCGGACTCACGAAAAAGCCTCGCGCATCCCGCCGGATGCTGATGTTGCCGGAGGTGCCCGGCGTGAGGCCGCGACGCACGAGCTCGCGGCACCCCGCGAGGAGCGATCGGCGCAGCTCCTGGTCGCGCTTGCCGCTCATGCGGACGGGCACTCGAGGGTCGCGGACTCCTCGGGATACAGGCTCGCAAGACCCGCCCGACTCGCGGAGCACACGCCGCGCTCGGTGATGAGGCTCGTCACCAACCTCGCCGGTGTCACATCGAATGCGTAGTTGGCGGCGGGACTCGTCTCGGGTATGACCCTCACCGTCTCGAGCGTGCCGGCGGCCGTTCGACCCGTCATGTGCGTGAGCTCCGCCGCTGCGCGCTCCTCGATCGGGATGGCGCCCCCGTCGCGGAGCGACCAGTCGATGGTGCTCGCCGGCAGCGCCGCGTAGAACGGTACGCCGTTGTCATGAGCGGCGAGCGCCTTGAGATACGTACCGATCTTGTTGCAAACATCTCCCGTCGAGGTCGTGCGATCGCTGCCGACCAGCACGAGATCCACCAGGCCGCGCTGCATGAGATGCCCGCCCACATTGTCCGCGATGACGGTGTGCGGCACGCCGTGCGCCGCGAGCTCGTAGGCTGTGAGCAGCGCACCCTGATTGCGAGGCCGTGTCTCGTCCACCCAGACATGGACGGCGACGCCCATATCGTGTGCCATGTAGATGGGCGCGAGCGCCGTGCCCCAGTCGACGCACGCGAGCCAGCCGGCATTGCAATGGGTGAGAATCTGGACCGGGCTCCCGGCGGCGAGCCGCCGAATGATGTCGAGACCATGCGATCCGATGCGACGGCAATGCTCCACGTCCTCCTCGCAGATCCGAGCGGCCTCGCCGAAGGCTGCCTCGCAACGCCCCGACACGGGCACCTCGGTCAGCGCGCGGCGCACGCGGCGCAGCGCCCAGGCGAGGTTGTGCGCCGTAGGGCGCGTGGCCACGAGCATCCGCTCGGCGGCGTCGAGACTCGCATCCGACGCGTTCGAGCGCGCGGCAAGCGCAAGCCCATAGGCGGCGGTTGCACCGATGAGTGGGGCGCCGCGCACGGCCATGGTGCGAATCACCCGCGCGGCTTCCTCCACGCTCGAGAGCTCCAAGATGCTGAACTCGAAAGGCAGCCGCGACTGATCGATGACGCGGACCGCCCCCTCGGCCGTCAGCCAGATAGTTCGATAATGAACGCCCGAGATGTTCACATGCGAGCCAAGCGGCAACCCTCGAGAAAGGCGTGGCGCGCAGGCGCCGCATCGATCTCGGCGGCAAGCTGCGTCGTGAGCTCGGTCCAGCTCGTCGCCTTCGCCGCCGCACGCTTCACCAGATGGGCCGCGACCGGTCCCACGTGGTGCGCCAGGCGTCTTTGCAGGGATCCGAGCTCCTCGGCCGTGAAGGCGGGCCGCGGCGCCTCGCGCGGGGCCGAGGACGGCGCTGCATACAGCTCGACGCGAGGCACCGGCGCCGCTGCGAGCAGCGTGCTCACTTCCCGGCACAGCTGCTCGCAATGAAGGGTGAGCGGTGGGGGAAAGGCGTCCAGCCAGTGCTGTGCGCTCAGGAAGTACTCCATGCTCTTCGTCGGCAGCGTCTCCTCGATCCGCACCGTCAGGATGGGAACCTGCCGGTACACCGCCCGCTCGACCTCCCGGCGCACCTGCGGCGAGCTGTTGGAGGCCCCGGAGAAGACCAGCACCATGATCTTCGAGGCCCCGATTGCCTCGATGATCTCCGCGGCCCATTCGGCCGAAGGAGCGATATCGCGTGGCGCGACCCACACCTTGATACCGCGCGCCTCGAGCTGCGACACCACCTCGAAGGCCGGTGATCGGTCGGGCTGCGAATACGATACGAAAACATCGGCGCGCATGGCTCAAGGCTCGAGGAGCTTCAAGGCCTTTTCAAGACTGACGCGCATGCGCTCGAACGCGCGTGCGAGCGCCGTGATCTCCGTGCTCCCTTGGGCGGCAAAATTCTCGGCCGGCGACTCGCCGCGACTCAAGGCATCGGCGATGCGCGAGATGCGGCGCAGCGGGCGCACGGTCAGCCCGTAGACGAGGACGTTCGCCAGGAAGAGCAACAGCGAGAACACCACGGCGATCGCGATCGCGATGCCCTGCAGAGCCCGATGCGCATCGGCTTCGGCAGCCGCGAGCGGCACCGAGATGACGCGAGCTCCAACCACCTCGTCGGGCTGCCACCCGAATCCGTTGTTCGTTCCATAGCGTGCGCGCAGCGTCGCCGGTGCGGCGCTCGCCGAGCCGTGACAGGTCAGGCATTCGGCCGTGACCCGGATCGGCCGTGCGAGGTAGAGCGAGCCGCCGAGCGGCGTGTCGCGCTCGCCGACGATCTCGTGTGTCTGCGCCGAATTGCGGAACTGGTCGATGAGGTCTGCCTCCCAATCCGTGGCGCGATCCCGGGGATTGGTCGGGTTGAGCGTGGCCTCCTTGAAGGAGTACTCCGGGTGCTGCGCATGCAGTTTCAGGAAATTCTGCGTGGTCGCATAGAAAGGCACCGATTGCGGCAGGAACGTCGACTGCATCGGTTCCTCGAGCAAAGGCAGGATCTCCTCGGAAGTATAGGCGAAGGTCGCGACCGCGCTATCCATCATCAGCCCGGCTTCGCGCAGGAGCTCCTGTCGCGCATTAGTCTCCAACAGCCGCGAGCATACATAGACGAGCAAGAGCGCCGCGAGGACGAAAGCCGTCCCGAGAGCGAGATTGATTCGCAAGAGCAAATTCATTGTCATTCCCGGTTCGGGCGCGGCGCGCAGCCCGGAGTTTGCCAGACTGGCGCCCGCCATCGCAATGCGGCGCCCCAGGCGCTGCATGGCGCTTGAACAACTGTTCAGGGGCGGCGCAGATTGCCAATCCCGCAGCGGATGTGTGTAATGAGGCGAGGGAGACCTCGATCGCATGAGCGAAACGCCTATTTTTCGTTGCACCGGCAAACCGGGCTTTTCGAGCGCCGTTCGGGATGTCCCCGCGCATGTGATCGCACGCAAGCTCGCACGCGAGATCGACGTGCGTTTTGCCGCGGAAGGATGCATCGTTCGCACGGCCGAGGGCGCGGTGCGGGCCAAACCGGGTGATGCGATTCTCACGGGCACCTCCGGCGAGCACTGGCGCGTCTCGAGGGCTCACTTTTCCGATAAGTACACCCCCGTCGCGCCAACCGTCGAGGGCGAGCCGGGGCGCTATCGCGCAAGGCCCTACCAGGTGCTGGCGCTGCGCATGAACGAGGGCTTCCGGGTGATCTTGAGCGATGGGGTATCCGAGCTCACGGGACGCGCGGGCGATTGGCTGGTCGATTACGGGGATGGGAGCCTTGGCATCGTCTCGCCGCTCGTTTTCGGCAACACCTACGAAGTTGTGAGCTAAAGCCCCGTGCTGCACCGGCTCGTCGAGAAGATCTTTCTGTATCGCGCGCCCCTGAACCGTCTCAGCGCGCCGCCGGTGGCACAGCCGCCCGCCGCCATCGAGCCCCTCATCGAGGATCTCGCCCCGGAGCGCCGCCGCTACGACGAGCGAGCCCTGTATTTCGGCGAGCGCTACCGCAGCGGCTTCTGGCTCATCTATCTCTTGAGCGCCGTGGCCGTGCTGTTCGCCGTGTTGCCGCTTGCGCTTGGATGGGACGACAGCCGCCACATCCTGCACCCCTATCTCGGCATCTGGGCGCTCGGCGAGGTGCTCATCATCAGCTCGGTCGCCGCGGTCTACTGGATCGGGCACCGGCGCGACTGGCAGGGAGAGTGGCTTCGTGCGCGCACCACGGCGGAGCTCATCGGCTACCTGCCGATATTGGCGCCGCTGGTCGACTTCCGGCGCGGCGCCGAGGAGGCGGACTGGTATCTGCGAGTCTTCGACCCCGGTCAGAACCTGCGGGGTAACCGTGAGGTGACCGCGCTCTGTCGCCGCCATGAGGCGCCGATGCGCGAGGTGCTCGCCGCGGTGTGGGCCGATCCGCAATTCGTCGCCGCTTACGCCGCCTGGTCGGCGAGTATCCTCGAGTCGCAGGAGCATTATCACCGCTCGGTGGCGCTTCGCCATCACTTGCTCCAGCATCGCATCCACACGGTCAACATCTGGCTCTTCGGCCTGACGGCCTTAGGCGCCCTGACGCACCTCGTTCTGCACTCGTTGTATCTGTCGATCGTGACCACGTTCTTTCCCGCGCTCGGCGCATCGCTCCACGGGGCCCTCGCGCAGTCCGAGGCGTATCGGCTCGAGGTCGCATCCGATCGGCTGGCGAAGGACTTGCGGCTGGCAGTCGCCAGAATTCGCGAAGCCGCCGTCGGGCCGGCCGCGCGCATGCTCGCGGCGGGCGGCGTGGCCTCCGTGCACGACGCCGCGGCCGTGGCACAACTCGTCAGAGGGGCGGTGGAATCCGCCCTCTCGCTGATCCTCGAGGAGCACCAGGACTGGCACATGCTGGTGAGACCGCACCGTCTGCCGCTGGGCTAAACGGGAGTTCTCGCTAAAGCGCAGTCGAGCGAGGCTCAGGTGGTCGCTTCGCTCAAGGTCGATCGAGAAATTCGCCGATGATGGGATTCAGCCATTCGGATCGGCGCGAGAAGGTCATATGGTCGGTCCCGGGCAACACGCAAAGCTCGGCATTCGGCAGCGCATGAAATATTTTCAGCGTGTGCTCCAGCGTGATGGCGTCTCGATCGCCGGAGATCACCAGAACCGGCTGCTGAATCTTCTCGAGGAGCCCAAGATTGAGCTGCTCGTACGTGGGCGAGGTGAGCCAGAGCCGCGCGAGCTTCTCGTCCATCGTCGCCGGCTCGGGGATCTGACTCGCCCGCAAGTCCTCGAGACTGTCGGGATTCAATCCTTCCGGGGCGATGTTCACCCCGCTGATGATGAGCCTTCGCAGCATCTCGGGGTGTCTGACCGCGAGCATGAGTCCCAGGATGCCGCCGTCGCTGAATCCGACGATGTCCACGTGCTTGAGCTTGAGCATGTGCAGCAGTGCGACCGTGTCCTCCATCATCCCCGTGTAGCTCAGCGGCCCCGGCACATCGGGAGTCCGGCCCTGCCCCACTTGGTCGGGCGCGACGATGCGATGCTGCTCGGAAAAGAAATCGACCTGGCGCTCGAAGGAGTGCTCGCCCGAATCCCCTCCCCCGTGCAACAGCACCAGCGTGGGTCCGCGGCCGTGTACCGCGTAATACATGCGATGGCCATTGACCACGGCGACGTGCCAGTCCTCCTGGGGTATCGCCGCACTCACATTGCCGATCCCGAGACTCATCAGCCACCCCAAGCAGCAAGCCAGGATTAAATACTTCATCGTGAAACAACCGTTGGCAGCGCATCATGATAGCGCTGGCGCTCGTGGCTCCTGAAGCGGGATCAGTTCTTCAGCGGAAAACGTATCTTGAAGGGATAACAAGAGTCCACGGGCAGGCCGTCGTCGGTGGACGGCAGACCGCGGCATGCAGACACAACACGAGGCCGAAGGTGACCGCTCGAGGCGAAAGGAACCGCGGGAGCTGGATGACGGTCGCGTTGCCGCGCGCGGCATTCGCCAGCGGAACCGTGAGCGGGCGATGCTCGCGGCCGATGGCAGCACTTGCCCAGAAGCACCCGAGCGCGAAGCCCAGGCGCGACGGCCCGGAAGTGCGCTCGCGCAGATCCGCGAGCCACTCCTCTTCCAGGCGCGCGGACAAGGTGCCGGGCGCAGCCCGCGCCGCGAGGGCGAACCAACCTGCCCGAGAGCGTGTCCGTCGTCTGGCTCATGCGAGAACCCCCCGATTGAAACTCGCGAATACCTCGCTCGCCCGTTTCAACCCCGTGGACGTAAGACGATAAAGCCTGCGGCGCGGGCGTCCGGCGGCAGAGGGATCGATGGCCTCCCAGCGACTCACCAGCCACCCCGCGCCTTCCAGCCGCAGCAATATGGGATACAACGTTCCCGAGGCGATATGGCAGCGTTGGTGTACATCGGAGCCCGACAACTGCTCGAGCGGGTTGTCGAGAAAGGCCTCGAGGATCCGCAGAGTCTGCAGGGACATGCGCACATTACCGGTCGTTTTACCCATAGTTGTAAGTCTATATAGGGGCGCGCTCGGTTGCAAGCCGGCAGGATCATTCCATCGACGATGATACCTTCGCGGCCAGCACACGCTGCAGGGCGAAGAACTCCACGGGCTTTACCAGATGGTCGTCGAAGCCGCTCTCCTTGGCGCGCTGCCGGTCGTCGGCCTGACCATAGCCCGTGAGCGCAATCAATCGCATGTGACGATGCTCCGCCGAGCTCTTGATGCGACGAGCGATCTCGTAGCCGTCGATCTCCGGAAGACCGATGTCGAGCAGCACGATTTCCGGCTTGAATTCGTCGAGCTGGGCAAGGGCGTCCGCCGAGCTATAGGTCACGACCACGGTGTGACCTTCGAGCTGCAGCAGGCTCCCCAGAGAATCGGCGGCGTCCGCATTGTCGTCGACGACCAGGATGCGGGCACCCGGCATCCGCTGCGGCGACTCGCGGGCGTGCTCGATGTCCTGCCTCGACAGCGGCAGGCGAATCTCGAACGTGGACCCCTCGCCTGCCCCTAAGCTGCGGGCCGCGACTCGACCGCCGTGCATCTCGATCAACCGCTTGACGAGCGACAAACCGATACCGAGACCGCCTTGCGAGCGATCCAAGGTTCTCTCGCTCTGCACGAAGAGATCGAAGACATGCGGCAACAGGTCGAAAGTGATACCGGGTCCGTTGTCGGCAATGGTGAGCACGGCCTCGCCGGCTTCCTCCGCGGTCTCCACGCGGATGATGCCGTGGGGCTGGGTGTATTTCGCCGCATTCGTGAGCACGTTGACGACGCATTGCACGAGACGCGTCGAGTCGGCGTACACGCGCAAGGGCCGATAGCTCACCACCGAGATCTCGTGGTGTTTCTCCCGGATCAGCGGTTCGACCGTCTCCATCGCCTGGGCGATGATCTCGGCCAGTAAAACGGGGCGGCACTTCAGGGCGATTCTGCCCTGAGTGATGCGCGAGACGTCGAGCAGGTCATCGACCAGCCGCACGAGAACGCTCACCTGACGCTTCAGCATGTCCACGACCGCCTGTCCGCGCGGTGTCGCGGAGAGCGAGCGCGACAGGAGCTCACTGGCGTTGCGGATCGGCGCGAGGGGATTCCGCAACTCGTGCGCGAGCATCGCGAGGAATTCGTTCTTTTGACGGTCGGCGGCCTCCAGGCGGTCCTCGACCTGCTTGCGCTGCGTGATGTCCATTGCGACGCCGGCGACGCGCACGGCGCGGAGCGGCTCGCCCTCGAACTGCACCCGGCCCGTGATCGCGACCCAGCGCACGGCGCCGTGCGGATGGCGCACGCGAATATCGAGCTGCAGCTCCCCGGTCCCTCCCCGCTCGAGCGCTCGGCTGAGGGCCTCTGCATAGCGCGGCTCGTCTTCCGGGTGGATCACGCTATCGAGCGCCCGCTTGAACCCGAGCGTACTCTCCGGGGGCAGCCCAAGCAGGGCGAGCATCCGCTTATCCGACTCCGTATGTCCGGTCCCGATATCCCAGACGAAGGTTGCCATCGAGGCCGCATCGAGCGCGAAGCGCAGCCGTTCCTCGCTGTCGGTCAAAGCGGCGGTCGCCTCACGCCTCACCCGGGCGAGCTCCAGATGGGCGCCGATCCGCGCCGTGAGCTCGCGCGCCGAGAACGGCTTCGCCAGATAGTCGTCCGCCCCGGCCGCGAGTCCCTCGATGCGTGACTCCTCGCCCGCCCGGGCCGAGAGCAGAATCAGGGGCGTCGAGCGCAGCGATTCGTCGCTCCGCAACGCTTTGAGGAGCGCGAAGCCGTCGACACGCGGCATCATGACATCGCAGAGCACGAGACCCGGCCGATGGCTCGCGATGGCGGCCAGTGCCTCTTGCCCGTCGGGCACGGTCTCGACGGTGTAATACGGTGCGAGCAGGTCGCGCAGGTATTCGCGCATATCCGCGTTGTCGTCCGCGATGAGGACGCGGGCACCGGCGATCGCCGAGAATCTCCCATCCGCGACCGCGGCCGGAATCTCTTCGAAGGCGAGCGGGGCTGCCGAGCCGCTCGGGATCCAGCGCAGTGCCTCCTGCACGTAGGCCTGGCTCGAGGTACTGGTGGAAACGAGCGAGCGAGGAACTTTGATGCGCTCGGTGGGGAGGTGGGCCGCACCGAGTGGGACACGAACGCGGAAGGTCGTGCCTCGCCCGAGCGTGCTCGAGACCTCGACATGACCGCCGTGGAGCTTCACGAGCTCGTGAACCAATGCGAGCCCGATGCCGGAGCCCTCCTGCGTGCGGCCCTTCGTGCTCTCCACCCGGTGGAACCGCTCGAAGAGCCGGGGAATCTCCTGCTGCGGAATACCGACCCCCGAATCCGCCACCTCGAGCACGGCTTCGGTCTCCCCGCGCCGCAGGCGCAAGGTGATCGTGCCGACGAAGGTGAACTTGAAAGCGTTCGACAAAAGGTTCAGTACGATCTTCTCCCACATCTCTCGATCGAGAAACAGGGGCTCATCGATCGGCTCGCAATCCACCACGAAAGCGAGACCCGCGGACTCCATCGCCGAGCGGAAATTGCTGGCGAGATCGCGGGTGAGACTCGCGGCATCGACCGGTTCGAACGAGGCCTGCAGCCGGCCGGCTTCGATGCGCGAGAAGTCGAGCAGCGAGTTGACGAGCTTCAGCAGCCGGAGCGAGTTGCGCTGTGCGAGCTCGAGCCCGGCACGCACCTCTCCGGGCGTGGCGGGATTCGCGCAAGCCGCTTCGATGGGTCCGAGCATCAATGTCAGCGGAGTGCGAAACTCGTGGCTCACATTGGAAAAGAACGTGGTCTTGGCATGGTCGATCTCGGCCAGGGCCTCGGCCCGGCGACGATCGGCTTCTTTCTGTTGGGCATCGACGATGGCCGCCGCGAACTGCGCGGCGATGAGATCGAAGAATCCCCGATAACTGTCATCGAGCGCGCGGCGCGGGGACACGCCGACGACGAGCAATGCGACGCCCGAGAGCGATCCCTGGCGCTGAACGGGCAGCACCAGAGCCTGTGATGCGGCATTGTTCCAAAGCGGGCTCGGGACCGAATTCACCTCCGTGGGCAAGCGCACCGATTGGGCCTCGCCGCTCGCGAGTGCCGCCGCCAATGGCCAGGGGGAGCTCGCATCGTCCAGAGCGATCGACGGCGGACGCAGCCGCGCAGGGATAGCTCCCGCGCAGGCCGCGAGGCGCGCGCTGTCGCCGCCCTCCGCGAGGAGGTAGAGGGACGCGAACGGCACGTCCCAGGCATCCTCGCCCAGCACGCCGATGAGCCGATCGCATACCGCCTGCACGGTCTCCATGCCGGCGGCGCGCGCCGCAAGATCGCGCAGCACGCGCAAACGCCGCTCGCCGATCACCCGCTCGGTGACTTCCGTGACGACGCACAACATGCCGGCGATGCGGCTCTGGTCGTCGTACACCGGACTATAGGAGAAGGTGTGGTAGGTCTCCTCGGAGAATCCGCTGCGCTCGAGAAACAGCAAGAGTCCCTCGTCCCAGGTCGCCTCGCCGTTCTCCAGCACATGGGTGATGCGCGGACCGATATCGGGCCAGATCTCTTCCCACACCTTGTCCGAGCGGGCGCCGAGCACCCAGTCGCGCTTGATGCCGACCGTCGGTAGGTAGGCGTCGTTACAGAAGAACGTAAGCTCCGGCCCCCACAGCATCCACATCGCATAGCGGGAATCGAGCATCACTCGCACGACCGTTTTCAGCGATTGCGGCCAGTGCACCGCGGGGCCGAGCGGTGTAGCCGCCCAGTCGTGGGCGCGCATGCGCGCGCCCATTTCGCCTCCGCCGCGCAAGAATCCCGGCACGGCGGGCGAACCCGGCTCGGAAGCGTCGGGGACGACAGAGACGGTGCACATGCACAAAAGACTAACCGATTGCCCGGGACGGATCACTCACTCGCTCAACGGGCGCGCGTGCAAATCTTACAATCCCAACATCCGGCGCCGTTCGCCTACAATGGAGCGTCGGCGCGCGCCTCGCGTACGGCGTTGCCTTTCTCGCGCAAATACCAGCGCTCGAGCCAATGATCGATGGACACGGGCCCTGATCCCGCGATCGCGAGCCACAGAAAGAGGGCGAGATACTCGAACTCGTCGAACCCGAGGAGCGTTTCGAGCGAATCGACGTCCCCCCATTTGGCCGCGCGGATGGCGACGATCATGGTGACCCCGAGCGCGCCCGCCGATATGCGGGTGAGCAGACCCGCGAGCAGGAACAGACCGCCGAAGAACTCGACCCCGGAGGTGAACGGGGTCAGAAGATGCGGCAACGGGATGCCCCAGTCGATGAAATTCTGGGTCACCTGCGGCAAGTTATTGAGCTTGCCCCAGCCGCTCCACAGGAACACCCACCCCACCGTGACCCGTGCGAAGAGCGGCGCGAGCCACATCAAATGGTGTGCCACCCTGCGCGGCCAATCGATCAACCATCCCACCAGCATTTTCATGAGCACTCCGTAGCTATTGGTGACGATTAGACCGGCCTTGCGGTGAATTCATGTCACGGGGAGGCATGAAGGCGGGTGCAGCGACCTCTCCGGCATAGCGGGCCGGGTCGAGGCGCACGAATCCGGGCGAGCGGCCCTGCGAGAAGCGAGGCGTGAAGGATCCCCATTGCGCTACAGGCTACATGCAGATACCCCGGCTGCCTATAGCGCGCCGCTATTCCGCGCTCTCTACTGCACGCTCTGCAGCGGCCGGGAGATCGACTCGAGCGACTTGCCGGCGGCCTCGACGCCGATCAGATGCTCGCAGAGCGCGCCCGCCAGCATGAGTGCGGCCCCCAGCAAGTAACCCATCGCGAGATGTGCTCGCGAGCCGCCGGCGATCAAGCTGCCGAAGAACAGCGGCGCGCCGACCCCGCCGATGAGCGTGCCGAGCGCATAAAATATCGCGATGGCAAGGGCTCTGATCTCGAGTGGAAATATCTCGCTCACCGTGAGGTACGCCGCGCTGGCCGCCGCCGAGGCGACGAAGAAGATCACCGCGAAGCTCGCGGTGAGAGCGTCGAGTCCCAGCCTTCCGAAGGCGAACAGCACGCCGATCGCGGCCAAGGCGACCCCCGAAAAGGCATAAGAGCCGCTGATCATGGGCTTGCGTCCGATCCGATCGAAGAACGGTCCGAGGATCGCGGGCCCGAGAAAACTCGCGACGGCGAACGGCAAGAGCTGCAAGGGCAATCGCTCGTCGCTCTGATGATAAAACTGCTTGGCCACCAGACCGAACGTGAAGAACAGGGCGTTGAAGAAGAACGCCTGGCCCACCATGAGCACGAGCCCCAACAAAGAGCGGCTGCGGGCCGGGCCGAGCATGTACTTGAAGATCTCTCCCCAGCGCGTGTTGTCGCGGGTTCTGAGCTTGAGCGGCTTCTCCTCCAAGGGCGGCAGCTCGGGCGTGTGCATGCGAACTTCGCGCTCGATGGCGTCCACCACCGCGCGGGCCTCCCCTTCCCGCCCACGCAACATCAGCCAGCGCGGGCTCTCCGGAACCGCAAGCCGTAGGAGTAGCACGCCGAACCCGAGCACCCCGCCGATTCCAAACGCCAGGCGCCAGCCCCAGGCGTGCGGCGGCCCATGTGGACCCAGCAGCAAAAGCGTCGCCACCGCCCCCAAGGATGCACCCACCCAGAACGTGCCGTTGACGAAGAGATCCACGCGGCCGCGAATCTTACCGGGGATGAGCTCGTCGACCGCCGAATTGATCGCGGCGTATTCGCCGCCGATGCCGAGTCCCGTGAAGAACCGCGCGAGGGCAAAGGTCAGGTAACTCACGGAGAGCGACGTACCCAGGGTCGCGATCGAGTAAGTCGCGAGCGTCGCGAGAAACAGCCGTCTTCGTCCATAGCGGTCGGTGAGCCTGCCGAACAGCAGCGCGCCGATGACCGCGCCGGTGAGATAGACGGTCGCCGCGCCCGTCACTTGCTGATCGCTGAGCGACAGGCCGTTCTTGCTCTCGAGCACGCCGGACAGGGAACCGACCAGCGTGACCTCCAATCCGTCGAGAATCCAGGAGGTGCCGAGAGCCACGATGATGCGCAGATGCCAGCGGCACCAAGGCAGCCGGTCCATGCGGGCCGGGATGTCGCTCTCGATCACTGCCCCGTCCATGTTCGCTCCGTCGTTCCGCGCAGCACCGCGCATGGGCGCAAGCTACGCGTCCCGCAAGGACCCCCCCCCTCAGCGTCCGAGGGCGTCGCGCAGCGAGTCGAGTACGAGCTCCGTGTGCCGCAGAATAGCCTTGAGCTCCACTTCGCGAAAGCTGAGTGCGGCGAATGCATTCACCCCGGCGCAACGCGCCAGATCCCCCTGCCGCTCGAGCAGCGCATCGGCGAGGATGACGCTCGCGATCACCACATCCGTGATGTCCGCTGCGCGCTTGGATTTTCGCTGGTGGTCGTGTTGCTGGCCCACCGCCTCGCACATCACGACCTCGAAGCCCCATTTCTCCATCACCGCCCGACCGATCGCCGGATGCCGCTCGGCCACGAAGTCCACGAACCCGCTGTCGAGATCAATACCGCTGCTGCGCTCGCCGGCTCTCACCATGATGTAGAAATAGCCGATGCCGTGCAGGAGTCCGGTCAAAAAGACCTTGTCGGTCGGAACACGCAGCCGGTCGGCGATGACCTGGCAAATCGAGGCCACGGCGATGCTCTTTTCCCACAATACCTTCAACTGCTTGGCGACGGGACGGAGCGATGGCTCGGCCCTGAGCTGCTGCAGGGCGAAGGCCATGGTCACGGATTGCACGAGATGATGGCCGAGCCGCGTCACCGCGTGACGCAGATCGGAGAACGCGGAGCCCGAGGGATTGAAAACCACCGAGTTGGCGGTCTGCAGGATGCGGGCAGCCAAGCGCGGCTCGGTGCCCGCGATGCGCACGATGTCATCCGAGGTGCTGCTCGGGTCGGCCAGCGCCTCACGCACCCGCGGCACGACGTCTGGAAAGCACGGCAGATTGAGCGGTCCGGAGCCGAGCTCATCGCCGAGCTTTTGCAAAAAAGCGAACGCCGCCGCTTGCGCGGGGCTCGAGTTCGGCGGGCGCGCTATGGCGAGCGGCAGGGTCGGCGCCTTGGCGAGCACGAACGCCTTGCGGGACACCGGCGGCTTTTTGGGGCGGTCTTTGGGAAGCACCCGATTATCATCGGCCGGGGGGTCGAAAAACTGTGCGAAACAGGTCTAGATTTCGTCACGCCGCGGACACGGTGCGTCCGTCGGCCCACTCGCGCAAGGCCTCCACTTTCTCGGCCATTACCACCGCGAGAGGCCGTGTCGCCGAGATTTCCGCGCGCAGAATCTCTGCATCCGGCGAGCGGTGCTGCGCGTTCGCGCTATAGACCGCGGCCACCACCGCCTGCTCGATCTCGGCGCCCGCGAAGCCCTCGCACGCTTGAGCGAGCACCTCGAGCGAGGCTGCATCGAGATCGATGCCCCGGCGCGCCGCATGAATGCGCAGGATGTCCGCGCGCGTCTTCTGATCGGGAAGGTCTACGAAAAAGATCTCGTCGAAGCGGCCCTTGCGGATCAATTCCGGCGGCAGCGCCGTGATGTCGTTGGCGGTGGCCACCACGAACACGCGGCTGTGCTTTTCCGCGAGCCACGTGAGGAAGGCGCCCAGCACGCGGCGCGCCGACCCGCCGTCCGAGTCCCCGGTACCGAAGCCCTTTTCGATCTCGTCGATCCAAAGAACACATGGCGCCAAGAGATCCGCCGTGTCGAGCGACTCGCGCAGGTTGCGCTCGGACTCTCCCACGTACTTGTCGAACAGCGCCGCGCAATCGAGTCGCAGGAGGGGCACGTTGAAAATGCCGGCACAGGCGCTTGCCGCCAGGCTCTTGCCGCAGCCCTGCACCCCGAGCAGCAGGATTCCCTTCGGCGCATCGAGCTTGGGGGCCGAGCCGTCGAACGCCGGACAGCGCTTTTCCAGCCAGCCTTTCAAGTTCGACAATCCGCCGACATCGCAGAAGCGCGCGGTTTCGTGCTCGTAGCGCAGGATGCCCTGTCGGTTCAACAGGTCGTACTTCGCGCGCATCACCATGGGCACGTCGGAGGCGAGGATGGCGCCGTGATCGAAAATGGCCTTGCGCGCCAGCCGCTGCGTATCGGAGGCGGACAAGCCGCTCATGTTCTCCACCAGCAACGCGAGCGCGTGCTTGTCGACGCGTAGCGCCTGCTTCGGATTGCAGTGCATCCACTGGCGCGCCACATCCTCGATGAGCTGCCGGCGCTCGTTGCGATCCGGCAGGGCGAGCGCGCAGCGCGCAGTCAGGTGGTCGATCTCGGGCGGGGTGGCGAGCTCGTAGCTGATGAGCACGACCGTGCGCGCACAGCGCTCGTAATCGAGCGCGATGTCCTTGAGCAGCCTCACATGGGTGGGATCATGCAGGTAGGGATGAAAGTCGAGAAGCGCGAAGATGCCCGGAAGATTGGTAGCGCGGATGTGCCGGAGCACGTCCGCCGGCTCGGCGATGGTGCGCTGAGGGGCCCCGACGTCTCGGTCGATGCGCTTCAAACCATCCGTGACCGTCCATTGAAACAGCGGCAGATCGCTCCCGCCGAGAACCTGCGATGGGCACGCGCGCAACAGCGCCTTGAGCACCTGCGGCTCATCGCGGGATTCGATGATGACCATGGGCACCCGTGAGCGCAGCAGCGCCCCGAGGTCATCGGGCGGCACGTCTCGAAGGCTCGAAGCCTGGGGCACGCGCGGGATCGATCGCAGCGGGTCTTCCATGGGCCGTCTTGGTACCACGCAGCGACCTGCCGCGCCGATACTTAGGCCACGTTTTGGGCGATTGACAGCCCGGGCATGCCGGGGCCAAGGCTCGCCCCGCGGCGTGCAGGCAATTATCATAGGCGGCCTCGCAATAACAACGGTCCTTTGGGGAACTCATGCTCAAGATCCTACTGCCCGCCGCCGCCTGCCTCCTGGTGACAGTCTCCCTGGAGGCGTTCGCCGCAGGCGACACGGCAGAAGCGTCCTTCCGCGATCTCTACAAGCAGCTGGTCGAGACCAACACGACGCTCTCGAGCGGCAGCTGCACCCTGGCCGCGGAACGGATGGCGGCGCATTTGAAGGCCGCGGGCTTCCCCGACTCGGATCTGCATGCCTTCGCGGCGCCCGATCACCCCAAAGAGGGCGGGCTGGTCGCCGTTTATCCCGGACGCGATCCCAAGCTCAAGGCGGTTTTGCTCCTCGCCCATATCGACGTCGTGGAAGCCAAGCGCGAGGATTGGACGCGCGATCCGTTCAAGCTGGTGGAAGAGAACGGCACTTTCTACGCGCGCGGGTCGATCGACGACAAGGCGGAGGCCGCGATCTGGGTCGACACGCTGGTGCGCTTCAAAGAGGAGCACTATCGCCCCCGCCGCACCGTCAAGCTCGCTCTCACCTGTGGCGAGGAGACCGCCGGTGCATTCAACGGCGCGGAGTGGCTGGTCGCCCATCAGCGCGACTTGATCGATGCGGAGTTCGCGGTCAACGAGGGGGCATCGGGCGAGCTCGACGCCGAGGGACACCGCGTGTTGCTCGAAATCCAGGCGGGGGAGAAGACCGCACAGAACTTTCGACTGGAGGTGACGAATGCGGGCGGTCACAGCTCGCGGCCGATCAAGGACAACGCCATCTATCATCTGGCCGCGGCGCTCCTGCGCATCCAGAGCTACGAGTTTCCGGCGCAGTTCACCGACGCGAATCGCGCTTACTTTACCGGCATGGCCTCCATTCAGGCGGCTCGCCGCAACAGCCAAGTGGCCGAGGCGATGCGTGCGCTGGTGAAAGACCCGAGCGACACCGCTGCCATCGAGCTCGTCTCTTCCAAGGATCCCAGCTGGAACGCCACCCTGCGCACCACCTGCGTCGCCACCATGCTCGATGGGGGTCACGCGACCAACGCTCTGCCGCAGCGGGCGCGCGCCAACATCAACTGCCGCATCTTCCCGGGCGTCGCGGCTGAAACCGTACGCGCGAAGCTCGAGGAGCTCATCGCAGACCCGGAAGTCAAGGTCACGACCCTGGAGACCCGAGGGCCGAGCTCTCCCCCGCCGCCCCTGACCCGGCAAGTCCTGGGCCCCGTCGAAAAGCTCGCCGCCGAGATCTTCCCGGGCGTTCCCGTCGTGCCCCTCCTGCAACCCGGTGCGACCGACGGCCAGTTCTTGAATGCCGCCGGCATACCGACCTACGGCATCGAGCCCCTGTTCGTCGGGCCCGATCTCGGGCACATCCACGGCCTCAACGAGTATGTGAGCGTGCAATCGCTGCTGGATTGCCGCGATTTTCTCTATCGCCTCGTCAAGATCTACTCGGATGAGCGATGAGGCCGACCTGCACTGCGCTTTCAGCTTGAGCCGGCCGTGACGTCCGCCGCGAGCATTCATCCGACCGCACTCATCGAGGAAGGCGCCCGCTTAGGTAGGGACTGCGTGATTCACGCGCAGGCGATGATCGGCCGCCACTGCCACCTCGAGGACGGCGTGGTCGTGCATCCGTACGCCGTGCTCGGCGGCGATCCGCAGGATCTGGGCTTCAAATCCGAGACGCCTTCCGGCGTGCGCATCGGTGCGCGCACCGTCATCCGCGAGCACGTCACCGTCAACCGCGCCACCAAGCCCGGCGAGTCGACCACGATCGGCGCGGACTGCTTCCTCATGACCGGATGTCACGTCGCGCACGACTGCCGCATCGGAGATCGCGTGGTGATCGCGAACGCGGTGCTGCTGGGCGGTCACGTGCACATCGGTGACCGGGTCTTTCTCGGCGGCGGAGCGGTCATCCACCAGTTCGTGCGCATCGGCGAGAGCGCGATGATCGGCGGCGGCGGGCGTATCTCAAGCGACGTGGCGCCCTTTTGCCTGGCGACTGAGCGCAACACCGTCTACGGATTGAACATCGTCGGCCTGAGGCGCCGCGGATTCAAGCGCGAGGTGCTCTCGGAGATCAAGCAAGCGTACCGCGAGACGCTCGCTCGCGGCGGGAATGTGCGCGAGCGCGCGGCCGCTGAGACGGCGAGCGGCCGCTATGCGAGCCCCGAAGCCCGTGGCTTTCTGGAATTCATCGTGGCAGGACGCCGAACGCTCGCGCGCGTGCGGCACGATGCGGCGACGGACGCGGACGAATAGCGCCAGTGCGGCAAGCGAGCACCGGCGCCGGCCTCGCGAGCGGCGCATCACGCTGCACGTGCTCGGCGACTGAGCGCGCCCCTCCTCGGGTGAGGGGCACGCCCTAAGCCGTTTATTGCTTCTCCGACTGCTCCGCGGCCTTCGCGTTGGCCTTCGCCACACCGTAATCGGTATCCGCCTGATTCCGGCACGCTTTCTGAGCATCGCCGCTCATCGAGTCGCATTGCGCGAGCGCGACCTTGTGATCGCCGTCCGCCTTGGCGAGCGCGACCTTGTAGGCATCGGTGGCAGCATCGTTGTTGAGGTCGGTCAGCTTGTCGTCGACCTTGCCGGCCGCCTTGGCGACATCCTTGTCGGCGTGCAGCTCGGCGCGCGAAAGTTCCGCATTTGCCTTGTCCTGCGCTTTCGCGACTTCGGCGGCCACCTGATCGGGCGACTTGCCCTGATTGCAGGCAGCGAGCAAGAAGGCGCCAAGGGCCAGAGCGGAGAATGAACGCAAGTGAGTTCGCATTGGGTTTACCTGTTGTTAAGTTGCTGAGAATCGTCGACGCCGGCCTACGAGTCGAAGCCGGCCTACGAGGTCTTGTGCAGCTCCGCAACGCGCATGGCTTTGGCGTTGGCTGCCGCCGTCTGGTAATCGGCGTCCGCGCGATCCTTGCAAGGCTGCTGCTCGGCCGGCGGCAGCAACTTGCACCGCTCGACTGCCACGTTATGAGCTCCGTCGGCGTTCGCCATGGCGATATCGAACCTGCCGGTCACCCGGGCTAGCGCCACGTCCTTCGAATCCGCGCCCGCGAGCTTGGCGGCATTCTTCACGTCTTTCTTGGCCTCGGCGTGCGCCTGATCTATTTCTTTCTGGGCGTCCGCTTGCGTCGCGGCGAGGTCGGCGGCGGTCGCCGTGGGCTTCGCCTTGTGACAGCCCGCGAACGTTGCACACAGTATCACGGCCGCTCCCAGAGCGACGCGCCTGCATCCTTCCCGTCGCATGTTCTTCTCCTTCGACTGCGTTACCCCCAGTGTAGAGAAAACTCCGCCTGCGCCATAGCGCTGCGGCGGCCATCTTCTCGTCGGCGGAGTCCTGCAGTCGCGACAGGACGATATAGCGCAAGACTTGATACTATAATTTTTTATTTATCAATATATTACGAATATCTATTTAAGTAATTTATATAAATTCAAAGGACTCGCGGAGGGGACTCAGAGCCCTGCGTATCATATCTATCGCAGGTGCTGGAATCGGCCGCATATCGTTCGCGCAGCGTGCACAAGCCGTCTCCCGCCCGAACCGAGCCATACGCGGAGCTCAGCGCAGCCAATCCCGGCAGCATGGATTCGAGCACGGGCGCGCGTTGATCGAAATGCCGGCACGTCAGGCAAGCCCGCGGATCGGTCTCCCTCATTGCCCGACTCGACTCCAGAAGTCCCCGAACACCCGGGTGGACAGCACAAATCCGAGCACTAAATTGACGCCTACGCCGACGGCGAAGGCGTAGAACGGCCGAGCGCCGACGGACCTGAAATCGCGCACACGCGTCGTGAGTCCGATGCTCAAAAAGGCGAAGGTAAATGCCCAAGTCCGCAGCACTTGGAGCGGGGCGATCAAGGTGGGAACCAGCTCCTTCTTGTAATCCGCGTAAGTGTACCCTCGCGATACCACCGTCAGGATGGCGGAGGCGAGTAGAAAGCCAAACACGAACTTCGGAAAGCGGCGCCAAATATCCCGCACGCTCGCTCGGCTTTCGACTCCGGTCCGATCCCATCGGTGAGTCGCGATGAGCGAGAGCACGAAGGCCCACACACCGATCCAGACGTCGCGGCCGATCACTTTCATCAACGTGAATGCCGCCACGGCGTCCTCGGGGCGCCCCGCAATGCCCGCCACGTGGCCCGCATAACCGCCATAGGCCTGCGCCGCGGCCAGTCCCGCGGCATCCGCAAACTCCGATGTGCCGATCCAGGCGCCGGCCACGCCCGTCGATAGGCCGAGACTGCGGCAAACCAGCGGTAGCGCGAAAATCATGGCCACGGCCCACAGCACCACCAGCGAAATCGCCACCGAGATGTCCTGTTTCTTGGCACCCACCGCCCCGCCGATCGCAATGGCACCGGATACGCCGCAGACCGCGCCGCCCGTTCCCAAAGTCGCGGCGAACCGCCGCTCCAGACCGAGCCGCACCGCGCTGAAATAGATGGCTGCAAAAGTGACCAGACTCACGATCGCCGCCTGCACGATGGCGACCGGCCCTGCCCAAGCGAGCAGCGTGAGCGGCAAGCCGGCACCCAGCAGCACGATGCCGGTCTTGATGTAAAACTCTACGCGCAGCGCAGGTTCGAGCCAGCGAGGGGCTCCGACCGTGTTCGACACCAAGAGACCGAGGCCCAGAGCGACGAGCGGGGGCTCCAGGTTGTAGTGAGCCGCCTGAACCCACAGGCCGAGACAATAGATGGCCGCCGCGACGAAAAAAAGTGGCACAAATGCCAGCAAGAACTTCGAGAACTTGAGGCCCAATGCGGCGGCGCCGATGCCGAACGACACGGCCCATAACAGACACAATGCGACGTACCGGATTCCTTGCGTCTGGAGTTGGCCGAGCAATTCCGCCGGATCAATCCATTTCTGCGGGGCGACCGCAATCCATTGGAGCGAGCCGCCGTTCGCAGACCTCGCCACGGCAACACCGATCAGCGCCAGGCTGATCCAAACAGCCCACCAATCTTCCTTGCGGATGAGCTCAGTCCAAAGCGATTCTCGAACCGGCAGGGGAAGCCTGCGTAACTCCACATCCGCCATGCAACGCTCCCCGTGGGCTTGGATGGCATTGAGATTAAGGGGCCCGCGTTCCGCCGTCGTATAGCAAGTAAGTATGTCCTCATGCTTGTGCGCTATATGCGCGCCCCGCCCTGTGAGGACCGACGCCTCCCCGTGAGGACCGACGC
>Ga0302324_100006845_pt1 | contig 24394 bp, 25 predicted proteins | sample Palsa_T0_1_FD_201949 | JGI IMG/M metagenome (GOLD analysis project Ga0302324, IMG submission 201949) | Peat permafrost microbial communities from Stordalen Mire near Abisko, Sweden - Palsa_T0_1 | ecosystem: Environmental > Terrestrial > Soil > Palsa > Peat permafrost | place: Sweden: Abisko... | reverse complement strand
GGAAACCCGGAAAACTTTGCCCGCAGCCCATCGCCCCTGATCGTGGATCTGTACCTCCCCCCAGGGGGACCCTAGAACCTCCCCCCAGGGGGCCTGGAACATTGCGGATACGCGGTCCTGGGTGACGCGGTCCCGCACCGCTACGCTTGAGCTCCGATACTGAGGAGGTTCGCGTGGTTTTGCGGATGACCGTTGGCCTGGTCCTGACCGTGGTCGCGTTGGCGATCGCGGGGCGCCGGATGTGGTGGCTGAAGCGGCTGGCGTTCAGCGGGCAGCCTGCCCCGGAACGGGTCGCGGCGGTGCGGGAGCATCCCGGGCGTGACATCGAGTCGCAGGCGACCGAGGTGATCGGCCAGCGCAAGCTGCTGCAGTGGACGGTGCCTGGCGCGGCCCACGCCGCCACGTTCTGGGGTTTCCTCGTGCTGATCTTGACGATTATCGAGGCGTACGGGGACCTGTTCTCCCGCACGTTCGCGATCCCCGGCATCGGCCACTGGGCGGCCATCGGGTTCATCGAGGACCTGTTCGCCGTCGGCGTGCTGGCCGGCATCGTCACCTTCACCGTGATCCGGATCCGGAACTCGCCCGAACGCCGCGGCCGGGCCTCCCGGTTCCTGGGCTCGCACACCCGCGCCGCCTGGATCGTCCTGGGCATGATCTTCCTCGTCATCGCCACCTTGCTGCTCTACCGCGGCGCTCAGATTGACAGCGGGGTGTTCCCCTATAAGCACGGCGCGTTTGCGTCCCAGGAGGTCGGCCACTGGCTGCATCCGCTGGGCTCTGGGGTAAACAGCGTGCTTGAGGTGGTATTCCTGCTGGCCCAGATCGCCGTGGTGATGGCCTTCGCGGTGATCGTGGTGTATTCCAAGCACCTGCACATCGCGCTGGCTCCCCTCAACGTGCTATACGGCCGCAAGCCCGACGCGCTCGGCGCGCTCCCGCCGATGCGAAGCAACGGCAAGGTGCTGGATTTCGAGGAAGCGGACCCGGACACTGATGTGTTCGGTTTGGGCAAGATCGAGGACTTCAGCTGGAAGGGCCTGCTGGACATGGGCACCTGCACCGAGTGCGGGCGGTGCCAGTCCCAGTGCCCGGCCTGGGCCACCGGCAAGCCGCTGTCCCCCAAGCAGGTCATCTTGGACCTGCGCGACCACGCCTTCGCCAAGGCCCCCTACCTCCTGGCGTCCTCCGATGAGGAAAGAGAAGCCCTCCCCGACGCGGTCAAGGCCGAAGCGGCCCGGCCGCTGGTCGGCACCAAGGAAGACAACGGCGTGATCGACCCGGATGTGCTGTGGTCGTGCACCAACTGCGGGGCCTGCGTGGAGGAGTGCCCGGTCGATATCGAGCACATCGACCATATCGACGGGATGCGCCGCCACCAGGTGCTGATCGAGTCGGCGTTCCCGGTGGAGGCGGCCGGGATGCTGAAGAACCTGGAGAACAAGGGCGACCCCTGGGGCATGGGCGCGAACCGGCGCGGTGACTGGATCGGCGAGCTGGACTTCGAGATCCCGGTCGCGGACGGGAAGATCGACCCGGACATCGAGTACCTGTTCTGGGTCGGCTGCGCCGGCGCCCTGGAGGACCGGGCCAAGAAAACCACCAAGGCCATCGCGACCTTGCTGCACACCGCCGGGGTGAAGTTCGCGGTGCTCGGCCCGGCCGAGACGTGCACCGGGGACCCGGCCCGCCGGATCGGCAACGAGTTCGTGTTCTCGATGCTGGCCCAGCAGAACATCGAGACCCTCAATGAGGCCGCCCCGAAGACGATCGTGGCCAGCTGCCCGCATTGCTTTAACACGATCGCGAATGAGTACCCCCAGCTAGGCGGGAACTATGAGGTGATCCATCACACCCAGCTGCTGGCCCGGCTGGTGGAGCAGGGCAAGCTGACCCCGGACGGGAAAGTGGCCGCGCCGGAGAAGGTCACCTACCACGACCCGTGTTTCCTGGGGCGGCAAAACAAGGTGTACACGGCGCCGCGGCAGATCATGGAGCACGTGCCCGGGGTCGAGGCGGTGGAGATGCACCGGTGCAAGGAACGCGGGTTCTGCTGTGGTGCGGGCGGCGCGCGGATGTGGATGGAGGAGCGGATCGGCAAGCGGATCAATACCGAGCGGATCGACGAAGCCCTCGCGCTGTCCCCGGACACCATCTCCACCGCCTGCCCCTACTGCCTGGTCATGCTCGGCGACGCCGTTAACGCCAAGAAAGCCTCCGGCGACGCCAAGGACACCCTCGAAGTCATCGACGTCGCCCAGCTCCTGGTCCGCTCCATGGCCCCGGTCGGCGCGGCCGTCGGGACCGATGCGGGCAGCGCCCCGGTAGCCGATGCCGCCGCCGGTCCGGCGACGGCCGGTACCGACGCCAATCCCGGCCCGCCGGCGGCGGGCACGGCGGACGCCAATCCTGGCCCGGCGGCGGGTACGGCCGGCGAGGGTACGGGCGACCAGGGCGGCCCGGCGGGCGGGTAACTGACCGGTGGGGCCCGTGCCATTCCGCGGGTTTCCGCGGCTTGGCGGCCGGGCGCTGCTGAGAAGGCCCGTTCGGCCTATCTATTTATTCTTTTTATCCGAACGGGCGTTGGTTTCCCCACCCGGCAGACAAGGCAGGCTCCTCGGAGTCGGCGCCGTCAGGTTCGGCGCGGTCGGTGAGGTAAGGCCAGCCCGGCGTGACCGGGTCGCCCTCGTCTGGCCGCCCGGCCGGCCGCCGGCGGATCACCTCGAGCACCACGATGTGGCTACGCCGGTCGTTCACCACCACCCGGACGTCGCTGGCCCAGCAGGCGGCGCGCAGGATGTCCCTGGCCCCTTCGAAGTCACCCGCGGTGATCCCGGCCCGGCACCACAGCATCACCCGCTCGCCGAAGTCCGCGGGCGCGGTGTACAGGACGATCGGCAGCCTGCCGTCCCTGGTCTGGACCCAGGCGTGTACGCAGCCGGTCCTGACCCGGTGCGGCGTGATGACACACCAGGCCCTGGCGATCAGCCACCGGCGGGCCGGCCGCCACGCCAGGACAGCGCCCATGACCGCGAGCGCCGTCGCCGCCATGGCGATGAGCCAGCCCAGGCCGAGCGTGTAGCCGATGGCGAGCGCGGCCAGCGGCAGCCCGGCCATCAGCGCCAGTTCGTAGCGCCAGTGCCACAGCCGGCCGGGCAGGCCCGCCCGGGACACCGAGCTGACCGCGGCCTCCACGCTGGCCATGATGCTCGGGTCGTTGGGCCGCCGCGGCCGTCCCGACGCCATCGCTAGCTCACCTCCTCGGTGCTGGCGCGGCCGGTGCCGAGGCAGGGGGCGCACGGTGCGTCCTTCGCGGGAGTATCCCCGCCCTGGCATTGCGGGCACGCGGTCAGGGTGTCGAAGCGCGGGTCCCGGTAGCGTCGCCCGAGACCTGCGTGCACCTTGGTGATCTGCCAGCCGCGCCAGTACGCCTCGGTGTCGTTCCAGCGGAACAGGCGGTCACCGAGCCGCCGGGGGACATAGGCCAGCCAGCTGAGCAGGACCGCGGCCGCGAGCCCGGCGATGTCCGCGACCCGGCCGCCGATGCGCCGCGCCGGTTCGGCCGGCCCCCAGACCAGATCCACGGCCGGTTCCCCGGCTGGCCCTGCCGGTGGCCACGGGGGGTTGTCTTGGCAGGTGAAGTTGGTAATGTTGATCACAGCACTAGCCCTTCTTGCTCGCTCCTGAGCCTGGGTGGTGTCTTGCTGGGTCGGTGTTGCAGCACCGGCCCAGCGGTATGTCCGGGGTATTACGCAGTGGGTAACTGTCGGGATCCCGGATCGTTGCGGATTACGCCGCGGATGTTGAGCCACGGCCCGTACGCTTCGGCACAAGGGAAGCGGATGCGGTCTTTGCGGGCTGGTGGAAATGGCAGTGCCCCCTCTCATTCACGCGCGGCCAGGTCTCTCGCCGGGCGGCTCGCGTCGCTCCGTGCGGGCCTTGGCTCGCCGGGTGACTTGCGTCGCTCCGTGCGGGCCTTGGCTGGCTCGCGATCTGCGGTCGGTAACCCGCCGGGTCACCGCTCGACCCCGTTGTCGGCGGGTCGCGTTGAGGATGCCTACTGCTTCTGGTTTCATGGTGCATCTAGCAATGCAGGTTGGCAAGTGCCAAAATAAACTGCAGCACGCATGTATCATCGGCACAGTCCCAAGGGTTGGGACCTCCGGGACCGGCCCGTGAGCGATAGCGCTGAAACCCGAGGAAAGAGGCCTTGGTGACAGAAGTGCGTAGCCCCACCGTTCGCCGCCGCGAACTCGGCGCCCTGCTGCGCGCGCTCCGCAATGAGAAGGGCCTGACGGTAGAGCAGGCCGCCGATCAGTTGCTGTGCTCACCGAGCAAGGTGAGCCGGATGGAGACCGGTCACGGCGCCGCCACCCCCCGCGACATCCGCGACCTGTGCAACCTCTACGACGTAACCGACCAGGCCGAGCGCGACCGCCTGATGACTCTGGCCCGCGAGGGTAAGGGGCAGGGCTGGTGGCAGTCTTACGACCTGGAATTCGGGATCTATGTTGGCCTGGAGGCGGAAGCTGTGGTCATATCCGGCTTCCAGTCATCGGTAGTGCCGGGCCTCCTGCAAACAGCCGATTACGCGCGGGCCGGACATGAGGGCGCGATGCCGCGGTTCAGCCCCGATCAGATCGAGAGGCGAATCGAGGCTAAGCTCACCCGGCAGCGCATCCTGGTCCAGGACGATCCGGCCCGTTTTGCCGCGGTTCTGGATGAGGCGGCGCTGCACCGAGAAATCGGAGGACGCAGTGTCATGGCCGTTCAGCTGGCCAAAATCCTCGAGATGTCGGCTCTGCCGAACGTCACGGTGCAGGTTCTACCGTATGAAGTCGGGGCACATCCAGCGGTAGAGAGCAACTTCACTCTCCTTGAACTGCCAAACCCCACTCCCGGTGTCGTGTTCGTCGAAGGGCTGATAGGATCCACCTACCTAGAACGTGCCGACGATCTCAAAAGATACCGCGAGATCTTCGACCGATTGCAAACTATCGCGCTAGATCCCAAAAGTAGCGCTGATCTGATTGCTAAATTTCTCCGTACTTATAAAGAAGGTTTAGAAGCGGCTTTATAAGTTCGAAGTCATCTATAAAACTTACCGGCAGCCTCCGCAACGAACTGCGGAGGCTGCCGGTAAGTATTAGTTACAATCTAATGCGCGTGGACCGGAGGGAGTTCGATGTCTCTAACTCGCCTGGGGGTTCCCGACCTTCAGTGGCGCAAGGCCAGACGAAGCGCCGGCAACGGAGCTTGCGTTGAGGTAGCACCCGTCAACGGACAGATAGCCGTCCGGGATTCTAAAAATCCTGACGGCAGCCGGCTGCAGTATCCGGCTCAATCATGGCAGGCGTTTGTTGCGAACATTAAGAACGAACGTTTTTTCGAATAAGTCGACCGGCAGAGGCTGCTCGCTCCGACGCCGCCGACCAAGGAAACGCGGAAGCCGACCAGCCTCGCCGCTTCAGGCCCCAAGTCACGAGGAGTCTGAAGGTGATCGTGATGACTTGTATCGTAACCGGGCGCTTCGGCCGGACCTGTTGCGATTCCGTAACTAAGCCGATTCCAAGATGGCCTATTCTGGCACGGTCCGTAATGCCATCCGTACTCAGGGTACACGATATGAGCTCGCCGCGAGCCTGAGCGGTCGTCGGCCCGCCCCAAAAGTACTAAAGCGCCGATTTCCGGCTTTACCGTATTCGCCGGAATCGCCCTGATCTAACTCGTCGGTCTTAGAAAGCTCTTTAGGGCGCTGAATTAGAGTTCCGTCTTTCCTGGCGCTATTGACGGGGTTTAAGAGCGGCTCCGGGTGAACATATCTTGCTCAGACCTTGGTGCGGTAAAAGTTAAGATAGGAACGCGACGGGGTAGGTCCGCGCTGGTCTTGGTATCTAGAGCCGTAGACGGGCGAGCCATATGGGTGTTCGGCCGGGGAACTGGTCCGGAAAAGGCATAGCTGGCCAATCTTCATCCCCGGCCACAGCTTGATGGGCAACGTCGCCACGTTGGAGAGCTCAAGCGTCACGTGCCCGGAGAACCCCGGGTCGATCCAGCCCGCCGTCGAGTGGGTGAGCAGGCCCAGCCGGCCCAGAGAGCTCTTGCCTTCTAGGCGCCCGGCGATGTCGTCTGGAAGCGAGACCACCTCGTAGGTCGACGCCAGCACGAACTCGCTGGGATGCAAGACGAAGGGGTCCTCGCCGTCCGTCTCCACCAGCCTGGTCAGGTCGGGCTGTTCGACCGCGGGATCGATGTGGGGGTAGCGGTGATTCTCGAAAACCCGGAAGTACCGGTCTAGCCTGACGTCGATACTGGACGGCTGGATCAGCTCGGGTGCGTACGGATCGAGCTTGACCCGGCCGGACTCGATCTCAGCTTTGATGTCGCGATCAGAGAGGAGCACCCTGGCAACCTACCGGGTCCGGTACGATATCTGAGCGAACACAGCACAAGCCGAGTACGCGAGGCGGGTGCGAGGACGCGCGGGTGTAGTTCAATGGTAGAACATCAGCTTCCCAAGCTGACAGTGCGGGTTCGATTCCCGTCACCCGCTCCACCCCGAAAGCGCGGGGTAGCTAGCTGATGCTGGCCGCCAGCTCCTGATAGGCGGGGACGAGATCGTCCCATCGTGCCTTGGTGTCGCCGCGCGTGCGCCCGGCGAGATAGGCGGCGAGATTCTCGGCATGGATCTGCCACCCGACCCCGTAGAAGGCGATCGCGTCCAGCGGCATGCCCCGGACCTCGATGACCAGGATGGTCTGGTCGCCGTCGGCGGTCAGCGTGGCATCGAGGGCCTCGTCGTATGGCGCCACCCCGTTCCCGCGCCGGTAGGATTCCTCAGTTTCCCTGGTCATCACCTGCAGCCGCTGAGGAGGCTCGCACGCTTCCACGCCCCCGGTGGCGTCCGAGTCGGCGTCTTCCACGTGCAGACGGAACTGCCCGCCGGGGCGGAGGTCGCCCTCTACCTGGCCGTACCAGGAGGCCAGGCGGTCAGGATCGGTCAGTGCCTGCCACAGGTCATCGATACCGGTGCCGTAGCGGTCTTCGATGCGTACGACGCCTTTGCCGCCTGCCGATCGCAGGCTCCCCAGGATGCGGGGACCCGGACGTGGGTTGCTGGTCATCTGCGGCTCCTTCGTTCGCGTTCCCGGGCTATCTTGGTGTGCCAGGGCCTCCGCTGCTGCCGGACTGATGTTGTTCCGTGGGTTGGACGGTTCGGTGCCCCGTAACTCATCGGTCGGCTTGAGAGCCACGCTGGGAGCCACACAGACGAACAACCTTGGGATCGGCCGGACCCAGGTGGACAACCGAAAGAGATAAGCCCGAGGTCACGAACCCATCTGAACAGTCCCGGACACCGGTACGGGCATCTACGGATCAGATGGTCGGCGGACCGAGGAGCTTGGCTTTCATCAGGTCGAATTCCCCGCGAGTCAATAGGTCCTTTTCCAGCATGTCGGCGAGCTTAGCCAGCTCCTGGACCGGTGACGGGGCCGTAACTGGCGCTTCGCGCTGGATCCCTGCCACCGCCTTCGTTGCCCGCGCAGACCGGATGCCCAGGACCTGTTCGCTCGGCAAGATGACCGGCATTGCTGGTACCCCAGCCTGCTACTGCGCTGTGGCACTGCGCCCGCCGGGGCGCTCCGGGACGACCAGATCTCCAATGATCAGCTCCTCATTTCGTTCGGTAGCCATCGTGTTACGAAGGGGTAATGGATCCACCCCCAGCTTCGATGATTGCCGTGCCATTAGCGTGCCATTAGCCCCGGTAACGAGGGGTCTCTCACGGTCGCCCACGGACATCCCGCCCCGCAGGTCAGGCCGTACAGCAGCCCGGACGGCACAGATTCCCAAGCGACAGTGCGGGTTCGATTCCCGTCACCCGCTCCACCGCAAAAGCCCAGGTCAGAGAGCATTTCTGCATACTCGCTCCTGCCTTCGGTATGCGTGATCGCGGGCGGCGTGCCCGCTGCGTGCCCGATCGGCCGGTCAACGCCGGGAACTTGCGGTCACTCCCGGACACCCGATACATGAGCTCACCTGCGGACAAGCAGGCTGACCCGCTACGCAAACCGACCTTCTGAGCAGCGTCCCAGCGCTTCCTTCCTGCCATGACGGTGTCCGCCTCTGAAAAGCTGTGTAGGTGACGGATGCCGGCATGGTGATAGGTAGGCTGGGCGCGGTTGGGCGAGCGGACGGGATCATCTCAGTGGAGCGCCTGTCCGGCGGGGTGATCGCGGATGTCTGGCTGATCAGCTACGCCGATGGCAGTCGCATCGTCGGCAAGACCGTCATCGATGCGCCCGGTGACCTGTTCGCTATCGAGGCCGAGGGCCTGGCCGTGCTGCGCGCTACCGGGCAGCTGGGCACCCCGCAGGTCCTGGGCGCCACCCGGCATCTGATGCTGCTTGAAGTGATGGCGGCCGTGCAGGACAGCCCGCAGGCGTGGGAGAGGTTCGCCCGGGACGTGGCCGCCGCGCACGGCGGCACGGTGCATGACCGGTTCGGCTGGCACCGCGACGGGTACCTGGGACGGCTGCGCCAGGTCAACACCTGGACCACCAGCGGCCATGACTTCTTCGCCGAGCACCGGTTGCTGCGCTACCTGCGCGAGCCCGCCGTCTGGCAGGCCCTCGACGCCAGCGACCGGCGTGCTCTGGAACGCCTGTGTGACCGGTTGCCGCAGCTGATCCCGGCCATGCCCGCGGTCCTGACCCACGGCGACTTGTGGACCGGTAATCTGCTCAGCCGCGACGGCCGCATCATCGTCATCGACCCGGCCGTCAGCTACGCGTGGGCTGAAACCGACCTGTCCATGTTGTGGAGCTGTCCCCGGCCTCCCGCATCCGAGCGGTTCTTCGAGCTGTACCAGGAACTCAGCCCGTCCCCGCCGGGGTGGATCGACCGCATGTCCATCTTGAACCTGCGTGAGCTGCTCAGCACCGTGGCCCACTTTGGAACCGAGGCGGTCAGCGCCGTTCAGCGAATCCGCCACACCGTCGCCCCCTTTCACTAAGCCACCAGATCCGGCCCGAGCTGACAGCAGCAGCCAACAGCAAGCCCAGCGAGATAGCCGCCTACCACGCCGCCGCCCAGCTGGTCAGACGGTTCCAGGACGACGGACCTGCCGCTGCAAAGCTGGCGGGCCGAAACTTCCGCCAGCGCCCATAGCGCCTCTTGATTTGCCTCCGACGGGTTCTTGATTGCCTCCGGCGGGGGCTCTGATCCGCGGATGGCCCGCTGAGTGTACGTGTCCGCCCAGACGCGGGCCATCCCCGCAAGGTAGAGGCGTCGTGCAACGATGACCACCAGCAGCAACCTGAGCCAGGTCGGGACCACTGACCGGCTGAGGCTGTTAGCAGCCCGCAACGGCTGTGTCTGTCGTTAGCGACCAGGCCGTTAGCACTGCCCGCGGAAAGAACCGTGCCTCGAGACAGACAACAGGTTCACCACCGAGCTGCGCCTTCCACGGTCCTGGTCCCACCTTGGTGAAAAACCCCCAAGAAACGCCATCCTGAAAACCTACTAGTACCCTCGGCGGAGCCGTTAGGGATGGCGTGAAGTTGGCCAGACCCCAGTAGGTGTCAGTGGCCGGGTCATAAGCGTAGTAGACGCCGTCGGGCCTGGTTCCGGCGACATCCGAGGGCGCGATCCGTCTGTGGGCCACATAGGCCGCGGTCAACTCGTTACGCACGGCGCTGGTGATGACCAGATTGCGTATGCCGCCTGTGACCGTGAAGGGAACGTCGCAGATCCCCGCGGGGTAGGTCGCGAACGCATCATGGTCACCCGGCCTGACCGGCAAGGTGGGGTTAGGAATGGCCCCGGTCTCCCCGCCGACGTAGGTGGCCGGGATCGTGAAGGTCGCGATGAAGCGGTCACCGCCGACCATCTTGACCGGAACGGGGTCGCCGCCACCACCCGAGCCGATCCAGCTCGACGGGCCGAGGAACACCAGAGCCGCGGGTGCCCGCGACGGCGTATTGCAACCCTGCAGGGTGATGTGCACCACCGCGCCGACCGAGGCGCGGCCAGGGCAGACGGTGACTGAGCTGGCCGGGGAGCCGCTGAAGGCGAAGTTAACCGGATGGCTCCGGCTGGCACAGCCGCCGGGCGACGGCGGCGTCGCGCTGCCCATTGGCCGGGGCGACGCCGTTGAGCTCTGGTAACCAGCCGATGCCGTCACCCCCGGGCTTTGGTGACCTGCTGATGCCGTGGGACCCTGCTGCCCGCACGATGCCGCCAGGCCCAGCGTGCCGACGATCCCCAGTAGCCGGGGCACGTGCCAGGCTCTCCCGCGGCGCCTCCTACTACGGACCAGGACAGCACTGTTCATGTCACACCAGCTCGGGCTGGCGGGGCCGCAGCATCTTATCCAGAACAGACAGGCTGTCGTCCCTCGCTGGATTGCCGCAACGGGCCCACCTCCTCCCTCAACTTATAGACGTGTCACCCCGGCCTGCGGTTGCGGCCTTGAATCGGGAGGTCGGGCCCGCCTCCGGCCGCAGCATTAGTGCTACGAGCTGACAGCGCCGCGACATGCCTTGCGTCCGGGCAGGCGGTGGTCTGGGTCCGGCCTAACCGCGCGTGAGGAATAGCACCTGGCCGGACTGGATCTTGGCCGTGTCGCTGAGCAGGGTGGCGAGGGATGCTGTAATCGCGGAGGGAAATCCGCGGTTCTGCGGGAAGGCCTTCGTCGACACCAGGATCAGGCCCGCATGAGGCTGGCCGGCGGCGCGGTAGCGGCCGTCCAAGGGGACGAAGTCCTTAATGTTGGCGGTGACCAGTGCTCGTCCCTCGGTTGCCGCGTACGCGAGGACCTGGTCATCAGGGAGCCCCACCAGGGCTGGGTTGGCAACCACCGAGATGACGTCGTAGCCCTTGGCGCGAAGTTGCTGGGCGATGTCGTCAGAAAACATCTCGTCTAGCAACAGCGGCTGACTCATGAGCTACCCGGCCAGCAGTTGACGCTCGCGCAGCCAGGCCAGCTCGGCGGCTTCCTCGGCCGCGTCGGCGGCGACGATCTCCGCGTCGACCTCGCCGGGGTAGGCAGCCCAGTAGCGGACAGCGGTGTTCACCAGGCGCAGTGCTATCCCGGTGTTATCGCTGACCAGGCTAACCAGGTCATCGCTATTCAGTCCGGGCTCGGCCGCGTGAGCCGACTTGACGGCGCGGATGACCTCCCAGACGTCCGGGCCTCCGGCCAGGGCGGCGCGGCGCCCGGTAGGACCGGACCGGAAGATGACCCCGGGATGCTCGGTCATCCGCAGGGCTTCGTCAACCAGTCGGTTTGCGGCAGAGGACAAGGACATGCCAGGGTTCGCCGCGACGAAGGAGGCGAGTCGGTCTGCCACCGGCGGATCGAACCTGACGGGTGTCGCCGCACGCTTGCTCATGACTACATCGTAGTCGATATGAGTCGCGCCAACGATTGATCGTGTTCCCAGTATCGACGCGGATAGTGTGCCATTACCGTGCCATCAACCCCGGCAGCGAGGGTCCCTCGCGGTCACCTGCGGAAGGCGCAAGAGCCTTACTGGGCTCATATCGGGTCTCCTCGCCATGGACCTCGCAGCGGTATGCGGCCCGTAGCCCGCGCGTCCTCGATGATCTCGTTGCAGAGGTCTGCACACTCGTTGCAAATCACCGCGCCCGGACCAACGACCAATATCTCGACCTGACGCTGCTCTTTGTCGCAGAAACTGCACTTCAGGTTGGCACCATCCATCGGCGATTCCCGTTCATCGCTACGGACATCACTGACAGCCTACGCACTCGAACAGCCAGCGCCTGGCCGCGCGACGCCGCCAGGGATAGTGGCCGGACGCGCACTGGCCCGCAGCAATAGTGACGCCGTCTCGTGCTCCGGTGAACTACCCGGTCAGCGGACCGCCTTCGACTGGCGGCAAGCCGTTGAGTCCCACCATCTGAGCACACGCATCGCCCGCAAAGTCACCCAGCGAGAAGGCTTGCCCGCGCCGTCATTCACTTCGAACCAGACCCGACCGGGCGGGGTCCAGTCGAGCAGCCAGGTGCCTCCCTCTAGGCGTCTAGAACGAACGTAGCCGACGGCTTCGCCGAGCCTCGGGTCGGGCGCGGCGCCGGTCAGGGCAGCGGCAGAGCGGAAGTAGTCGAGTGCCCGGAGGACGTCGTAGTGCCATCGGCTCGGATGCACGAACGACAAGAATCGCTCGTCGGCCGGTTCGCCGGTGCTGAGATGACGGGAAAGCCTCCGCTCCATCAGATATTCCTCGCCCAGCCTGCGCGCCTCTTGAGATTCGACCGTGCCCCCGGTGGCGCTCTCGTACTCCAGGAGCCCTTCCAGCACGTTGATGGTGGTGGCGAATGACGAGCGAAGCGAGCCGTTGATCCTCTCACAATTCCAGCCGCCGTCGTCAAGACGCTCGCCTATCAGGCTGCCAACAATGGACGAGACGTCAACCCCGAAATAGGCGCCGTCGGCAACGATCCGGCCGTTAATGCACTCCTCGACTTCGCCCTCCCAGTACGGCTCGCCGCCGTGATCCCAACGTGAGTTGGCGCCGATCAATTCGACGGCTCGTTTGGCCCGGTCCGAAGCGGGATCAAGGCCGAACTCCCGTAGCTGCGACAACGAAAACACCGTGGCCGTCCACGGCTGGCCGAGTTCGCGCCACTCGTGGGCATCGAAACCGCTGGGGAGAAAGGCGCCACCCGCCCATTGCCCGTCCTCGTCCTCATGCGAGAGAAGCCGGGCTCCCCAGCCCTCGGTCTCCACTTTGGCCCGCTCCGCCCACCACTGCGACTCCGGACTGTCCAGCAGGTCGCGCATCACCTGCCAGCGGATGGATGAGTCCGTGTCGAGAAGCCAGTCGATCACCGAGTCAGAGCCAGTCATGCGGGCAATTTATCAACAGTGAGATGCGAGGAATCCCGGCCGTTCAGTTCAGGGCCGGGAGGAATCGCATTGGTCTAACCGGGTCGTTTCTGCTGTTCGATGTATTGCTTGATGACCGGCAGTGGTGCGCCGGCGCAGGACGCGGCGAAGTACGACGGGGACCACAGGTGACCGTGCAGGAGGTGCCGGCTGACGTGGCCGGTGAACTCTTTCCGCAGGTAGTGCGCCGATACGCCCTTGAGCCGGTTGACCAGCGTGGAGACCGGGAGTTCGGGGGGTAGTGGACGAGCAGGTGGATGTGGTCGTTTTCGCCGTTGAACTCGCGGAGTTCCGCGCCCATCTCCGCGCACGCCCTCCGCATGATCCACTCGCACGCGTCGAGCATCTCCCCGTTCAGGACGTCCCGCCGGTACTTCGTGACGAAGACAAGGTGAACGTGGAAACTGCACACGACGCTGCCAGCCCCAGCGGATATCAGGGTCTTGTTCCCAGCGTGACGGCATAGATACGAACTTACCAGCGACTAGAATAGGCGCTGTGAAGCTGGTCGTGCCGGTACGCCTGTACCCCGCCGCCGCCACCGATGAGGCGGCGTTGCGGGACACCCTGACGCTGTGCAACCAGGCCGCCGGCCTGGTGTCCGCCCGCGCGTTCGAGATGCGGGTCACCTCCAGGCAGTCCCTTCAGCGGCTGGTCTACGGCGACCTGAAGGCCATGGGCCTGTCCGCGCAGCCCGCCATCCACGTGCCCGGAAAGTCTCCGGCGCCTACGCCACCCTGCGGGCGAACATCCGCGTCGGGAACCTCGGCGAACCAGGGTCGAAACGGCGGGTGAAGGCCGAGTCCAAGCCGATCGCGTTCCGGGCGGACGCGGCCCAGCCGTTCGATGACCGGTGCCTGTCCTGGCAGCTGGACCGCCGCACCGTGTCCATCTGGACCGCCGCCGGCCGCATGACCGGGATACCGTTCCGCTGCTCAGCCGCCCAGTTCGGCCGGCTCCGCGATCACCGGCAGGGCGAATCGGACCTGGTGCACCGGGACGGCAAGTGGTACCTGTACGCCACCTGCGAGGTCCCCGAACCTGAACTCACCGTTGACGTTCTTCCCCTCAGGGACGGGCACGAATATCAGCCCCGGCCCCCGCTCGCCAACCGGTATCGAGCGGGTTTCGTCAAGCGCGTGCGGCGGCACCACGACGACCTCGTCGGCGGCCTCGTAGATGACCCGCCAGTCAAGCACCCGTGCCCACCAGCGGCTTTGGGCAGTGACGTCACGACAGTCGATGACGACGGAATACCAGCGCACGCTCATCACCCAGACGATACCCACGGATGGTGAGGCTCAGTGTTAACCGAAGTGTTAACCGAAGTGTTGGCCGAGGTGTTGACCGAACCAGATGATCTCCTGCCCGTGCGGCCGGGTCCAGGCCAGCGGCGTCCCGTCCAGCGCGAGCACGTTGTGCAACGTTTCGTCCGGCGGGGGCGGCAGCGTGTCGTAGGGCAGCACCCGCGGGGCCTCGCTGGCGATCCAGTGCCCGGGCAGCCCCCGGACCACGTCCACGAACGCCTCCCGCCGCGGCGCCGGTACCTGGTACAGCACCGACGTGTGGAAGACCACCAGGGTCGCGCCGGCCGGTGCCTGCGCCGCCAGCGCCGGCAGGTCGTCGACCAGGTCACCGCGCACGAGCAGCGGCGGCTCGGCCGCGGCCAGAGCGGCCGCGGCCCGCAGCCGGGCGCGGCGGTGCGCGTGCTCGGGCCAGATGAGGGCCTCAAGCCACGCGAGGTCAGCGGGGTCGGTCACGTCGAGCGGGTTGAGGTCCAGGCCGGCCCGCCACACCACCTCGGGCCGCCCGGCCGGCGGCGCCATTCCGGTGGCCACGCAGGACAGGACCGGCTCGCCGGTACCGATTTGATGGTCGCCGTAGCGGTACGTGTACCGGTCGGGGTACAGGCACAGCCCGGCGGACGCGCCGACCTCCAGCAGGGCCAGGGGCTGCGGCAGCGCCGCGAGCACCGGCAGGAGGAAGGCACACCGCCCGGCCTCGTTCGTCTGGGTGGCCCGGGTGCGCATCTCCGCCTGGATCGCGGGCCAGTTCGCCACCGCGTAGTCGTGAAAAGCGGCCGGTTCCTCGACCGGGCCGCCGAGGAACCGCACGACGCCGAACAGCAGATTCGGCTGCCGCTTGGCCGGCGGGAGCGTGCCGAGCAGGGCGAGCACCTCATCGTCGCGGGAGACGGCGATCGAAAGCCGCTCGTAGGCGGGCGATACGCCGCGCGTCTCGCGCTCGGCGAACTCGGCGTAGGTCGCTGCGGTCGTCACGGCTCGCCCCCGCACAGTCCGAACGCCTCCGTCACCCGCTCCTCCAGCCCATCTTCGGTCATGGTGGCGTCAACCTCGATGGCGGGCAGGGCAAGACGCTCCGTTTCCTCCCGGAGGCGTTCGGTGAACATCCGATCACGCTCGAGCAGATTGTGCAGGGCCCGCTCCGGATCACTGGTCTGGCCCGCGATCTGCCACAACGACCCCCGGCTCTCGAACGCGGCCCGGCGGAAGCCAGGCGTCGGCAGCAGCCAGACGGCGTGACCGGGCCCGGCGAGGAGAGGCTTCACCAGGCGTGGCAGCAGCCGGAACCCCTCCACGATCACGCCGGCTTCCCCCGGCCGGGCCAGGAGGTCTTCGAGGATCAGGCCGAAGCCCTCGCCCCGGAACCAGTGAAACGTCTCGAGCATGGTTTCGACAGACCGGTTCACCCATCGCTCGTCCATGTCCATGGCCGCGAACTCGCTCAGGAACGGGCAGTCTGCGGGCGCGTGCCGGCTGGCGTGGTCCCGCATCACGTCGTCGGTCGCGTATAGCCGCAGCCCGTGCCGAGCCGCCACGCGGCGCGCGATGACCGACTTGCCCGCACCGCTCCCGCCGCCGATCCAGTAAACGTGCCGGAGCCGCGCTCGCAGCGCCGCCGCGTCGGCCGTCTCCCCGTGCCCCATCGCCGCATCCTATGCTGCTCCGATTTATCACGAAAGGTACGTCTGGCGGCTAAATTCGACTATAGGTCCGATTTAATGCGCAGGCCAAAGATCAAGCCGATTTCTTCGGAACGAAAGGTGGCTCATGCCCGAAGGCCGTTCCCGCGTGCCGGGCAAGACGGCAGGAGCCCGCGGGACGGCTCGGTAATGCTTGACAATCGGGCTAAGCCGCGTCAGCGTGACAGTGGGTAAAGGGCTGATTCCAGGCTCCTGGATGATTGTCAGCGGCGGGGCGCGCATTCAGCCATATGACCAGAATTGCCCGTGGGGGGCAAGGGAAGCCTGAGTCGGGAGGGGCGGCATGAACTCATGGCTGGTATGGGCAGTATTGGTGATCGCTTGCGTATTGCTGGGCTTCGTCGGATACCACTTCGCCGTGCGCACGCTGCGGTTCTTCGCGGCGGCCTTCGCGGTGGTGGTGATTGTGCTCGTCACCCGGTCTGGCGTACCGCACTTCGCCGGGGCAGACGCTAACCTCGTGAACTCATTCACCCGAGGGTTCGATGATCTTAGTGTTGCCATCTTGCGGCCGCTGCTCGGCCGGAATGTTCCCCCGCCCGGGCGGATCGGATGGCTCGTCCTCATTGTTGCCCTCGTTTTCGGGTATCGAGAACTCGAAGTATGGGCGATGCGCTGGCAGCCGCCTACCGTAGATACCTCGCGTCTTGGCGGCGATCAGGGCAAGCAGAAGAGCGATGCGCCAGGCGGATCAGACCAAGGCGCAAAATACGACGGGCTCCACGACCAGCTCTGTGCCGAGCTCGGGTTCCGTCTGCCTGCGGTGGCGGTGCGAGCGCCGTCGGTCCTGCCGGGGGGCACCAAGGCCAACGAACTCGCTTCCATCGCCGTGAACACGGGTATCAGTGGCAGCGGCCTGGCCGGCGCGATCATCAGTTTCTTCAGCATGCTCTGGCCGAGCCCCCGCCGGTACCAGGTTCGAGTCTGGATTGAGCCGGGCAAGCGCTCCGAGAGGGGTAAGAAACACGCCACGGCTGACACCAGGGTGACGGTCGACCTTGAATGCCTCCCTTCGGGAGCAAGCATTGCGACCAAAACCCTGGTCACCTCGGATTTTGATGAAGCAGCCTCGGCGGTCGCCGGCTACGTCGCCCGGCACATCTTCTCCGAGGATCCCACGGCGCCACCCTGGTGCGTAGGCTCAGGCGATGGCGACGACCTCGCTGCCATGCTGATCGCGGGGCGGCAGCGGGTGTCCCCTGGGTCCCCGGGTGATGTCTGCCGAGCTCGGCAAAAGCAAATCAGAATCCTCGAAAGGTGCAAGCTCGACGCTGGTGTCGCCAGATACGAGCTGGCCCAGCTCTACGATCTCGAGGGTAATCACGTGAAATCGCTAGGGCTGCATGCGATGAACCAGGAGGATTATCCCCGTTTCTATCGCGGCCGGTACCGGCTCGGCATGTCTCTCGAAATGATCGCCAATCCGGAATTCCCGCTGTTGGACACGCCAGTTACGGATATGCTGGCGAGCCTGCACGTCCTCGACCGGTGTCAACTAACGGCGGGTGCTGAAAATATCTATCAAAATATTGTGTCAGGGCCGTGGCCGCCCGAGTCGAATGAGTCTCAGCTGGCGGCATTGCGAAATATGTTGCTGGTAGCCGCGCAGGACGAGCTGGGCGAAGTCCGGCAGCAATTGACCCTCTGGCGAGTCGTCTGGGAAATGCTCTGGCACCGTGATGAGCGGGCGATACGCAAGCTGTACTGGCGCCTGCGCGAACGCCAGAGCTTTGCTGATGGAGCGCGCGTCGCTGAGCTGCTCGTTGCCGTTCGCCGGAAGTTGGCGGCAGAAAAAAAGCCCGGCCCCGAGCTCAAGGACAGCCTTCAGATAGAGGACTATATCTCCGCCGCCGGGCCACACAAAAGCGCCGCAAAAATAGTTGCCGCCGTTACCCGTGACGATGTAAAGGCGAAGCGAACGCGCTGGCGGCCCGGGCAATGCCGTACACCATCCTGGCAAGCCGCCTATAACACGGCATGCCTGTACGCCGCGTTGAGACAGCACCACCTGGCCGGGACGGAAGAGGAGGGTGAGGCGAATGAATATATGGCTGAGCAGGTGGTCGATAGCCTGACCCGTGCCTTTAATGACCCCGACTGTGAGATGGAGCGGCCATGGGACTGGATCTCAGCCGATCCAGATTTCTCCTGCCTGAGGTCGTCGACTGGATTCCAAACATTCCGCGCCAGCCAAAGGCAGCTGGACTATCCGGCTGACACCAAGGCCTGCGTCTTCTGCGGTAGGCCGGATGCGGACATCAAGATCACTCGCGAGTACACGTTTCCGGACTGGATCAACGACTTGCTACCGCGTGCCGCCGAGAAGCCGGATATCAAATGTAAGCGCAGTACCCTCCGCGACCCGCGGCCTGTCACAACATGGACCGCGGCGCCCGACCAGGCCTACCGGGCCGTGTGCCAGCCCTGTGACGCTCGCTGGATCACCCCGCTGGAAGGCGATGTTCAGCGCCTCCTCGCGCCGATGATCAGGGCGGACAGCGCCAGCGCCAGGCTGACGCGACAAGATCAGCTCAAGGTCGCGACCTGGGCCGCCCTGAAGGCAGCCATATTCGAATACGTCTGGACCGACGATCCGGTCTTGACCGGCAAGGACCGCGCCATCATCAGGACGCAGAACCAGCCCCCGCGCAGCGTCCAAGTTCGGCTGGCCGTCCGCCGGCCAGGCAGTTACCGGCTCCGAGCCCATGGGCACGTCTATGAGCTTGGCGGGCAGGGCGATAAGGCGCTCTGCCTGACCATGACCATCGGATGCCTGGTCGCCCAGGTATTCCGCGAGCCCGGCGCTGGTACCCAGGCCTTCTGGTCCCTCAGCAAACCAGACACCGGCATCATTACCATCTTCCCGCCGCAGCCGGAACCCGTCCCATGGCCGCCGCCGAACCAACTGGACGAGGAAAGGCTGCAGACCTTGGAGGACAGCCCCCCGATGCCTCCTGCCACGACGATCGCGCCGGGCTCCGCCGGAGCAGCGCACCCGGCCCGCCCGAGCCTGCGCTTACTTGACGCTGATCCGGGTGCCGAGTTCGGCGCCCTCGCAGATCTGGCGCATGACGCCCGCGGCGGCGACGTCGAACACGTGCATGGTCAGGCCCTGCTCGTTGGCCAGCACGAACGCGCTGGTGTCCATGATCCGGACCCCGGCCGCCAGCGCCTCGTCGTAGGTCAGCGTGGTGTAGCGCACCGCGTCCGGATTCAGGTGCGGGTCGCTGTCGTAGACCCCGTCCACCCCGCGCTTGGCCACCAGCAGCGCATCGGCGTCCAGTTCCAGGGCCCGCTGCACCGCCGGGTAGTCGGTGGTCACGTACGGCTGCCCGATGCCGCCCGCGAGCAGCACGATCAGGCCGCGTTCCAGGTGGTGCAGGGCCCGAAGCCGGATGAACGGCTCCGCGACGCTGTGGATCGGCACCGCGGTCATCACCCGGATGTCGGTGTCGGTCCTGGCCGTGAGCGCGCCCCTCAGCATCAGCGCGTTCATGATGGTGCCGAGCATCCCGATGTTGTCCGCCTCGGCCCGGCTGATGCCCCAGCCCTCGGCCATCCGGCCGCGGAAGTAGTTCCCGCCGCCGACGACGACCGCCACCTGCACGCCCAGATCGTGTACGGAGAGAACTTCCTCGGCGACGCGGGACAGGCTAGCCGGATCGACCCCGGAGCTGCCCGCCCCCGCGAGCGCCTCGCCGCTCAGCTTGACGAGAACCCTGCGATAGCGCGGCACAGTCTGACAGACCCCCGTCCCGGCCGCCCGGCGCGGCGGCTTCGCTCACGGTACCGTATGCCCGGCCGGCACCGCCCCCGCCCGCCCGCCCCCGCCCCGGTAACAGAACATTTTTACCGAACGGCAGTCCCGCGTGCCCCCGCCCAAGTCCTTCCCGCCGTGCCGGACAGCTAGCCGCAGCCTCCCGGTCCGGAACCTCAAGCCCGCGGCCTCCCCGGCTAGTCCCCGGCGTCGTGGTCCAGCGTTTCCGCCGCCCGCTTGCGGCAGGCTTCGATCTCGGCCTCGGCGGCGGTGCGGTCCGCCCAGGCTTCGGCCCGTACCATTTTGCCGGGTTCGAGGGCCTTGTAGACCTCGAAGAAGTGCTGGATCTCCAGCCGGTCGAACTCGGGTACGTGGTGGATGTCGCGCAGGTGCTCCATCCGCGGGTCCTTCGCCGGGACGGCGAGCACCTTGTTGTCGGCGCCATTCTCGTCGTGCATCTGGAACATGCCGATGACCCGGCAGGTGATGAGGCACCCAGGGAAGGTGGGCTCGTCGAGGAGGACGAGGGCGTCCAGCGGGTCGCCGTCCTCGGCCAGGGTGTCCTCGATGAAACCGTAGTCGGCTGGGTACCTGGTCGAGGTGAACAGCATCCGGTCCAGCCGGATCCGTCCGGTGTGGTGGTCCATCTCGTACTTGTTGCGCTGTCCCTTGGGGATCTCGATGACAACCTCAACGTCCACGGTTTCTCTCCAGACTGGCCCGGGTGATTAACTCCATTGTCCCCGCAATCGGGCGGCGAACACGCCGCTGACTCACCCGGGCGAGGGAGGCGAGGGGGTTAGTCATGGTCCGCCGCACCCGGAGGGCGGCACTGCTGACGCTGGCCATGATCAACCTGTTCACCCTAGCGGCGGGCATCGCCACCTCCCGGATGCTTCCGCCCCGGCTCGCGGCCCTGCGGGTGGCGTCGGTCGCGGCCAGCCCGGTCAGCGGCCCGGGCACCGTGCTGGCCGCGGGGACCGAACGCGGGGTGCTGCCGACCGCCAGCGGGCTGCGCTCGGCGCTGGCGGGCCCGCTGTCCGCGGCCGCGCTCGGACCTGGCGTGTCCGCGCTGGTCGCCGACCCGGCCACCGGTCAGGTGCTGCTGTCCGAGGGGGGCAGCCGCCTGGCCACGCCCGCCTCGACGACGAAGCTGGCCACCTCGGCCGCCGCGCTGGCCGTGCTGGGCCCGAGCGCCAGGTTCCGCACCCGGGTCGTGCGCGGCACCACGGCGAACAGCGTCATCCTGGTCGGCGGCGGTGACCCGACGCTCGCGGTGAACGCGTACCCGGCACAGGACTACCCGGCCCCGGCCACGCTGGCTAACCTGGCCGCCGTGACCGCGCGGGCGCTGAAGGCCCAGCACCGGACGACGGTCAGCGTCGGCTATGACGCCTCGCTGTTCACCGGCCCGCTGCTCGCGCCCGGCTGGCCGGAGAGCTACGTCAGCACCGGGAACGTCACCCCGATCGTCTCCCTCGAGGTGGACCAGGGCCGGCTGACCGCCGCCGGCGCGCCGGAAGACTCCGACGACCCCGACAACCTGCGCCCTCGCGCGACCGACCCGGCCGTCATGGCGACCGCCTCGTTCGCGGCCCTGCTCGCCGAGGACGGCATTCACGTCGGCGGCACCCCGGGGGCGCAGACGGCTCCCGCCCACGCCGCTGCCCTGGCCAGCGTGTCGTCCCCGCCGCTGTCGGCCATCGTGCAGCAGATGCTCACCGAGAGCAACAACGTGATCGCGGAGAACCTCGCCCGCCAGGTGGCCCTCGCGACCGGCGGGCCCGCCTCGTTCGGCGGGGCCGCCGCGGCGGTGACCTCAGAACTGCGGCGGCTCGGCGTCAGCTCCGGTATCCGGCTGGTGGACGGCAGCGGGTTGTCTGGCCAGGACGCGATCGCGCCGGCCACGCTGGTCAAGGTGCTTGAGCTCGCGATCGTCACGCCGCGCCTGCGGTCCCTGCTGGCCGGCCTGCCGGTGGCCGGTTTTTCCGGCACGCTGTCCGCGGGGCAGAGCGTGTTCAGCGGGATCGGCGGGGCGGCGCTGGGTTCGGTACGGGCCAAGACGGGCAACCTCGGCACCGTCACCACCCTGGCCGGGACGGTATCCGACCAGAACGGGACGATGCTCGTGTTCGCGTTTATGGCCGACCGCATTCCGGCGGAGGGGATGCTGGATGCGGCCGCGAGCGACATCGACAAGGCCGCGGCCGCACTGGCCGGCTGCGGGTGCCGGTGACGGATGCTGTCGGCACCACGTACGGTGTGAGGTGTGAGCAGCGCGCAGATGATTGACTGGGACATCGCCATTTCCACCGGGACCCGGTGGGCCCGGCCCGGGCCGCAGGTAAGCCTGGCCGAGGCGCGGCGTACCGTTTCCGAGCTACGTGACCTGGCCGGCGCCGTACAGCAGCCGGTCTTTGAGGTCACCGGAATGTCGGCCGGCCCCGGCGGCTCGCTGGGGCGAGTCGCGGTGGTGGACCGGCCCGGCTGGATCCGAGCGAACGTGGATGGCTTCCGCGTCGTCCTCGAGCCCCTGGTCGAGCAGCTGAAGGAACGTTCTTCCGGCTCGGGCGGGTCGCGGTCGCCCGGATCGGTGATGACCGCGGTGGGATCCCGGGTCACCGGCATCCAGGCCGGGCTGATCCTGGCCTACCTTTCCTCCCGGGTGCTCGGCCAGTATGAGCTCTTCCTGCCGCCTGAGGCGTCCCCGGTGGACGGTGAGCAGCCGGGCAGGCTCACCCTGGTCGCGCCGAACATTGTCATGGTCGAGCGCGAGCTCGGCGTCGACACCCACGATTTCCGGCGCTGGGTGTGCCTGCACGAGGAGACGCACCGGCTCCAGTTCACCGCGGTCCCGTGGCTGCGGGACTACGTGCAGAGCCAGATGACTAAGTTCCTGCTCGCCTCCGAGCTTGACCCGGCGGCGATCTTGCAGCGGCTCAGGTCGGCGGCCGACGCGATGGCGGGCGCGGTGCGCGGCGGTGACGGCGGAAGCCTGATCGACGCCGTGGCGACCCCGGCGCAGCGCGAGATCATGGACCGGCTGACCGCGGTGATGACGCTGGTGGAAGGCCACGGCGACTACGTCATGGACGCGGTCGGGCCCCAGGTGGTGCCCTCGGTGGCGCAGATCAGGGAACGGTTCAGTGCCCGGCGCGGGTCGCAGGGCCGGATCGAGCAGACGATCCGCCGCATCCTCGGCATCGACCTGAAGATGAAGCAGTACGCGGAGGGCTCCCGGTTCGTCACCATGGTCGTGGAGGAGGTCGGCATGCCCGCCTTCAACAAGGTCTGGACGTCGCCGGACACCCTGCCGACCAAGGCGGAATTCGCCCACCCGCACGAGTGGGTGGAGCGGGTCGTATCCGGCTCTTAGCCGCATGGGTCCCGGCCCGGCGACCGCCGAGCTCCGCACCGCAGTCCGGATCTGCCTAGCCGACCTAGCCGCCGATCTGACTCCAGGCGATCTAACCGCAGCCGATCTGGCCCCCGGCGCCGCTGGTGGCGTGCCTGCCGGCGCCCTCGTGCTGGTCGCCTGCTCCGGCGGCGCTGACTCCCTGGCGCTGGCCGCCGCCGCGGCGTTCGTGGCCCCCCGCCTCGGCCTGCGGGCCGGCGGCGTGACCGTGGATCACGGCCTGCAGCCTGGCTCCGCCGAACGCGCTGCCGGCGTGGCGGCGCTGCTCGGCCAGCTGGGTCTGGATCCGGTCCGCAGCGTCGCGGTGACCGTGCCGTCGGCCCGCGGCGGCGCCGGGCCCGAGGCCGCCGCCCGGGCGGCCAGGTACGACGCGCTCGACGCGGCGGCCAGGAACTACCACGCTGCCGCGGTGCTGCTCGGCCACACCCTCGACGACCAGGCGGAAACCGTCCTGCTCGGCCTGGCGCGCGGGTCCGGCGGCCGGTCGCTGGCGGGCATGCCCGCGCGCCGCGGCTGCTACCGCAGGCCGCTGCTGGCGGTGCGCCGGGCCGCCACCGCAGCCGCGTGCACCGAGCTGGGGCTCGAGCCCTGGCAGGATCCGCACAACAGCGACTTCCGCTACGCCCGGGCGCGGGTTCGTCACCAGGCGCTGCCTGCCCTGGAGGCCGCGCTCGGCCCGGGCGTGGCCGAGGCGCTCGCCCGCACCGCGAGCCAGCTGCGCGCCGACGCGGAGTGCCTCGACGAGCTCGCGTTCGCTGAGAGCGGACAGCTGCGCGGTGATTGCTCCGACCCGGCCGGGCTAGAGGCAGGCTGGCTGCGGGCGCTGCCCGCCGCGATCAGGACGCGGGTGCTGCGCGACGCGGCGATCATGGCGGGCTGCCCGCACGGCGCGCTCGCCGCCGGTCACGTCGTGGCAATCGACGCCCTGGTCACCGACTGGCACGGGCAGCGGTGGGTAGACCTTCCCGGCGGGGTGCGAGCGCGGCGCCGTGATGGCAAGGTGTGGTTCACCAGCACCGCACCAGGCGAATCAGAGGGAAGCGAGTCCGTTGGACGAAACTGACATGGGGCCTGAGCTGAAGCAGGTCTTGATCAGCACCGAGCAGCTGCAGGCGCGCATCGGCGAGCTCGCGGCGCAGATCGACGCCGATTACGCCGGCCGCGACCTGCTGCTCATCGGCGTGCTGAAGGGCGCGGTCATGGTGATGGCCGACCTGGCCCGGGCCATGCACCTGCCGGTCCAGATGGACTGGATGGCGATCTCGTCCTATGGCTCGGGGACCAAGTCCTCGGGGGTAGTCC
>Ga0302324_100006842_pt1 | contig 24395 bp, 23 predicted proteins | sample Palsa_T0_1_FD_201949 | JGI IMG/M metagenome (GOLD analysis project Ga0302324, IMG submission 201949) | Peat permafrost microbial communities from Stordalen Mire near Abisko, Sweden - Palsa_T0_1 | ecosystem: Environmental > Terrestrial > Soil > Palsa > Peat permafrost | place: Sweden: Abisko... | reverse complement strand
CGGCATTACCTGGAGGCAGGCCCGCATCGCCATCCTGACCGTCGCGCTGATCGTGGGCCTGGCCTACCTGATGAACTATTCGGGCATGAACTACACGCTCGGCCTGGGTGTTGCATCGGCCGGGATCCTCTTTCCGATGGTGTCGGCATTCCTGGGCTGGGTCGCGGTGTTTCTGTCCGGCAGCGATACCTCGGGCAACGCGCTGTTCGGTAACCTGCAGGTGGTCGCGGCGAACCAGCTCGGCCTGAATCCGGTGCTCATCGCCGCGACCAACTCGTCGGGCGGTGTGATGGGCAAAATGATCTCGCCGCAGAATATTGCCACGGGAATATCGGTCACCAACCTGAAGGGCCAGGAGGGTCTGGTGGTCGCGCGGACCTTCAAGCACAGCATCATCCTGACGCTGCTGCTGGGGGTGCTGGTGGTGCTGCAGCAGTACGTGTTCCGGTGGATGATCCCGTGACGGCCGACTGAGCGCTGATGGGCCGCCCGAGCGTAGCCGACAAACGGCGCGAGTTTCATCGGTTGCATCTTAGCGGCTGCTTTGTGATTCCCAATCCATGGGACGTGGGTAGCGCGCGCTACCTGCAGTCGCTGGGATTCAAGGCCCTGGCTACCACGAGTGCCGGCTTTGCGTGGTCGCAGGGTTATGCCGACGGTTCGGTGCCGCGCGAGCAGATGCTGGCGCATCTGCGCGAGATCGTCGATGCGACCGATGTGCCCGTGAATGCCGACTTCGGATCAGGCTTTGCCGCCACGTCCGCGGAGCTCGAGGACAGCGTGCGCCTTGCGGTCGAAAGCGGGGTGGCGGGGTTGTCGATCGAGGATTCGACCGCGGATGCGGCGCAGCCACTGTATGACCTGCCCACCGCGGTCCAACGCATGCGCGCTGCCCGCCGCGCGATCGACCGCAGCGGCGGCGATACGCTGCTGGTGGGACGGGCGGAATGCTACCTGGTCGGTCGGCCCGACCTGGAACAGACCATTGCCCGGCTCAAGGCCTATGGGCAAGCCGGAGCAGACTGTCTGTACGCGCCGGGCGTCAAGGCCAGGGACCATATCGAGGCGCTGGTGCGCGCCGTGGCCCCCAAGCCGTTCAATCTGCTGCTCGGCTATCCGAGTGAGCTGACCGTAGCGGACGCCGCCGCGCTCGGTGTGCGGCGCATCAGCGTTGGCGGCGCACTGGCGCGTAGCGCCTGGGGCGGCTTCATGCGTGCCGCCCGACTGATTGCCGAGCAAGGCAGCTTTACCGGTTTCGCCGACGCCGCGGCAGGCAGGGACCTGGATGAGATGTTCGCAGCGCCGGGCAACAGCCAAGTGGACAACAAGTGACCACCGGAGCGACACTAAGGCCAACTCTCGAATAAATTCTGTTAAATCGTCGCGCGCGGCGACGCTGAGGTCGTTAACCTGTCATCCGGTGACCGCAGAATAATTTCAGGCGTCGTCTGCGGGTGACCACATCGGGCATGGCAGGCTTCAAAGAAAGGTGAGCGCAACTCGTTTGCGAGAACCTTCGAGGGGCCTGCCACCTAAGGCCAAGCTCTGATATTTGACAATCTTAAGGGGAATAACAATGCGTGTCTCAAGATTCCGATCACTGAAACTGGCGAGCGGCGCGGCGATTGCGCTCGGCATGCTCGCGATGTCGCCCGCCAACGCCTGGGATTGCTCCCAGTTACCCAGTCATTATGCACTCAGGATGGCGCTCACCAGTGCACAGATGCAGTCCAACGGCGGCTTCGGTCTGGAGATGTGGGGCGCGATGGTGGACCGCGATGGTACGGTGTGTGCGATCGCCTACACCGGTTCCGACCGCGGTGCGCAATGGCCCGGCAGTCGCATGATTGCGGCGCAGAAGGCCTACACGGCCAATGCCTTCAGCCTGCCCGGCCTCGCGTTGTCTACTGCCAATCTGTATTACGCAACGCAGCCCGGCGGCAGCCTGTACGGTCTGCAGCACAGTAACCCGGTGGATCCGGCACTGGCCTACCTCGGCCCCGCCGCCAATTTCGGCACCGCCTCGGACCCGATGGACGGTTATCGGGTCGGCGGAGTGAATGTGTTTGGCGGCGGACTGGCTCTGTACAACAAGAAGGGCGTGCTGGTCGGAGCCATCGGAGTCAGCGGCGACAGCTCCTGTGCCGATCACAACATCGCGTGGCGAACCCGAAACAATCTCGGCCTCGATTACGTGCCGGGCGGGGTGAGCGGCGACCCGATGCGTCCCGATAACATCGTGTTCGACCTGGTCGCGCAGGCCGGCCAGCAGTCGGGGACCAGCATGAGCGGTTGGGGACATCCGCTGTGCGGTGTGACGACCATGGAGAAATCGGACGCGGCCTCGCTGCCTCCCATCAGCAAGTAACCCGGTAAGGCGGAGCCCGCGCGTCAGCGCGGGCTCCGATGCTTCGCGCATCATTCGCGGTGCGACGCGGCCAGTAAGCGCGGCACATCCAGCGCGCTTTCGACCGCGTCGGCCAGCCGTTCCAGCATCTGCTCGCGCCGGGCCGGATGATTTACGCCGAGCGGCTGCGCCAGTCCGGCCCAGCGCAGCAACGCCGCGCAGGCCGACGGCCGTTCGAACAGGCCGTGCAGGTAGCTGCCAAGGATCTGGCCGTCGGCGGAGATCGCACCATCGCGGCGTTCAGCCGCTAGCATGACGGCTGGATGATCCAGCGCCCGGCCCTCGCTGCGGCCGGAGTGGATCTCATAGCCGCTGACGGGCGCGCCCTCCAGGCACAGGGTGCCTTCAACGTTGAGCAATTGCTTGCCGCGTTGCAGTTCCGTGCGCATATCAAACCAGCCAAACCCGGCGCTTTCTCCTACCGGCCCTTCAACGCCGTGCGGATCAGCGATGCTTTGCCCGAGCATCTGAAATCCGCCGCACACTGCCAGCAGTTTGCCGCCGTAGCGCAGATGACGCTGCAGGTGCTGCTCCCAGCCATGCGCGCGCAGCCAATCCAGATCGGCGCGAACGTTCTTCGAGCCCGGAAGAATGATCAGATCGGCACCCGGCGGGCGCTGCGTCCCATCGACAAAGCGCAGGTCAATCTGCGGATGCGATCGCAGCGGATCGACGTCGGTGTGATTGCTGATCCGCGGCAGTACCGGCACCACCACCCGCAGCACAGCGTGCGTCGGCGTAGCGGGCGGCTCGCGGCTGATGCCGTCCTCGGCGTCCAGCTGCAGGCCGTGCAGATACGGTAGAACGCCGAACACCGGTTTGCCGGTGTGCCGCTGCAGCCAATCCAGTCCAGGTTGCAGCAGGCCCAGGTCACCGCGAAAGCGATTGATCACGAAGCCGGTCACACGCGCCTGCTCGCTCTCGCTGAGCAGCGCCAGTGTGCCCACCAGATGGGCGAACACGCCGCCGCGATCGATATCCGCAATCAGCACCACCGGGCAGTCGACCGCCTCGGCAAAGCCCATGTTGGCGATATCGCCCGCGCGCAGATTGATTTCTGCGGGCGAGCCGGCGCCTTCTACGATCACGGTGTCGTAGGCCGCCTGCAGGCGTCGGTAGGAGGCGAGCACCGCCTCGCGCGCCAGGCGCTTGTAGTCGTGGTAGTCGCCGGCGCCCATGTGACCGATGGCGCGGCCGTGCACGATGATCTGCGCGTGGGTATCGCTTTCGGGTTTGAGCAGCACCGGATTCATGTCGATCGTGGCGGCGATACCGGCGGCCTGCGCCTGCAGCGCCTGGGCGCGACCGATCTCACCGCCATCGGCGGTCACCGCGCTGTTGAGCGACATGTTCTGCGGTTTGAACGGTGCGACGCGCACCCCCTGTCGCCGCAGCACGCGGCACAGTCCGGCGACCAGCGTACTCTTGCCGGCGTCCGAGCTTGCGCCCTGGATCATCAGCGTACGCATGCTTTTAGCCTGCAGTCTGGCGCGCGCAGTCGCCGATGATGCGCTGCAGTTGCCGCAGGCCGTCGGTCAGCGCCGCCGGACCGGGCTGCAGGATGTCGCAGGATTTGATCTCCGCCAACCGCCCGTTGCGCACGGCGGGCATCGCATCCCAACCGGCTCGTTCGTGCACTCGCGCCGGATTGAATTTCTTGCCGCACCATGAGGCGATCATGATATCCGGTGCCCGGCGCACGACTTCCATCGGGTCGGCGATGATCCGACCGGCCGCGAGCGACTGTGTGGACAGTTCGGGGAAGCAATCCTCGCCGCCGGCGATGCCAATGAGTTCCGCGACCCAGCGGATGCCGCTGATCAATGGCTGGTCCCATTCCTCGAAGTACACCCGTGGCCGGCGCGGCAAGCGGGCCGCGGCCTCGCGCGCCTGGTCGAGGCGGTCCTGCAACGCCGCCAGCAGCGCTTCGGCGCGCGGCTGCGCGTCGACCATGGCCCCCAGCATGCGTATGAATCCGAGAATCTCCTCGACACTGCGCTGGTTGAAGACGTGCACCTCGATGCCGGCGCGAATCAGCCGTGCGGCGATGTCGGCCTGCAGATCGGAAAAGCCCAGCACCAGATCGGGCTTGAGCGCCTCGATGCGCTCGATTCTGGCACTGGTAAAGGCAGCGACGCGCGGCTTCTCGCGCCGCGCACGCGGCGGACGCACGGTAAAGCCCGAGATACCCACGATTCGCTCCTGCTCGCCCAGCAGGTACAGCGTCTCGGTGGTCTCCTCGGTCAGGCAGACGATGCGGCGCGGGCCGCGGCGTACGCTGCAGCCGTCGGCTTGCTTCACGACTATCGCGGCTCTTTTGAATGGGCGGATCATGAATACTATACTCGCCGCTCCGATGCCGCCGCTTAAGGCCACGATGTCAGCGCAACCGATTCGACGGGCCGCGATGCTTGGGCTGGCTGCGATGCTGCTGTCAGGCGTGCCGGCGATGCCGGCCGATGCCGCCGATGCGCCGCCGCCGATAAAGATTGGCATCATCGGCGCCGGCAAGATCGGCGGCACACTGGCCACGCTGTGGATCAAGGCCGGCCAGGAGGTGCTGATCTCATCGCGTCACCCGGACGAGCTCAAGCCGTTGGCGCAAACCCTCGGGCCCAGGGCCCACGTCGGTACGCCACGCGAGGCCGCGGTGTTCGGTGACGTGGTGCTGATATCGGTTCCCTATGGAGCGCTGCCGCAGCTGGGTCAGGACCTCAAGAGCGAGCTGGCCGGCAAAATCGTTCTCGACACCGGCAATCCCAAACCCGAACGCGACGGCGAGATGGCACTCGAAGCGCAGCGTAAGGGTACCGGGGTGGCCTCGGCCGAATTCCTGCCCGGCGTGCGACTGGTGCGCGCATTCAATGCGATCAACTACAAGAGCCTGCAGAGTGAAGCGCACCGCCCCGGTGAGCCGGTTGCGATACCGCTCGCCGGCGACGATGCGCAGGCGCTCGCGGTGGCCTCGGAACTGGTGAAAGACGCGGGTTTTGAACCGGTGGTGGTCGGGCCGCTGTCGAGCGCGAAACTGTTCGATGTGGGCTCGCCAGTGTACGTGCAACTGTTGACGGCCAAGCAGCTGCGCGCGCGGCTCGGTCTGTAGCGACTTTCGGCCGCCGAGGCTTTCAGCTGGCGAACGACTCGGCACGAATCTGCCGGTACCAACGCTGCGCAGCGCGCGCCTGCTGCGCGCCAGAGCTGACGCCGCTCGACGCGGGCGGCAACTCGAGCGCGGCAATCCGCTCATCCTGGACCTCGAAGCGGCCAGGTATCGATAGCGCGCTGTCGGGCGCGAGCATGCTGTAGCACACGCTGTCGAACGCCGGGTCCGGGACCTCCTTGCCGCCCAGCAGCGCGACGATCGCGCGGGCGCATTGCTTCGCCTGGCTCACGGCGGCGGACGCGGATTTTGGCATCGCGTCGGCGATGCAGGCGTCGCCGATGACATGGACGTTGCCAATCAACTGCGACTCAAATGTACGCGCTGCTATCGGACACCAGCCATGATCGGACGCGAGGCCTGCGTCGGCTGCGATCTGCCCCGGGGCCTGCGGCGGAATGACGTTGGCGACCGCGACCCGGTGCGCGGCATTGGCGGTATACAAGGTCATGCTGGCAGGATCGACGCGCAGCACGGCGCCGTCCTTGGTGGGCGCGATCCATTCGATCAGGCCCGGATACCGCGACTGCCAGGCATCGGTGAACACATCCTGACGCGGAAAATGATTGTTGGAATCCAATATCAGTAGCTTGGAGCGCGGCTTGTGGCGCGACAGATAGTGGGCGATCAGGCTGGCGCGCTCGTAAGGTGCGGGCGGACAGCGCATCAAGCCCGAAGGAACGCTGATCGCGACCACGCCGCCATCGGCCATGGCGCGCAGCTGCGTCGCCAGGCGCCGCGTCTGGTCACCTGCCTGCCAGGCGTGCGGCATAGTGTGCGAGGCGGCTGCATCGTAGCCGTCGGGCTTGTTCCACAGGAAGCGGATGCCGGGCGCGACCACCAGGCGATCGAAGGCCAGCGTTTGGCCGCCCTCGAGCCGGACATTGCGTGCGCCGACGTCGATGGCGGCGACACCATCGCGAACCAGCCTGACGCCGGCGCGCCGCACACCGGCGCGCGACACTGTGATTGACGCCAGATTGCGCAGGCCCGCCAGCACCTCGTTGCTCATCGGGCAGGTGGCGTAGTAATCGAGCGGATCGACCAGACTGACATCGATCGAGGCATCGAGCCGGCGCAGCTGCAGCGCGCAGGCTGAACCGGCAAAACCAGCCCCCACGATCACTACCCGGCCTTTGACCGGCGTGCGCGCAGCTGCAGCCAGCGCCAGTCCGGACACGCCGCTGGCTGCTGCCAGTGCCGTCAGGCGCAGGAACCGACGGCGGCCGATCACTCCCATTCCAGCTGCTCGTAGACGCGCGCCACGTTGCGCGCATGGGTACTGTCCCACAGCAGCCAATGCGGCTTTTCCGTCGCGGCGACCTGCGCGATCGCCTGCTGCATCGAGCCGCCCTGCGCCAGTTCATCGCGCACGCCGTCGATCAGTGCCCGCAGGTAGCGGCGCTCCGCATCCAGCGCCGCGGCGAGGTCGGTAGCGACCGGCCCGTGTCCGGGCACAGTGCGTGTCACCCGCAGCAGCGCCAGCTGATCGATCACCGCTAGCCAGCCAGACGCGCTGCCATCGAGCGCCGGCAGGCGATCGCGAAACAGCAGGTCGCCGGTCCACAGCGTGCCGCTGCTGTCATCGAGCACTGTCAGATCGCAATCGGTATGGGCGGTCGGCCATGCCTGCAGGCGCAGCTGCCGGCCACCCAGGTCGAGCTCGAGGGTGTCCTGCACCGCCCGGTCGGGCGCGATGATCTCTCCCGCGTCCGCTGGCTGATCGAGATCGTCAGCATAGTGCTGCAGAAAAAACTCGCGGCTGCGCGCGATGGCCGCGGCCAGCTTCCAATGGCCGACGAAGCTCGGCCGATCCTGCCGGAACGCTGCATTGCCGAGCACATGATCGACGTGTACGTGGGTATTGATGACATAGCAGATCGGCCGCGCGGTGCGCAGCCTGACGGCGCTGCGCAGTGCGCGGCCGATGCGCACGGAGCCGCCGGTGTCGATGACAGCCACACATTTGCTGCCGACGATGAAGCCGATGTTGGCAATGTCGTCGTGGCCCGGGGCATCCAGCGCCAGTTGCTGCCCGAGATGCACGAACACGCCCGGCGCCAGTTCCAGCATCGCGAGCGGGTCGGTGGCGGTCGGCGCGCCGAAAGCCAGCGGTGCCAACGGCCACAGCAGGGCGCACCAGCAAGTGAGCGATGCGCGAAGTCGGATGCGGCTCAACGGCTGGTCGCGGCGCTCTCGGCGACACTGCCGCGCCAGCTGGCATTGAAGTGCGCGTCGCGCGAGTCGACCACCTCGAGCGTCAGCGGCGCCGGCAGCGGCTGGTCGGAAGCCAGGCGCAGCGTCGGGTTCTCGCTCAGTGAAATGCCGGTATCGGCCTCGAGCAGCGTGTGGCCGTCGGTGCTGAATCGCAGGTGCGAGACGTAGTGCGATGGGATCGGCTCACCGCTGCGTGGATCGATCTGGAAACCGGAATTGTTCGGGTGACGAATGCTGATCAGCATCGACTTTGCGTCCGGCGACGGGCGGAAGCGGATCTCGCCCAGCGTGCCGGCGGTCGCGGCACTCGGGGGCGCGGAACAACCGCCGCTGGCATTCACCCAGGTACTGCGCATCTCCAGTGTGCCGTCGGTGGTTTCGGCGATCGCACGCACCGAAGTGAACCGGTCCACACGCACGCGCAGGCCGATTTCGGCCACGCGGGCGCCAGGGGCGAGGTCGAAGGTTGCCGCCACCGGCGACGGATTGTTATCGATGATTACCCTGACCTGCCTGATGTGGCCGAGCGCGGCATCGCCGAAGCGCAACGTCAGCGGTGTCGCTGCCGGATCGGGCGTGTTCGCCGGAGCTTCCAGGCTCATGTAATTCTCATCCAGCAGACCGATGCCGCGACCGGGGTAGAACTGCCGCTGCAGGTATTCCCAAGCGCCGCTGGCCGGCGTCTGGCCGTCGCTGACTGCCAGTGATGAGCCGCAGCAGCCCAGCAGCAGCAGCGCGAGCACGCACCGGCGCAGCGGCGCTGCCTGCCAATCGATCAGATGAGAATACACGGCGGTGGTTTCCTTAACTGTCAGTCACGCTCGATCCCATATCGATTTTACTCTTTAAACGGGCGCGCAAAGCTGCCGCCCGGTGGGCTCGTTGTCTAAATTAAAATCCTTTAATTATCAATCAGGTAGCAGCTTTTCATCGACCCATTCTATCCAGTGCCGCACCGGCAATGCCGTGCCTGCGGCCAGATGCGCGATGCAGCCGATATTGGCGGACAGGATCACCTGCGGCTGCCCCTGCTGCAGGTGGCCGAGCTTGCGCGCTTGCAGCTGCAGCGCCAGTTGCGGTTGCAGCAGCGAATAGGTTCCGGCCGAACCGCAGCACAGATGCGGCTCGGCCACCGGCAGCAGTTCAGCGCCGAGCGCCTGCAGCAACTGTTCGAGCCGGTCCCCGAGCTTCAGGCCGTGCTGCAGCGTGCAAGGCTTCTGCAGGGCGATCCGGGTGACGGCGCCAGGAGCGGTGCGCCGCTGCAGTGGCTCGAGCTCAGGCGTCAGGAACACGGCCAGATCGCGCACGGCGTCGGTGACACGGCGCGCCTTGGCGGCATACACCGGATCTGCGCGCAGCAGTTGCGCATATTCCCTGACCATCACGGTGCAGCCCGAGGCATTGACGACGATGGCCTCGATGGCGCCGGATTGCAGCTGCGGCCACCAGGCGTCGATATTGCGCCGCGCATTCGCGAGCGCTCCGTGCGGGTCGTGCAGATGGTGGCGGATGGCGCCACAGCATCCCGAACGTGCATCGATCACGGCCTGCACGCCAATCGCATCAAGTACGCGGGCGGTCGCGGCATCGATCGATGGTGCCATCGCCGGTTGGGTGCAGCCGTTGAGCAGCAGCACCTTGCGCGTATGTGTGCGGCACGGCCATGCACCGGCCGCGCGACGCGGCCCAAGCTTGGCGCGCAGGGCTCGCGGCATCGCAAAGCGCAGCGCGCGCCCGAGCTTAAGTGCGGTGCCGAACAGCCAAGGCCGCGTCAGACCTTCGCGCAGCAGCCAGTGGAAGATGCGTTCATTAAGGGGACGTCGCAGTTCGGATTCGACCACCGCGCGGCCGATATCCAGCAGATGTCCGTAGTCGACGCCGGACGGGCAGGTGGTCTCGCAGGCGCGGCAGGTCAGGCAGCGATCGAGGTGCAGCTGTGTGCTGCGTGTGGCGGGTGTGCCCTCGAGCACCTGCTTGATCTGGTAGATGCGCCCGCGCGGGCCATCCAGTTCGTCGCCCAGCAGCTGGTAGGTGGGGCAGGTCGCATTGCAGAACCCGCAATGCACGCAGGCGCGCAGGATGGCGTTGGCGGTATCGCCCTGCGGCGTAGCCTTGATCCAATCGGCGAGCCTGGTTTCCACGATGATGCCTTACAGATCCGCGATCAGCCGGCCGGGATTGAATATGCGGTGCGGATCGAAACGCTCCTTGAGCCGGCGGTGGATCGCAAGCACCGTGGGCGAGAGCGGATGGAACCGTTGCCCGGCCGCGCCGCCGCGCCACTGCAGCGCGCTGCCCCCGGCGGCCGTGGCCAGGGCTCGCAGTTCCGCCGCCGGCGCATCGCCCGTGCACCAGCGCAGCGCTCCGCCCCATTCGATCAGTTGCGTGCCGGCGCCGGCCAGCGGCGCGGCGGTGGACGGCAGCGACAGTCGCCACAGCGGGCTCGCTTCGCGGAAGAAGACATGCGTCTGATCGCGCAGGCTGCGCCACCAGTGCTCGGCCAGCGCGGCGTCGATCAGCTCCCCACCCAGGCGAGTGCGCGCAGCGTGCAGCGCGGAGGGCGCGCCGGACAAGCGCAGCCACGCCTGCCCGTTGCACCAGCCGCTGGCCGAGATCGGCAGCGGCTGGCCCGCCCAGCGGTTGAAGCTCTCCAGGGCGGCGGCTGCCGTCATCTCGAACCGCAGCGTCTGCTCGGCGCGCGGCAGCGGCATTACCTTGAGCGACACCTCGGTGATGGCGCCAAGAATGCCGAGCGAGCCGCACAGCAGGCGGGCGACGTCGAAGCCGGCGACGTTCTTGATGACTTTGCCGCCAAAATGCAGCAGCTGCCCGTCGGCGCTCAGCAGTACTGCGCCCAGTACGAAATCGCGCGCGCCGCCGGCCTGGGAGCGCCGCGGCCCCGACAGCCCGCAGGCGATGATGCCGCCGATGGTGGGATCGGCGGCGAACGAGGGCGGCTCGAAGGCCAGGAATTGCTGGTGGCGTGCCAGCAGGCCGTCCACCTCGGACAGCGATGTGCCGCAGCGCGCCGTGATCACGAGCTCCGACGGCTCGTAATCAACCACGCCGCAGTAGCCGCGCATATCCAGCAGCGTACCCTCGCAATGCTCGCCGTAGAAATCCTTGGTACCTGCACCGCGCAGCCGCAGCGGCGTTTTTGCAGCGTTGGCCTCGATCACGCGCCCTCGCAGCTCCTGCAGCACGCTGTCGCTCCGGTCCATCTAGAAGCGCGGCAGGTCAGGATGCGCCAGCCGGCCCTGGCGCACGTGCATGCGGCCATACTCGGCGCAGCGCGCCAGGGTCGGAATGGCCTTGCCGGGATTGAGCAGTCCCGGTGGATCGAAGGCGCGCTTGACGGCGAAGAACGCCGCGCGCTCGGCCGGCGAGAACTGCACGCACATCGAATTGAGCTTCTCCACCCCGACGCCGTGCTCGCCGGTGATGGTGCCCCCCAGCTGCACGCACAGCTCCAGTATGTCGGCGCCGAAGCGATCGGCGCGCTCCCATGCTCCTTCGCAGTTGGCGTCGAACAGGATCAGCGGGTGCAGGTTGCCGTCGCCGGCGTGAAACACGTTCATGCACTGCAGGCCGTACTTGCGTTCCATCTGCTCGATGGCCTTGAGCATCTGGCCGAGGCTCTTGCGCGGAATGGTGCCATCCATGCAGTAGTAGTCGGGCGAAATGCGCCCGGCCGCCGGGAAGGCGTTCTTGCGTCCCGACCAGAAGCGCAGGCGCTCGGCTTCGGAGCGCGACACCGTGATGGCGGTGGCGCCCGCGGCCTGCAGCACGCGCTCCATGGCAGCGACTTCCTCGTTGACTTCATCCGGCGTGCCGTCCGACTCGGCCAGCAGGATCGCGGCGGCGGACAGATCGTAGCCGGCATGGACGAAAGGCTCGACCGCCACGGCGGCCTTGCGGTCCATCATCTCCAGGCCCGAGGGAATGATTCCGGCGGCGATAATCGCCGCCACCGCCTCGCCGGCCTTGCCGACGTCGTCAAACGAGGCCATCACCACCTGCGCCAGTTCCGGTTTCGGCAGCAGTTTGAGGATCACCTCGGTCACGATCAGCAGCAGGCCCTCCGAGCCGACGCACAGCGCCAGCAGATCCAGGCCGGGAGCATCGAGCGTGCGGCCACCCAGCTCGATCGGTTCGCCGTCGATGGTGCAGCCGCGCACTCCGAGCACGTTATGCAGCGTCAGGCCGTACTTGAGGCAGTGCACGCCGCCGGAGTTCTCGGCGACGTTGCCGCCGATGCTGCAGGCGATCTGGGACGAGGGATCGGGGGCGTAGAACAGTCCATGGGCGGCCGCGGCTTCGGAAACGGCCAGATTGCGCACGCCGGGCTGCACGCGCGCGATGCGCGCCGGCGCATTGATCTCGAGAATGCGGTCGAAGCGTGCCAGCGACAGCAGCACGCCGGAAGCGTGCGGCATGGCGCCGCCCGACAACCCGGTGCCGGCGCCACGGGCGACCACCGGCACCCCGAGCCGTGAGCATTCCACCAGCACCGCGCGCAACTCGGCTTCCGTGCGCGGCAGCACCACCAGCATCGGCTGCTGGCGAAATACCGACAGGCCGTCGCATTCGTAGGGACGCAGCTCGTTGTCGCCGCTGAGCACGCAATCGGCCGGTAACAGAGCGCGCAGCGCTTCGGCCACTGCCAGCCGGCGCCCGGCCGCCGGCGCTTCGGCAGCGTCGCTCCAGCGCGGCTCGTCGGCATCGAATTCAGCTTGCACCATGGTTGAGCGGCATCATGACCGGCGCGCCTCCGCCGATCAATCGTGGCGCTCAATGCTCGCCGGCATCGGTCGCGGCGCTCGCGTCCGCGTGCCAGCGGTCGCGAAACGTGGCCAGTTCCCCGACAGCCAGGTCAGAGACCATGACCGCGATGAATTGCCCGGCCTGTGTCGACGTCAGGTGATAGCCGTCGAGCGCGCCATCGCGCGGTGCTTCCGCGAGCGCGCCGCGCGGCCAGATGTAGACATTGATCTGGTGATGGCCGTGCTGGTAGACCAGGGCGGCCACCCGGGCGGATCCGAGATAATCGACGCGCCCGCCGAGCAGCGTGTCGCCCTGCGCGGCGAGTTCCGGCACCGGGGGCGAGAACGGCAGCTGGCCGGACAGCCATGGCTTGACGGTGTGATGGTCCGAGGACACAACGTCGATCGGATGCGGGCCCAGCATCGCTCGCACCGACGCGCTCACCAGCTCGGAGCGCAAATCCGCTGGCCGCGGCCAGGAGTGGCCCAGCAGGAAGCCGCCGATCGCGACGATGAGCCCGGCAGCGATCGCACCGAACCACTGCGGTTGAATTTTATACCGCCGATCCTGCGTACGTAGCTGGGCGCCGATGCGCGCTTCCAGATCGCCAGGCACCGGATAGCGCAGCGCAGCCGCATGCAGTTGCGCGACCAGCGTGCGCCGCTCGGCCAGCCATGCCGTGCACTCGGCGCATCCTCGCAGGTGCGCTTCGACCGCAACTCCGGTGGCGAGCTCCAGCTCATCGTCGATGTAGGCGTCGAGCAGCGATCGCACCTCATCGTGGGTCATGGTGACGCTCGCTGTTCGCCACGCACAATCTCGGCCAGCTGATCGCGGGCACGCGATAGCCGCGACATCACGGTACCAATCGGGCAGCCGGTGATGCCGGCGATCTGCCGATACGACAGGGCCTCAAACTCGCGCAACACGAGCACTTCGCGCTGTTCGACCGGTAAGCGACCGATCGCCAGGCGCAGCCGTGCGCCTTCAGCCTGCGCGATGACCGCGGCCAACGGATCCTGCGCGCCCGAAAAGACGGTTGCGCTGTCGCTTTCGAGCTGCTCCAGGTCCACCCGGCCCGCGAGCCGGTTTTTGCCGATCCAGGTGTGCGCCGAATTGCGCACGATCTGCAGCAGCCAGGCGCGGGCGTCACCGCCGTGATAGCTGTCGAAGTACTGCAGTGCGCGCATCACAGCCTCCTGCACGACGTCGGCCGCGTCGGCTTCATTGCGGCAGATCCAGCGCGCGAGATTGTACGCGGCCGCCAGATGTGGCAAGGCCACGGCCTCAAACCGTCGTGTCCGTGCCCCATCGCCTGGCGGCATTGTCTGGCTCCTGACCATCAAGACCGTTACCCGGCCGGTTTTATTCCAAGGGTACGGGATTGTGTACGGCGGCGGGAATAAACCGCCTGCCCGGTGAGTCTCCCCATGCAGTCACACCGCATTGCAAGGAGATCTCCATGTCCGACCAGGATCCGATCGTACCCTCCCGGCGTCGCGCACTGCGCTGCCTGGCCTTCGGCGGCGCGGGAACGCTGTTTACACTGGCGGGCGGCGTGCTCACGCCGGTCGAGTTGGCGCTGGCGGTCACCGATCGCACAGCGGCCGCTGCGGCCGGAGTGCCGCTATTCGTGCAGATCAGCGATACCCATATCGGGTTCAATAAGGAGGCCAATCCGGATGTCGCCGGCACGCTCAGGCAGACGATCGAGCTGGTGAACGCGATGCCCGCCAGTCCGGCGCTGGTGCTGCATACCGGCGACATCACCCACCTGTCCCGGCCTGAGGAGTTCGACACCGCAGCCCAGCTGCTGTCGCAGCTTCGGGTGACCGAACTACATACCACGCCCGGAGAGCACGACGTCGCCGACGCGAGTGTGACCGAGTACTTCAATCGCTATGGCCAGGCGTCCGACCGCCGTGGCTACTACAGCTTCGATCACCAGGGCGTGCATTTCATCGGCCTGATCAATGTGCTCAATTTCAAAGCCAACGGCCTGGGCGCGCTCGGACCGACGCAGCTGCAATGGCTGGAAGCGGATCTCAAGGGCCGTTCCGCCAGCACGCCCATCGTGGTGTTCGCGCACATGCCGCTGTGGACCATCTACGAGCCCTGGGGCTGGGGCACCGCGGATGCGGACCAGGCGATGGGCTATCTGCGACGCTTCGGATCGGTAACGGTACTCAATGGCCACATCCACCAGATCGTGCAGAAGGTAGAAGGTCACATCACCTTTCATACCGCGCGCTCATCGGCCTATCCGCAGCCGACCGCGGGCGATGGCCCGGGCCCCGGACCGCTCAAGGTAGCCGCCGATCAGCTGCCGAAAATGCTCGGCGTCAGCAGCGTCACGGTGCAGCGGCATCCGAAGACGCTGCTCCTGACCGACACCACTCTGGCTTGAAGGAGCCACCATGATGACAATCCAAGCATCAATCGATCGGATGGCGGACATCAATCGCTTTGCCACCACTGCTGCCGTGCGGCGCCTGCGCGTCGCGAGCGCACTCGTCGTGTGCGCCCTACTGGCGCTCGCGAGCGGCGGCGCGAGCTGGGCGGCGGAACCCGCCGCCGCACCGAGCGCCGCGGACAGCAGCATCGCGATCCGCAACTTCATGTTCGAACCAATGTCGCTGGTGGTAGCGGCGGGCACCAAGGTGACCTGGAAGAACTTTGATGGCGAACCGCACACCATCCACAGCATCGACGATGCGTTTCGCTCCGGCGCGCTGGACCAGAACGACACCTTCAGCTTCCAGTTCGACAAACCGGGCACCTACCGCTACGCCTGTTCGATCCACCCGCAGATGATCGCGACCATCGTGGTGAGGTAACCTCGGGCCGCTCAGGGCGCCGGCTTGCGCCACACGCTCGCAAGCCACGGCTGCTGCTCAAACGGCAGCCCGGTGGGGCGGTAGTAGTGCTCCAGCTCTATGAAGCCGGCGTACGTCAGGTAGCCGCGCCAGGCGGCAAGGTCATGGTAGGCGCCGTAGCGGCCGCGATTCCAGCCTTCCTCGTTGTCGCCGCGCGGGTTGGAGCTGAACAGTACGCCGCCGTCCTTCAGCGTGGCATGCAGCTGCCCCAGCACCCGCGGCAGCTCGCGCCCCGGCACGTGAAACAGCGACGCGTTGGCGTAGACGCCGTCGAAGGACCGGTCCGGGAGCTCGAGCTGGAGAAAATCCTGCTGCCACACCTCGCAGCCGCTGTCGGCGCGCGCCATGGCCACGAATTGCGCGGCACCCTCCAGGCCGATGGCCAGGTGTCCGAGTGCGCCGAATGTGCGCAGGTCGCGGCCCGGGCCACAGCCGAAATCCAGGATCCGGTACGGCGCGGTGGCTTCGATATGACGCAGCAGCGCGCCGATGTTCTGGCTCACATCGTGCGCCTGCGTGCCGGCGCGAAATTCCTCGGCGCGCTGGTTGTAGTGCTGCAGCGTGAGGTCGACGATGCGCGCCGCATCGTCCGGCGGGGTAGTCATCTGACTGCGCCTGCGCCCAGGCGCTGCTGTGCGTCGAGCAGCGCCGGATAGGTGGCATCGACCGTGTGCGACAGGTGGTCCACCGCCGCCTGGAAAGCATCGTGCGCCGCCGACGCATCGCCTTGAGCGCCACGCACCCGTCCGATCATCAGCCAGGCGAGGCCAGTGCGGCTCGAGTACGCAATACCGCCCTGCAGGATCTGAGAAATTGCCAGTGCCTGGCGGCCATCTTCGCCGGCGTCGTCCAGTCGCCCCTCGCGCAGATTGAGTTCCGAGCGCGCAAGCAGGGCGCGCACCGTGGTCGCGATCGGTCGTTGGCCGCGAATCACGCTGGTCAGTGCGGTGCGCGCCTCCGCCGTTGAGCCACGCTCGAGTGCCAGTCTTCCCTGCGTCAGCAGCAGTCCCAGGGCGGCGGGAGAACCCGCCGGTACCGCGCCGGCGGCGATCGCGGATGCCTTGCCGAGGTAGTCCGCGGCCGCGCCGGCGTCGCCTTGCGAAACCGACACCGAGGCCAGTCCGACCAGGCAGTACATGCTCTGCGCAGCGGTCCCTGATTTCGCCGCCAGTTCGACACACTGCGCGTACCTGGCACGGGCCTCATCGAAACGCCCGACGTTTTCCAGCTGCCGCGCGAGGTTGGCAACCAGGTACGGCGGGGGCTGCGGGTTGCCGCTGTCCTGCATCACGATCTGCAGCGTTTGTTGGAAAATCTCCAGCGCGCGCCTTGAGTCACCCGCGCCGTCGCTGACGATGCCCCAATTGTTGCGCACCGATATGGCCTCGGCGCTGCGCTCGCGACCGGCTCGAGCAAACATCTGCAGCGCCTCGACGTAATCGCGCTCGGCTTGCGCATTGCGGCCGCCGAGGTGCTCGGCAAAGCCGATGCTGCCGATGAAGTCCGCCTCGGTAGCCGGGGATGCGTGCGGCGAGCGCCGCAGCCGCTCGAGAGCAAGGTTGCCGTACTTCAATGCGGCGGCGGCGTCGTTGGCGTTCTGGCCCATGTAGCTGAGGTACTCCAGACACTCCGCGGCCTGCTCATCGGAGGTGCCGGGGGCGTCGATGACCGCGTTCAGCGTCGCCGTTGCCTCCGCCGCTCCGCCGAGCGAGCCGAGGATGATCGCGTGATCGCAGCGGATCTGCGCCCGCAGATCCAGGTTACGCGAGTTGGCAACCTCGTCCAGGGCCTGGCGCAGCAGCGGCTGCGCCTGTGCGTCGTTCCCGGTGGTGTGATAGTGGATTGCCAGCATGTCGAGCACGGCGGCGTGATCTTCCGGATCGTCGTGGAATTCGCTGGCCGCCAGCAATTCGCTCCGGGCCAGCATATCGCTCACGCTGACCGGCTTGTCCGACTGCGCAGCCTCGGTGATCAGCAGATCCAGGAACTCCTGTACCGCGCGGTTGCGCGCCACCAGTGACAGGGCGCGGTCGCGTTCGTAATTCGCACGGTCGCGCTCGTGGGTAGTGTGGCGCAATTGCAGTGCCTGGAGAACGCCGAAGGTTGCCAGCAACAGCGTCAGTCCGCCTGCCGCCCCCACGGCTAAACGATGCCGCCGGGCGTACTTGCGCAGTCGATAGCCCACGCTGGCGGGACGCGCCAGGACCGGTTCATGGTTCAGGTAACGCCGAATGTCGGCGGCCAGCTCCGAGGCTGTGCCGTAGCGCCGGGCGCGGTCCCGCTCCAGCGCCTTGCTGGCGATGCAGTCAAGATCGCCGCGCAGCAGACTCACCAGTTGCCTGCGATCGGTGCTGCGAGCCGCGGCGATCGCGGCTGAGGATTCCCGGTCCGAGTGGACCTTGGTACTCGGGCTCGGGGGCTCGTCTTCGCGCAGCTTTCGCAGCAGCTGATCGAGCGGTTGCTGGCCCTCCTGCCTGGTTTCGAACGGTTTCAGTCCGGTCAACAGCACATACAGGACCACCCCCAGCGAGTAGACGTCAGCGCGCGTGTCGACATCGTGCACACCGGGAGCGAGCTGCTCCGGGCTCATGTATCCAGGCGTGCCCAGAAAACGTCCGAATTGGGTAAATACGGCTTCGCCTGCAGCCTGCGGCGCGCTGGCCTTAGCCAGCCCGAAGTCGATGATCCGCGGTACCGGCTTGCCGTCCACTTCCACCACCAGGATGTTCGGCGGTTTCAAGTCGCGGTGAATGATGGCTTTCTGGTGCGCGTGCTGCACGCCCTCGCAGGCCTGGACGAAAAGCTCAAGGCGTTGCCCAATGCTGAGTTTATTCTGATCGCAGTAGTTCGTGATCGACAGCCCGGCGACGTACTCCATGACCAGATACGGCTGGCCCTGTGGCGTCGTTCCGGCGTCAAACACCTTGGCTATGGCCGGATGATCCATGATTGCCAGCGATTGGCGCTCCGACTTGAAGCGCTGCACGATCGCCTCGTCATACATCCCGGCCTTGATCAGCTTCACGGCCACCTGGCGCCGCACCGGAGAGGTCTGCTCGGCCAGCCACACCTGTCCCATGCCGCCTTCGCCCAGCTTGCTGAGGAGCTGAAAATGCTGGGCAAACGTCTGGCCTGCCTGCAGCGCCTCGCTCCCGTCCGGGTCCTCGGCCGCCGGTGCTCGCAGCAGGAAATCCGCCGGAACCTGCGCGTCGGCAAGCAGCAGTGATTCGACCTCGGCGCGCAGCGCGGGCTCGGCCGAACACGCGTCATCGAGGAACCGGGCGCGACCTTGGGGGTCGAGCTGCATCGCCTGGTGCAGCAGCTCCTTGACGCGCTGCCAGCGATCGACGGACATGGCTATGCCGGCCGGCCCATCTGGCGATGCAGCCAGACACGGGCGGTCGCCCAGTCGCGGTCGATGGTGGCGCGCGACAGCCCCAGCACCTGGGATATTTCGGAAGCCGACAGGCCACCGAAAAACTTCATTTCCACGATCTGCCCCTGCCGCTCATCGATCCGCGCCAGCTGGTCCAAAGCCTGATCCAACGCGACCAGTTCGGCATCGCCGTTGCCCGCCAGCACGGCAAGGTTTTCGAACGAAATCCGGCAGCCACCATCGCGTTTGTCGGCGCGGCGGCCGCGGGCGTAGTCCACCAGGATCTGACGCATCAGCCGCGAAGCCACGGCAATGAAGTGCGCCCGGTTCTGCAGTACCACCGGTTGCGCTCCCATCATTCGCAGGTAGACCTCGTGAATCAGGGCCGTGCTCTGCAGGGTATGGTCCGGCCGCTCGGATTTGAGGTGGTGGTGCGCGAGACGCCGCAACTCTTTGTAAACGACGGGAATCAGGGCATGCAGGGCCTTTTCATCGCCCTGAACCCAGTGGTGCAAGAGGTCGCTGAAGTCGCTGACCTGACCGGAGCGGTCGGACATGGGAGCGGATGGTAACTTTTTTCAGCGCCAATGAGGCATTTCGGGCGCGCTTTACGCTTTTCCACATAACAACGCGGATTTGCGCCGGCTTTGGCCCGGCGTAACAACGCCTTTGGCCGGACGACCGGACCACTTATGTCTCAACAGGAGCAAACATCATGTCGACACCTGTAACCCCGGATCTGCGGCAGGGCGGCCCCGCGCCGGCCACCCCTTGCGCGCTGGTCGCCAGCGTGCTGATCGCGGTAGTCCTTGCCGGATGCGGGCACGGATCCTCGAGCAGCAGTTCCGGCAGCACTTCGTCGTCAAGCTCCAGTAGCTCCAGCAGCTCCAGCTCGTCGAGCAGTTCGTCCTCAGGGAGCTCCAGCAGCTCCGGCTCATCGAGCAGCTCATCCTCCAGCAGCAGCAGCTCCTCATCGAGCAGCTCCAGCTCGTCCAGCGGTGGTATCTCGAGCTCATCGGGAAGTACGTCGTTCTGGATTCCCTACAGCGCGACACCGGTGTCGAGCAGCAGCGGCGGCCAGAGTGGCGTGTTCGTTATTCCGTCGTCCTCGCTCGCGACCACTCCGGCGTTTGTGAGCACCACTCCAGCAAGCCTGTTCCTGGGTTACGGCGAGACGATCACGCTCAGTGGCAGCAACGCCATCACCGGCTACTCTCCCGGGACCTACATGTATGCCGCCGTTGATAGCAGTAATAACCTGCACGTGTACGGCCTGAACCTCACCAGCACCTCGGCTCCCACCCCCACCCAGATCGGTACCCTGTCCTTGCCACTGACATCCGGTGCGGCGGTCGATACCGTGATCTGCGATTCGCGTGAGGCCTCCACCAACCTGTTCGATGCCACCACGGTGTTCGTGGTGCTGCATATCGCGGGTAGCGGTGGTTGCAATACCACGGGCGATGTGTGGGAAGTGGTGCATTACACCGACTCATCGAGCACGGCGCCGACGGTGGTGGCGATCAAGGGCACCGGCTTTACGCCACTGTACGACGCCACCGGGGCGCTCACGGGCCTGGAATTGTTCGATAGCGCCAGTGGCAATCTGTATTTGTATGCGAGTGACGCCTTCACCACTCCGACCACACTGGTCGCCGGGGTTACCGCGGTGGGCATCATGCTGAATTCCGAGGCGGTGAACGGTGGCGCTGCATTCGCAGGCAACGAGCTGTTCCTGAGCGTGACCACGGCGGCGGGCAATTATCTGTACCGGTTGCCGCATGCAGCCACCACGGCCACCAAGGTATACACCGCCACCGGGACCCTGACCGGCATCGGCGTGGGAGACGGCACTAACGTGTATTTCAACGATACCGTCAGCGGCACAACGTCCACCACGACCCTGTGGGCCGAGCCTTTGAGCGGTGGTACCCCCACGGAGCTCTATAGCGTCAGCTATCCGGCAACCGTCAGCTACGATCTGCTCGGGGCCAATACCTCGGTGCTGGTGTTCTACTCCAGCACCATCTCGGGCAGCAGCATGAGCTCGACGCTGCTGAGCGTACCGGTCACGACGCTGTCCAGCACCGCCACCACGATCGGCGGCCCGTTCACCGGCAGTATCTTCGCCAGCAGCTCCTTCCTGCAGCCCACCTCCGCCGGCGAGCCCTCTACCGATCTGGTGTTCGTGAATGTCGTCAACATCAGCAGTGGCGGCGGTGGGACGACCTTCAGCTATTCGAGCGAAGTTGTCTCTCCCGGCGGCACAGTGATGAAGGCTCTTACCGCCAATTCGGTGTTCCTCTATGACGCTGCCAGCTTCCTGTCCGGCTCCGTCGTGCAGGTCACCGGCATCACCGACACCGGCGGCGGCTACGGCGGTGGCACCTTCAACGCGGTCAATGTCACGACGCTCGCGTCGACCGCATTGACCACCACCGGCGGCGCGGCCTACACGCTGCCGGCCGGATTTGACCCCGGATTCGTTCAGATCGGCAATACCATTGGTGCCGGCGTGCTCGCGCCGATCAGCGGTAGCGGTGCGGCCACGCTTGGTGGCGCCTTTGACCTGTCCAAGGATCTGATCGTGCCGATCAGCATGACGAACACCAATGTCGCGCTGTTCTGACGCGCTCTGATTGGTCTCAAGGGGGAGGGCGTCCGGTTCACGGACGCCCTCCCGTTGCCGCGCAGCGCGGCGCCGTGCATCCTATCCGTCTTCAGGGTAGAGGCCGCGGCTTGGCGGGGAATACGTGAACAACGGATCGGACCAACTGGCGCGCCGGGCTCTGTTCGGATTCATCCTCACCTTCATCGCTTCCCGCATCGTGGTGTTCCTGATCATGTCGCAGCGCATGCCGAACCTGTATTTCTTCATGCGCGGCACACACGTGCATCACCTGAATTACGGCATCTTCCTGCTCGCGGGCGTCGGTGCCTACACGCTGTTCTGGATGCGCCCAGGACAGGCGGCTGGGATTGCCGCGCTCATCTACGGGGTCGCGATGGCCCTGACCTTCGATGAGTTTGGCATGTGGCTGCATCTGGGAGGCAGCTACTGGCAACGCGCCAGTGTCGACGCCATCATCGTGGTGGCCGCCGTGCTGGCGTTGATTGGGTTTGCGCGCTCGATTGGCCGCTTCGAGTCGCGCCACGTGCTGGCGTCGATCGCGCTCCTGATCGCCCTGGTGGCATTCGGCGTGGTGCTCTACGATACTTCGGTGCATATCGGTCGGCTGGAGGGGCCGCGGCTGAGGGAACTTGAATTGCAGTCGTCTCCCTAGTCGGCATCACCGTCACACAGAGCCAGCATGAACTACACCGCGGTAAATCTTGCGCACAAGTTCGGTTTGTTCGAGCAGCAATGGCAACCCCGGGTAGTCGCGGAGATGAACGACTACCAGTTCAAGGTGGTGAAGCTGCAGGGAGATTTCATCTGGCACCATCACCCTGACACCGATGAGACCTTCATGGTGATCGACGGTGTGCTGCGGATCGATTTTCGCGATGGCGCGGTGCAGCTGGGGGCCGGGGAGATGTTCGTGGTGCCGAAGGGCGTCGAGCACAAGCCCTACGCCGAACGCGAGGTCAAATTACTGCTGATCGAGCCACGCGGCGTGCCCAACACCGGCGATCAGGGCGGTGAGCGTACGGCGCAGAATGATCTTTGGATCTAGCGGGGTGGGAGCGTGGGTCTCGTAGGTTTTGGCCAACCCGACGACGGTATCATCCAGATGGCGTACGTCGTTGAGGACATCCAGGCGGCGATGAGCGAGTGGGTCAGCGGGTTGAAGGTCGGCCCGTGGTTTCTGCTCGATCATTTCAGCGGCGAGGAGGCGGTGTACCGCGCCCAGCCATCCACAGCCGACTGTGCACTCGCGATGGCGTTTGCCGGCCACATGAACATCGAACTGATCCAGCTCAACAACGATGCGCCGTCGGTCTACCGCGAACTCATCGAGCGACGTGGCTACGGCTTTCATCACTGGGGACGCGCCACCTGGCATTTCGACCGTGACGTGGAGCAATACCGTGCGGCCGGCCACGAGCTCGCCTTCATATGCCGTGTTCCCAGCGGCGGGCGCGTGGCCTATATGGACACGACGCGCGAGCTGCCAGGCTTCGTCGAGCTCATCGAGCTGGGCGGGGCATTTGAATCCGTGTTCAGCCGTTTCTACCGTGCCAGCATCGACTGGGACGGGGTGGATCCGGTGCGCTCTTTCGTCTGAACGCCGCCGCACCGGTTGCCGCTGCCTCCGCCGCGGGTGCGGTCGATCGACTTTACCGGGTGAGCGCGTGATTCTGGACCTTCTCGCCGCCGTGGCAATGCTCGCGTGGCTGTATCTGCTGCTGGCGCGCGGCGGCTTTTGGCGGGTATCAGGGCAGTTGGCGCAGCTGCCTGCTGACCACGATCTGGCGCGCCACGTCGTGGCCGTCATTCCGGCGCGCAACGAGGCCGGCGTCATCGGCGACGCCGTCAAATCGCTATTGCAGCAGGATTTCGGCGGCTCGATGCACGTCATCGTAGTGGACGACGGCAGCACCGATGGCACCGACGGGGCGGCGATCCAGGCTGCCGCCAGCATCGGTGCGTTGAGACAGTTGAGCGTGATCAGCGGCGCGCCGCTGCCACCGGGTTGGAGCGGTAAGGTGTGGGCCATGTCGCAGGGTGTCAGCTTCGCGGCGGCGCTGGCCCCCGACTACCTGCTGTTCACCGACGCGGATATTCATCACGCCCCTGAAAACATTGCCGCGCTGGTCACGACCGCGGAGGCGCACAATCGCGACCTGGTCTCGTTCATGGTGAAACTGCGACAGGATACTCTCGCCGAGAAGGCGCTGATTCCGGCTTTCGTGTTCTTTTTCCTGATGCTGTATCCACCGGCATGGATCGCACGCGCTGACCGCAGGATTGCGGGCGCTGCCGGCGGCTGTATTCTCATTCGGCCCGCGGCCCTGGAAAGCATCGGCGGATTGCCGGCGATTCGCTCGCAAATCATCGATGATTGCGCGCTGGCGCGAGCCGTCAAGCACGCCGGCGGTTCGATCTGGCTGGGCCTGACGCGCAGCGCCCGCAGCACCCGATCGTACGGTTCGTTTACCGAGATCGGTCGCATGATTTCCCGCACCGCGTTCAACCAGCTGCGCCATTCCTACACGCTGCTGACCGCAACCATCGCTGGGCTGGTCCTCACCTACCTGCTGCCGCCACTGCTGCTGCTGTCGGGGCAACCGGTGTCGATTGCGCTCGGCGCGATGGGCTGGATTCTCATGAGCCTCACTTATGCGCCGATGGTGCGTTTCTATCGCCAGTCGCCGCTGTGGAGCATCTGCCTGCCGGCAATCGCGACGTTCTACGCCGCAGCGACCATCCACTCCGCCGTGCAATACAGGCTCGGGCGCGGCGGCAGATGGAAGGGACGCATCCAGGATCTGAATGTTCGTTAGAATCCTGATCCTTCGTTGTGATCGGAATATCCACGGATGAGCACTGCAGACACCGCGCGCCTGGAGGCATTCAGTGACGGCGTGTTTGCAATCGCCATCACGCTGCTGGTACTGGAGATCAAGGTACCCAGTTCGATCGAACTGATG
>Ga0302324_100006841_pt1 | contig 24398 bp, 20 predicted proteins | sample Palsa_T0_1_FD_201949 | JGI IMG/M metagenome (GOLD analysis project Ga0302324, IMG submission 201949) | Peat permafrost microbial communities from Stordalen Mire near Abisko, Sweden - Palsa_T0_1 | ecosystem: Environmental > Terrestrial > Soil > Palsa > Peat permafrost | place: Sweden: Abisko... | reverse complement strand
CACCACGGTATCCTGCAGCTGCGGATCCACCTGCGCGACGCCGTTCACGGCCATGAAGAGGAAGTGAATCTGGTGAATGTGGAACGCGTGTGTCTCGCCGCTCCTGTTCTCGATGGTCCAGTCCTCCACCTCGCCCACGGTGGTGGTGATCGCCGGCGGGTCCGACAGGGAGAACACCTTCGGCCGTGGAGGTGCGGATGATACCAGTACATGCCGGGCGCATCGTTAGCGGGGACGCGGAAGCTGTACTCAAACGCCGGATCGGTATTCTCGATGTCGGTATCGATGATCTCGTCCTGATGACACAGCGGAGCCATATTGAGCCCGTGAAAACGGATGTTGGTGAGGTCGCGGTCATGGTCCCGCCCTTGCACGGCTTGTCCGCAGTCGCTCCCGCGGAGGCGGCCGACATATCGCTCATGGCAGCCATTGCAGGCTTCTTTGCGGGCGGTGGCGCGGGACGTAGGTCAAACGGTTGGTCAGATTCAGTTGCAGCCGGTCGCCGGGATTAAGGCGCAATGTCGGAGCTTCCACCGCTCCGCTGCCGGTCTGGTAGATGTAGCATTCTTCCAGGAAGCTGATCACCTCACTGCGAAACGTAAACGCCGCGGTGAGAACGCCATTCGTGCTGTAGATGTCCGGGGGATTATTCACCACGCTCCCCGGCAGTGGGCGCGCCGGACATTCGGCGCCTGCGCCACGGGGTAGGCCAGGCCGGCACTGCACACGAGCACCGCAAGTAAGGACTTATAGACGCTCTTCATGGCCACATCTCCACGTGCTTCCTCATTTGGCCCTAGAAGGGTCTTACCGGATAAACCGCGATCGAGAGCAGATTCGAGGGATCGCTGTTATCGACGCTCGGGGAGTTTGCCGTCTCGTTAAGCCGGCAGGTCGTACCTGTGGAGGTGAGCTCAACAATACCGATGGAAGAGAAGCCATTGGCCCCGAACTCGGGGATGTACACGAGGCCGCCTTGCGCCGTCGGCAGTTGCAGCGACGCAGCGCCCGCGTACGACCAGGAACTGTAGAGACCGCGGAGCGGCGCCGAGGCGCAGCCCGGCGAGATTTTCCTCGTCGCCCGATCGAAGAACGCCGCGCTCAGTCTGCCGGCGGAATTATTGGTCACAAATATGAGCGTCTCATTCGGACTCAGCCTGACGGTGCCGGAATTCCACGCGGCTCCCAGATCATAGGCAACCGTGGGCGTCAGTTCTCCCAATGAAATATCGGATACCTCCAGGGTGGTCACCGTAGAGGCGTCGCCGAAGATCGCGTAATGACCGTCCGATGTGATGTCCAGTCCGTTCGGCAGGTGGTCGTGGCCGAAGCCGGCCGAGTTTTGCGCATCGCCGTTCGCCACCGGGATCCCAGCCGAGATGTTGAAGGACTCGATGGAGCCGTCTCCGTAAGTTGCGATCATCGTCGCCCCGTGGATCGCCATGCCCGACACCAATCCACCGTTCAGGCCCGCGGTGAAAATGTCACCGACGAAGCCGAGCGTGCAGCCGGAGCGGATCTTGAAGGTCGCGATCGTGCTTGAACTTGAAAACGTGGCATCCCAACCATGATCTTAAATTGCAATGAAGAACTGTTCACGATGTATGCCCCTCGCGCTATCCGCTTTGATTATTGTTTATGAATCTGACGGCGACCCCCCCGCGTGCCGTCGGCGTCCGGCAATCAGCAGCCATGACGTCAATTGATCGAATATATTGAAATGCAAGGTGCGCGAAATCGCGCGAAATCGCGTCCGAGTCAAGCGCTCAGAACAGCATCATCATGCGCAGCCAAATATAGAAAACAGGGCCTCCCTAACAGCCCGCGGAAACTTGTATTCGCAAGCTCATGAAGTCTTGGAAGGATCGCGCCCAGTGCGCTCGCGCTGACGGCGCAACGCGCGGCGGGCGCGGCGCACAAACGGCGATAGATCGCTGCGCAGCTCTTGTAAGGCAAACCGGCGACCTATCTAGAATGTCTTCTGAATTTCGCCGCGCTCTCAACTATTTCCCCGATCGCAGATATGCGCGCTCAGAATCGTCCGTGCGACATTGCCGCCGAGAGTCCGACCCGTGTGATGCGCGGACGGATTGCCTTCGGTGCATCGATGCCGCGGCCTCTCAGCGAGGTAACGCCCGGCACGGTTAAGTCCTGGATCACGGCAGAACCGAGCGATTACCGACCTCCAGCAGACACATCACCCCGACGGGCGGCAGCCCAAGCTATCCAATGGATTCGTACGCCCCCGTTATAAAGGGAGTAAAGTGGCAGACGCGGCGCATTACGAGCTGCTTTAAGTTCATCGAGTCTTCACTCCGGAGAGCCCTTTGGCCAAGCCGAATTATCGTCACGCAAAACGACAGAAAGAGCTTGCCAGGAAGACTAAGCAGAACGAGAAGCTACAGCGCCGATCGCCGCGTTCAGACGCCCCGGCGGACTCAGAGCCCAGCCATGAGCCGGGTCAGCCGACACTTACCCCTAGTCCAGCAGTTGTTGGAGAAATGGATTGAGACTTTCCTCCCTAAGTCCTGAGGCCGCACGCCAACAGCGTCGCGACCGCTGGCGCCGCGGCCGCGCGGCAGCGCAGACATTGCGCTCGGCGTTTCCACGCCTGGAGCAGATCCGCGTCGATCTAAGCTTTAAAGACGCGACCACCTGCACGCCCGCCGAGCAATCGCATGTATTGCACCCGCCGGCGAGAGCCTTTTTTGAGTTTCCCTGTCCGTATGCCGATTGCGACGGCCAGTTTGATTTGAATGCCGCGGCGGCGAGTGTGCTTGCAAGCTCAGCTCATCATGCGGAAGGCGAGATCGAATGCCCCGGCGTGAGAGCTCGAGACCGCATGGGCAGACAGGCCTGCCATCTGCGCGTGCTCTACAAATTTACCGCCGACTATCAGCGCGAGACAGACGCCTAAAAGGCGCTATTTGCGCCGTGGTGTCGCGACGCGCGGATCGGGCGGCCGCGTGAAGTCGACGATGAAGTGATCGCCGTCGAACTTAGTCACCTTGCCGACAAGGTCAGTGCGCACATGAAAGCTGCGCCCGACTTTACCGCTTGCCGCATCTTTGGGCGACGCTACGATCATGCGGATCGGCAGATCCTCATCGCGCGCCAGAGTGAGATGCCGGCCAAGGAGCGCCGTGCCCTGAACATCCCCTGATTCGCGCGACAGCTTATCCTCATAACGCAGCACGCCGCGGCCCGGACGGCCAAAATACGAACGCGCGCAACTGAGCACGACCGCTCCGTCTTCAGCGATCGCCGACAGCGCACGCAGCCGATTCGCAGGCTTGGCGCCAAACTTGGCAAACGCATCCGACAGGGTCAGGTTCATGGGGTACGTGAAGCAAGACAAACCATGCTGCAGAATACCCCGTACGCCCGACCGCCGCCAGCGCAGGGCCGGTTTTGCAGGCAAATCAGTGCGGAGAGGTGCGCGAGCGTGGCGAGCACGTTACTGACCCAGGATCCGGCGCTCATCTGCGCGGCGCACGGCTTTTTGCGCGTCGCGGCGCGCAGCGTCGATGTCTGGGCCATCAACCTTCGGGCCTCGGCCGCATGCCTCGAGCAATGCCGTCAAACGCTGTGCCGCAGCGAATCGGCGCGCGCAGATCGCTTCATGCACGCGCTAGGCCGCGACGACTTTGTCGCGGCGCACGGCGTATTGCGGCATCTGCTCGCACGCTACGCGGGAGCGCAACCCCGCGATCTTAAGTTCTCCACGGATCCGAATGGCAAGCCCGCACTGGATTCATCGGCGAGCGGCGGCAGCTTGTTATCGTTCAATCTGACCCATTCTCAGGGCCGCGCCCTGATTGCAGTGAGCGATGGACGCGCGGTCGGCATCGATCTTGAGAAGATCAAAGCTGACGTCAAAGCGCTGCCGATTGCTCGACGCTACTTCGCACGCGCCGAGCTTGCAGCCATCGAAGCGGCGCCGGCACGCCTGCAGGCGGAGACTTTCTTTCGCTACTGGGTCGCGAAGGAGGCCCTTCTTAAGGGGCAAGGCGTCGGCCTACGCTTTCCCATCGACGAATTCGAGGTCCAGTTTGATGATCGCGCTTTGAGCGCGCGTATCGGCATCCGCACACCCTCGAGGATCAGCAGCGATTGGACCGTGCAAATGCTCCCCGTCGAATCAGGATGGACGGGTGCTCTTGCGGTACGCGGCACGGATTGGTCGCTGCGCCTGCAAAACCCCGAACCCACGCCGAGCGCGTGACGTCGCCCACGATTCGCACATGCCTTAGACCGTGAATCCGGCGACACCAACGGCAATCCCAGCGAGCGCGGCAACGGCGCCGAAGAGCGGAAAGAAGCGCCGCTTGGACAGAAAGTAGAGTGAGGACAGCACGAGCCCGAGCTCCAGAAGCCCCTCCCCCACATCGAGCCACAGTGCGCGCCGCTCCTCAGCCACGCTTTGGGCTTCCTTGGCACGTGCCTCCACCTCGATGGCTTCGGCATCCTTCTTGTAGCGATCGCGATCGCGCTGGTAGTCCTTAGCCAAGTCGCGCACGTTTTCGCGCTCGCCCCCGAGGGCGGTCGCAAGGCCGGCACCCACATCGAGCAGGTGCTCGCGGATTTTCTTCGCCTGGAAGAAGGTCCACTGATCATTCGCTTCGGTCTTGGCGATAACCGTGGCGGTATGCGCCCGGTGCGATGCAATCGTCACCACGGCCAAAATGATTCCGATCACGGCCACCATCACTCCGACGCGCCGCCCGAAAGGGTCGTTTGCTTCTGCACTAATTTCTATTTCCGCCATGCTCATTCTGCCTCAGGCCAAAACAGCGCCATTTTAAGCTGACCCCGGTACAATCCGCCTACCAACTCGGCAGGCGGAAGTAGCACCTTGGATTTGCCGAACAGGGATCTTCTCGCGAAGCCTCCTCTGTCCTTGAGCGTCGTCATTCCCGTGTTCAACGAGGAGTCGGGCCTACCCGCCCTCTTTGCGCGCCTCTATCCTGTCCTCGACGGCCTTGGGATCCCGTATGAGTGCGTTTTTGTCGACGACGGCAGCCGAGACCGCTCGGTGGCGGTCTTGCGGGCGCAGCATGCGGCGCGCCCGGCCGAAACACGGGTTGTGATACTGCAACGCAACTTCGGCCAGCACGCGGCCATTATGGCGGGCTTCGAGCGCGCACAGGGCACTGCGGTCATCACCATGGACGCCGATCTGCAGAATCCCCCGGAGGAGATTCCGCGCCTCGTCGAGGCGCTGCGCGCGGGCCACGACTATGTGGGCACCATACGCCGTGGTCGCCAGGACCACTGGGCGCGCCGCTGGCTGTCGCGCGCGATCAATTCGCTGCGCAACCGCACGACGACGATCCGCGTTACCGACCAGGGCTGCATGCTGCGCGCCTACGGGCGCGAGGTGGTCGATGCAGTGAATGCCTCCGTGGAGGTCAACACCTTTATTCCTGCACTCGGGTACCTCTACGCCCGCGAGCCCACCGAGATCGAGGTTACTCACGAGCCGCGCCGCCAAGGCGAGTCCAAATATTCGCTGTACAAACTCATCCGTCTCAACTTTGACCTGATGACGGGCTTTTCCGTCGTGCCGCTGCAGCTTTTCTCCATGCTGGGGATGGTGGTCTCGGCGAGCGCGGGAGTGCTGGTGCTGGTGTTGATCTGGCGACGCCTCTTCGTCGGACCGGAAGTCGAGGGCGTGTTTACCCTATTCGCCATCGTGTTCTTCCTGGTGGGGCTGGCGCTCTTTGGGATCGGACTCATCGGCGAATACGTGGGCCGCACCTATGAGCAGGTGCGCGGCCGACCACGCTACATCATCGCGGCGGTACTCGATACCGAACCCCTGTCCGTCGTGCGTGAGCGCGAGCGTGTTTAGAGCCGTTGTCTTCGCCTATAGCGAGGTGGGCGTACGCTGCCTTGCGGCGCTCATCGAGCATCGGGTGCAGGTGCCGCTGGTCGTCACGCATGAGGACTCCCCGACGGAGAATACGTGGTTCGGCAGCGTCGCCGACCTTGCAAACAAACATGGCATTGAGGTCGCCAAACCCGCCGACCCCAATTCGGAAGGGTTTATCCGGCGAGTGGCTGATCTTGCGCCGGACTATATCTTCTCGTTTTACTATCGCGCGCTCTTGAGCGATGCGCTTCTCGCCTGTACGCGCTGGGGAGCGTTGAACATCCACGGCTCGCTGCTGCCCAAATACCGCGGCCGCGCCTGCGTCAACTGGGCCATCTTGAACGGCGAAACCGAGACCGGTGCCACGTTGCACTATATGGTCGGTAAGCCCGACGCCGGGCCTATCGTCGCGCAGGAGTCGGTGCCGATCGGCGTCGACGACACCGCGCTCGTCGTATCGCAGGCCGTCGCTTGCGCCGCGGCGCGGCTGCTCGTGCGCGCCCTCCCGGTGCTTTCCGCGGGGCCGCCCCCGGCGCGTCCCATGAATCTCTCCAAGGGCTCGTATTTTGGCGGCCGCACGCCCGAGGACGGCCGCATCGATCCATCGTGGCCCGCGGCGCAGATCCACGGTTTGATCCGCGCCGTGGCGCCGCCCTTCCCCGGGGCGTTCATTGATCTCGCGGCCGAGCGACTGACTTTCGCCGGCTCTCTCTGGACCGGCGAGAAGAGCGCGCAGCCGCGGCTTGCACCGTGCCTGTATGTGGAAGACGGACGCCTGTATCTGGATTGCTGCGATGGCCTGCGGCTTGAGATCACGGGCCTCATACTCAACACCCAGCCGCTCGATGCGCAAGCATTCCGCGCTCGCTACGGCGACAGCGCACTCACACTCGTGACGAACACGTCAAGAAGGAAACTTCAACTATGAAGAAACTCCTCATCCTGGGGGTTAATGGCTTCATCGGCCATCATTTGAGCGAAGCGGTGTTGCGCGCGACCGACTGGCATGTCTACGGCATGGATCTGGAGAGCGATCGGGTCGCGCAGCTCCTCGACCATCCGCGCTTTCATTTTTTCGAGGGCGACATCACAATCAATCGCGAGTGGGTTGAATACCACATCAGAAAGTGCGATGTGCTGCTGCCGCTCGTGGCGATCGCGACTCCTGCCACCTACATCAGCGACCCGCTGCGCGTATTTGAGCTTGATTTCGAGGCCAACCTGCCGCTCATCCGCCAGTGCGTGAAGTACCACAAACGCGTGGTGTTCCCGTCGACTTCCGAGATTTACGGGATGTCGGCCGACCGCGAGTTCCATCCCTACGACTCCCATCTCGTGCTGGGTCCCATCCCCAAATCACGCTGGATCTATTCCTGCAGCAAGCAGCTTTTGGACCGGGTGATCTGGGCGTACGGCGAGAAGGGGCTCGACTTCACGCTGTTCCGGCCATTCAACTGGATAGGCCCGGGGCTTGATCGCATGCTGACGGCGAAGGAAGGCAGTTCGCGCGTCCTTACGCAATTCCTGGGCAATATCGTGCGCGGCGAGAACATCCAGCTCGTCGACGGCGGCGCGCAGCGCCGCTGCTTCACCTACATCTCCGAAGGCATCGATGCCCTGATGCGCATCATCGGCAATGAGGGCGGCGTGGCCTCAGGCAAGATCTACAATATCGGTAATCCGCACAACGATCTGTCCGTGCGTCAGCTCGCTGAGATCATGCTGGAGACCGCGCGCTCCATGGACGCGTATGCCGCCGCAGCCGCGCGCGTGCAGCTCGTCGACGTGTCGGCGACGAAGTACTACGGCGCGGGCTATCAGGATGTACAGAGCCGTGTGCCGTGGATCGTCAATACCACGGCGGAACTCGGGTGGACGCCGAGCATCGACATGGGCGTAGCCGTGCGGCGCGTGCTCGAGTCCTATCAGGCGAACCTGTCCGCAGCCAGCGCCCTGGTGGATGCGGCCTGATTGCGACTGGCGCTCAAAGTCGACGTCGACACCCTGCGCGGCACTCTGGAAGGCGTGCCGCGCATCATGACTCTCTTGCGCACCCTCGACGCGGGCGCGACGTTTTACTTCAGCGTCGGCCCTGACCACACCGGGCGCGCGCTGAAGCGCGCTCTGCGCCCCGGCTTTCTGAAGAAGGTGCGCCGCACCTCCGTCGTCTCGCATTACGGATGGCGCACACTGCTCTACGGCACTCTGCTGCCCGGCCCGCAGATCGGCGCGCGCGCTGGCGATGTGATGCGCAGTGTTCGCGACGCGGGTTTCGAAGTAGGCGTGCACTGCTATGACCATGTGCGCTGGCAGGATGGAGTGGCGCGTGCCAACGCCGCCTGGACGCAGCGCGAATTCATGCGCGCCATCGATACCTTCACCGCGGTGTTTGGATCCGCGCCGCAGTCCCATGCGGCTGCGGGATGGCAGCTGAACTCCTATGCGCTGCAGCTTGAGAGCTGTGCGCACCTGCGCTACGCGAGCGACACGCGCGGCACGCGGCCCTTTCTGCCGGTCATTGGCAGTGTGCGGGGCGACTGCGTGCAAATCCCCACCACTCTGCCGACGCTCGATGAACTCATCGGCACTGGTGGGTTGACCGCCGATACAGCCTGTGACGAGCTGCGCGCGCGCACGCGCGCAACCCAAATCCCGGACCAGGTGTTCACGGTGCATGCGGAGCTCGAAGGCGGTCAGCTCGCGCCGCAGTTCGAGCGACTTCTGCGGGGCTGGCGGGAGGACGGATTTGCCCTCGTGCCGCTCGCTGATCTCGGCGCCGACCTGCGTCGAGAAAATCTGCCACGTCACCTCATTGCGATGGGCGCGATTCCCGGCCGCTCGGGGGTGCTCGCGCTGCAGGCGCAGCGCGTGGACGAGCCGCCGAGCGCCTGATGAGTACGCAGGATGCGGCGCGGCGCGGGAATGCGCCCACGATCATCGCAGGGCTATTCATCGTGTCGTGGTTTGCGCTTTTGGGCGTGCGCCCGCTCTTCAATCCGGACGAAGGCCGCTACGCCGAAATCCCCCGTGAGATGCTCGTAAGCGGCGACTGGCTGGTGCCGCATCTCAATGACCTCGTGTACATCGAGAAGCCGCCGCTGCAGTATTGGGCGACGGCGGTAAGCTACGCGGTCTTTGGCACCCATGTGTGGGCCGCGCGCTTCTACACGGGCCTGTGCGCGCTATTGACCGTGATCGTCGTCGCGGCACTCGCACGGCGCCTCTGGGGAATCGGCGTCGCGTGGCGTGCCGGTATCATGCTCGCAAGTACGTTGGGCATGATCGTCATTGGCCAGCAGCTCACGCTCGATATGAGCCTGACTCTCTTCCTGACGCTCACCCTCGCAGCGTTTTGCGTGGCGCAGGACCCGGCGACGCTCGATGGGCGCCGCCGTCATTGGATGGCGCTGGCGTGGGTGAGCGCTGCGGCCGCGTTCCTGACCAAGGGCTTGGTCGCCCTCGTCCTGCCCGCACTGACCCTCGTCGCGTACTCGCTCCTGTACCGGCGCTTCAAACCCTGGAGCAGGCTCTACTTGCTGCGCGGCGGCGCGCTCTTCGCGCTCATCAGCGTTCCGTGGTGCGTACTCATGCAGTACCGGCTGCCACAATTCTTCGAATTTTTCTTCATTCGCGAGCATTTTGAGCGATTCCTGACGCGCATCGAGGATCGCTATGAGCCCGCGTGGTTTTTCATCCCGGTGCTCGCGGCGGGATGTCTGCCCTGGATCTTGCCCGCCGCGCGCGCGCTCGGCAGCGGCTGGCGCCGCGCGAACGCCGCGCTGGATTTCGAGCCGCGTACCTTCCTTTGGGTATGGGTCGTCGTCGTGTTCGTATTTTTCTCGATGTCGGATTCGAAACTCATTCCGTACATTCTGCCGCTCGTCCCGGCGCTGGCGTTGCTGATGGCGAGTTCCGGGGAGGAATCGCTGCGGCGCGACCTGCTGAGAACTTCCATGGGTGTCGTTGCAGCCGGTGTCCTCCTGATCGCCGGGGCGGCGGTACTGCCGCAGCTCTTGCACGACCCGGCGCGCGCCCCCTATTTCGGGGATCTGCGCCTGCCGCTCCTCGGCATGGGGCTCGTTGCGGCCGGCGGCGGATGGATCGCGCGCAGCAGAAAAGATCCGGCGGCGGCGCTGGGCATCACGGCGTATGTGTGCTTCGCCATTCTTCTCGTCGGCGCCGGCAGCGTTGCACCCCTCTACTCCGGCGCCTCGCTTGCAGCGCAGATCAGTCCTGCCATCATGCCCGGCACGAAACTCTACTCCGTTCGCACGTATGATCAGACACTGCCATTTTATCTCAGGCGTACCATGACGCTGGTCGAGGAGCGCAACGAGCTCGACTTCGGACTCACCTTGGAGCCGCAAAAGGGAATCGACTCACTCGGGGCCTTCAGCGCGCGCTGGCTCGCCGAGCCTGCGGCACTCGCCGTCATGGAACCTGACACCTATGCGTTGTTGCATGCGCAGGGGCTGCCGATGGTGATTCGCGCACGCTCTCCGAGTCGCCTCATGGTGAGCCGCCGATGACCGCCGTGACCTGGTTTCTCCTTCTAGGTGGTGTCGCATTGAATGCGGCCGCGCAACTGCTGTTGAAAGCGGCCACTCGCTCGAGTGGCGTGCTGGTCTCGGACGGCGGACAAGTCTCCTGGAGCGCAGCGGCCGAGCTTCTGCGCGCGGTGCCGCTGTGGATCGGGCTGTCCTTTTACGGCGTGAGCGTCATCCTGTGGCTGGGGGCACTGTCGCGCGTCCCCGTGAGCATTGCCTACCCCATGCTCTCGATCGGCTATGTCGTCAATGCCGTCGCAGCCGTGTTCCTGTTCAGTGAGGCGCTGACGGCGGGGAAGGTCGCGGGCATCCTGTTGATCGTCGCCGGCGTGATCGTTCTCGCGCGGGCCGCCCCATGAGCACGTATTTGCCGTTCACCCGTCCGCTCATCGACGAGGAGACTATTGCGGGCGTCGCTGAGGTTCTACGCGGCGGCTGGATCACCTCCGGCCCCCAGGTCAAAGCCTTCGAAGCCGCGCTGTCGCAGTATCTGGGCGATCGCCCGGTGCGTGCATTCAATTCCGGCACCTGCACCATGGAAATCGGCCTGCGGATCGCCGGCGTCGGCGCGGGCGCCGAAGTAATCACGACGCCGCTCTCCTGGGTCGCAACCTCCAACGTCATCCTGGAAGTCGGCGCGCGACCCATCTTTGTCGACATCGACCCGGCCAGCCGCAATATAGATTTGACGCGGATCGAGCGCGCCATCACCGGCGCCACGCGCGCCATCCTGCCGGTGGATCTTGCAGGCCTGCCCGTCGACCGCGATGAGCTCTACCGGATCGCCAAGCGGCACGGCCTGCGGGTCATCGAAGATGCCGCCCAGTCATTCGGCAGCGAATGGCAAGGGCGGCGCATCGGCGCGATCGGTGATCTCGTCTCCTTCAGTTTCCATCCGAACAAGAACGTGACGACCATCGAAGGCGGCTGCCTCGTCATGAACGATCCCGACGAGGCTTTGCTCGCGGAGAAGTACCGCCTGCAGGGAGTGGTGCGTTTCGGCTTCGACGGCATGGAAGTCGATCTGGTGGGCGGTAAATTCAATCTCACCGACGTTGCCGCGCGGGTGGGCCTGGGTCAGCTTCAACACCTCGCACCCTTCAACGCCCGCCGCCGCACCCTGGCACGCGCGTATTTCGCAGGCTTCGAGAAGAGCGGCATCGCCGAGCTTGGCCTCGAGCTGCCGCGCGCAGATTTTGCGAACTCAAACTGGCACATGTTCCAGGTCGTCTTACCCGAGGAGCGCTTGGCGGTGAAGCGCGCACAGGTCATGGCAGAGATGCATGCGGCCGGCATCGGGACCGGCGTGCACTACCCCGCCATTCACCTCTTCGCCTTGTATCAGCGCCTGGGCTTCAAAGCCGGCGACTTTCCCCATGCCGAATACGTGGGCCGCAATATCCTCACCCTGCCGCTCTTTCCAGCGATGCAAGATGGCGATGTGGATCGAGTGATTGAGACGTTGAACCGCATACTGCGCGCGCATGCACGGCGGCCGGGAGCCGCGCGATTGCCGCAGAATGCGACTGATGCACGCTAGCGGGGAGACCTGCCGGCATACGATGCTCGCTGTGTCACGGCATGGCGCCCTACTTCTGTGCGTTCTGCTCTCACCGGGTGTCGCGCTCGCGCAGCGACCGGCGCCGCTGCCAAGCGACGCGGAGCTTGAGCGCTCCGGCGCCGTGATCGGCAAGATCATCATCGACAACTTGAACGTCTTTGACCTGAACAATCCCAAAGACAACACACCGCTCTTCCGCCTTGTCGATGATCTGCACGCGCGCACCCGCCAGGACGTCGTGCGCTGGCAGCTGCTGTTCGTGCCGGGCGATAAGTATTCGCGCCGCGTGCTGCAGGAGTCCGAGCGGCTCCTGCGCCAGGCATCATACTTCTACGATGCCTCCATTGAACCGATTGCCTATCACGACGGCAAGGTCGACGTCGTCGTCAGAACGCGCGATGTGTGGACCTTGGATCCGCAGGTCTCCTTCGGCCGAAGCGGCGGTACCAACAGCACATCCGTGGGCGTGCAGGAGTTGAACGCTTTCGGCTACGGCGCGGCCGTCACTGTGGGACACAGCACGAATGTCGACCGCACGCAGACGGGGATCGGCATTCAGGACAGCAATATTTACGGCAGCCGGATCTCCGCGTCGGCGCTTTATTCGGTGAACAGCGACGGCTACCAGCGCGACCTCTTCGTCGATCGGCCTTTCTTCGCCCTCGATTCGCGCTGGACGGGAGGTGTGAACGGCACGGACGATCTGCGCGTCGACTCCCTCTACGACCGCGGCAACGTCATCGATCAATTTCAGGAGCACGATGAATTGGCCCGAATTTATGGCGGCTTCTCACACGGCCTCGCAGACGGATGGGTGACGCGCTGGACTTTCGGCCTCACCTCCGATGATCGACGCTTCGAACGCGCGCCATTGTGGGGCGGTGTCGATCTGGTGCCCGCCGAGCGCAAGCTCGTCTTCCCGTGGATCCGCTATGAACTCGTCCAGGACGACTACCTCAAATACCATAATTACAACGAGATCGAGCGCACCGAGGACTTTTACCTGGGCGCGCATGTCACGGCGCAGCTGGGATTATCGGAGCCCGCCTTCGGCGCCAACATCTCCGGCCTCATTTTCACCGCCAACGGCGGAATTGGCTGGGCCACCGAGCACAATGACACGCTGGTCGTTTCGGGGATACTCGATGGCCGACTGCAAAACGGCACACTCGAAAACACTGTCGTGTCGGGGAGCTTTCATTACTTCCTGAAGCAGTCCTCGCAGTTTCTCCTATACACCGGGATCGACGCGGCGACGGGGCGCAATCTCGACCTCGAAGATCAGCTCCTTTTGGGTGGCGACAGCGGACTGCGCGGTTATCCGCTGCGCTATCAGGACGGCACTTCCCGCGCCCTTGTCACCCTTGAGGAACGCTACTTCACCGATTGGTATCCTTTTCGGCTCCTGCGGGTGGGCGCCGCGGCATTCATAGACGTCGGACGCACTTGGGGAACGGCACCGCTCGCGCAGCCGAGCCTGGGGATCTTGCGGGATCTGGGCTTCGGCCTGCGCCTCGGCAACAGCCGCTCGGGGCTCGGTAACATCATTCATGTCGACCTCGCCTTTCCGCTCGACGGCGACCCCTCCATTAAGAGGGTGCAGTTTCTCGTCACGACGAAACAGACTTTCTAAAGCGCGCCGGGCCATCGATGGCGCAGGGCACGTGCTCGGGTAAGCTTGGCGCGTGCAAGGAGACAGCGGTTGAATGACAAGCTTGTGCACCTGATCGCCGCCGCGCGGCCCAATTTCATGAAAGTCGCGCCGCTCTACCACGAGCTTGCCCGCGCGAGCTGGTGCCGCGCGCAGATCGTGCATACCGGTCAGCACTATGACGCCAACATGTCGGACGCCTTCTTTCGCGACCTGCGCCTGCCTGAACCCGCTCATCATTTGGAAGTCGGCAGTGGTAGCCACGCGCAGCAGACCGGGCGCACCATGATCTCCTACGAGGCGGTCGCGCAAATGCACCGCCCCGATGCCATCGTTGTGGTCGGCGACGTCAATGCGACGGTTGCCTGCGCGCTCGTCGGTGCGAAGTTGGGAATTCCGGTGGTGCATCTCGAGGCGGGTCTGCGCAGCCGCGACCGCAGTATGCCCGAGGAAATCAACCGGCTCGCGACCGATGCCATCGCGGACTTGTTATGGACGCCTTCTGCGGATGCGGATGCCAACCTGCGCGCCGAAGGGGTGCCCGAGGAGAAGATCGACTGCATCGGCAACATCATGATCGACTCGTTCGAGATGCTGCGCGAGCGGATCGAGGCTGCCGGTACCCAAAGGCGGATGCAGTTAAAGCCGCAGCGCTACGCGGTCGTCACGCTGCATCGCCCAGCCAATGTGGATAGTCAAGACAGACTCGCCGAGCTCGTTCGGGCGCTCGGGCAAATCGCGGCGGTGATCGATGTCGTCTTTGCCATCCACCCGCGCACGCGAAAGAAGCTCGAAGAGTTTGACCTTCTAACACCACTCGCAAGGCACGCGCGCATTCACGCCACCGAGCCTCTGAGCTACGTGGAGTTCATGAATCTCGTCATGCACTGCCGGATCGCTATCACGGACTCTGGCGGCATTCAGGAGGAGACCACGTATCTCGGCATTCCGTGCGCGACGCTGCGCGAGAATACCGAGCGTCCCATTACGGTCACGCAGGGAACGAACCGGCTCGTCAAGCCCGCGGAACTCCTGGGGGCCGTGCGCGAGGCGCTCGCGGGGACTTGGCCTCGCGGCACTCGTCCTGGGCTCTGGGACGGTCACAGCGCCGAGCGCGCGGCGCGAAGCCTCGAGCGGTTCATGAAGGATCGATAAGGTGCAGCACTTCCACGTGGTGCACTGCACCAATTCCTCGCGCCGCGGGCTTCGGCGCTAAGGCGCGTCAAAGGCTTGCGGCGGAGCGAACGTTTGACGCGACATAAGGAAAGAATCCCTGCGACGCAGCCTCGCTAACACGCGCCGCAACTGCTGCGGACGAGCTCGTCTCAAAGATACGATGAGTCGCCTTCGAGAGCTGACTCGCAGACTGGGATCTTTCGGCACGAGCCCTTCATCGCCTTTGACACAGTCCAAATACTTCATCCCTGAATGGCATTGACTCGGGGCCGCAAAAGCGTATTTTCGAGATTGACCTGAGTGGAAACTAATTTGACGATCGCGGCGGCAGGCCGCCGCTCGTCAACGGTGATTTCGGAAAAAATACCGCTAAATTATGTCAAGGCCTTCACTGACACGGATATACCCAGTCATGCGCCACCCCAACGCTCGATCGAATCGCTCGGCTTCTCATCACGATGTCGCGAGGCAGGCTGTGAAGCGCCCTCTTCCGCATTGGGCCTGCCGAGTGAGCGTGCTCGCGATCGCAAGCTTCACTGCCCTCACTTATCTGCCCCTGACGAGGATTGAAGCGGCACCGGTCGGGACGCCGAAAGTCTCCGCTGCGCAAAAATCTCTGGTCAATTTCGGAAGCCGTCAAACTGCGCAGTTCATTTACACCGGTTCCGCCGCAGCCGTTGCGGCGCTGCGCTCAGGCGCAGCGCACGCGACGGCACTGGCCGCCGCAGATTTCAACGCGGACGGGGCGATGGATGTGGTGGCGGGCTACTCCACCAGCAGCGGCGGTGTGCTCGCACTGCTGCAAGGCAATCCGGATGCTTATGCGCCCAAGGACTTGTCCTGGTACAAGAAGGCCGCGCAGGGCAGCGTGCCCAGCACCTTCTTATCCAAAGCCCGCGTGGTGGCGGTTCCGGAGTCACCGGACCTCCTCGTGACGGGAGATTTCAACCGCGACGGCCGCAAGGACGTGCTGGTGGCCTCTCGCGGCGGCGCTCTTTATTTTCTCGCAGGGGATGGTCACGGCAATCTTGCCGCACCAGAGGCCGTGCCGCTTTCCGGGCAGGTGACGGCACTCGCCGTCGCGGGCGATGCTCATGTCGCGGTGAGCCTGGAGGGTTCGCAGGGCCCGCAGTTAGTCCTCCTCACTCCGAGCGCGCACGGTCTCATTCCCAGCGCAACCTTCTCGTTGCCGGAGCGGGGCGATGCCGTGGCGTGGGGAAGCCTGGGCGGTGCAGGCGACGTGGCCGTGGGCGCCGGCGCGCATGTCGTCATGATCTACAACGCGGTCGGCGCGAATCCGCAAACCGAGACCGTGAGTCTTCCGTTCCAAGTGGCAGCGCTGGCCGTGGGGGATTTCATTTGGGACCGCGATGGGCGCACGGAGATCTCCGTGCTCGCGAGCGACGGATCCATTCACATCCTGCAGCATGGCACACTCAATACGACCGCGCTGACGGCTGCGGATCTTCCCGCACGCCGCGCGGCGCTCAGGGGACGTCACAAGCAATCCTCGACGATATTAAATCCGACCGCCTTGGGCGCATGGACCGTTGCCAGAGAAGTCCCTTATACCGGGTCGGCGCCCTCACAAGCAGTCGCGCCTTCGGCCTTCAGCTCGCCGCGTTTGGCGGCAGCGCCCACCCAGGATTTGATGGTGCTCGATGGTGAGCGCCGCGCGCTCACTATTCTCGACACGTCCGGCGCGGCGGCGAGACCCAGCGCCAGCCTAGCGCTCTCTGCAACTCCGGTTGCGGCGCTGGCGCTGCCTCAGAAAGTCAATGCAGCGCGCGACATCATCGTGCTGACCTCATCGCAGTCGGCTCCTACGCTCATCGCCTTCACCCCCGGTCTTACATTCACCGTGACGACGACCTCGGATGAGGACCCCGACAACGCCTGTAATGTTTCCACCGTCACGAGTGCGTCAGGCGCGCTCAGTCTGCGCGAGGCGGTGTGCCTGGCCAATAACAATGCTCCGGCCACGAGCACCATCAATCTCGGCCCGGGCACCTACGATCTCACATCGCTGGAAAGCGGCGAAATTCAGATCGGAAACTCAACCTCAGGTTATAGCCTATCGATCGTTGGAACGGGGACCACCGCGAACACTATCATCCAACAGACAGACGGCGTGGACCGCATCTTCGAGGAGGATTATCATACCATCGGGAATAATCCACTCTCGATCTCAAATGTGACGCTGACCGGCGGCTATTGCACCAACAATACGACCAACGACTGCACCTACGGCGGCGGAGCGGTGCTTGCCGGATCGTTTGTCGGCGACGACCTCACGATTACCAACGTCGTGATGAGCGGCAATGAAGCGAATCCCTCCGGAGGCCAAGCAGGCGGAGGTCAGGACAACGGTGGTGCGCTGAATTTCGGCAGCCCCAATCTCACGATCACCAATTCGACCTTCTCAGGTAACACGGCGAGCGGCCCGGGCGGCGGAGTCTATTTCGAAGACGACTCCCTCACCAGCACAGTGAACGTCACGAATTCTACTTTCACCGGCAACACGTCGGGCATTGAAGGTGGCGGGTTTTATATGCAGCTGGAGCCGGGCTTGACCACCGCGACCTTCAGTGGATCAACCTTCAGCATGAACAACGCCCAAGGAGGCGCCGGCGGTGGTGGGATCTACACGGTGCAGGGCGGTTCCACGTCTGCTGCCTTCACGGTCAGCAATTCGCGCTTCGACGGCACAAATAAGGCGGCCAAGGGAGGCACGGCGCTTTCAGTAAACACCGGCACCGTCGCCACCCTCACCGACAACTGGTGGGGCTGCAATGCGGGCCCGGATGCATCCGGGTGCGATACCATTTATGTCGAGCCACCGCAGGCGGGAAATCCCACCTCGGAGGGAAATTACAATCCCTGGCTGGTGCTCGGCATCAGCGCCTCGCCGACACAGATCAGCGTCGACGGCACCTCGACACTGACGGCCGATCTCACCCACGATTCGAACAACAATTCCGGATTCAGCGTGCCGGATGGAACGGGCGTGACCTTCGGAGGCACGCTCGGGTCGGAGAATCCGACCGCCGCAACAACGACGAGCGGACAGGCGGACTCCACCTTCACTGCGGCGACGACGGGCACGGGCAGCGGCACGGCCAAGGTGGATCAGCAGACGGTAAGCGTGGCCATCAATATCGGCCAGTCCCCGTCGATCACCAGCGCCAGCCATACGACATTCCTAGTCGGCAAGGCCGGTAGCTTCACGGTGACGACGAACGGAACACCCACTGCGAGCATCAACGACGGCGGTGCGACATTGCCGGGCGGTGTCACGTTTGTCGACAACGGCAACGGCACTGCAACCCTCGCCGGTACTCCCGCAGGTGGCAGCCTCGGCAGCTACCCCATGACGCTGACCGCGCAGAACGGCTTCACACCGAATGCAACCCAAGGGTTTACACTGTACGTGAACCAGCTGTCCTTCACGGTGTCGCCCTCCATGTTGGCCTTTGGCAGCGAGCAGACCAATGTGGCAAGCGCCTCCATGCCGCTCACGGTGACGAACACCGGCAACGAGCCGCTGCCGATCACGGGTATCGCGCGTTCAGGCCCGGACGGAGAACAATTCACTCAGACCAATAATTGCAACACCCCAGTTCCGGTTGGCTCGTTCTGCACCATCAATGTGGTGTTTACGCCGACTACGCTCGGATCAATAACGGCAACCCTGAGCGTCAGCAGAGGTCGCAATGAGCTGCAATCGGTGACGCTCTCCGGAACCGGAACGACGACCTACACCCTATCGCCGTCGCAGCTGGCCTTTGGCAATGAGCCGAAGGGCGTCGCCAGTGCGTCCAGGCCGCTCACGGTGACGAACACCGGCAACGTGCCGCTGCCGATCACGGGTATCGCGCGTTCAGGCCCGGACGTAGGACAATTCACTCAGACCAATAATTGCAACACCCCAGTTCCGGTTGGCTCGTTCTGCACCATTAATGTGGTGTTTACGCCGGCCTCGCGGGGCTCAAAGACGGCGACACTGAGTGTCAACAGCAAAGGCTATGGGCTGCAGTCCGTCACTCTCATGGGTACCGGCACTTAGCCGCGGTAGCGTCAGCTGTATTACCGGCAGCACGCCCGCTGTGTGTGGTCGCGCGCCTCGACTAGGGTCTTAGGGGTCGATCAGGCGCAGCAGTTCGGCGGTCTTGTCCGCCACCAGCGCCTCACTGCCGCGCGCTTCGACGTTGAGGCGCACCAAGGGCTCGGTGTTTGAGCCGCGCAGATTGAAGCGCCACTCGGGAAATTCCATGGACAGGCCGTCCGTGAAATCGACGTTGAGTGCGGTGCTTTGGTAATACTGCTGCGCCTTCAAGAGCACGGCCTTCGCATCCGGCAGGCGGCGGTTGATCTCGCCACTCACGGGGAAGAGCTTCATGCGCGCGCTGACGAGCTCGGCGAGTGATTCGCCACGCTCGCACATCACCTGTAGGACGAGGAGCCAGGGGATCATGCCGCTGTCGCAGTACGCAAAGCGGCGAAAATAGTGGTGCGCGCTCATCTCCCCGCCGTAGGCGGCATCCACCTCGCGCATCTTCTGTTTGATGAAGGCGTGGCCGGACTTGCACAGGACCGGTGTTCCGCCCTGGCGGCGCACGATATCCAGAGTGTTCCAGGTCACGCGCGGATCGTGCACGATGCGTGCACCGGGCTCACGCTGCAGGAACGCCTCGGCGAGGAGTCCCACGAGATAGTAGCCGTCGATGAAGCGGCCTTCGGCATCAAAGAAAAAGCAGCGGTCATAGTCGCCATCCCAGGCAAGCCCGAGATCCGCGCCTGCTGCGCGCACGGCCTCAGCCGTCACGGCCTGATTCTCCTCGAGCATGGGATTGGGGATGCCGTTGGGAAAGGTCCCATCCGGACGGTGGTGCAGTTTCACGAAGTCAAATGGCAGATGCGGCTCGAGCTCATCGATGATGAGCCCCGCCCCGCCGTTGCCGGCGTTCACGACGACTTTGAGTCTGCGCAGGCGGGTGCGATCGATGTAGCTTAGAAGGTGCTCGAGATACTTAGGCCCGGTGTCGAGTGCGCTTTCGCGACCGCGCGCCGGCGCTTTCGGCGGATAGGTCCCCGCCTGAATGAACGCGCGCATATCGGCAAGACCCGTATCGGAGCTGATGGGGCGCGAGTCTTCGCGCACGAGCTTCATGCCGTTGTAGTCGGGGGGATTGTGGCTCGCCGTCACCATGATGCCGCCATCGAGCTCATAGGCGAAGGTCGCAAAGTACACGCCCTCGGTGCCGGTAAGGCCGATGTCGCGCACTTCGCAGCCGCTATCGAGAATGCCGCGCTTCAAGGCGTCCGCAAGAGCCGTGCTCGTCAGGCGAATGTCGCGTCCCACCGCGACGCGGCGCGGCTTGACGAAGGCGGCATAGGCACGGCCAATGTCGTAGGCCAGCTCCTCGTTCAGCTCCTCGGGAATGCGCCCGCGGATGTCGTAGGCCTTGAATGCGGCAAGATTCACGGTGTTTGACATCAGCCGCTGCTGCCTTCGCGACCGTAACGGTCTTTGAAGCGCACGATATCGTCTTCGCCCAGATAGCCGCCCGACTGCACTTCGATGATGTGCAGCGGGATTTTGCCGGGATTCTCGATGCGGTGTTTGACGCCGAGCGGGATATAGGTCGATTGATTCTCCTCGAGAAGAAACACTTCCTCGCCGCGCGTGATCCGCGCAGTCCCTGACACGACGATCCAGTGTTCGGCGCGGTGATGGTGCAACTGCAGCGACAGCTGCCCCCCCGGCTTCACGCGCAGCGATTTCACCTGAAATCGCTGCCCATTCTCCAAGCTGTCGTAGCTGCCCCAGGGCCGGAACACCTCGCGGTGCAACGAGTGCTCGTAGCGCCCCAGTTCCTTCAATCGTCCGACGAGCTTCTTGACATCGCTCACGCGGTCGCGCGGCGAAACTAGAATGGCGTCCTTGGTTTCAACCACGACCGTATCCTTCAATCCAACGGCCGTCACAAGCCTGCTCTCCGAATACAGGTAGCAGCCCGATGAGTCCTCGATCAAGACGTCGCCGCGCACGACATTGCCGTTCTCGTCCGCCGCGCTCGCCTCGTGCAGCGCCGACCAGGAGCCAACATCGCTCCAACCGGCATCGAGCGGCACCACCACCGCATCTCCGGTCTTTTCCATGACGGCATAGTCGATCGAATCGCTGGGGCACGCCGCAAAGGCCTTGGCGTCGATGCGAATGAAGTCGAGGTCGGTAGTTGCCGTCTCGCTCGCCGTGCGGCACACCTGCGCGATCAGCGGCGCCCAGCGCTCGAGTTCCTCGAGATAGCGCCGCGCATGGAACATGAACATTCCGCTGTTCCAGTAATACTCGCCCGAATCTACAAAGGCCTGCGCGCGCTCGAGATTCGGTTTCTCTACGAATTTGTCGATGCGATGCACGCCGCCGATCGACGCGCCGCGGCGGATATAGCCGTAGCCTGTTTGCGGTGAGCGGGCGACGATGCCAAAGGTCGCAAGTCCCCCCTGATGCACGATGGCGAGCGCCGTGCGCACCGCCGCCTGGAATGCCGCTACGTCGCGGATGACGTGATCGGCCGGCAACACGAGAAGGACCGGGTCGGGCTCGGCCGTCGCTGCGGCCAAGCGCAGCGCCGCGTGCGCCGCGAGCGCGATGGCGGGCGCCGTATTGCGACCGAAGGGTTCGAGTAGAATGGCGGCCGGCTTGATGTCGAGCTGCCGTAACTGCTCGGCCACGAGAAAACGGTGCGCGTCATTGCACACGAGGAGTGGCGGCGCGGCATCGAGGCCGGCAAGCCGCACGGCCGTCTCCTGCAGCATGGTCTGCTTGGCCGCCAATGCCAGAAGCTGCTTCGGATGAAGTTCGCGCGACAGGGGCCAGAGCCTCGTGCCTGCGCCTCCAGAGAGTATCACCGGGACTAACATGCGCTCACCTTGATGCCTTATGCAGGCAGCGGCGGCACTTTGCCGCGGCCGATGGCGTAGTAGGTAAACCCGAAGCGCGTCACCATGCCTGGGTCGTAGAGGTTCCTGCCGTCAAAGATGACAGGCGCGGTCAAAAGCTCCTTCAGGCGCTCGAAATCCGGGCTGCGAAACTCCTGCCACTCCGTGACGATGGCGAGAGCATCGGCGCCGCTCGCCGCTTCATAGGCATCCTTGCAAATAATGAGGTCGGCCCGCTTGCCGAATAGGTGCGCCGCCTCGCCTGCGGCGACCGGATCATAGACGCGCACTTGGGCTCCGGCTTTCCACAGCATTTCCATGATGGTACGCGCCGGTGCTTCGCGCATATCGTCGGTGTTGGGCTTGAACGCGAGCCCCCACAGCGCCACGGTGCGGCCCTTCAAGCCCGCGCCAAAGTGCTGCTGCATCTTGCGCACCAGCACTTCCTTCTGGCGGCGGTTGACGGACTCGACCGCGCTTAGAATTTCGGCCTCATGCCCCACGGCGCGCGCCGCGCGGATGAGCGCGCGCACATCCTTCGGAAAGCAAGAGCCGCCGTAGCCTGCGCCCGGGTAGATGAAGCCGTAGCCGATGCGCGGATCGGAGCCGATGCCCACGCGCACTTTCTCAACATCCGCGCCGCAGCGCTCCGCGATGTTCGCCAGCTCGTTCATGAAGCTGATTTTGGTCGCGAGCATGGCATTGGCGGCGTACTTGGTGAGCTCCGAGGAGCGCACGTCCATCACGATGAGGCGGTCGTGATTGCGCGTGAAGGGTTCATAGAGCGCGCGCATGAGTTCCTGCGTGCGCGGATTCTCGGTGCCGATGACGACACGATCCGGCTTCATGAAGTCCTGGATGGCGACGCCCTCTTTGAGGAACTCGGGGTTGGAGACCACATCGAACTCGGGGCGCACCCCGCGTTCGGCCAACCGGGCCTCGATCTCGGCGCGCACCTTATCCGCCGTGCCGACCGGCACGGTTGATTTGGTGACGACGATCGAATAGCGGTTGATATGAGTGCCGATGGAGCGCGCGGCTGCGAGCACATAGCGCAGATCGGCGGAGCCATCCTCATCGGGCGGCGTACCGACGGCAATGACCTGGAAGAGACCGTGCGCGATGGCCTTCACCGCATCGGTCGTAAACTCGATACGTCCCGCCTCGCTATTGCGCTTGATCAGCGCCTCGAGGCCCGGCTCATGGATCGGCACATCGCCCTTATTCAGACGCTCGATTTTTTTGGCGTCCACATCGACGCACACGACATGGTTGCCTGCCTCGGCAAGACATGCCCCTGTGACCAGACCGACATAGCCGGAGCCGAATATCGTAACGCGCATGCTTTTTCGAAGGCCCGGAAGTTAAGGCGGGAGCGCCCCGGAGCCTAGAGTATGGTTATGCGGGGCTCAAGGGAGAGGTTCGTCGAACGTGAGCTATTTCAGCTTCCGCGTTCCGCAGGGCCCTTGCCGCCCTCGACCAAGCGCCGTTTTGCAATGAAATCAGTGACCTTGTGCGCGTCCTCGGGCTCGCGGTCCTGGTCGCTGATCGAGAAGGTTTTCTGCGCCCAGACGAAGTCACGGATATCGTGGGTCTGGCGGTATTCGGCCACGGCCTCGCACAACAGACCGACCGAGCGGCGGCAGTCGAAGCTGGCAAGCGCAATCAGGAGCTCATTCAGGAGCTGCTGCATGCGCTCCCAGGGCAATGAATGCTCCATCGCGCGCATGATCATGGGATGGTCGGTGCCGGTGATGTTACTGCCGATGAGGAGTTCCTCGAAGAGCTTCTCCGCAGTGCGCAGGCCCGTGTAGGTGATCTCGATATCGCCGTCGGGATTAGCTGCATCGCGCACCGTGAGGCCCATGAGATTAATCATGCGCCGCGCCAGATCGTCGATCAGCACCGGCCGGCCCATGTTGAGCACGAACACATCGCCGCCCTTCGCCATGGCCCCTGCCTGGATGACGAGCTGAGCGGCTTCCGGAATCGTCATGAAGTAGCGGATCACATCCGGGTGGGTCACGGTCACGGGGCCGCCGTCGCGAATCTGCTTCTTGAAGAGCGGCACGACGGACCCCGAGGAGGCGAGCACGTTACCGAAGCGCACCATGCAAAAGCGCGTTCCCGTTGTGCGCTCCTGCAGAGCCTGCAGCACCAGTTCCGCCAGGCGCTTGGTGGCGCCCATGACGTTCACGGGGTTCACGGCCTTGTCGGTCGAAACGAGCACGAAGGTCTCAACGCCGGTCTCGCGCGCAGCTTCAGCGGTGTACCAAGTGCTGATGACGTTGTTGTGGATGCCCTCGACCACGTTGTGCTCGACGATCGGCACATGCTTGTAGGCGGCCGCGTGATAGAGAGTCTGAATGCCGTAGGTCGAAAGCACTTCGCGCACCCGGTGGCGGTGGTGCGCATTGCCGAGGAGCGGAATGATTTCGGTGATGACGTTCTCGTGCGCGAGATACTCCGTCAGCTCCCCTTCAATCGTATAGAGGGCAAGCTCCGACATTTCGAACAGCACGAGGCGGCAGGGGCCGAGCCGCACGATCTGTCTGCAAAGCTCGGCGCCGATCGAGCCGCCGGCGCCCGTCACCATGACGGATTTGCCGCGAATGCAGGAGGCGAAGAGCCTCGGGTCCGGCG
>Ga0302324_100006839_pt1 | contig 24401 bp, 17 predicted proteins | sample Palsa_T0_1_FD_201949 | JGI IMG/M metagenome (GOLD analysis project Ga0302324, IMG submission 201949) | Peat permafrost microbial communities from Stordalen Mire near Abisko, Sweden - Palsa_T0_1 | ecosystem: Environmental > Terrestrial > Soil > Palsa > Peat permafrost | place: Sweden: Abisko... | reverse complement strand
TGCTCCCACGGCATACACGGCCCCGACCCGGCTCGTGACGGCGAAGAGATCGGCTTTCGTGCCGCTCGCCTCGGTGCTCCACGAGCCTTGCTCGTCGCGATACACAATCGTTCCGTTGCGGCCGACCGCGGTGAGCTCGCCGAAGCCGTGCGCACCCAGAAGATCTTGGTGCGTCCCCGTTGGCTCGGCCTTCCACGCGACCTTCGCCGGATCACGCGAGCAAACGGCGATGCCCTTCGCGCCGACCGCGCACACGACGCCGAGCATCTCGCCGACGCTGTAGAGATCGCGCGTCGTTCCGCTCGCCTCGACCGTCCACGCGCTGCCTTCGACCGCGTAGTGGCGAAAGATCGCGCCACCTTTGCCGACCGCGTACCCGACGGCAGGCACGTTGCCTTGTGCATACGCGAGCAGATCAACCGAAGGGATGCTCGTCGACTCCGCCCAATCGGGCGCGGCGGGGAGGGCCTTCGTCGGCACGGGCACTGGAGCGGGCACCTCGAGCATGTTGCGTTCGAACGGTGTTACCGGGGTCGGTGATGCATGAAGTCCAAGGAAGGTCGCCACGGCTGCCCCGCCCAACCCAAGCCCTGCAGCCATGATGATGGCGACGGGCTGGGGCCGTTTCGTGGGTGGCTTCGCGCGCGGCTTGGGCTTCCTCGCTTCTTCGAGCTCGCGACGAAGCCGCTCGTTCTCCTCTTCGAGGTGGGCTGCGCGAATCAACGCCGCGTGATCGTCGTCGCGGAAAGGATCCACCTCAGAACTGCTGCGTGACTTTGTCCATGTTGGCGCTGACGGGGAATTGGAGCCTTCGCACGGCGCCCGCGACGCACGCGGATACGCCGCCGCTGGCCGGCGTCGTGTAGACGCTCACGCCGACGGCGTGGCCGTTCTGCACCGCCGCAAGGATCGTGACGTGCATGCTGTCGGGTGCGCCGCACCCGCTGATGAACGCCGCGTTCTCGAACGGACGGCCGAGCTCTTGCGCCGTCAGATCGCGGGTCTGAGCCCCGCCGATCGTGACTTTCTGCTCCGCGTGCGACCACGCTTCCTCGAAGCTGAGGCCACCGGCGAATCCACCGCCGCCGCCCCCACCGGTGTGTTTTGCCTGATGGGCACCGCGGATGCTGCCCGCGGGATCGACGACGAAGCCGCCCTTGTCGTCGTTGATGTTCACGCCATCGTTGCGATGGCCGACCTTCTTGTAGACGAAGATGCTGCCGACACCGACGAGCGCGAGCACGATGAGCACGCCGAACGTCGACTTCGCGACGCCAGCTTTCTTCTCCTCTTCGACGACGAGCGCCACGGCCTTCTTTTCGGCGACGATCTCGCGCTTAAGCGCGGCCTGCTCGGCGAACGGCGAGAACTCGTCCCACTCCTTGATGGGCCGTGCCTGCCCGGAGATCTCGTCACGGAGCGTGTGGTCGAGGTTGAAGGTGTTCGACGTGATCTGCTGCAGGAGCTCGACGGCCGTGAACGGGCCGTGGTCCATCTTGTCCTTGTTGACCACGTAACGAGGGCGCGGGTCGGACTCGAGCCGCTCCTTGAGAGCCGAGAGCCGCTGCGTCTGATCGTTGCGCGAGGCGGGCGGGTGCGACGGTGACTGCACCACGTGGCCGAATGGATCGCCGTCCCCGTTCGCCAAAGAATGCGCGGAGGGCGCGACGGCTACGTTCGCTTCTCGCGCCACCTTGGGGATCGGTACGGCCCCCGATATCTCGGAGGGTGGCAGCATCGACAAGCGCACGTCGACGTCGAACGAGTCGGTGTGGTCGAGCGTCGAAGTGTCGGCGTCGGGCGGCGGGATGCTCTTCATCGGCGCGATGTGGTGCATCGCCGCGGCGAGCGCGCCGAGGTCCTCCGGGCGGTGCGCGGGGTTACCCACGAGCGCCTTCGCGAGGAGATCCTCGAGGCCTTGGGGAAGGCTCGGGTCGACTTCGCTCGGCCGTCGCATCGCAGGGCCAATCGGAGACCCAGTGACGAGCTCGTAAAGGATGGCACCCACCGAGAAGACGCTCGCCCGAGAGTTTCCTGGTGCGAGCGTGCGCTGGAGCTCCGGGGCGAGGCAGGCGCGGTCGCGGGGGTTCGTGGGGAGGATCGCGAGCTGCGGCTGGAGCCTGGCGAGGGCGTCCGCCCCCGGCGCGATGCACGACGGGTGAACGTAGACCTGCTCGCCGTGCTCGTGCCGTTGCTTCAGATCGAGGCACAGCGGGACGATGATCGCGATGGACTCATCCAGCGAAAAGCGGCGTCCCTGAGCGAGCCGCTGGTCAATCAGCGTCCGCAACGAGACCATCATCACCGCGGCTGGGGAGCTGCGCGGCACGGTCGCAGTCGTCATCCGGTCGAGAATACGGCACGAGACCCCGATCGCTCAAGACGCGCCGTGTTTATTCGTCGTTGGTGTCAACGAGTCGCGAAAGTTCCAGTGTGCGCGTACGTCAGGCGCTCTGCTTGCTCTTTGCGGGCTCGGCGATCACGGTCCGCCCCCCAATGACTCGCCCTCCGAGCGCCAAAATGGCCTTCGACAAGTCATCTTGGCGGACGCTCACGAACGTGACGCGGTCGCGAATGCGGATCCGCCCCGTATCGTGCCGCGCGATGCCGGCGTGGTCGGTGAGGAGCTGCTGTAGGTCTTGGGCTCGCGCTCCGTCACGCCGCCCAACGTTGAGAAAGATGCGGGTGAACCCTGGCTCTTCCGTTTCGGCGTCCGAGCGCGCTGGAGCACCGCGCGGCGATGGGGCCGGGCCCGCCTTCCGGATGGGAATCGTGACGGGCTCGGGCTCGTCTGGTGTTTCGCTCGAAGCACCCCCCGTCACCGTGAATCCGGGGAGGATCGGCGCGTCATCGTCCTTTTCGATGGGCGGCTCCCAGCTCGTGTAGCTGGAGACTTTCTTCGGAGGCCTTCCCGGTCGCTCTGAGGCCGCGACGGGCCTTCCCGGTCGCTCTGCTCTGGCCTCGCCTCGAGCCTCACGCCGGGCGCTCGGTAGTGGTTGCGCGGTGACTGCGGGCAGCGGGGGAGGCGGCTCAATAGCTGGCGGGTTTTTCGCACGCCGCGCTTCGGCTGCAGCGGCTTTGGGATCTTCCTTGCGCGCACCGAGGTGGTCGCGCAGGAGCCCAGCGATGATGGCGTCCGCGGACGCGTGCGTGAGCAATCGGCGCGCGAGCGACAAATCTTCCGGGTGAACCGGGCGTGACGCGTAGGCCTCCGCGAACATCGTCACGAGGTCGGCCTCCTCGCGCGTACGAACCTCCGTCGCGCTCGGGAGCTGCTTCTCGATGGGCCTGATTTTGTACGTCAGCCGAAGCAAGTAGAGGTTGCCGACGTCTTTCGGCCCGATGAGCGAGATCGCCGTGCCCGTCTTGCCCGCGCGGCCCGTGCGTCCCGTTCGGTGGACGTACTGCTCGGGGGTCTCCGGCAGGTCGGCGTTGATCACGTGGGTGAGGTGCGAGATGTCGATGCCGCGCGCGGCCACGTCGGTCGCCACGAGGAAACGGAGCTTGCCCTCGCGCGTTCGCTGCATGATGCGCTCGCGCTCGTTTTGCTCGAGATCGCCGTTGAGCCAAGCCGCGTCGTAGCCGCGAGATTGAAGGAGCTCGGCGAGGCGCTCGGTCTCGTCCTTGGTGTTGCAGAAGACGATGGCGCTCTCGGGATCCTCGACCTCGATCACGCGGAGCAGCGCTTGCCGCTTGTCTCCGCTCGGGACCACGTAGACGAAGTGGCGGACCTCGAGCGCGCCAATCGCATCACCCGACAGCGTGATGAACTCGGGATCGCGAAGGCGGGTTTCAGCGAGGCGCAGAATGTCCGGCGGGAGCGTCGCCGAGAAAAGCATCCCCTGACGATCACGCGGAAGGGAGTCAGCGATGGCGTGGAGCTCCTTCGCGAAGCCCATCGAGAGCATTTCGTCAGCCTCGTCGAGCACGAGCGTCTTGACGTGGGAGGTGTCGAACGTCCCGCGGCGAATGTGGTCGAGCACGCGCCCCGGAGTGCCGACGACGATCTGGGCTCCCGCCGCGAGCGCATCGACCTGCTTGCCCATCGAGGCCCCGCCGTAGATGCACGCCACGCGCGTCCCGCGCGTCTTGGCAAGCGCTTCGATCTCGCGCGTGACCTGCAGCGCGAGCTCGCGCGTTGGGGTGAGGACGAGCGCCTGCGGCTTGTGCAAGTGACGCGCGACGATGCGATCGATGAGCGGCATGCCGAACGCCGCCGTCTTCCCGGTTCCCGTGCGGGCTTGAACGACGACGCTCTTGCCCGCGGCCGCAGGCCCGAAGACGGCTACTTGAACGGGGGTGGGCTCGACATAACCGAGCGCGTCGACGGCGGCGCGTACATCGGGTGAAAGTGGAAGTACGTCGAATGTGAGTGGTTGCGGCTTTTCCTCGTCCAAAGGGATGGGGTCACATAGCGCGAAACCTCAAGGAAGTCGCGCCTCGAAATCACGCCGGACCGGGTCGACCTCGCGCGCGTCCTTCTCCGCTCGGCCCTCGAGGGTGCGGCGAAGTCGCAGAAGTGCCGTCCACGCGTCACGGCTCCGAGGTGTCGAGGCGCACGACTGCTCGGTCGATGATGGGTTGTCCCATTCGGGTGAAACGGCTTGGTCGAACGTCGTGCGAGCTGAGGTCTCGGGAGCGCGAGCGGCTGCATCGCTGGCTCGTTCGAGGGCTGCCTCGAGCACGCGAAGCTTGGCCCCGCAGGCGATGTCCTCTGTCGTGGCGGCCTCTGCGCGCGGAGCGCCAAAAACCGCGCGGATGATCTGCGACACCGACACCACGATGAAGACGAGCGCAATGACGATGATGGCCCTCGCCATCCAGGCTCGTGCCTGCTTCTTCTTCATGACCGTACTGTCTTCGGGTGGGGGCAGCGAAGCAAGCTTGACCGCACGGCCCATGGTCCTACATATTCTTCAAAAGTATTTGAAACATTCATGGACGCCTCCATCGCCGCCCAGCAGCTCTACGAAGTCGCGCTACCCGAGCGGGTAGGGGAGCGCGCGGCCTCACGCCTCGTCGAGCTCCGTGACGCGTTCGGGGCTGATCTCGCCTACGTGGAAACGGAGCTCCACCGGTCTTCGTCCGAAGGCACGGCCCCCGCGACGGACGCGGCTCGGCATCTGCTCGCGGCGGGTGGCAAGCGCGTGAGACCCCTGTGCGTGCTCCTTGCGGCGGCGTGCTTCACGACGAAGCCGAACGCTGCAGCGCGCGAGCTTGCGGTCGTCGCGGAGCTCGTGCACCTCGCGACGCTGCTTCACGACGATGTCGTGGACGACTCGGATGTCCGGCGAGGAGCCGTCACCGCTCGCCGCGTTTGGGGCAACGCCGTGAGCGTGCTCGCGGGCGATCTCCTCCTGACACACGCGCTCGAACGCACCGCGCACGTCGCGCCCGGCCCCACGATGAGCGAGCTCCTCGCGACGTTGCGCCGCCTCGTCGACGGTGAGGTCATCCAGCTCCGTTTTCGTACGTCGTCTCAAGCGGACGAATCGATCTACCTCTCGATCATCGAAGGGAAGACGGCCTCGCTCTTCTCGTGGGCGGCGCGCGCCGGTGCCCGCGCTGGAGGGGGGAGCGACAGCGAGATCGCTGCCCTCGGTGAGCTCGGACGCAACGTGGGCATCGCGTTCCAGCTCGTCGACGACGCGCTCGACTACCGCGGTGACCCTACGCACACCGGCAAGCATCTCCTCTGCGATCTGCGCGAAGGTAAGATCACGTTGCCGCTGCTTGTCGCCGTCGCCGCGCGACCCGAGCTCGGGCGCGTCGTCGAGCGGGCCCGCGCCGGTGACGACGGTGCCGCCGCGGAGCTCGTCGACGCAGTCGGCAAAACCCGCGGCGCCGAGCGCACCCGCGCGCGCGCTGAAGGTCACACGCGCGCAGCGCTCGACGCTCTCGGCACGCTCCCCGCGTCGCGTGCGCGAGACCTGCTCGCCGCGCTCGCGACGGAGCTCACCGCGCGTGCCTTTTAGCGCCGCGTCGCGCTATGGTCGCGTCGTGACGCAGGTGCTCTCGCCGAGCGAAGTGATCGTCAGCGACGTCGTGGGGCGTCTCATCGAGTTCTGGGGCTTCAAGCGGAACCTCGGGCGTCTTTGGGGCATCCTCTACTTGTCGCCCGAGGCGCTCAGCGCCGAAGACCTGCGCCATCTCTTGAAGCTCTCGAGCGGCGCGGTGAGCATGTCGCTCAACGAGCTGCTTCGATGGGGCATCGTGCGCCGTGTCTGGGTGCAGGGTGAGCGCAGGGACTTTTACGTCGCCGAGGTGCAGCTGTGGAAAATGATCTCGCGCGTGTTCAGCGAGCGGGAGAAGGCAGAGATCGATGCGGCGATCGAAGCCTTCGAGGAAGCGCTCGCCTCTCTCGATCGACAGAAGCAGCAGATCTCGGGCAAGCGCGGGCAGGAGCACGCGAGAACGCTCGAGCGGATCGAGCTCCAGCGGCAACGCATCGGCCAGCTCCTCGATCTCGCAAAACTGGGCAAGAAGCTCCTCGACGCGCTCTTGTCGACCGCCAAGGTCGACGCGGAGCCGCTCGTGCGCTTTCTCCTCGGGCGCTCGCAATCGCACTCGGCGGTGCGCTGACGCTTCTGTCCGCCCGCGACGGTTCCGCGCAGACTCCTCCGCTGATCACGAACAACGCCTACAACGTGGAGGTGTTTCAAGGTCCGGTCCTCGGGCCTTCGCGCTTGCTCGGGCTCGGGGGCGCCTACGCAGGCGTCGCGGAAGGGGTCGACGGCGTGGCCTCGAACGTGGCTGCGCCAGCCGTGCGGGCGCCGTACAGCTCCCACCACGTCGACTACGATCTCACGGCGAGCGTCTCGATCCCGGGGTCCTTTTCGAGCACGGACTTCGAGAATCGCGGCTCGGTCCCGACGGGGCAGCAGACGTCGAGCGCTTCGAACTTCATTTACGGAAACGCCGGAGTGCTCCTTCAAGTCGGGCCCTTCGGCGCGGCGTTCACCATCGACGCGTCGAGCTACACGCTCGCGACCAACCAGAACGGGCTCGACTTCCACGTCCTTGGAAGCCCAGCGATCGTCCGTGCTCACGCCATCGTCGGGTGGGCGTTCATGAACTACCAGCTCGTGGTCGGCGTGGGTGTATGCGGCGTGGCGATGAGCCTCGGAGCGGACGCACTGCCGCTCGCGCCGCCGAGCGGCATCGGGCCCGAGGCCGGTTTGCTCCTCCGGCTCGACGATCAACCCTGGCGCCTCGGCGTGAGCGCCCGCGCACCCGTCAATGGAGGCATCGGCGGTGACGTCACGACAGCGGCCGACGGCGTCAAGAGCGCGACCGGCAACGGTCAGTCTTACATCCTGCCGACGAGCGTCGTCTTGCCGGCCCAGATCGACGTCGGGTTCGCACTTCAGCTCGGGCCGCGGCCCCTCAACCCCAAGTGGTTCGACCCGTCGGGCGAGCTCGAGCCTCTTCGGCAGACCATCGAGGACCAGCGGATCGAGCGAGCCAAGCACGACGCCGATGAGATCGCCCGCACGCCCGCCGGCCCGCTGCGCGCGAAGCTTCGTCGCGAGCTCGACGCCAACGAGCGAGCGATCCGCCGTCTGGAGGACGTGCGTGTGGATGCCGAGGAGAAACGAATCCAGGCGGACCACGGGGCGCGCTACACGAATTGGCCGCGCGCGAAGTTGCTCCTCGTGCTCGATGCCGTCATCACCGTGCCCGTCAGCAATGCCGTTGCTGTGTCGAGCTTCTTCAACCAGCAGCTCGAGAGCTACGGCCGCTCGTGGACGATCTCGCCGCGGCTCGGGCTCGAAGGGGAGCCGGTCGTGGACCGCTTTCGCCTTCGGTTCGGGACGTATCTCGAGCCGTCGCTGTTCGACGGCGGGTCAGCCCGCCAACACTTCACGTTCGGCGGCGATCTCAAGCTCTTCCAGTGGAACGCCTTCGGCCTGCTCGCGAAAACCGAGTGGCAGCTGTCGTTCGCGACGGACCTCGCGCCGCGCTACACGAACTGGGGCTTGAGCATCGGCGTGTGGCGCTGATTGAGTGCCCTTCGGGCTGTCGTCCCGCCTACGGCGGATCCTCAATTGAGGTGACGGGCTTCCTTCTTGGCCGATGCATCCGGCTCGAGGAAGACGGTCGTGATCTCCCGCTCGAGAGCCGCGAGGACTTCGTCTTCGAGCTGCTCGAACGTCCCCGCCGCACGCTCCACGTTGCGCTGGTAGACGAAGATGCGACAACGCTTCGGATCTCGTAGCGCAGCCTCGATGTCGACCGGGGCGAGCTGGGACGAGTCGATGATCATGAGCGCCCGCGGATCCACGCCGTCGACCACGAGCTCGGCGCCGGGCACGTCGACGACGAACACCTCGGCTTCGTGGATGTAGCGGCCGAGCAGCGCGTCGAGCTTGCGAACGCAGGACTCGACGAGCGTCCCGAAGGCGTCGGGTGATGGCGTCCACGAAGGAGATTCACGGCCGACGTCGAGCGAACGCGTGCGCAAGAACGCCTCGGTCGCCCCGCGGCCGTCGCCGCGCTCGTCACGCACGAGGCCGAGGTAATACTGCGCGTCGGCGTGCATCGGATCCTTGCGCGCGGCCTCTTCGATGAGCGGCGAAGCGCGCTCGTAGTCGCCGAGCTCGTAGTACGCGCGCCCGATGAGAAACGTGTAGCTCGCGCTCTCGAAGGGGCCTTCCGGAATCAGTCGCATCACGCGCATGGCTTCGTCCATCGCTCCCTTGCTCATCAGCGCATCGACCTTGAGCAGCAAACAATCGGCTATTTCTTCGTCCGTCTCGGCGAGCGCGTACGCGTCGTCGCACATCGTGACGGCGTCTTCCCATTCAGCGAGTGGGTGCATGAGCACTTCGGCGGCGTTGAGCATCGCTTCGAAGTACGTCTCGTCGAGCGCGATGGCTTGCTTGTAGTGCTCGAGGGCTTCGTCCGGGTTACCGCCCATCGCGGCGCTGTAGCCGAGGAGGTTGTGCACCTCCGGCGACTTCGGGTCGAGCTCGAGCCCCCGCTTCGCGCAGGCCGCCGCGCCCCCCGCGTCGCCCCGTTGCGCAAGGTCCCATCCCCGATCGAGTGTTGCGCTGAGCTGATCCATACCGCGAGCCCTAGCGCTTTCTTCCGCACACCGGGCCGCGCGTCAAGTAGATGGTAGCGGTGTGGGCCACGATCATCACTTCTTAGAGCGGCTCGACCGCGTCGAGACCGACCACGTCGAGACGGCCCTCGGCCTCTACCGCGACCACGAGGCCGTCGGCTTCATCCTCGCCGAGCTCGCCCTCGCGGAAGGCGTGGAACGCGTCGCGCTCTCGCTCGGTCCACCGACCAAAGGCCCCTACGTCGTGCTCGCGCGCAATGGTCACTTCGTCACGTGCCTCGGTGAGGGGATGTCGACGGGGGCCCTTCCGATCATCCCCCGCGAGCGCCTCGAGGCGTTGCTCAGAAAACACCGCGACCGTAAGGGCCGCGAGAGCGCGCGGGCAACGGAGCAGCGCAAGAACGAGCGCACCCACGAGTTTTTCATCCGAATGTTCAAGCGCGGACGGGCGCTGACCCGCGAGGAATTCATCGCGTTCTCCGCGTTCCAGCCGCTGATGGGGCGAAGCCTCTACGCGATGCTGCTCTCGGCGATCAAGTTCGTCCTCGACAACCTGCGGTCGTTCTCCGGGCTCGAGAAGGTGAGCCCGGCGATGCGTGAGAAGGCGCAGCTCTTCCACAACGAAATCTGGCATGTCGGCCACTGCATCCTCCTGACGATGATGGGCGAGCGAGCCGATCTCGATGCTTTGCTCGAGGACCATCGCGGCCACGGCCTCAGCGTCACGGTGCCCTGCGCCACGCTCACGTCGACGACGATGCTCTTTCGCGGGGCGTGGGCGGCGGCGCGCCTCGGAAAGCACTCGCTTCCGATGTACAAGCGTGTGCTCGCCAACGCCGACGCGAGTCACGCCATCCTCGACGCGGTCTTGGCGGTGCTCGCCATCGGGATTCGCAGCGAGAGCGTGCGGGGAGACGCACGACGCATCCTCGAGGGTATTCCTACGCACACGGACGATCGGGTGACGCAAACGCGCATGTCGCTGCGTGACAACGCGCTCGTCATCCTCGATGACCCCGAGAAGAACGGGCGGCTGCCGGCGATCGCGGTCGGCCGCGAGTTCCTCTTGCACGAGACGCGTGGCCTGCCCGAGGGTGATCCGTTCCGCTACGCCGACCAGGCCGCGGTGCCGGAGGATCTCGCGATCACCGCCGCGCTCAACTTGGACGTCGACTGGCACATCCCCGACATCGTGGGCTTCACGTTCGCGGCCACCGCCCTCGCCGCGAAGGCGCGCGTGGAGGACTTCTACTTTCCCCGGGAGCTCGCGCGTCGCGTCATCGCCGACTGGACACCCGAGGACACGCTCGAGCACGCGGCCCGTTTCGCCAACACGGTGTCGCTCGAGCTCGCCCCCGCAAAAAAAGAGGTGAAGCTCGGCCGCAACGATCCGTGCTTCTGCGGCAGCGGCAAGAAATACAAGAAGTGCCACGGAGCGTGATGCAGCGCCGTTTCGTCGTGATCGGGCAGACGGCGACGGCATCCGGAGACTTCTCGCTCGACGACTTGCCCGGATCGAGCGGGCGGCTCGACGTGCTCCTCCGTTGCGTGCGCGCGGGGCTGTTGATCTCGCACGACGTGCGTCGCGACACCGTCGTATACCTCGTTCTCAACGGAGGTCCCCGCGCCCCACGCAGCATCAAGTTCGACGGGCGCACGTCCGAGTACTTACGACCCGACGAGCGAAGCTTGGCCGGCGCGATTCGAAACCTGCTCGGGCGCACGCCCGCCGTCGAGTCGTTCGACGAGAGCACGCGCGGCGTCTCGATCGCGCGCGGCGGCCTCGACGCAGTGATCGCCGATCTTGGCGCGTTCGTGCCGTACACCCTCGACGTGCGCGGAAGCGACGTCCGCACGGCGTCGATCGATTCGAGCGCGCCGGTATTCTTCATCGGCGATCACCTCGGGTTCGATGATGCGACGCACGCACGCCTCGTGGCGCTGCGCAGTGTTCCGCTTTCGCTCGGCCCCGTCAGCGTGCAAGCCGATGACGCCATCGCCATCATGGCGAACGAGCTCGACCGGCGGTCCATGGCCCCTCTGCGGTGAATGCATCCCGCGGCCCGTGCGTTTTCGATATGGGTGTGGTGATGCGCGTCCTTCGAATGCTCGTGTGGTTCGTCTTCTGTGGCTGCGGGGGCGCACCTGCAACGCGGCAGGCGCAACGTGTCGCGCCCGCGCCATCGTCCTCCACGGTTGCGACGACCATCGCGAGCGCCAGCACGTCTGCTGCCGCACCACGCGCGCCTCTCCATGCGAATCCGAAGCTATTTGCCGATCTCGGCGATGCAAACCAGTTCTACTTCGGAGACACGCGTCACATGGGGTTGTCCGAAGACGACGGCTACCTCGGCTACGAGGTTTCGTCGTGCGATCCGTGTCCGACCGAATTTCACTTCACGAGCCCGACCAAACCGACCCTCGACTTCGGCTACTTCTACAATCCGGGAACACCTCGCGGCCCGAAGGAGGAGAAACAGAACGCCGATGTGGAGCGCAAGCTCCAGATGCTCAATGTGCACAAGGGCAACTGGCGCGTCCTGCGCGGCCCCTTTCCGTATCCCGACCTCACGTTTGCCACGGCGACGGACCGCAACGACATTCAAGGCAAGGTGTGGTTGCTGTTCGGTGCACGAGTCGTGGGATATGCGCCCGTCTTTCCGATTCGCGTCGAGGTCGGGCCCAATCCGATGTTCACGACACCAATGCCCCCTTCGGAGCAAGCGCGCATCGCACAGCTCCCCCGCGACGAACGAGCAAAGGAGCTCCGGGCGTGGGCGGCGCAGTGGCTCCTCAACGATCCCGGACTCGCGTACGCGAACGTCACGCACGACGGCAGAGAAGTCGGCGTCGTGGCGGTCGCGACCGGCTCGCTGTGGCTCGAGATGGGCGGCTTGGCACGCATGTCGGCGAAGGCCTTCGCGGGGCAAGTCTACAACGACACGGCGATGCGCTTTCATCGCGAGTCGAAGTTCACACGGGCCGCCGAGCTATTCGAGAAGGCCGAAGCCGCCGACGCCGGCGCCGCGCTCTTCTCCTACAACCTGGCGTGCGCCTACGCGCAGGCGAAGGACATGCGCGCCAAGGATGCCCTCGCGAGGGCCATTCAACAGGATGGCGAGACCATCAAGGCTCGCGCTCGGGGTGACAAGGACTTCGCGGACGTATCAGCAGAGCCCTGGTTCACGGCGCTCGTTCGGTAGGCAGACGGATCACCATGGCCGTGCCCTGGATTTCAGGAAGCTTCAGAGGACGTCGGGGCGTCCGGCTGGTTGTCTTCCGCCATGAAGCTCGCCCTCTGCCTTTCCTCGATTCTCGCGCTTGCTGCATGTTCGAGCGGACCGACCTACGTTGGCTCGACGGACGCGGCGACTCCAACCGACGACGCGGGAAACACGACGACGACTGACGCCGCGGCGGAAGCAACCACCGGCGATACGGGCACAACGAACCCGTTGTGCGCCAACGGGTATCCGGCAGGCCCTTACGGCGTTGGCGTCGGTGACGTTCTCGATCCGACGTTCTCGTGGCAAGGGTACGCCGCGAACGCGACGACCGTTTCGACCCTCACCATGTCTGATCTCTTCGATTGCGATGGCAGCAAGGGCATCGATGCGCTCATCTTCGACGACTCCGCCGGCTGGTGCGCGGCCTGCGAGGATCAGGCGCACGACGAGGCGTCGCTCATGTCGCAATACGACCAGCTCGGCATCAAAGCCAACACGCTCCTCATCATGGACGCGGCCGAGAACGCTGCGACGACGGCGACCGCTCTCGCCTGGCGCACGACCTACGGGCTCACGGACGTCGGCATTTATGCCGACGCGAATTTTCTGCTCGAGCCACAGAACCAGATGACCATCGGACTGCCGCTGACGATGATCGTCGACCCGCGCACGATGAAGATCGCGGAAGTCCTCGAAGGGTACGCCTCGACATATCCGCTCCAGCCGAACCCCACGGCGGTCGCCATCGCGACCAAGAACCGCCAGCAGTAGGCCTCACTCCCAATGGGGTGCAGGCTTCTCGGTGTGAACGACGACGCGCGTTCCCAGATGCTCCGGAGTCGACCACACGGCGTGCCACCCGTCGGGTAGGCGTGGCTCCGTCCAGCCAAACAGCGCCCGCGCGTCGTCGGGTGCCAGGTTCACGCACCCGTGGCTCTGCACGTGCCCGAAGTTCGCGTGCCAGAAGGCGCCGTGGAGCGCGTAGCTCTGATTGAAGTACATGATCCACGGGACGTCCTCGATCGAGTAGGGGCCGTCGCTCGCGACGTCACCGTCCATCGTCGCCGCGATGTGTTTCTCGCGAATGCGAAAGCTTCCGGGGGGCGTGCGATGGTCTTTTTCCTTTTCGTGATCGTCGATGCGACCCGTCGAGACGATCGTCGCATACACGGCCTTGTCACCTTCGTAGGCAACGAGCGACTGGTTGTCGAGGTTCACGTCGATCCACTTTTCACCCGCCTTGAGGTCGGCAGGGGCGGGGCCTGGCTTCATGACGATGATGTTGTCGTCGCGCATCCAGAAGCCGCCCTCGACCTCGTGGAAGAGCGCTCCGCCAATCTTCTCCGATGTCCCCGTCAGCTGGAGTGGGGTGAAGCGTGAGAGGACGTCCTGCGTCGGAGAAGCCTTCTTGTGATCGTCACTCAAAGAGTATTTCTTCGAGTGCGGCCACGTGACGAATCCCACCGGCAGATGCGTCGGCGGTTTGTCGAGCCAATAGGGAGGCACGCCACCGTCGGGTTGCGCCACGGCCGCGGGATAGTCAGGGGGGCTCGCGGTGTTTAGCCACACGCCGTGGAAGTCGGTCGGTTGCTTGGCGATGATCATGCGGTCGTACGGCGCGAGGTAGCCGCCGGTCGTCTTCCACCACTTGATGTGCTTGACGTCGATGTCGGTATCGAGGCCGACGTAGAAGCCCTTCACCATGCGCCGCAGGATGGGTCCGCCGTCCTCGCGGAGGTCATCGAGCGTGACTTGCGGCTTTCCGCCGTCCCAATCGCGCAGGTACCACGGTACGCCAGCGTCCTCGGGGTCGGCACCAAACGAGACGCCGAGCGTTCCGCTGCCGCCGTTGTCGGCGACGCCCGCGTCGTAGCTGTCGTATGGGTTGCCTTCTTCGATCTTGGGCTTCGGCCGATGTACGAGCCATGGCTCGTACTGCACGCGATCCTTCTGTGATGGAACGGTGCGGTAGAGCGGCGTGCCGTTCGCGATGTTGTACGCGTACTGATACGGCAGCGGCTGATCCATGAACGGCGTGTGCGGCCCCGTCTTCACGCGAGGATGGTTGAGGTCGAGCGTTCCGTAACGCCCGCAGATGAAGCCACCGCTGACGAGCTCGTACCAACCCTCCTTGCAGTTGTCCGTCACGTGAGCCTGCGGAAACACCGGCACCTTGGCGCCGCGACGGAGGTAGCCGATGCGGCGAACCCCGTTGTCCTCCTTGCCGTGATTGCGCTTTTCCTCCATCTCACGCGTGGGGAAATCCATCTGGCTCATGATTGGGGACTGCATGAAGAGCGCACCGATGAGCGGATAGGTCGACGCATCCGTGACCGCCGCGGCTTGCGCGTCGCGTGCGTCCATCGCGCTCGCGGACGGCGCGGGCTGCGAGGTCGAAACCGCGCCGTTCGACTTGGTGCAGCCGTCCACGGCTGCCCCCGAGCACCCGATCGAGAAAGCAGCCGCAAGCACGGAATATTGCGACAAACGCGCCATGGACCGTGGTGGTGTTAGTACTGCCGGCGCGGGGTGTCGATCCAGTTTATGGCACTTGTTCGAGTGGCGACGCATGATGATGCCGTTGTGATTGCGCCTTTCGTGCCTGCGCGAAAACCCGCGTCTTTGCGCCCCATTGACCGTGTACATGTGGCTTTGGGTCGAGGTACATGTGGGTGAAAGCACACGCCCGCGTAACACGGCAGCAGAGCGGGCTGTCGAGCAGGGCGCTGCCGCAACCGCGCCGACGGCACCCCATGCCACCCCCCCGCGCCAACCATCCGAGCAGCGTACGGGCCCCGCACGGTTTTGGAGCTCACGGCGGGTGCACCAAGGGCTTGCGATTGGCTTCGTCCTGTCGGCCGCCTTTCATTACGTGATCTCGCCATTCTCGCTTATGCCGTCGGGCCCACCGATCGACTTTCACGAGCAAGCGGGTGATCTGACGATCCCAGTCGACCTCATCACCGAGGTCGTCGGTGACAAGCCCGGAACGGGCACCGGCTCTCAGAACGGTGGGACGACGGGTACGTCTGCGGGGTTGACCGACGGGGGGGCACGCGACGGCGCGCTCAACGACAGCGGCGCCCTCATCCAAGGTGTGGACGGCGGGAGCGAAGATGCAGCGACCGAAGACGACGGCGGCAATGGGGGCGTCATCGCGATCTTCGATGGCGGTGGTGGTCGCGATCCGCAATCGCTGCTCGGCGTCGCGGGCTCCGTGTCGGCAGGGCCGAACAACATCACGTTGATGGTGAACTTCGCGGAGCTCCGGAAGCATCCCGAGTCAGCGCGGCTCGGGCTCGTGCTCGGGGGTATTCCGCAGTGGCGCGCGTTCATGTCCAACGCGCAAGGAGCAGCACTGCTCGACCCGATGCGCGATGCCGACTGGATGATCATCATGGGACCGTCGTTCATCGACACGCAGAACGACGCCGTCTACATCCACTATTCGACGCCCGACGCCCAAGTGGACAAGGTGATCGACACGGTGAGCCGGCAGTACCCGAAGGGCGGGCCGATCGACCTCGGGGTTCATGGCGTGAGAGCGTGGAAGGGGTTCGCGGACAAGGGCGAGCGCGTCTTCTTGCGCCCGCGCCCGCACATTGCGGTCATCGTTCCGGCGGATCACGCGCAGCAGTTCGCCCGCGTCCTCGCCCAGAATCCGATCATGCCGCATGTTCACGCGGGGGAGGCCATGAGCTTGCGAGCGCTGAGGCCTGGCGGATCGAGCTCGGCAGTCCCACAAGACATCTCCGAGATGCGTCTATGGATCACACCGCGTGCGTCGGATGGTGGTGGCGATCTCTACGTGGAGGGAGACTGCCCGAGCGACGCCGCGGCGCAGACCGACGCCGAAGCGATCAAGGCGCTCATCAAGCAGAAGAACTCGTTCGCCGTTCGACTCCTAACGGCCGGGTTCTTCACCAACGTCATCGTGACGACGGCTGGCAATCAGGTTCATCTACACATCAGCGCGACACAAGAGCAGATCGAGGCGCTCCTCGCGCTCGCCGCGGGCCTGGTGCACGTCACGCTTCCACCGCAGGCTCATGGCACGTTGCCCACGCCGCCCGTGCCTTCGTCGAGCGCTTCCGACTGAGAGTCTCTTGTGCTTTAAGGGCGCGCATGCGCAACCTGATCTTCATCGCCGCGCTCGCGTTCGCGGCCGTCTCCTGCTCGAAGAAGGTCGACGACGCCCCCGAGAACAAGTTCAGGCCCTCCGAAGGCGAGCCGCTGCCACCGGGACCTGCCACCCTTCAAATCGAAGAGGTGAACATGGGATCGGGCAGGGAAGCGCACATGGGCGATACCGTGAAGGTCCTTTACACGGGCACGCTGATGAACGGCCGCAAGTTCGACAGCACGGACGACCGCGGCGGTGAGCCCGCCGAGTTCAAGCTCGAAGAAGGCGGGCTCATCAAGGGTTGGCTCGACGGCATGAAGGGGATGAAAGTCGGAAGCAAGCGCAAGCTGACGATCCCCTCCGAGCTCGGCTACGGAGCGGCCGGTCACCCACCGGATATTCCCGGAAACGCGGGCCTCAAGTTCGAGATCGAGCTCGTCGACGTGGAGTAGCGGCGCAAAAGGACACGTGCACTGCACACCCCGCGCGATTCGTTCGAATCAGGTTTCGCTCGCTCGGGTGAGGGACTAGGAAATAGCTGTGTTTCTGGTTCCGAAGCTCAGCGTCGCGGCGCCGTCCGCACCGATTCCGACCGCCGATCCGCGCCCGCTCTTCTGGGTTGCGGGCATCGTGCTCGGTCTGCTCGCGCTTTGGGTCCTTTACGTCCTCGTGAAGGGCGAAACGCGCAAGCCACGTTCGCCGTCGCAACTCGCCTCAGAACCGAAGGCGAGCAGCGACGGAGCGGAGTAGGTCGACAAACGCGTGCCTCGGGGCCGCGGCTTCGTTCGATAGCGCAGTCGGAGGGTGGGTTACTGGATCCGCCGGCCCAACCACCAGCGCGAGAGCTTCGATAGTCGTGCGCGCACGCGCGTCGAGCGCAGCATCGACCGGATGCGCGAGCGTACCAATGCGGCGCCACGTCGCGAGCTGGGCAGGCGTGCGATGGATCGACGCGTACCACGACGCGAGCTCGACGAGTGCGGTCAGTGCCCCCTTGACGTCCGTCGCCATCGAGCCTTCGGCGTAGCGCGCCATGTCGGCTTCCGCCTCCTCGGCACGCCCGAGCTGCCACCGCGTTCGTGCGCGCCCCGCAATGGCGCTCGTCAACGTGGGGACGTGCGAGAGGGCAGCGCTGTAGACCCGCTCGGCCTCCGCCGCGTCCCCCATTCGCGCGCGCAGGGCACCCAACCCCAGCCAGCCGTTCGCGCACGTCGGGTCGAGCGACACGGCGTCGTTGTATTGACGGAGCGCGATGTCCGGCTCGCCGCTCGACTCGTGCGTGCGCGCGGCCTGCACGAGGTCGTCGCACGAGCTTGCATGCGCGGGCGCGGCAGTGAAGGCGACGAGCGCGAAGGCCACGACGTGTGTCCCACGGCGCACGCCGGATCCCGTCACGTGACGCTCTGGGCGTCCTCGATCGCGTCGGAGCGGCGGGGGCGCTTGTTGATCGAAAGAATCTGTTTCCGCACGCGCACGGCGTCGGGTGTGACCTCGACGAGCTCGTCCGCGTCGATCCACTCCATCGCAGTCTCGATGTTGAGAATGCGGGGAGGGGCAAGGAGGACGTTCTCGTCCTTCCCATGATTGCGGACGTTCGTGAGCTTCTTCTCTTTGGTCACGTTCACGTCGGTGTCGTTCGGGCGGTTGTGCTCGCCGACGATCATCCCTTCGTAGACACCAACGCCGGTGCCGAGGAAGAACGAGCCGCGTGGCTGGAGGTGGTGCAGGGCATAGGGTGTCGTCGTGCCGCCGCGGTCGGAGACGATGGCGCCGCACTGACGCTTCATCATCGCGCCGCCCCACGGCTCCCAGCCGTCGAACACCGCGTTAAGCAAACCCGTGCCGCGTGTCGACGTGAGAAACTCACCACGAAACCCGATGAGCGCCCGGGAGGGCACGCGATACTCGAGGCGCGCCCGGCCGTAACCGGGGTTGTGCATCTTCGTCATGCGGCCGCGCCGCTCGCCGAGCCGCTCGGTCACGATGCCAATGAACTGATCGGGGACGTCGACGACGACGAGCTCCATCGGCTCGCACACGACGCCGCCCTCCTCCTTTGTGATCACCTCGGGATTGCCGAGCTGCATCTCGTACCCCTCGCGGCGCATCGTCTCGACGAGGATCGCGAGTTGGAGCTCGCCTCGGCCGAGGACCACGAACGTGTCGGGCGACTCCGTCTCCTCGACGCGGATCGCGAGGTTCTTCCGCGTTTCCTTCACGAGGCGCTCGCGGAGGTGGCGGCTGGTCAAGAACTTCGATTGCTTGCATTTGCCGGCGAACGGCGATGTGTTCACCCCCAGCCGCATCTTGAGGGTCGGCTGCTCCACGTGGATGCGTGGAAGGGCGCGCGACTCCCAACCCGGCTCGGCGTCGGTGATCGTGTCTCCCACGTAGACGTCCTCGAGCCCGGCGATACACACGATCTCGCCCGCGACAGCCTCGGGCGTTACGACGCGCTTGAGGCCTTCGAAGGTCGACAGCACCTTGATCGTGCCACGCGAGGAGCGCTCGCCGATGAGGCCGACCTGTTGGTTCGCGCGCACCGTGCCCGACACGACGCGTCCAACGGCTAGCCTCCCCGTGTAGTCGTCGTGGTCCAAGTTACACACGAGGATTTGGAGCGGGCCTTCCACATCGCCGCGCGGAGGCGGCACCTTGTCGAGGATCATGTCGAAGAGGGGTACGAGCGTCTTCGAATCGTCCTCGAGCGCGTGCTTGGCGATGCCCTCACGGCCTACGGCGAAGAGGGTCGGAAAGTCCGTCTGATCGTCGCTTGCCTCGAGATCGCAGAATAGGTCGAAGACCTCGTTCAGCACGTCTTTCGGCCGCGCATCTTGACGGTCGATCTTGTTGATCACCACGATGACGGGAAAGCCAAGCTCGAGGCACTTGCGCAACACGAAACGCGTCTGGGGGAGGGGGCCTTCCGCCGCATCGACAAGGAGGAGCGCCCCATCTGCCAACAAGAGCGTGCGCTCGACCTCGCCGCCAAAATCGGAATGGCCGGGCGTGTCGATGATGTTGATCTTGGTGCCGCGGTAGCGAACGGACGTGTTCTTCGCGAGGATCGTGATACCGCGCTCGCGCTCGAGATCGTTCGAGTCCATCACGCGCTCGGTCAAGACCTCGTTGTCGCGGAACGTACCCGCTTGGCGCAGCATGTGGTCGACGAGGGTGGTCTTGCCGTGGTCGACGTGCGCCACGATGGCGACGTTTCTGATAGCGAGCATGGTGCTTCTTTACCGGATTCCGAGCTTCGTGCGGGCTTCGGTGTAGCTGTCACTCACGCTAAACGCCACGAGGTCTTTGGCTTCTGGCGTTCGGCCGATCCAAGCCGCACGATCTGCGGGCTCCGGTGGAGACTCGCCACGCGGCCCCTGACCGTATGCAATGGCATCGAGGGCGACGCCCACGTCCCCAATACCCAGCAGCGCCACGCGGTTGGCCCAGGAGAGGATAGCGCCGCCAAGAAGCCCAAGTTGGGGCCCAATCGAGCCGGCCACCTCGAGAGCAGCGAGGCCGAGATCCGGCTCGGCCTTGGGAAGGGCTCCCTGAAACCGTCGGGTGGCATCGGCGATGGCCTGAGGCGGGATCCCAGGCGGGGCGTAGTTGGGGGCGTACGCGCGCAGCCATGCGGCGATGAGCACCGGGACCTCTGCTGGCGACGTACGGGCGAAGGCCGAGCCGCGGATTTGCATGAGCTTGAACGCACGCAGCATTAGGAACACACGTGCGAGCTCGGGTATCCCCGGAAACCCGTCGCCGACCATGAGCGCAGGCTGCCTAGGATCGCCGGTTGCAACGCACTGCCGCCCGAGCTGGGAGGCGACGAAGACTTGCACACCGGCGCCGATACTTGCGGCTTGCGCCATGTTCGCGGCGAGGCGCGCAATGGGCTCGCCCTGCGGCATGGCCGTCGCTTTCAGCGCGCGTGGGTCGAGCGCGGTGGCGGCGTCGAGTGCGTGGCCCGTCCGCGCGAGGAGGGTGCGGGCAGCGGGCCCCAGCATGTCGGGTGCAAGGAGCTCGTCGAGACGTGAATCGAACGCGCGGCCTTCCGCACCCGCGAGCGGGGAGGGTTGCCCGTTGAACGCCGCCAGCGTCGCGGCGACCACGCGGGCGGCATCCTGCTTTCCGCGAAGCTCGTAGACGGCGACCATCGTCTCGAAGAGCGGTGCAGTGAATCGCCCCCCCGCAAAGGCGCGCCTGGCGTCCCCGGCAGCGCGGTCGAGCAGGATGTTCACGGCAGGCGTCTGCTTGTGGCGGATGTAGAACTCCGCGAGAGCGCGAAGCACGCCGACATCGCTTGGGAACTCACGCCGCAACGCCTCGAGCGTTTGCTCCGCCTTGCGCAGGTCGCGGCTCGCCGTTTCGTGAATCTCCGAGAGTCCGATGAGGCGCTTGCGCTTGGTTTCCGGGTCTTGCGCGCTGGCGAGGAGCTCTTGTTGAATCTCGAGAGCCCGCGCCGCGTCATTTTGCTTCTTGTAGACCTCCACCAGGCGTTCGCGAGCCTGGATGTCCTCCGGTGCCCGTTTCAACACCTCGCGCAGCGCGACTTCCCCACGCGACAAGTTGTTCAAGTGGTCGGAGTAAAGATCACCAAGGCGCCTGTAGGCTGCGAGCTGCTCTTCGGGGGTGGCCAGCAGGCGCGCGAGCCGCACCCAAGCCTGCTCGGCACCCTCCCAGTCCTGCTTCGCGACGGACAGGTCGCCCATCGCATCGAGCGCTCCGACGTGATCCGGCTCGAGCGCAAGGGCTGCCTCGTAAGCCTCCTTCGCGGCATCGAGGTCACCGGCCTCTTGCAGCGCTTTACCGCGATCGACTTCGAGCAGCACTCGCTCGGCGGGATCGAGCACGGTTGCGATGCGCCTCTCGAGGAGGGAGGCGAGCTCCGCCCGTGCGCCCTTTTGCGCGTAGAGCTTCGAAAGGCGGTGGAAGAGGTCCTTGTGGGTGACGTTGATAGCGGCGGCCTGCTCGAAAGCGGCGATGGCGCGCGCGTCCTCACCAAACGAACAGCCAGCCGCGAACCATGCGGCGAGGCGGTGCTCTTCCGCGCCTGCCGTGCGCGCGAGGCTCTCGTAGGCCTCGCCGGCGCCCGCGTGATCGCCGCGCTCGGTGCGCAGGCGCGCGAGAAGCTTCCACGCGACAACGTCGGCTGGGTCCGTCGCCGTCGCGCGAAGGACAAGTGACTCCGCGCGCTCGAGATCAGGTGTATGAATTGCGGCTTCCGCCGCCCGCAGCGAAAGCGTGGCGATCTCGATCGGACGCGCGGCGCTGTCGAGCAACGCCAGTGTCGACTCGACCAGCACGGCATTGTCGGCGACGGCCCGCGCGTGCGCGTTCCGCAGTCGGAGGGCCCACATCGCGGGTGACGGCTGCTTTGCGCCCAGGTTCGCGTATTCGCGCGTGCCGTCCCAATCGCCTGCGCGCATGCGGAAACGAGCGGCGACTTCCGCGTGTGCGGAACACTCCGCACCGGTGCCATCGAGGGCTCGTGCGATGGCGGCAAAAACGGGTTCGAGCTCGTCATCTCGCCGCTCGCCAAGGAGCGCGTGCTCGACATGGCGCAAGCTCGGTCTGTGGACGGGGCTCTCTTCGAGGATGGACCGGTGCCAAAGCAGCGCGCTCGCGGGATCGTTGCGCGCCGTTGCATCGAGGTCGGCGAGACGCTCGTAGGCCTCACGACGCTCCTCGACCGTCTCCGAGTTTCGCGCGTGTGCGAGCAGATCGTCGGCGAGCCGACCCGCGTCGCCCGCCAAGAGCTCCGCTCGCTCGAGGCTGATGCGGGCAAGGCCGGGACCTTTGCCATCGTTGTCGGCTAGCTTCGCCGCGGCCAGCGCCAAGGCAGGATCGCCGCTGCGCTCGTGCTCGTAGGCTGCTTCGATCAGAAGCAGATCGCGCGCGGGGCCTTTTGCGTTCTGGGCCCGCTGCTCGCGCCACGCCGCGCGGTCCGGCAACGCCTCGGGGGCGAGACGCTCGTGAAGCTCGCGGAGCGCGACATCGTCAGGCCGTAGGCGGTGAGCTTCGTCGAGCCGTTCGCTCGCGGTCGCAGCGTCGGTGTCCGCGATGAGCCACGCTTCGCGGAGAAGATCGAGCGCGCGTTCGAGAGGGTCGGTCGTCGCCTTCTGGCGTTCACGCAGCCAATGGACCACGGCCGCCTCGTCCCCCGCGCGTCGCGCGACGCGCTGAGCGAGGAAGGTCGCGAACGGCAGCTGAGGAGCGAGATTGTTGATCTCTTCCATCGCCGCCAGCTCGGGTGCCGCCTTGTCTTGGGGAGCACGGAGCGCGGCCTCGAGCTTGAGCAACGCTGCACGCACGGGATCCGTGCACTGCGCTGCGATGGCCAGCAACGACGGCGGGAGCTCCGTCGGGTCGTCCACAGCAACGGCGCGCGCCGCGGCTTCGTTCTGCGGTTCGGCGTCGAGCGCAGCATGATAGCTCGCGGTCGCGCGTGACCCGAGCTGGGCGCGTTCGGCGACGAGCGCGGCGGCAAGTGAGCGCTGCACGCCTCCGCCACCCCATGACGCGAGCGCCGCAACGATCTCATCGTGGCGCTCGCCTCGACGGGCGGACTCGATGCGGAGAGCTCGTGCAAACGCAGGTGCGTGAGCTTCGGCCGCGTCCGCGGCGGAGTCGAGGTCGGACGTTCCGGCTGCGAGCAGACGTCCGATGCGCACCGCGGCGCGGCTCGTTGCCCCGCCCGCCGCACGCTCGGCGTAGGCCGTCACGTCGTCGCCCTTGCGAGCAGCGGCCGCGGCGAGGGTTGCGCTTCCCTCATCATTCATGAGCGCCGTCACGTCATGCTCGTCACGTTCGCTCGTGAATCCAAGGAGTGCCGCGAGCGCAACGCGGTCTGCGGGAGAGAACGCACCACCCGTGGCGATCGCACGTGCCGCCGTGTCCGCGTCGCCGAGCTCCATGGCACGGGCTGCGAGTGCGCGTGGTGCAAGCTCGTCCCCACCTTTGGCGAGAGCGTCGAGCAACTCCACAGCACGTCGACGTGTGGGCGCTCGCACCGATGCAAACGCCGCAGCAATCCACCGGGCCCCACGCGCGAGGACGGGCTCGGTCCCATCCGCTCCCGGCTGGGTTGCAGCAAGCTCACCCAAGCGGTCGACGGCGCCGGCGACATCGCCTTTCTCCAGCGATGCTCGCGCTCGCCCAAGCGTGTCGAGCGCGCCGGCCCCTGCCGCGTCGCCGTCACGAGCTTCGACGCCTCGGGCGCGTAGCACGGCGGAGAACGCGGTTGACAGACCAACGAGCTGGGGGTCATCGCCGATTCGGAGGGCGGCGTTCGTGAGCTCACCTTTGGCGAGCGCACGCAGCGCGCGTGCGAGGACTGCGCGGGCGTCGGATGGAGCGAGGCGGTTCGCGACGTCGTACCGCTTTGCTGCTGCCTCGTCGTCGCCGCCCGCGGCGAGGGCTTCAGCCGCGTAGAGCGTTGCGTGAAGCTTCGCGACGGGCATGGGCGCGTGACGTAGCTCGTCGTCGAGACCGTCGACGATTGCTCCAGCATCACGTGATCCGAGCCCTCGCAACTGACGATGCGCGAGCGGCAGGTGCCCCGCGAGAGTCTTGGCTTCCTCCGCCAGCTGTCTCGCTTCGTCGACATCGCCGACGATTGCGCGAATCTCGCTCACCGCGAGGAGTGACTTCGCGCTTCCGACCTTGTCGACGACGTTCCGTGCTTCTTGTTCGAGCCAGATGGCGCGTTCACGCAGCGACGTGATCGTCTCCTCGTCGAGCCAGAGCGCTGCGGGCTTCTCGTCGTCAATCTCGGAGACCACAGGTGGCGCGAGGGATGGAAGCCTCGGTGGCTCGAATTCGTGGACCTCTTCGACTTCGGAGGTGATGCTCTGCACACGGGGTGGCTCGGGTGGCTCCGAGACTTCGGTCACCTCGATTGCCTTTGCCGTTTCGGGTTCCGCTGGGGCTACCGGAACGCTGCTCGGCACAGCGGCATCCGGCAACACCTCATCGAACGCAG
>Ga0302324_100006837_pt1 | contig 24406 bp, 24 predicted proteins | sample Palsa_T0_1_FD_201949 | JGI IMG/M metagenome (GOLD analysis project Ga0302324, IMG submission 201949) | Peat permafrost microbial communities from Stordalen Mire near Abisko, Sweden - Palsa_T0_1 | ecosystem: Environmental > Terrestrial > Soil > Palsa > Peat permafrost | place: Sweden: Abisko... | reverse complement strand
GGCTGCGCGCCGTCCGAGGTGGCGCCGGGCACGGATGGCGCCGCACCCGCTGTCGCGGGCGCGGCGCCATCCCCGGCGCTGTTGGCTACCACCGAGCCATCCAGGCCCGGTTGTCAGCGCTTGGTGTCATTACGAGATCCCGTACTTCGTGCAGTCGGCGGCGAAGGTACCAGTGCAGATCTGGGAGGCCGGCACGAAGCCGTCCTTCACGACCGTGGACTGGACCGTTGGCCCGGTCACCCACTCCGGCGTCAGCAGGATGGAGGGCACCGGCTTGTTGCTCTCGTCGATGTCCTTCACCGAGCCGTTCACCAGCGCGGACGGCGGGGTAATGCCGGCCCGCAGGTACATGGCGAGCGCGACAGCGGCCTGGGCCTCCAGGTAGATCGGCTTGTAGACGGTACCGCACTGGTAACCGGAGATGATGTTCTGGATACCGGTGAGGGTGGCGTCCTGGCCGGTCACCGGGAAGGTGTCCGGCTTGATCCCGCGGGTCTGCAGGTAGTGGATGATCGGCGCGCCGTTCTCGTCGTTGGGCGAGAGCAGTGCGTTGGCGTCCGGGTTCTTGGTGTACGCGGCCTGGAACTCGGTCTCGGCCACAGTGGGCGTCCAGGTGCCGGCCGGGTTGGCCACATCCTTGTATGTCCCGTTCGCGAAGAGCGGCGCGAGCACCGCGTCATACCCGTCGGCGAACAGCGTGGCGTTGTTGTCCGTCGGGTCGCCGCGCATGACGATCACCTTCGGGTTCTTGACCTTCCAGGCGGAGATGCAGCTCACCAGGCCCTTGCCGAGCAGAGTGCCGACGTAGACGTTGTTGAAGCTGACGTAGTACTTGCGGCTGCCACCGAGCGTGATCCGGTCGTAGTCGATGACCGGCACACCGTGCGACGTGGCGTAGGACTCAATCTTCGCGCCGACACCAGGGTCGAGCGGGTCCATGATCAGGACCTTCGCGCCCTTGGTGATGTCGCTCTGGGCATCCGACAGCTCGGTGGCGTCACTGCCCTGGGCGTTCTGGACAATGATCTTGCTGCTCGGGAGGCCCGCGTCCTTCATGGCCTTGGTCAGGTACGGGGCGTCGAACTCCACGTACCGGGTCGAGGACACGGTGTCCGGGAGGATCGCCGCGACGGGACCGGTGCCGTGCGAGGCCAGGATCTTGATCTTCGACATGGCCGAGAAGCTCAGGTTGAAGTCAGCGTAGCTGAGCTTGGGTACCTGCGATGCGCTGAGCTTGTTGCTTGATGAATTCGAGGAACTGCCGCACGCGGCGACAAACAGCGCCGCGCTGCTGGCAATGGCCACCGCGGCCACTGCCTTGCTGACTGAGCGCAAGAAAACCACCTCGTCTGTAGGCGAGACGCCGGTCAACGCGAGCGCACTTAGTCCGTGCGCCCGCCGCCGGGCTGTCGCGCATAGGTCAAATCGTCTTCCGTGGCAAACTCTAGGACGCTGCTGATGAACGGCTGCGTTAACATCCAGGTAACCTCATGAAAATTTCGTTAACGAAATCTTCCCAGGTCACAGGACCATAACGACCGACGGCGATCCGTTTGTTAACTGCATCCGGTTTACCTCGCGCCGCGGGCCCGCCATCGCGTTACCTAGTCGCACCGTCAGTCCGCCAGGATCCGGTAGCCGGCCCGCGGCTGAGTGACGATCAGCGGCGTGCTGCTGGTCTCCAGCTTGGCCCGCAGCCGGCGGATGTACACCCGCACGTACTCGGTCTCCGTCTCATAGCCGCGTCCCCAGACCCGCCGCAGCAGGTGCGCGTGGCTCAGCAGCTTGCCCCGGTTGATCGCCAGCTCGCGCAGCAGGGCAAATTCGGTCGGGGTCAGGTGGACTGCCATGCCACCGCGGGTGACCTGCTGGCTGGCCAGGTCGATCACCAGGTCGGCCACCGTGATGACCTCCGGCGTTGTCTCCGCCGGGCCGGCCGGCCGGGTGCGGCGGAGCGTGGCGTTGATCCTGGCCAGCAGTTCCTCGATGCTGAACGGCTTGGTCATGTAGTCGTCAGCGCCGACGTTCAGCGCGCTGACCTTGTCCCGCTCGCCGCCCCTGGCCGAGACCACGATGATGGCGACCGACGACCGCTCCCGGATCTGCCGGCACAGCTCGAAGCCGTCGATCTCGGGCAGCATGAGGTCGAGCAGCACGATGTCCGGTGCCTCGGTCTCCAGCAGCCGCAGCGCGCGCAGGCCGTCCGCTGACACGATCGTGTCGAACCCCCGGACGGCAAGATTGGACCGGATCAGGTCGACGATGTTCGGGTCGTCCTCCACGACGAGGGCTCGCGTTGCCGCCTCAGGCATCACTGGCGCACCCCCGTCCTGGTGGCCGCGGTCCGGACGTCAGCCACCGCCACGGCTCCGCTGCCCGCCTCTGGTCCGGCGGCGCCGGGCTGGCCGGGCAGCCTGACTTCCGCCTCGATCGGGAGCCGGATCCGGAAGCATGTCCCCCGGTGCTGCGAGACAAGCTCGATATGGCCGCCGTGCGCGGCAACGATTCCCCGCGCGATGGACAGCCCGAGCCCGGCGCCGGACGTCGGCCCGCGACGGCGGCGGGCCGACTCGAACGGCGCCCTGGCCACGTCCGCGCTGAGACCAGTGCCATCGTCGGAGACCGTGATCTCGACGTGCTCGGTGCCGGCACTTGCGGCCACCCGGACGTTCGTTCCCGGCGGATTGTGGCCGACGGCGTTCGCCAGCAGGTTCACGAAGACCTGCTCCAGCCGGTCATGGTCGGCCCAGATCACTGGCAGGGCCGGCGAGCAGGACACCCGGACCGGCGGCGAGGTACCCGGCGGCAGGCAGGCAATCGCAGCCTCCAGGACCAGCGGCAGGTCGCACCAGTCCCGCTGCAGCCGCAGGATGCCGGATTCGATGGCTGAGAAGTCGAGCAGGTCGTCGACCAGCCGGCCGAGCCGCGCGGACTCGGCGGCGATGCGCCGCAGGAACCGGTGCTGCGACTCGCCGTCCCAGGTCACGTCAGGCTGGAGCAGGCTCGACGCGTAGCCCCTGATCGCCGTCAGCGGCGTCCGCAGCTCATGGCTGAGGCGGGACAGGAAGCCGCGCTGCAGCTCCTGTGAGCGGCGCAGGGTGAGCGCCTCCTGATGCGCGACCCAGGCTTCCTCGCGTTCCAGTGCCAGCTGAAGTGAGCGGGCCGCATCCTCGACCAGCGCGGCGGCATCGGCGGGCTGCGGGCCGGACCGCCAGCAGGCCACCAGGGCCGCGGCGCCGCCGGGGGCGGCAAACGGAACCGTCAGCAGGCGGCCGCGGCTGCCGACCTGCAGCACGGCGACGTCGTCGGTGCTGGCCTGCTCGAGCACGCCGGCCGCCGTCGTCAGCAGGTCCCCGCTGACCGCCGCTGACGGGCCGGCCGCGGCCCGCATCTGCGGCTCCTGACCAGGCTCCCGCACGACCAGCGCGGCCTCGTCCGCCTGCAGCCCGCGGCACAGGGCCTGCAGCGCGACCCGCAGGCTCTGGCTGACCGGCAGCGGGCCGGCCAGGGTTTCCAGCATCTCCCTGATGGTCTCCAGCACGCGGTTGCGCGCGGTGACCTCGTCCAGCAGGCTGTCCCGCTCGATCGCGCTCGCGGCGTAGCCGGCGTACAGCGTGACCAGGTCGAGGTCGTCCTGCTTGGGCTTGCCCGGCACCGCCCGGAAGACCGTGATGACCCCGGCGAGCCCGCGCGGCCCGAGAACCGGCACCGACCAGGATCCAGCTACCCGGCTCAGCCGGGCCAGATTCGCGAACGGCGCCCAGCAGCCGCCGACGCGCGCGTCTTCCTGGATGACCGCCTCGCCCGCTGCGGCGGCACTGCCCACCGGACCGCCTGCCGGGCCGAACGGCAGGCGGGACCAGGCCGAGAGCAGCGGATCGGGAACCCCGAGCGATACGGCGCAGACCAGCTCGGCACCGGAGGCAAGGTGAATGCAGAGTCGCTCGCCGCCGAGCGCGGCCCCGAGCGAGGACAGGATCAGCGACAGGCTGTTGGACGGGTCAGCGCTGACCAGGCGGCCGGTGAGGCCGTGCAGCCGGGTCAGCTGGCTGCGCGCGGATGAGTCCGCGTCCTGTCCGGACAGCAGGGCAATCACGTCGTCCGGGTGTACCTCGGCCGCCCTGACATCGGCGACGACCCGGCCGTGCCGCAGCACCACGATCCGGTCGGCCAGCCGGAACATCATGTCGATGTCGTGACAGGCGAGCACGACCGACGTGCCCTGCTCCCGCGCTCCGGCGATCAGCTCCTCGACCTGCTTCGACATGGCCACGCCGAGGGCCGCGGTGGGCTCGTCCAGCAGCAGGAGCCGCGGCCGGCACGCCATCGCCCGGCCGACGGCCACCAGCTGCCGCTGTCCGCCGGACAGCGACCTGATGTCGCGGGTGGTAGCGGGCAGGCGGATACCGAGACCGTCAAGCAGCCGGCTTGCCTCGGTATGCAGCTTCACGTCGGAGACGAGCTGCAGGCGGCGTTCGCGGCCCAGCATGAGGTTCGCGGCTATGTCGAGGTTCTCGCACAGGGCCAGGTCCTGCCACAGCACGCTGACGCCCTGCCTGGCCAGCGTCCCCGGGTCTGACTGGATCGGCGCGCCGCCGATCCTGATCTCGCCGCCGGCCGGGGCGATATCGCCGCCGATGCAGCGCACCAGCGTGGTCTTCCCGGCACCGTTCTCCCCGGCCAGGGCAACAATCTCACCCTCCCCGACTGCGAGGCTCACCCCGCTGAGGGCCAGCACCGGGCCGAAGCTCACGCTCAGGTCTGTGACCTCAAGCAGCGCTCGCGCGTGCTCGCGCTCGCTACGGGATGCTGTCGGTGCCGTCATGAGCACATTCTGTGCCCTGCGCCTCATCGATCACCAGTTCTGAGGCCGGCGGCTTCGGCGCGCGCCTTCCGGTGGCCGCCGTCAGCACGACCCGGCCACGCGGGTAGGAATGGTGCGATAAGTGTCATTGCTGCCACAGACGCTAGTCGCCGCGATCATCGCATGCAAACCCGGGCCCGGTGCCTGACTGTGCCGGGCTAGCCTTCCTGCTGCCGCTTCGCCCTGGCGCGGCGCTTGCCCTCATGCATGGCCGCCACCCTGGCGACCGGGATCTGGTGCCCTTCGGCGATGAGGTCGGCGGGCAGCACCTGCGGCCCGGGCAGCAGGCTGGCCCACACATCCCGCCCGGCCAGCAGGCCGGGCGCCGTCCTGACAGTGAAGTCGGCCGGCTGAACGGAGCTCAGGTCGTCCCACTCCACCGGGAAGGACACCGTGGTGCCAGGCCGGACCCGCGGGCTGTAGGCGGCGACGACCGTCGCCCCGCCGGCCCTGGTCGCGTCCAGGAAGACCTTCCCGCCCCGGTCCTCCTTGACGAACGCCGTGGTGGTCAGCTCCGGCCCGAGCCGCTCAGCCCGCACCGCGATCGCCCGGGTGACCGCCGCGGCATCCTCGGCCGTGGTCCCCGGCGCCAGCGGCACGATTATGTGCACGCCCTTGGACCCGCTGGTCTTGACGGCACCGGTGAGGCCAGCCGAGGCAAGCGCCTCGCGTACCAGGAGCGCCGCCTGAACGACGGGTCCGAATGCAGCACCGGCCGGCGGGTCAATGTCCAGCACGACGAAGTCCGGGCTGTCCGGGTGGCTGACCCGCATCAGGGTCGGGTGGTACTCCACGGCTCGCTGGTTGGCGAACCAGAGCAGCGTGCGCCGGTCGTTGCACAGCGCGTAGGACACCTCACGGCGCGAGCTCTCCGCCCAGAGCGTGACGGTGCGGATGAAGTCCGGCGCGTAACCGGGCACGTTCTTCTGCATGAACGGGGCCTGGCCGGGCCTGACGCGGACGACCGAGAGCGGCCGGTCGGCGAGGCAGGGGATGATCATGTCCCGGACAGCGTCCAGGTACTCAACCAGATCGCCCTTAGTGGCGTCCGCCCCGGTGAACAGCTCGGCATCCAGGTGAGTGAGGGTGATGCCGGCGCGTTCCCGCCCTGGATCGCTTTTATCGCTCACCTGGCCGCCGATCAGCCGGACGCCGTGGCGCCGGTGCTGGCCGGGCTCGAGGCGGCGGCCAGGCCGCGCAGCGTCTTCACGGCGCCAGCCGGGTCCTGCGAATCGAAGACCGCCGAGCCGGCCACGAACATGTCCGCGCCGGCCTCCGCGCACCGGCTGATGGTCTCCTCGCTGACCCCGCCGTCGACCTGGAGCCAGATCTCGCCGCCATGCCTGCTGATCAGCTCGCGCGCGCGCCGGATCTTGGGCAGCACCGGATCCATGAACTTCTGGCCGCCGAAGCCCGGCTCGATCGTCATCAGCAGCAGCATGTCGACCTCACCCAGCAGGTCGGCCCAGGGCTCCACCGCGGTAGGCGGGTTGAAGGCCAGGCCAGCCCGCGCCCCGGCCGCGCGGATCGAGCGCAGTGTCCTGATGGGCGCGCTGGCCGCCTCGGCATGGATGGTCACGTTGCGCGCCCCGGCTTCGGCATATCCGGGCGCCCACCGGTCGGGGTCGGCGATCATCAGATGGCAGTCCAGCGGCAGCCTGGCGTACCGCAGCAGCGCCTCCACGACCGGCAGCCCGATGGTGAGATTCGGCACGAAATGGGCGTCCATCACGTCGACGTGCAGCCAGTCGGCAGTATCGGACACCGTGTCGGCCTCGTCAGCGAGCCTGGCAAAGTCCGCGGCCAGCAGGCTCGGCGCTATCTGCACGCTCATCAAGGGGAGTCTAACGGCGACGCGGACAGTGTCCGCGGCCGTCTGCCAATGCGGATGCGGACTGTCGGACGGTGCCGCTAGGTTTTTAGCGCTCCCACCCGCCGATCGCCAGGAGGCCGCCATGACGTCGCTGGGCACCGAGGCGCCGGAGCGGCTGCTCGAGCGGGTTCGCAAGCTGCTGGCGAAGGCCGAGGACGAGGGCGCCACCGCGGCGGAAGCGCAGGCGCTGACCGCCAAGGCCGCCGAGCTGATGGCGAAATACGGCATCGACAGGGCGCTGCTGGCCGCGAGCCGCCCGGAGACCGACCGGCCGGATAACCGGATGGTCGAGATCTACAACCCGTGGGCGCGGGTGCAGGCGCATCTGCTGTGCGGCCTGGCCGCGGCGCTCCGCTGCCAGTGCATTCTGGTGCCGGCCGAGTCGGGGCAGCGAGTGCACGTCTTCGGCTATGCCTCCGATATCGAGCGGGCCGACATGCTGTACACGTCAGTTCTGATCCAGATGTGGCACGGACTGGCCGCCGCCGACGTCCCTGCCCGGGCCCGCAGCGTCCGGGCCTGGCGGCGCAGCTGGCTGCTGGGATTCGCTGCCGCTGTCATCGGCAGGGTGCAGGCCGCGGAGCGGAACGCCGAGCGGGCCGCCTCGGCCGCTCCGGCCGGCGAGTCCTCCCGCGCGTCGCTCGTGCTCGCCGACCGGTCGATGGTCATCCGGCAGAACGTCGCGCACGCCTATCCGGTCACCAGGAGCGCCAGGGTCACCTACACCGGCAGCGGCTACGGAGCCGGCTATGCCGAGGGCAGGCGAGCCGACCTCGGCACCGCCCGGCTGGGCCGCGCGCGCGCCCGCGCCTTGTCCGGCTGACGAGCACGGCTGTCCGGCTGACGAGCACACTGTCCGGCTGACGAGCACACTGTCCGGCTGACGAGCACACTGTCCGGCTGACGAGCACGGCGCCTTGTTGCGATTGACCTGTAAGACTTATTGTCTTACAGTCTGGGTATGGCTGAGACATTCACCTTCCGCATTGATAACGAGACTGACCACGCCCTCGATGTGCTAACCCACGGCGGCATCTCGCGGTCCGCTGCCATCCGCCAGGCCGTGCTCGAGGCGGCCAGCCGCCGCGAGCGGGCAGCTCAGATGCGGCGGGAGATCCTGCGGATGGACCTCGGGGAACCGGATGGAGTCAACGTGGCCGACGAACTGGCACGGGACCGCTCCGGCGAGCGCTGATGATTTACCTGGACTCGGCGGCCGTCGTCAAGCTCGTCCACGCCGAGGCGGAGTCAGTGGCGCTGCGAGACTGGCTTGACGAGCGCGCTGAGACGGGCTGGATCAGTTCCGTGCTGACCGAGATCGAGTCATTCCGCGCGCTGGCCCGGTACGCGCCTCAGGCAGCGGCGGGGCTCCCGGCTGTTCTGGACCAGATCGACCTGATCGGCCTCGACCCGCCGGTCCGGAACTTCGCCCGGGCAGTGCGACCCGCTACAGTGCGCAGCCTGGATGCCATCCATCTCGGCACGGCGCTGCATACCCGGCAGGCGCTGACTTCGTTCGTTACCTACGACAAGCGTCTGCTGGACGCGGCGCTGGCAGCGGGCCTCCCGGCCGCGGCGCCTGCTTCGTGACAGCCGGCTCGCCTTGCGGCAACGGATCTGAACCCTGACGGAGCCGTCGCTCGCTGTCGGCGCCCGCCAGGTCACCTGCTGGGCTGACGGGACCGGTCAGGCTGACCGTGAGAGCAGGGCCAGGAAGATCGCGTCCGTGCCGTGGCGATGCGGCCAGAACTGCGCGTACCGGCCGTCAGCCTCGCTGCGGAGGTCGGGGACCTCGGCCAGCACGGCCGGAGCGTCCAGGACAGTGACGTCGTCCCGGCCGGCCAGCACGGCGGCCACCACCTCGGCTGTCTCGGCTGGATGCGGGGAGCAGGTCACGTAGGCGACAACCCCGCCGGGCCGGACGGCGGCCAGCGCGGCGTGCAGCAGGTCGCGCTGCAGGCCGCTCAGCACGCTCACATCCTCGGGCCCGCGCCGCCAGCGCGCTTCCGGCCTGCGCCGCAGCGCGCCGAGCCCGGAGCACGGCACGTCGGCGATGACCCGGTCGAAGGCGGCGGCCCGCCAGGCCGGCCGCCGGCCGTCGGCCGTGATGACCCAGGGGACGACAGCCGATCGCACCAGTCGCGCCCGGTGCTCGCGGACCTCGGCGGCCAGCAGACGGGCACCCGCCCCGGTGGCGAGCCCGGCCAGCAGCCGCGCCTTGCCCCCCGGTCCGGCACACAGATCCAGCCAGCGCGAGTCGGCGCCCGCGAGCGGCACGCGCGCGAGCGCCGCCGCGGCGAGCTGGCTGGCCTCGTCCTGCACGCCTGCCCGGCCCTCCGCGACCGCGGGGATCGCGGCAGGATCACCGGTGCCGAGGTAGGCACCGAACGCCGACCACCGCGCAGGCGCGCACCCGGCCGCTACCAGCTCGTCCTTCGTAGCCAGGCCCGGCACCACGCACAGCTGGACGGCCGGGCGCTCGTTGTCAGCGGCCAGCATCGCCTCGGTGCCGGGCATGCTGCCGTCAGCCGCCTCGCCGAGCGCCGCCGCGAACGCCTCCACCACCCAGCGCGGGTGGCTGTAGCGGACGGCCAGGTTCCCGGCCGGGTCGCCGTCCCGCGCGGGCGCGGCGATGTCCAGCCAGGCGTCGAGATCGCGGCTGGCCACCCGACGGAGCACGGCGTTGACGAAGCCGGCCGGCCGCTGCCCGGCCGCCTCCTTGACCAGGTCGACCGACGTGGCCACGGCAGCGTGCGGCTGGATTCTGGTGGCCAGCAGCTGGTGGGTGCCAAGGCGGAGCACTGCGCGCACCACCGGGTCGAGCGATGCGAGGTCGCGGTCGCAGCAGATGCCAAGAACCGCGTCGTAGCTGCCCTGGCCGCGCAGCGTTCCGTAGCACAGTTCGGTGGCCAGGGCTGCGTCCCTGCCTGCCAGCTGGCGCTGCGCGATCAGCTGCGGCAGCAGCAGGTTGGCGTAGGCGTCCCGGTCCGACACTGCCAGCAGCGCGTCGAGTGCAGCCCGCCGGGGCGGGTCGGCGGGGCGGCGCGGTGTCCGCCGCCGCTGGTCGCGGCCTGGCTGCCCGGCCCGGCCGCCGGCCGCTGGCCGGCCCCGGTGGCCTGATCCGCTGGTCACGCCCATCCCGGCCGGTCAGCCGAGCGTGATCGGGTGGCCGCCAGAATGCAGCCCGCGGGCCCAGTCGGCCGCGCTCATCCGGCGCTTGCCGTGCGCCTGGACATCGCCGAGCTCGACCGGCGTGCTGCCAGTGCCGGCCAGCACGCGGTTGCGCTGCACCAGCAGCTGGCCCGGCGCCAGCGGGCCGGGCACGCCAGCCGAAATGCCAGCGGCGGCAGCGTCCGCAGGAGCGGCGGGCTGTACCGGCCAGAGCTTGACCCTGGCACCGTCCAGCTCAGTCCAGGCACCCGGCTCGGGCGTGCACGCGCGGATCTGCCTGCCGATCGCGACCGCTGGCTTGCGCCAGTCAATCTGCGCATCCGCCGGCGTGACCTTCGGCGCCAGGCTGACGCCGTCGGCCGGCTGCTCACGCGCCTCCAGCTCGCCCGACTCGATCCCGTCGAGTGTCGCGACCAGCAGCTCCGCTCCGGCGATGCTCAGCCGGTCGAGCAGGTCCCCGGCAGTGTCGGACGGCCGGATCGTCTCGGTGACCACGCCGAAGACCGCACCGGCGTCCAGCTCCCTGACGATCTGGAAGGTTGTCGCGCCGGTAACGTCGTCCCCGTGCAGGATCGCGTGCTGCACTGGTGCCGCGCCGCGCCAGGCGGGCAGGACCGAGAAATGCAGGTTGACCCAGCCGCGGGCCGGGATGTCGAGCGCCGCCTGCGGGATCAGGGCGCCGTAGGCAGTGACCGGGCAGCAGTCCGGCGCAATCTCGCGCAGCCGGCCGAGGAAGTCGGGATCGGACGGCCGCGGCGGCTGCAGCACCTCGAGGCCGGCCTCGTCGGCGCGGGCCGCCACCGGGCTGCGGCCGAGCTTCTGGCCCCGGCCCGCCTTGGCGTCCGGTCTGGTGACGACTGCCGCGACCTCGTGCCCGGACTTCAGCAGCGCATCCAGCGAGGGGACTGCTGCGGCGGGCGTGCCGGCGAAGACCAGGCGCATGCGCTACAACGCCCTGCCATCAGTCGGGTGCGGTGACACCTTCACCAGCGGGACTGGCTCACCCCACCATTCCGATGCCCGGATCTCCTTCATGGCCAGCTTGCGCTGGGCAGCGTCCAGGCGGTCGATGAACAGCACCCCGTCCAGGTGGTCGGTCTCATGCTGGACGCACCGCGCCAGCTGGCCGGCGCCCTCGATGGTGACCGGCTCGCCGTGCATGTCGAACCCGGTCGCGACAACGCCGAGCGACCGGCTCGTCGGGTAGGCCAGGCCGGGGAAGGACAGGCAGCCCTCGTCGTCGATTTCCACCTCGTCCGACAGGTGCAGAGACGGGTTGATCAGGTGCCCGAGCACGTCATCGACGTAATAGGAGAACACGCGCAGGCCGACGCCGATCTGCGGCGCGGCCAGGCCGACACCCGGCGCGTCCATCATGGTGTCGGTGAGGTCCTTCACCAGCTTGCGCAGCTCGGCGTCGAAGCTTGTCACCGGGTCTGCGGGGGTTCGCAGGACCGGATCGCCGAACAGGCGGATAGGCCTGATACTCACTACGTTCCTCCAGGCATGAGCGCCGATTCCGACCGCGTCCCGCAGCGGGACGGCGCAGCTGTGATCAAGTTTACGAACCCGGCAGGCTGCTGCCCCCACCCCGTGAGCGGGCCTTGAACGCGGCCTTGCGCGCCGCCCGCGCGACCCCCGGATCAGGGTGATGCTCGCTGAGGGTCGTGAGCAGGTCGATCACGCCGGGATGCTGGACCTGCCACAGCCCGGCCACGATCTCGGCCTGCGCCTCCGGCGCCACTTCCGGCAGCAGCTCGGCCACCACGTCGCGAGGGTCGGCCTCCTCCAGCAGCCCGGCCCCGAGGTCGACGAGCAGCCAGGTACGGTCAGCCGGGCCGAGATCGGCGTCCTCGCCATGCTCGTGCAGCCAGACCGCCGCGTGCGCGCGCAGCAGCGGCTCGCTGAGCGCGCTGCGCACCTCCTCCGTCGCGGACTTGCCGATCCGGTCAAGCACCGCGAACGCGGCACCACGCAGGCCCGGCGTGCCGGTGGCGGCCGCTGCGATGAGCTCCGCGGCAGCCTGCTCGTCCGTCCGCCCGACGAGCCACTCGTTGATCTTGGTCTCGCCATCCTCGGCGTCACAGCTGGCCAGGGTCATCAGCAGGCCCACGGCTCCGTCGCGGTCAGCGGCACCGAGCACCGGCACGTGCCAGCCCTGGGCGAGCAGCCTCCGGTGCACTCCCCAGACACCGAGCGGGGACAGGATGACCGTCAGCCCGCCTGCGTTCTCCTCGGTGCCCAGCTCGACCACACCCAGATCGGCCAGCGTCTCCAGCGCATGCGACAGGGCGGCCGCCTGGTCCGCGTCCGGCAGCTGGCCCGCGGTCATCGCCCCGGTCTCGCCGGGGCCGGGCTCACCCTCGCCGCTCTCGGCGGAGCCGCTCTCGGCGGAGCCGCTCTCGGCGGAGCCGGGGTCGGCGGAGCCGCTCTCGCCGGGCCCGGCTGGCCGGCGGGTGCCGGCCGCGGCTGAGTAGGCGTCGAACAGCGCGTCGATCCGCACCGGCGCGCCCACTGTGTACAGGGCGGTGGCGAGGCCGTCCAGTTCCTCGGCGGCGAGCAGCGCCGCGAGCGCGGCGTCCCACTCCCGGAGTACGTCCTCGGCGCTGGCGGTCGCCAGCGGCACCGACTCGGCGCGCTTCGCGTCGCTCCCGCCGGCTTCGGCAGCTGCCACGACCACCTGCCAGGCCGAGTCCAGCTCGTCCGGCGTCAGCTCGAGTTCCTCGGCCGCGGCGCAAGCGTCGTCGTCGCCGAGCGCCTCGCTGGCCGACATCTCCGGGCGACGCGCGGCCCAGGCGCTCAGGTCCCGCGCGGCCCGCAGCAGCGGCGCGACCCTGGCTGCGGCCGCCAGTTCGTCGCGCGGCGCAAGCCGGACTGGCGGCATCCGGGGACGCTCGCGATGTGGCCCGCCAGCCTCCTCCGCGTCCGACGCAGGCCGCGGTTGCTGGCCACCCAGTGAGTTGGTCACCCAAGTACCCTACGGCCTGAGCGGTGCGTAGTCAGATCAGCGCCGCCGGGTCCAGCTGGATGCGGACCGATCCTGGCTCCTTCGCGGCGCTGCGGACGGCCTGGCCCGCGCGCAGCGCGAGAGCCAGATCGGCCCCTTCCGACCTGGGAACTCGCACGAGATAGCGGACGGCATCCGGCTCTGCGGCGATGGCATCGGCCGCCCCGTGCCGCGCGCCGCGGCCATGACGGTTCTCGCTGCTGGCCGGCAGCGGTCCCAGCACCTCCGCGTCAGCCGGCAGCGCGGCCGCGGCCAGCAGTGAGTCGACGGCGGCCCGCGGCCCGGCAACCGATCCCATCCGCGCGGCCGGCGGGAACCGGAGCTCCGCCCGCTCGGCGAGCTCGCGGTCGGCGAACGTGGCGGGGTCCCAGCGGATCAGCGCCTGCACGGCCGGCTGAGCGGTATCGGCCACCACGACGACGCGGCCGCCATCGCCGGCCGGCCGGACCAGCGCCGCGGCATTCATCCAGCGCCGCAGCGCTTCCTCAGCCGCGCGGAGGCTGGCCATGCCGAGCATGGCCCAGCCGTCGAGCAGGACGGCGCCTGCGTACCCGCCGTCAGCGGCGGGCTCAGCGCCCGGAGTCGCGACCACGATGGCGGGCTCGCCGCCGACCTGCTCCAGGACCGAGCTGCCGCCCGAGGTCAGCACCGGAGCCGGCGCGAAGGCCCGGCCGAGCTCCTCCGCGGTCCGTCCGGCGCCGGTGACCAGTGCCCGCAGGCCCTGATGCCCGCACTCACGGCAGCTGCGGCCGATCGCCGAGCCGCACCAGCCGCAGCGCAGCGGCGCCTGCGGGCCGGGCAGCTCAGCCGGCCCGCCGCAGTGGCAGCGCGCCCGGGTGTGGCAGCGCTCGCAGGCCACCGCGGCCAGGTAGCCGCGGCGCGGTACCTGGAATAGGACCGGCCCCGCCGCCAGCGCTGCCCGCGCGGTCCGCAGCGCGATGCTCGGCAGCCGCGCTGACCTGGCTGCCTCGTCCCTGGCCAGTTCCTCCGCCGCCCCCGCGGGCTGCACAGCCGGGGCTGCCTCGCGGACGGCTAGCCGGTCGCCGACCACCGGCCGCGCCCAGCCGCTGTCAAGCAGCAGAGCGGCCTCGGCCGTCCGGGCGAATCCGCCGATCAGGGCAGCGCTGCGGGCCCGGTAGGCGCGAAGCGCGAGTACCTCCCGCGCGTGCGGATACGGCGCGCGCTGCTCGGCATGCAGGTCGTTCCCCTCATCCCACAGCACAACCAGGCCAAGGTCCGCCACCGGCGCGAACATCGCCGCCCTGGTCCCCGCCACGACGGAGACCTCGCCGCGTGCCGCTGCCAGCCACCGCCGGTAGCGCTCGGCTGGCCCGAGGCTCGCGGCCAGCACGACATGCCGCCGGGGGCCGAGCGCGGCGGCCAGGGCTGTGTCAACGAGCCTGAGGTCGCGTGCATCCGGGACGACGACGAGCCCGCCCCGGCCCGACCGCGTGACCGCGGCTATCGCCTGCGCGATCTCGTCCGGCCAGTGCGGACCGGGCAGCGCCGACCACACCGCCCGCGGGCTGCGGCCTGCGGCCAGCGCGGCGAGGAACGACTCGCCATCCGCATAGCGCTGCCAGCGGCTCGCGCCGGTCTCGCCTGCGCTGTCCGGGGCAGAGCCGCCGGCCGGGGCAGGGGCACCGTCGGCAGAGGCCGCAGCGCTCGCCGCCGCCTTGCTGGCCCGTGCGTGCCGGGGCGGAATCGCCAGCCGCAGCACGTCGGCCATCGTGCCGCCGTAGCGGTCGGCCACGGCCCTGGCCAGTCCGGCGATCTCGGGAGTCAGCACCGGCTCGGGCGCGACCACGCGCTCCAGGTAGCCGAGGCGTCCCTCGTGCTCGCTGCCGGCGCGCCGCTCGAGGACGAACCCGCCCGTCAGCTGCCCGGCAAACCGCACCCGCACCTGGCTGCCGGGCACGGCCTGATCGGCCATCGTGTCCGGGACCAGGTAGTCAAAGGGCCGGTCCAGGTGCGGCAGCGAGATGTCGACAGCGACCACTGCCACCGGAAGCTCGGCGGCGGGCTGCCGCGGCGCGCGGCCTCCCGTGCGCTGACGGCGCGCCGTCTGTGACACCTGACCTGGCACGTCTCTGTCCTACCAGAGGCCACCGACCTCCGGCAGCGCGCGACCGCCGCCGCCCCGCCAGCCGGCCCGCTCACAGCGCGCCGCGCTCTCAGCCTGGCCGCGCTCTCAGCCCGGCCGCGGTCCCGACGGTGCGCCGGCGCGGGGCACCTGCCTGGGTGCTGGCACGACGGGCGCCGGCGGCCGGCGGCGGATCCGGCGGAACCGGGTATGGGCCTCGATCACGTCCAGCACAGCCGGCCCGTAGGACCACACGTTGCGGTGCCGGTGCACCCAGGCCGACGCTGCCCGGCCCATCTCCGCCGCCTCGTCCCGGTGCCCGGCGACCCAGCGCAGCCGCTCGGCCACGTCCGCTATGGCGGGCACGCCGCGCACGCCGCAGGGCTCGCGCCCTTCGTGCAGATGCGTCTCGAACCCGGCCGGCGGCACCGCGAGAACGAGACCGTCCGCCTGGCGGCAGACCTCCGCCTGGCCCTCGGAGGCGAGCGCGATGACCGGCAGGCCAGTGGCCATGCCCTCGATCAGCGGGAGCCCGAACCCCTCGCTGCCGAGTGCGAGCAGCACGTCGGCCTGCTGATACCAGTGCGCGATCCCCCTCGTCGACTCTTCCTCCGGCACGAAGATGATGCGCGGATCAGCGGGAAAGTCGGAGCGCTGGCCGAACCTGCACTTGAGAATCAGCCGCGCCGACGCATCCCCGGCGAAGGCCTGCTGCCAGGCCGCGATCGCCTCGGGCAGGTGCTTGCGGTCGCCGGTGCCGGGCAGTCCGTACAGCCGGTTGTAGACCGCGCTGACGATCAGCGTGGTCACGCCTTCGGAGGCCGGCCGCTCCAGGTACGGGTAGGCGGCCGGGTCGATGCCGTCCGGCACGACCTCCACCGGGACCGTCACGCCGCTGGCGCGGAACGCGTCCGCCACGAACGGCGTCGGCACGATCAGGGCATGGGCGAGGTTCAGCCGCTCCGCCCAGCCGGCCGGTAGCCGGCTGGCCTCGTACATGGAGCGCAGATACAGCTCGGTTCCGGCGAAGCACTCCAGATCCGGGCGCATCCAGCTGGAGTACAGCACCGGGCCGTCCACATGCGGCCGGGACCGCGCCCAGATCCGCAGCAGCTCGTCGGAGCATCCCACCGTCTCCAGGAAGTGCGGCTGCAGGTTGATCCGGGCGCCGGCCCGGTGCATGCCGAGAACGAGGTACTCGTTCATGCTCGCGTACCCCGCGTATACGGCGAACTCGCCGACCACCGTGATGGACACCGGCTAGCCCTGCTGGGCCGCAGTGACGGGCAGCCGGCTGGCGATGGCCGTGAGCGTGCGCTGCCGGCGTGCCGCGGTGACGGCCAGCGCAGCGGCGTGCGCCACGAGCGCGCCCGCAGCCAGCAGGCCCAGCTGCGCCGGCCAGCCAAGGCGGGTGCTGCCGAGCAGGTCCGCCGCGCCGCGCCACGATCCGCCGCGCCAGACTGCCAGCACGGCGGCGGCGGCCAGGACCAGGTTGCGCGCGACCCCGCGCCACGAGATCACCTCACCGGTCATGGTCAGGCAGTGACAGGTGATCTCCAGCCCGCGCAGCAGCGCGGCCGCCACCGCGGCAGCGAGGACGGCCAGCATCCCGGCACCCGCCAGTGCCGAGCCCGGCCCGAGCACCCCGGCCAGCACGGCCAGCCCGCAGCACGCCTCGGCGGACGGCAGCGTGACCGCGACCGGGCGGACCAGCGGGCGCGGCAGCAGACGGTAGGACGCCAGCCACACCTGCCGCCAGGACACGGTCGACAGGAGCTTGGTCAGCCCGGCGATGACCAGGCTGCCGCCGATCACCAGGCGGGTGAGGAGATCAAAAACGATCCACATGTCTTTCTCGCTGCGACTGACCGTGAGGACAGCGTCACGTTACGTGAGCACAACGGCGGGCGCAACGATCTTGCGATAGTTCCCCGGGGCGGGAACGAGGCCTGCAGACCCCCGGCCGTCAGGACGGGCAGGCGCGCGTCAGGGCCGATCCGTCAGCCGCCAGGTGCGCGCGCAGCGTGCCGGGCACCGCCCTGCCCGCGGTGACATCCCCGCGCGCCAGCTCCAGATCACCCGCGAGCGCGAACAGCGCGTTCCTGACCGGTATCTGGCCGGCCGCGGCCGCCGAGGCGTTCGCGCGGCTGACCGCGAGGGTGAGGTCGGCAGCCTGTCCCGGAGCGTGCGTGCTGATGTCGGTCATCGCGCGCGCGAAGGCCTGGTGCACGGCCGCCGGGTAGGTACAGGCGGCGCCCGAGCCACCGGAGCTGACCGCGATGACGACCACCACGATGACGACCGCCCAGGCGAGCGAGGCTGCGATGGCCGTGACGGCGGCGCGCCGCACCGGGCCGCCCGGCGGGCTCTCCCGCAGCCCGAGGATGCCCGCCACCAGCCCGGGGACCACTAGCGGCACCAGGCCGGCGATCAGGATCCGGCGCGCTGTCCCGGCCTGGTCTCCGCCGGGCCCGGGCCCGGAGCCGGCGCTGGCGCTGGCGCTGGCGCCGACACCGCCGCTGGCGCGTGCGCCAGGCCGGCTGCTCGCCGGGCGGGACGGCCTGCCACCCTCAGGTCCCGGCCACGGCCCGTTCTCCCAGGGCGGCGGGGTTCCGGAAGCATCGACCGCCGGATCGCCGGCCCACGGCGGCGCGCTGACGGCCGCCGCGCGTTCGGACGGGCCCGCCGGGTGGCCGGCAGGCTCCTCATCGTCGGGCGAGACCGTCATGGAGTCCGGCAGCCCGGCGCGCCCGGCTGGCAGGAACCACTGCGCGGTGTCGGGCTCGGCACCGCGGCCGGCGTCAGCCCCGGCGGCAGCGTCAGCCCCGGGCTCCGCGGCTGCGCCGGAATGGCCGGCCGCACGGTGCCCATCAGACGACGTCATCCATCACCAGACCAGAATCGGGATTGGCCGAGATATCGACATAAACAGTAGAGCAATGGCTCAACAATGTCGGGATATCCGCAAAATATCCGATACCGATCCCGGCAGTGGCGATCAGGCCGGGCCGCCAGACTGGCGGCCCGCCCCTGCGTCCTCCCTGCGGTCAGGCGCCGACGGCCGCCCGGAGGGCGTCCGCGCGGTCCGTGCGCTCCCAGGAGAAGTCCGGCTCCTCGCGGCCGAAGTGGCCGTAGGCCGCGGTCTGCGCGTAGATCGGCCGGAGCAGGTCCAGGTCCCTGATGATGGCAGCCGGCCGCAGGTCGAATACCTGCACCACGGCGTCCTGAATCCGCTCGACCGGCGCGCGCTCGGTGCCGAAGCACTCCACGAACAGGCCGACCGGCTTGGCCTTGCCGATCGCGTAGGCCACCTGCGCCTCGCACCGGTCGGCGAGCCCGGAGGCGACGACGTTCTTCGCCACCCAGCGCATCGCATACGCGGCGCTGCGGTCCACCTTGGACGGGTCCTTGCCGGAGAACGCGCCGCCCCCGTGCCGGGCCATTCCGCCGTAGGTGTCGATGATGATCTTGCGTCCGGTGAGGCCGGCGTCGCCCATCGGGCCGCCGATCTCGAACCGGCCGGTCGGGTTCACCAGCAGCCGGTAGCCGGTGGTGTCCAGCTCCAGGCTCGCCAGGACGGGGTCCACCACGTGCTCGCGGATGTCCGGGGTGAGCAGTCCGGCCAGGTCGATGGCCGGAGCGTGCTGGGTGGACACGACGACGGTGTCGAGGCGGACCGCCTTGTCGCCCGAGTACTCGATGGTGACCTGGGTCTTGCCGTCCGGCCGGATGTAGGGAACGTCGCCGTTGCGGCGGACCTCGGACAGCCGGCGGGCCAGCCGGTGCGCCAGCGAGATCGGCAGCGGCATCAGCTCCGGGGTGTCGCGGCAGGCGTAGCCGAACATCAGGCCCTGGTCGCCGGCGCCCTGCCGGTCCAGCTCGTCCGAGCCCTCGCCCTCGCGGTGCTCGACTGCCTCGCCCACGCCCTGAGCGATGTCCGGCGACTGGGAGCCGATGGAGACCTGCACGCCGCAGGTCGAGCCGTCGAACCCCTTGGCGGAGGAGTCGTAGCCGATCTCGAGGATCTTCTCCCGGATGATGCCCGGAATGTCGACATAGGTGTCCGTCGTGACCTCGCCGGCCACGTGCACCTGGCCGGTGGTAATCAGCGTCTCGACGGCAACGTGGCTGCGCTCGTCACCCTTGAGCATCGAGTCCAGGATGGCATCGCTGATCTGGTCGGCCATCTTGTCCGGATGGCCCTCAGTGACGGACTCGGAGGTAAAAAGACGACGAGCCACTAGACACCTTTTCTTCTGCTTGAGCTTCTGCTGACAGCGGTTCCGCGCTCGCGCGCCGCCGGTGACCTCTTCAGATCCTCGCCGAATTGTACCGGTGCCGACCTCCGCGCGCGGCCAGGCCGGCCGGATTGGCCTCTCAGCGCAGCCGGGCCGCGACCACGTCCCAGATCGCGTCGGCGATCTCGTCTTTCGGTGCCCTGGGCAGTTTCACCTCGACGCCGTCCGCCCCGAGCACCGTGGCCTCGTTGTCGGCAGTCCCGAAGGCCAGCCCGTTCCCGACCTGGTTCACGACCAGCAGGTCACAGCCCTTCCTCGCCAGCTTGGCGCGCCCGTTCGCCAGCATGTCGCCGGTCTCGGCGCCGAACGCGACGATCACCTGGCCGGGACGCCGGCGTGCCGCCACCAGGTCGCGGACGATGTCGCGGTTCTCGGCGAGGATGATCGGGTCCGGCTCGGCCCCGGACTTCTTGATCTTGGAATCGCTCCGGACGGCCGGGCGGAAGTCGGCCACGGCAGCGGCCATCACGATCGCGTCGGCAGTGCCGGCCTCCGCCAGCATCACCTCCCGCAGGTCAGCCGCGGAGGTCGCGCGCAGGACCCGCACGCCTGCCGGGTCGGGCAGGCCGGTGTTCGCGGCCACCAGCGTGACCTGAGCACCCCGGCCGGCCGCGGTCCTGGCGAGCGCGTAGCCCTGCCTGCCAGATGACCAGTTGCCCAGGTAGCGCACCGGGTCGAGTTCCTCGCGGGTACCGCCGGCCGACACCAGGACGCGGCGCCCGGCCAGGTCCGGCACCAGCGCAGCGGCGCCCCTGGCCAGCACCCGCTGCGCGACCGCGAACAGCTCGGCGGCCTCAGGCAGCCGGCCAGGACCGCTGTCCTGCCCGGTCAGCCGGCCGGAGGCGGGATCCAGCACGATGGCGCCGCGATCGCGCAGTGTCGTGACATTCGCGCGGGTCGCGGGGTGCTCCCACATCTCGGTGTGCATGGCCGGCGCGAAGATGACCGGGCAGCGCGCGGTGAGCAGGACGGCGGTCAGCAGGTCGTCGGACATCCCGGTCGCGGCGCGGGCCAGCAGGTCCGCGGTCGCCGGGGCGACGATCACCAGGTCGGCCTCCTGGCCGAGGCGCACGTGCGGCACCTCGTGGACCGATTCCCACGGGCTGACCTCGACGGGCTGGCCGGACAGGGCGGCCCAGGTAGCGGCGCCGACGAAGTTCAGGGCGGCCGGGGTCGGGACGACCCGCACGCGGTGGCCTGCCTCCGTCAGCAGGCGCAGCAGCTCGCAGGCCTTGTAGGCGGCGATCCCGGCGGATACGCCCAGGACGATGCGCACGGTCAGCCTCCAGCGCGCAGCCATCCGCACGACTGGCGTGCGTCAGGCGCGGTCAACGGACTCTCGCCCGGCGGCGGGCCAGCTCAGACCTGCTCGGTGCTCTCCGCGCTCAGCAGCCGCTCGCTGATCTCGCGCAGCGCGATCGACAGCGGCTTTTCCTGCACCCTGGTCTCGACCAGGGGGCCGACGTACTCAAGCAGGCCCTCGCCGAGCTGGGCGTAGTAGGCGTTGATCTGCCTGGCCCGCTTCGACGCCATGATCACCAGGCCGTACTTGCTGTCGACAACCTGCAGGAGGTCGTCGATCGGCGGGTTGATGATGCCCTCTGACGACGGGGTCGCTGCCAACGTGTGCCTTCCGGATCTGGAATCAGTGAATGCCCTGCGGTGCAAGGTCTCGCCCGGCATTGCCATACTGGGCCACCATCAAGGCTACCAGCTGCTCGCACACTTCCTCGATTGAAGTGTTCACCAGCGTGATATCGAACTCGTCGCTGGCGGCCAGCTCCGTCCGGGCGGCCTCGAGCCGCCGGCTGATCGCCTCGGCCGACTCGGTCTTACGGCCGATCAGGCGCCGCTCCAGCTCCGCCCAGGACGGCGGGGCGAGGAAGATCAGCAGCGCGTCCGGGAACGCGGCCCGCACCTGGCGGGCGCCGGCCACGTCGATCTCCAGCAGCGCGGGGGCCCTGGAGTCGAGGCGCTGCTGGACGGGTGCGCGCGGCGTGCCGTAGCGGTTGCCCGCGAAGCGCGCGGATTCGAGCAATTCGCCGGTGGCGGCCATTCTCTCGAATTCCGCCTCGCTGACAAAGTAATACTCGCGCCCGTCCATTTCGCCGGGCCGCGGCGGCCTGGTGGTCACCGACACCGACTGCCATATCCACGGGCAGTCGCGGCGCAGTCGCGCCGCCACGGTGCTCTTGCCAACGGCTGACGGCCCGGACAGGACCGTCAGGCGGGCAGGGACGGGGGCGCCGCGGCGCAGCCCGCGCGGCTCGGCTGCGAGCATGCTACCCGCGGCCCCCTCCCCTGCTCGGTCTGACGTCGTCAGATGTCTCCGCCGAATTCCGTCTCCAGCGCGCTGCGCTGGTTGGCGCCCAGGCCGCGGACGCGCCGCGACTCCGCAATGCCCAGCCGCTCCATGATCTGCTTCGCCCGCACCTTGCCGACGCCCGGCATGGACTCCAGCAGTGCCGACACCTTCATCTTGCCCACAACATCATCCCTCTGCCCTTCCTTGAGCACTTCAGGAAGGGATGTTGAGCCGTGCTTGAGCCTGTTCTTCACTTCCGCACGGTCCTTGCGAGCCTGTGCAGCCTTCTCAAGTGCTGCCGCCCGCTGCTCCGGGGTAAGGGGAGGAAGAGCCACGCGAGGTCACCTCGGGTTTCGTATCGAAAAAGTCGCTCCGCGAGGGGAAACTAGCGAGTTACGCCCGGCTCGGCAACGTGAACTCCCGTTTGCACCGGCACAAATTATCCAAAATGACGCCCCGTACAAGTGCGCACACCCAGAGTAGTTGTATTTTCGCAGGTAGCGCAAGGTTTTTCGTTTTCTGCGACACATCGCAGAGTGGCAATCTGCGCCCTAAGGAAGCACTATCCATCCGCCTATAACCGCCGATCAGGATAATCGGCCGCGGTCGCCCCCTTCGAGCGCACGTTCGACGCGGCTGCGGACCCCGGCTAGGGCCGCACCGCCTCGGCGCGCCTGATCGAGGCCGCGATCGCCGAAGCCGCGGCACCCGGATCGGCCGCGCCCGTGATCGGGCGGCCGATCACCAGCAGGTCCGCGCCGGACCGCAGCGCCTCCTCAGGCGTCGCGACCCGTGCCTGATCGTTCAGGGCGGCACCAGCCGGCCGGACGCCCGGCGTGACGAGCAGCACATCGCCGCCGACCTCCGCGCGGACGGCCTCGACCTCCTGCGGCGAGCAGACCAGGCCGCCCGCGCCCGCCTCGACCGCGAGCGCGGCCAGCCGCCGCGCTGCCTCGCTGACCGGGCCGGCCAGCCCGATCCGGGCCAGGTCAGCCTCGCCCAGCGAGGTCAGCACCGTCACGGCCACGATGCGGGCGTCCGGGGCGGCGTCCGCCGCTGCCCTGATGGCAGCAGGGCCCGCCGCGGCGTGCACCGTCAGCAGGGCCGGGCGCAGCCGCGCCACGGCTCGCGCGGCGCCGGCCACCGTTGCCGGGATGTCGTGCAGCTTCAGGTCGAGGAAGATCTCCACGCCGCTGGCGCCGCGGACGGAGGCGACCACGTCCGGCCCGTACCGCAGATACAGCTCCAGGCCGATCTTCAGGGTGCTGACGTGCGGCGCCACCAGTGCGGCCCAGCGGGCGGCAGTCTCCAGGTCCGGCGCGTCCAGCGCGACGGCAATGGGTGCATAGCCGGCCATCAGCTCCTCCTCACTCTGGCAGTCGGGCTCGGCGTCCGCCCGGCCGCGCCGTGGGCCTGGTGGGCGAGGCCGATCACGTCGGCGAGGCGCTCGACCCCGCGGACAGTCAGCTCGTCCTCAAGCTCGCGCAGGATCCGGACGCACGCGGACGGGTCGTGGAAGATCGTCGTGCCCACACTGACCATGGACGCCCCGGCCAGGATCAGCTCCAGGGCATCGCGGCCGGTGCGCACGCCGCCCATGCCGATGATCGGCACTCCCGGCAGCGCCTCGCGCACCTGCCAGATGCAGCGCACCGCCACCGGCCTGATCGCCGGGCCGGACAGCCCGCCGGTCAGGCCCGCCAGGCGCGGCCGCATCGTGTCGGTGTCGATCACCATGCCGAGCAGCGTGTTGATCATCGACAGGCCGTCGGCGCCCGCCGACACGCACGCCTTCGCGATGGTCACGATGTCCGTCACATCCGGCGAGAGCTTCGCGAACACCGGGATGTCGTAGCGCGCCCGGCTGCGCACCGCCTCGATCACCGCCGCCGAGGAGTCCGGGCTGCAGGCGAACACCTGCCCGCGGTGCTCCACGTTCGGGCACGAGATATTGACCTCGATCGCCGTGACGCCGGCGGCGTCTGACAGCCGCGTCGCCAGGTCTGCGTACTCCCCGACGGTGCCGCCGGCGATGGAGACCACGGCGCGGGCGCCCCTGGACAGCAGCCACGGCAGATCACGCTGGAGGAAGGCGTCGATGCCGGGACCCTGCAGGCCGATCGAGTTCAGCATGCCGCTCGGCGTCTCGGCCATGCGCGGCGTCGGACGGCCCGACCGCGGGCCGAGCATCACCGACTTGGTGACGATGGCCCCGATCTTGGACACGTCCATGAACTGGGCCAGCTCGCGGCCGGCCCCGGCGCATCCGGACGCCGTCATGATGGGGTTCGGCAGCTCGACGTGACCGAGCCTGGCCCGCAGGTCAACCGCCATGGCGCTGCCTCCCCCCGTGCCGTCCGTCCGCGGGACGGCCGTCGCCTGACCGGCTGTCGCCGGCCCTGGCGCTGCCGGCCCGGGTGCTGCCGGGGGCGGTCTCATCGGGACCGCCGTCGCCGGGCCGTCCCGCGCCGTTCTGGAGCTGGGTGGCGCGGCGGGACCGCGGCTCCCAGCCGGGCGCGCCGAACGCGTCGAACGGGATCGTGCCGACGTCATCCCAGCGGACGGACTCACCGCGGAACACCGGCCCGTCCACGCACGACCGGGACATCCGGGTGATGCCGTCCGACCCGATGACCGGCAGCACGCAGGTCATGCAGACCCCGACGCCGCAGGCCATCGCCTCCTCCACGGCCGCCTGCACCGGGATGTCGTAGCGCCGGGCCAGCAGCGTGATCTGGCGCAGCATCGGCATCGGGCCGCAGGCGTAGATCACGTCCGTGCGGCCGTCGTGGATCACCTGATCCA
>Ga0302324_100006829_pt1 | contig 24433 bp, 21 predicted proteins | sample Palsa_T0_1_FD_201949 | JGI IMG/M metagenome (GOLD analysis project Ga0302324, IMG submission 201949) | Peat permafrost microbial communities from Stordalen Mire near Abisko, Sweden - Palsa_T0_1 | ecosystem: Environmental > Terrestrial > Soil > Palsa > Peat permafrost | place: Sweden: Abisko... | reverse complement strand
GATCTAGCCCTGCCGCCAGAGCCGAAGGCAGAGGCGCCTGATGAGCCCGACCCCATGCAGCGCGTGAGCAAGGGGCCCCCACCGCTACCGCCATCGCTTCCACCGATCTCCGCCGCCGCGCCGCCGCCGAGTCAGACCGCAGAGATGTCCGTAGGACCGACGGCGCCTCCCGCGGTGATCTCGGCGCGGACGCTCCTGAAGGAGCCGCCGCCCGCGCGGAGCTCCCTCACACGCTTCTTGCTCGGCATGGGTGCGGCGACGGCCGTATGCGTCATCGCGTTCCTCGTCTTTCGCGCGGTCCACAAGACTCCACCTGCTGCCGCTCTTGGAAGTACGAACGCGAGCGCTGCTGCAACACCCGCGCCCACACACGCGTTCACGATGGCGCCCATCGAGTTCACCTCGCCTGTGTCGAGCGACACGGAGCCCGAGAGCTCGAGCACCGCATCTGCAGCTCCGGTTCGAGCGGGGAGCGGGCAGAAACCACCGACCGCGCAAGGGAGCGCCCTCGGCAAGCCCCCGCATTCGGACGACGTCATCAAGGTCGAGAATTGACGCGGCTTCTCCTTCTTCTTCTTGCGCTCCTCGTGCCCTCGGTCAGCTTCGCGGGCGACAACAAGGCAGACTCCGACAGGCTCTTCGGCCAAGGCTTGCGCCTCTTCGAGCAGAAGGACTTCGCCGGCGCTCGCCAGAAGTTCGCCGACGCGTACGCGAAGTACCCGAGCCCGAACTCGCTCCTCAACCTCGCGCGGTCCGAGCAGCTCTCGAGCCACTGCATCGATGCCATCGCGCACTACCGGGCGTACATCGCGCTGCCCGACAATCCACGCATCAGCGTCGGTGATCGCGGCTCCGCGCGCATCAAGCTCACGGAGTGTCTGTCGAAGATCGGACGCGTGCAGGTCGACGCTCCGACGCGGGCCCACGTCACCATCGACGGTTTTGCCGTGTCGTGGCACCCGGGTGAGACGCTTGATGTGACGCCTGGCGAGCACAAGGTCGAAGTGTCGGTCGATGGTGCGACGAAGACGCGAACGGCGACCGCAACCGAAGGGCAAGTCGCGAGCGTTCAATGGGACGATCCGCCACCGCCTCCGGAGGTCAAGCCACCCGAGGTGACGCCACCGCCTGAGGTCAAGCCACCCGAGCCGCCCCCGCCCGTCATCGTCGTCGCACCACCTCCTCCACCGCCGCTGCCGCCGCCGAAGGAGTGGAAGGTCGAGTCACACTGGCCGACCGGCAAGGTCGCGAGCGCCATCGCCTTCGGTGTCGCGAGCGTCGGCTCGTTCATCGCCGCACCTTCGCTCCTCGCGGCGTCGCTCAGCGCGGCGCGGGCTGGCGATGCGCTTTCGACGATGCTCGGCCCGTCCGGGTGTGCGGGCTCCGCCGCAACGACGGCCAATTGCGTGGCGCTCGCAGGCGATCGCAGCTCGGAAAGCGGCTTCGGGGTCGCCTCCGCAATATTTTGGGTGCTCGGGCCGCTCCTTGCGGCATCATCCATTGCAGTGGTCATCGCTTGGCCCAATGTTCATCCGCTCGTCACGACCACCAGCAATGGCTTCTTGATCCGCTTTTGACTTCATCAGGTGAATCCCATGCGCAAGACTCGAATGTTCTTCTTCTTGGTTGGTTCGGCTTCTCTCGTCGCGATCGCGCCGCAGTGCGGCGGTGGCGGCTCGACGGACTGCACGCAGACGTCCACCTGCCCGAGCGATGCCTCGGATGGTCCCCCGCCGCTCAACTGCAACATGTCGGTAGACCCGAAGAACTCCCTCGGCTGCGTCGACGACCGTGTCGGCATCTTCGTGAGCCCGACCGGGAGCGACACGAACGCCGGGACGAAGGAAGCGCCCGTTAAGACAATCACGAAGGGGTTGTCGATCGTGGGCGCGTTGACCCGCGTTTACGTGTGCGCAGGGACGTACGCGGAGAACATTTCGCTCGCGCCGCCGGCTGACGGCATCTCGATCTACGGCGGCTTCGCCTGCGCCGACTGGTCGTATTCGGGCACCCAGCCGACCGTGGGTAACGGGACCATCGCACTGACGATCTCGGGCACGACCAAACCGATTGCCATCGAAGACTTGATCTTGCAGTCCGCTGCAGGCGCGCCCTCGAGCATCGCAGCGCTCGTGGCCAACGCGACCGGCGCCGTCACGTTCACCCGCGTGAACTTCACCGCGAGCGCCGGCGCTGCCGGGACGAATGGCATCACGGGGACCAACTATGACACCACGCTCCTTTCCAACGATCCAAAGATCGAGGGCAACTCGGCGACGGGTGGCGGCGCTGGCAATGGTGCCGCACAGGTCTGCGCCGGTCTTTGTACCGACAACGTGACGAGCACCGGTGGCGCCGGGGGTCAGGGTGGAACCTCGACACAAGGCGGCGCGAGTGGCTCTCCTTCCCTCGGAGGGCTCCCTCCGAACGACGGCGCCGGTGGGAATGGCGGGTCGGTGGCGTGTACGCCCGGCGACCAGGGCGCGAACGAGACGACCGTCGGGGCGAGCGCCACGTCGCCAACCGCGTTGGGATCACTCACCGCGACGGGATGGTCCACGACGGCGCCGATCGGTGGGACCAATGGCGGTCCTGGTCAAGGTGGCGGCGGGGGCGGCGGCCACGGATTCACGAACAACACTGCGGGTGGCGGCGGTGGCGGCGGTTGCGGCGGCTGCGGTGGCGCAGGTGGCGCAGGGGGGCAAGGCGGTGGGGCAAGCATCGCGCTTGCCGTGTTCTCGAGCACCGTCTCCGTCAATTCGAGCGTGCTCATCGCCGGCAACGCAGGCAACGGTGGCAAGGGAGCTACCGGGCAAACAGGTCAGACCGGTGGCCTCAACGGAAACGGGAGCACACCTGGTTGCGCCGGCGGCGGCGGCGGCACGGGTGGAACCGGTGGGACGAGCGCGGGGGGTGTCGGCGGGATCTCCGTAGGCGTCCTCTACAAGGGTAACGCCCCCACGCTGGACTCTGCCTCGATGACCGCGACGACGTTCGGAACAGCCGGAACGAAGGGCACGGGCGGCACTGCGGGCACCAACGACGGCATCGACGGCGTCGCGATGGCCACGATGCAATCGCCTTAATCGAGCTAGTCGAGTCAGAATCTCGCCGACACCGAACCGTTGATGTACGCCGTGTACGCGGCGATGGCCGCCTGTTGCGCGCTCGTCATCGCCGCGGGAAGCGCGGCGTGCATCTCGGTCGCGATGACGCCCGAGGTGCCGTCCGCGTTCGCCCCGAGGAGGATGGTCTTGTACGTGGCGGCGGTCGCCGCGCTCGCGGCGGTGTTGTTCACCTCACCAGGGTCGGCGACGAGATCGTAGTACTCGAACTCCTGGCCGTCGGATGTGTCGATGGTGATCGTTCCTGACTCCCAGTGGTTGTACGCCGAGAGCTTTCCGGTGCTCGTGCGGTACGTCACCACGTGGCTCGCGACGGAAGGCTCGATTCCGCTCAAGAGCTCGTCCGTCGAATAGAGGATGAACGATCGCCCCGCGGCAGCAGGTGAGATGAGGAGTGACGTGATGTCGAAACGGGCGCTCAGGTAGGCGTAGGGCGCGTCGGGGGGTTGCCACAGCGACGTCGACGCCTTGTTCGCGAGCGTGAGAAGGAGCGGCGTGAGGTCGACGCTCGACGTGAGGCCGGTGCGGACGCCCGTCGTGCGCACGTAGTAGCCAGTCGGGTCGTAGACGGCGAGCGGCACGCGTAGCGCCTCTTCGTACGCGCCACCGCCTTTGCCGTGGATCCCGTGCGCTCCCGCGTACTCACCGTGGTCGGACGTGAAGATGATGATCGTGTTGCTCGCGAACGGGCTCGACGTGCTCCACAGCTGCGTGAGCACCTGGCCGATGGCTTGGTCCACGAGGCCGTGCACGTACTCGTACACTTCTAGCAGCTTGTACCAATACGAGAACGGCTTGGTGGTCGTGCCGTTGTACTCGGGCGGCACGAGGTCGCTCTGGCTGTACGAGATGGGGCCCCACGTGCCCATCGTGAAGTTCGCGAACTGCTCGAGCATCGCGGGCTTGGGCGCAACGGGGGCGAACGGGTTCTCGAAGTTCGCGACTGGGTTGCCGCCGAACTGCGCGAAGTAGGCGTCGTCGTAGCCGAAGGTCGGCGGAGCCGCCTGCGAGCCGGTCTCACCGGCCACCGTGGCCGTGTCGGTGATGGTGTCACTGCCCGTCCAGAACCACTGGATGTCGTGCGGGTCGACGAAGCTCACCGTCGCGCACCAGGGCTTGTCAGATGCGCTGCGCGCCGCGAGCCACGTCGTGAACTGCGTCGCGATGTCGCCGTCCTTGCGTTGCCCCTGACCTTCGATGCCGATGGGATCAGGGCACGTGCCGCCATCGAAGCCGTAGGCGTCGAGCGGGTTCGACGTCGGACACGAGAGCGGCAGATCGGACAGGTGCCACTTGCCGAACCAGTACGTGTCGTATCCGACCGCCCGCAGCATCGTGCCGTAGGTGGTGAATGCGGGCTCGAGCGACGGAGAGCCCGAGCCAGTTCCACGCGTCGTGAAGAGACAGTGCTGCTGCGCGTAGAGGCCGGTGACGATGCTGGCGCGCGACGGCGAGCAATCCGACGCCGCCGTGAAGTGGCTCGTGAAGCACGCCGACTTGCTCCAGAGCTGGAGCATCCAGGGGATCGCCTGCGCGAAGCTCTGGGGCACGTTCATAGGAAACCCGTCCGGCACGCGCATCTCGTCGACGATCAGGACGAGGATGTTCGGTGCGGTCGTGGGCAGCGGCGGACCTCCCTCGGGATTCGGACCATCCCCGGTGGCTCCGTCGGGTGACGCGCCGCCATCGGGGCCGCCGCCCGCCGCGCTCCCGCCGCACGCCGCAAGTAAAGTCGTGACCAAAGACCCAAGAACGAATTCGCGCCTTCGCATGCGAAGTGCATCGCAACGCGCGTGCCACGCGAAACGCGCGCCTTTTACGGTCCGAGTGAGGGGTGCATCCTGCAGTTGTGGGGTCGATCACTCACGACCGAGCCCGTGACGGGCGAGGAGCTGGATGAGATACGAGCGGTCCATCGCCGCCTCGCGCGCGGCGCGCGACACGTTGCCCTCGCAGCGCTCCACGAGGGACGTGAGGTACGCCTTCTCGAACTGAGCGAGCACCGCCTCGCGCGCCACCCGATACTTCTGGAGCGTCCCACTCTGGGTGGGTGCCGGCGCCGTCGCCGCCCCGAGCTGAGGCAAGCGTCCCATCGCGAGGATCGCGTCGACCGCGTTGCGCAGCTCCCGTACGTTGCCAGGCCAGTGGTGCGTGCGCAGCGAGAGCATCATCTCCGGGGTGACGATCTCGTCGCTCGCGTGCCCGAGCTCGTGGACGAAGTGCTCGACGAGCAGAGGCACGTCTTCGAGCCGCTCGCGCAGGGCGGGCACGGCGAGGGCGATGGTTCCGATGCGATAGTAGAGATCGTGGCGGAAGTGGCCCTCGTTCACCGTCGCCCGAAGATCGCGGTTCGTCGCCGATACGACGCGGACGTCGACGACGATGTCGTCGCGCCCTCCGAGGCGGCGAAAGCGTCGGCGCTCGAGCGCACCAAGAAGATTCGCCTGCACGCCGATCGGCAGCTCGCCGATCTCGTCCAAGAACAGCGTGCCGCCCGACGCGCGCTCGAACGCGCCGACGTGCGTGCGGTCGGCGCCCGTGAACGCACCGCGTTCGTGGCCGAAGAGCTCGCTCGCGACGAGCGTCGGCACGATGGCGCCGCAGTCGACGATCTCGAAGGGACCTCCTTTACGTGGGCCGTAATCATGGAGGGCGCGCGCCACGAGCTCCTTCCCGACGCCGGATTCACCGTGGACGAGCACCGACGCGGTCGATTGCGCAACGCGTTCGACGTCGGCCATCAAGCGGCGCATCGTGGGGCTACGGCCGACGAGACCGCCGAAGTGCTCCGCCGCGAACATCGGGGCGGTGGTGGCGGCGCCTTCACCGACGCGCAGCGTCGTGCCGCCGATGCGCACGACGGCACCCGGCGGGAGGATCGCGCGCTCGATCCGCGCCCCGCTGAAGAGCGTGCCGTTCATCGACCCCACGTCGCTGACGCGCAACCCCTGCTCGCTCGCGCCGACCTCGAGGTGATAACGCGACACCGCGCGATCGCTGAGGACGAGCGCGTTGTCATCTGCGGTGCCGACCCCTACGCGCTCGCCCGAAGCCTCTTTGCCAGCGTCAGCACCCTCGAGCACGACGACCGTCGCCGTGCGTGTCGGCCAGGCCGCGAGCGGTGTGCGATGCGTCGAATCGCCCTGCGTCATCGATGGTCCAGCGTAGCACTCCACCGTCGCTCAGAAGACGAAACGAACCTTCGACTCCTCGCCGGACGCGATCTGCACTTGCTGCGTTTGCTTCCCCGCGCTCGTCGCGATGACGACGGTGTGCAGTCCTACGGATATCGGGTGTCGATAGACTGGCGACGTTCCGACGTCGACTCCGTCGATGCTCACCGTGCCCCACGTCGTCGACCACACGCTCACGGCGCCGCCCTGTAAGGCGACGGTCGCAGACGAGGACATCGTCGGTGCGGCCGACGCAGTGGGTGCCGCGCTCGCGATCAAAGGGCTGACGGGGATCGTGCTGGGCGAGTCCGTCGGATGTCTTGGCGACGCGCGAACAGCGGCCGAGGATGCCGTGACGGACGCGACAGGCACCGCCTCCGGGGCGGACGCGATGGGTGGCGCTGTGCCGCTCATCGTCGGCGCTTCATTGGACTGCGCGAGCAAGGCCGCGTGCGGCGTGGCGTGCGTGCCAACCATCCGCCATGCCACGAGCCCCGAGCCGAGCAGCACGACAACGGCGACCGCGAAGAACGGCGCGCGTTTGCGCTTCGGGGAAGGCGTGACGATCTCGGTCTTCGTCTCGCGCTCCGCTGCGAGCTCGACCTCGGGGTCGGTGATCGAGAGCTCGATCTCGGCTTGGGTATGCTCGGGCGGGAGGAGCTCCGTCACCCACGCCGAGAGCTCCTCGTTCGTGGCGGGCGTGACGTCATTGTTCGCGGCGGCTTCGAGCAGCGCCACGCGAAACGCTTCGGCCGACTCGAACCGCTCCGACGTGTCGCGCGCGAGCGCCTTCATCGCGACCGCAGAGACGTCGCGCGGGATCGCGCTCCCATCCGACGGATCGGGGATGGTCCCCGTCATCACCGCCATGTACGTCTGATGCACGTCTTCGCGAAGGAACAGCCGCTTGCCCGTGAGCAGCTCGTGAAGCACGACGCCCAGCGAGAAGACGTCCGTTCGACGATCGATGCGCCCCCCGCTCAGTTGCTCCGGCGAGACGTACGCCGGCTTGCCCGCCACCGTGACCGTGCGCGAGCCGTCGATGCGCTGCACCTTCGCGACGCCGAAATCGACGACCTTGACGGACCCGTCGTACGCGACCATCACGTTCTGCGGCGACACGTCACGGTGGACGACGCCGAGCACACCGAGCTCCGCGTGCTCGAGCCCGTGAAGCGCGTGCAAGCCCGCGGCAGCGTCGGCGATGATGCGCACGACCAGCTTCAGCGGCACGCGTCCGTTCGTCTTCTTCATGCAAGCCGCGAGCGAGGCGCCGTGGATGAACTCCATGACGAGGAGCACGTCGCCCTCGTGCTCGGTGACCTCGTAGGTGCGCGCGAGGTTCGGGTGAATCGCGTGCGCGGCGACGAGGAGCTCGTTCTTTGCAAGGCGCCGCTGACTGGGCTCGAGGTCGGAGAAGTCTCCGAGCTGCTTGGCGGCGACGAGGCGTGACGACCCGTGGGGGCCGAGCTGCTTGGCGGCGTAGACGGTGGCCATTCCGCCGCTGCCTATGCGTCGCCCGAGGACGTAACGCCCGAGCTTACGCGCGGCGGGAACGCCATCCCGATCCATCATCGTATCGAACGATGGTACGCTCGCACCTCCGTGACCACAATGCGCCAAGTCGTGCTCGGGCTGGCGATGGCCGCGTGGTGTGTGGGGGCGCGAGCAGACGAAGCGACGCCGGATTTGTCGCCGAGCGAACGCATCGAGAAGGCGCGTGCCGCCACGGATGACCTCTCGTACGACGTGGCGCTCGACCTCGTGAAACCTCTCATGACGCACACGAGCGGCCGTGTTCGCCTCCAGGCGCTGGAAATCACCGCGACGACGCTGCTCGTCATCGGCAAGCCAGACGAAGCCCGCGCCCCGCTCAAGAGCCTCTATGATCTCGCGCCGGGCTTCGTGGTCGCCGATCAATCGCTTCCGCCGCGCGTGACGGCCGCGTTCGAGGCAGAGGCGGCCCGCGAGCATGCGCGTGTGACGACGGTTCGGTTCGTGCCCGATGACGCGTCCGCTACGTCTTTCGTCGCGGCGACATCGGGCCCCGCGACGAAGCTCGAGGTGGTGTGCCGCAGCCGTGCGGGTGGAGCGTGGCAGCCCATGACGACGCACGGCTCATTCGGGCAGTACGCGTTTCGTGTGCCGACGAAGGGCGACAACCTTTGCTACGCGGTCGCCCTCGACGCAGACGACATCCCGCTCGGGAGGCTCGGCAACGCGTATGCCCCCGTCCACCTCGTGTCGCACGAGCCGAAGCCCATCACGTCGCGCTGGTGGTTTTGGAGCGGGACGGCGGCTCTCGTCGCCGCGGGCGTCGTGACCGCCGTCGTCCTCACGCGTCCAGGCGACAGCCATCCACCCCAAGCCGACGCGACATTCGTCGCTCACCCCTTGCCACCTTCTCCCTGAATGTCGCCGCGGATCCTCTTCACCGCAGGCGTGCTTGCGTGCTCCACGCCCACCGCAGGCGTCAACGTCGCCGTGACGTACGACGCGACCAATTGGAACGACACGTTCCTCTTCGATCACATCACCGTCGTCGCGACGGGCGGCGGGCTCGCCGCGACCGCCTGCGTGCTGCCGGATCAGGCCCCGAGTCGCGTCATCGGCGCCGAGGGTGACGCCGGTGATCCTTGCGCGAACGCGTTTCAAGGCTTCACGAGCAAGCCGACGTGGACGATTCAAGGGTCGGATGCCCGCACCATCAACTTCGATTTCCCTTCAGGCGTCGCCGTGACGGTCCAGGCGACGGCGGCGCTCGGAAACGCGGTCGCCGGCCAGTCGGCCGTCGCAACGCTGACGGCATCGACGGACTTTCCGTCCGCGACGCTCACGATCGAGCACGGACAATCGCCGACCATCGGCAGCTGCGGCATCGCGTACACCATCGCGCCTGGTCCACCGACGCCCAGTCTGCTCCCCATCGCGCTCGATCCGTGTGGTTACACGGCGGTCTCCAGCCAGTCGACGTGCCCGGAGGTCGACATCATGGACAGCGTCTACTCGCCCGACGCGATCGCTTGCACGTCGGTCACGTCGGTCCACACGAACACGCCGGACGGCTGCATCTCGGACGTCTACGTCGACTCCGCCGACGCGCCCATCTTTCCCGACGCGATCGCGGTGAGCCGCGTCTATCCAGTGGCCACGCAGACCGCCGAGATCTACCTGACCGGGCACTTTGCGCAGTGCAGCGACGCGGGCGCCGATGGCGGCTGCTTCTACACCACCGCCTGCACGCCGCCGACGACGCGCCTCGCGTTCGGCGCGTACGACCTCGTGCTCGGTCGGATCGTCGCAACCAACGTGCTCGAGCTCGATTGTCTCCCTGCAACACCGAGCTCGCTCACGCTTCTCGTCGCGCACGACGACAGCGCGCCCATCTCGCCGCTCGGATTCTTGGGGCTCGTGGCGGTCGAGCAGCCACCGGTCGATGCCGGCGCGTGCGACTTCGTGATCGACGACCTCTCCGCGACGCCCACCAGCAGCGACGCGGGGCTGTAGTCGTAGGATCGACCCTACAAGGTAGGGATCCATCCAACAGATCGGGCGCATCTCGCGGGTTTTCTGCGCGTTCGTCGTGGCCTCGGTCTTGCTCCTTCACATCCCACGACCCCACAACTGGAGGACCCCTTGAACCGACTCATCGCCCTATCGATCGCCTCGCTCTTTGCTTGCTCCGCTGCTGACGACACTGGATCGTCGAACGACGCGCTCGTCGACGGCGCCGACACCGCTCAGAATCAAGCGTCGCTCGTCGTCGCTACCGCGTCAGGCGCCACGTTCGTCACCGATTCGAGCGCGTCTGCGCAGGCCGCCGCATCCGCGGTCGCCGCGAGCGTGACACCGCCGAGCTGCCTCACCGAGTCGACCGTCGCGAACGTCGTCACGTATACGTTCGCCGACTGCTCGGGAGCGTACGGTCTCGTCCACGCCACCGGCGTGATCACGGCCACGTACAAGCCGTCGCTGACGGAGGTCGACGTCACGCTCGCGAGCACGGGCTTTCAGATCAACTCGGCGAGCATCGATCTCGACGTTCAAGTCGTCTACACGGAGAGCGGCGGGACGTCCCAGATGGCGATCACGTCGAGCAGCTCGGGCACGGGCTCTCGCAAGCAGACCGTGTCGGTCACGGGCGCGTACGACGTCACTTGGAACCCCACGACCTCTTGCGTCGCGCTCTCGGGCAAGTGGTCGACGATGGCCGCCGCCGCCACGTGGTCGACGACCGCGACGAGCTTCGAGGAGTGCGCCGGCTCGTGCCCGGCCGCGGGTGGCTCCCTCGCGTTCACGGCCTCGGCTGGGCGATCCGTGACGATCAGCTACGACGGGTCGAGCACCGCGGAGGTCTCCGACGGCGTCGGCAAGTCGGTCCCCGTCCCGCTCGTCTGCCCGTAGCGAAAGACAAAAGAGGAATGGGGCCGCGAAGCTATTGATCGCCTCGCCGCCCCGTTCCCTTGTTTTCTGCGCCCGCATCGGGCTCAGGCCTTGACGGCGGTGGTCGCTACCATCACGGAAGGAGCCGTTGTGGCTTTGACCTTCACGCGCTGGCGCTTGCCCATCGTCATCCGTGCTTCACGAGTCGCCTCGCTCTGCACGACGGCCTGTGCCTTCGTCTTCACGGTCGGCTTCGTGACCGTGCGCGGCTTGACCCCGAAGACACTGAGGATCTCCGGGTCCTTGCCGTAGACGGCCAAGACGTACGCTTTGAGCTCGAGCCCGAAGGCATGAGCCGCAGCGTCCGCGACCTGGGCGGCGGTGACCGCCTTCTTCCAGCTCGCCTTGGCAGGCGGGATGGCGTTGATGGCGGCGATCGCGGCTTCTAGCACCGCGATCATGCCGGCAGGCTTGTACGTCGCGTTCCCGAGCATCAACGGACCTTTGAGGTATTCGTTGATGCCCGCGATGAGCGCCGTGTACTGCTGGGTACTGTCGTCGTATCGCATTCTTGTTCACCTCCTTTCTGAAGCCGGCTTGGCTTCATTAAGGAATCCCCACAGGCGGCGCTTCCCACGAAAAAATCTGTCGCCTCGATGACGATTTCTGCGCCGTCACGCACCTCCGCTGCACCGGAAGCGACCTCCGCTGCACCGGAAGCAGCCTCCGCTGCACCGGAAGCGACCTCCGCTGCACCGGAAGCGACCTCCGCTGCACCGGAAGCGACCTCCGCTGCACCGGAAGCGACCTCCGCTGCTCCAGAAGCAGCTTCTGCTGCACCGGAAGCCGCCTCTGTTGCACCGGAAGCCGTCTCCGCTGCACCGGAGGCCGCTTCTGTTGCGCCAGAGGCCGCCTCGGGTGCTCTGGAGGCCGCTTCCGCCGCGCCGTTTCGCCCCTCGGATGGCGTTTCGAAGCACCCTTCTCCACCGCTTGGAGGTCGCGTAGAGTTGGGTCCTCGCGTGACCGCCCTGCGGCACGCCACGGAAACCGGAAGCGATCGCATCGTATGGCGCGCCTGATTCTTTCGACGGCCGAGGGGCAGCAAGCCATCGAGCTACGTCCGATCAACAGCCTCGGCCGGCACCCGAACAACTCCATCCAGCTCCTCGACAAGATCGTCTCGAAGGAGCACTGCATCGTCGAGCAGCGCGACGGGATGTTCATCCTGCGCGATCTCGGGAGCCTCAACGGCACCTACATCAATGGCGAGCGCGTGCGCGGCGAGCAGCTCCTCCGGCACGGTGACGAGATCACGCTCGGGTCGACGCGGGCGCGCTACGACGACGGCGTCCAGCCCCTCCCGCCCACGGCCCCGCTGCCCATGGCAGTCGCCGCAGGTCTTCCGCCGCCTGCGATCGTTCAGCCAGCGCCGAACGCCCCGAACATGGCGCCGCCGCAAAACCAGATGCCGGCGTGGCCGCAACAGAACGCCCCCGCCCCGTCGATGATGCAGCCGCAGCAGCAGCCTCAAGGGATGCCCATCCACCCGGGGATGCAGCAGCAGCAGCCGCGGCCCATGACGCCGCCGATGGGCGTCAATCCGTACGGTCCCGGGCCGATCAACAACGTGCCGATGCAAGCCCAGCGGCCGCTCACGCCCATCTCCGGCGCCGGCCCTGTCACGCCGCAGATGGGCGTCAACATGCCCCCGCCGGGGTACGGGCGGCCCGCGCGTCCTCCGAGCTTCAGCGGCACGCGCGTCGACATGCTCGATTCGGCGCGCGCCATCGGCACGCAGATCGCAGCCGAGACGAAGGGCTTCCTCCCCTTCGACCAGATCGCCGCCGATCCGCAGCAGCTCCGCCTCGACTACGAGCGCCTGCGCATCACGTGGGAGCTCACGCGCGACATCGGGCTCGAGCGCGACTTCGAGAAGCTCCTCGAGAAGATCCTTCAGGCGCTCTTCCGCTTCGTGAAGGCCGACCGCGGCGTCATCCTGTTGAAGGAGGGCGCGGGCGAGCTCCAACCGCGCGGCGCGCGAAGGCGCGACGGAACCGACGCGCCCATCCAGGTCTCGTCGACGATCCTCAACCACATCATCAAAGAGAAGGCGAGCGTGCTCACCCACGACGCGTCGATGGACTTCGCGGCGTCGAAGGGCAAATCGATGATCCTCAATCGCATCTCGAGCGCGATCGTCGTCCCGCTGCTCCACGAGGGCGAGGTCCTCGGCGCGCTCTGGCTCGACTCGGAGTCGCTCGCGCAGTTTCAGCAGAAGGATCTCGAGATCATCACGGCCGTCGGCAACCAAGCAGCGATGTTCATCGCCAACAGCATGCTCCAGCGCAAGGTCGAGCAGGAGATCGTCACGCGCGAGCGCTTCTCGCGCCTCTTGTCGCCCAACGTGGCCGAGCAGGTCATCAGCGGCAAGCTCGAGGTCAAGCTCGGCGGGCAGTCGCTCCAGGAGTGCACCGTCTTCAACAGCGACATCCGCGGCTTCACGCGCATGAGCGAAGGCGCGGCGCCCGAAGCGATGATCGACATGCTCAACGAGTATTTCGAGATGATGGTCGAGACGATCTTCAAGTACGAAGGCACCCTCGACAAGTTCATGGGCGACGGCATCATGGCGCTCTGGGGCGCACCCGCGCACCACAACGACGACGCAATACTCAGCGTGAAGAGCTCGCTCGAGCAGATGGAGCGGCTCGGCCAGTTCAACCGCGCCCGCATCGAGCGCAACCAAATGCCGCTCGCCATCGGCATCGGCATCCACACGGGGCCGCTCGTCGCCGGGTACGTCGGGTCGAGCAAAGCGCTCTCGTATACGGTCATCGGTGACACGGCGAACACGAGCGCGCGGCTCTGCGGCATCGCGCTCGCGGGGCAGATCATCGTCAGCGAGGCGACGCTCGCAAAGCTCGGCAACCGCTTCGAGGTCGACGAGCTGCCGCCCGCGAACCTGAAGGGCAAAGAGAAGCCGCTCCGCATCTACAACGTGAAGCGCGAGAAGCTGACGGCCACGTCCGTGACATGAAGGTCGCGCCCATCGTTCTGGGGCTCGCCGCGTGCGGCGCGGTGACGTCGCTCGTGCGGTGCTCCTCGGACGACACGACATGCACCGGCGGAACCGACGCATGCAGCGACGTCGCGCCCGCACCGCTCACGGTCTCCCTCACGCCGTACGAGGTCTGGGTTCAGCCGAACGACGCGCCCACCATCTTGGTCACGCTCGGTCGGGGGCCTGGTGGAGCCGGAGACGTCGGGGTCTCGATCGAAGCCGATGGCGGCGTCACCGCCGATCCACTGACCATCCCCGCGGCGAGCTCGCAGGGCACGCTCGTCCTCCACATCGAGCCAGCGTTCAATCAAGGCGAGACGACGCTCACGGTCGACTGCGCGACGACCAACGTGCTCGCGCAAGCCTCGCTCGTCGTTCATGTCGCGGGCGCGTCGGGCACACCCGACACGTCGTTCGGCTCGGGTGGTTTCCTCGACCTCACCCCCTCCACCGGAGACGACGTGGCGCACGCCGTGATCGCGCTCCAGAGCGGAGTCCTCATTGGGGGAACCCACACGGAGCAGGCCGACGCATCGACCGTGTCGACGATGAAGGTGCTCCGCGTGACGAGCGCCGGCGCCCTCGACACGACGTTCACGATCACGTCCGCGCCTGGCGAGCTCGCGTCGCTCGCGATGCTCCCCTCCGGTGACACGTTCGCGGTCGGCGACGTCCGCACCCCCAAGGCCGACTTCGCCGCCGTGCGCATCCTCGCGAATGGCGGGCTCGACCCGGTCTATGCCGTCTCGACCTCGCTCACGTCGGGTGACGATCTCGCGCTCGCGGGCGCAATCCAACCGAATGGTGAGCTCGTCGCAGCAGGATCCGCGGGCGATGCCTCGGCGTTCGCGGTCGTCAGGTACACGCAATCGGCAGCGCCCATCGACGCAGGTCTCGTCGACGGTGCTACGGATGCTCCTCTCGACGCGCCACTCGACGCGCCACTGGAAGCGACGGTCGACGCGGGCCTGCCCGACGGTACACCCGTGCTCGATCCCACGTTCGGAAGCGGTGGCGTGACGCTGACCTCGTTCGCGCAGCCGAGCGCTGGCGCGAGCTCGCTCCTCGTGGCGCCGGACGGAAGCTTGTTCGCGCTCGGGTTCGCGCAAGGCACCGTGACGGATATCGCCGCGGTCGCGTATACGCCGAGCGGTGCGGTCAACGGCGCCTACGGTGAGGCGGGCGTCTCGATGGTGCCGCTGTCGACGGGTACGTTCGGCGCTGCAGCCGCGCTCCTCGACCCCGATGGCTCGGTCGTCGTCGCCAGCGATGACAATGGTCAGGCCCTCGCCCTTCGTCTGCTACCGAGCGGCGCGCTCGACGCATCGTTCGGCGCCGCGGGCCTCGCTGCGATCACGATCGGATCCTCCTCCGCAGCGCGGGCCCTCGCACGCGATCCCGCGACGGGCAACCTCCTCGTCGCCGGAGCGACTGGCGCACCCCATCAGTGCTTCATCGCGCGCCTCACGCCAGCTGGCGCCCTCGACGCGACGTTCGCCAGCCAAGGCACGCTCGTCGTGGCGGGGGGCACGTGCGACGTCGCCGCCGTCGCGATCGACGACAACGGCATGATCCTCCTCCTCGAGACGCTGACGCAGGGCACCGCGACGCACATGGGAGTCGCTCGGTACTGGCCATGACCAACAAATTCGTCCTTCCGTTCGAGAAACCCGTCGTCGAGCTGCTCGGTCGCGTGCGCGAGCTTCGCGATCTCGCCGCGGAGGGAGGGGACGCGAGCTCCCTCAAGGCGGAGCTCAGCCGACTCGAGGAGAAGACCGGGCGCGTCGCCAAGGAGCTCTTCGCCAGCCTCTCCCCGTGGCAGAAGGTCCAGCTCTCGCGCCACCCGAACCGGCCGTACTCCCTCGACTACGTCGAGCGACTGATCACGGACTTCATCGAGCTCCACGGTGACCGCCGGTTCGGCGACGACGCCGCGGTCGTGTCGGGCATCGGCCGCTTCCACGGGCGCAGCGTCGTCATCATCGGGCACCAGAAGGGCCGCTCGACCAAAGAGAAGGTGACACGCAACTTCGGCCAGGCCCACCCGGAGGGCAACCGCAAGGTGCTGCGCATGATCGAGCTCGCGGAGCGCTTCGGCTTGCCCGTCCTCTCGTTCATCGACACACCGGGCGCCTATCCCGGCATCGGCGCGGAGGAGCGCGGCCAGAGCGAAGCCATCGGCGCCTGCATCGCCGCGATGTCGCGCGCGAAGGTCCCGATCATCGCCACCATCATCGGCGAAGGCGGCAGCGGCGGCGCCCTCGCGCTCGGCGTCGCGAACCGCGTGCTCGTGATGGAGTACGGGACCTACAGCGTCATCAGCCCCGAGGGCTGCGCGTCGATTCTGTGGAAGGACGGCACCAAGTCCGAGCTCGCCGCGGACGCGATGAAGATGACCGCCCCCGACCTCCTGCGCTTCAAGGTCGTCGATCGCATCATCGACGAGCCAGCCGGTGGGGCGCATCAAGATCCCGACGCCGCCGCTGAGCGTGTGGGCACCGCGATCCACGCGGCCCTTCGCGATCTCTTGCGCATGACCCCCGACGAGCTGCAAGACGACCGCTACAGGCGCTTCCGCGCCCTGGGCGCCTTCCTCGCGTAGAGGTTGAAGCCTGCTTGCTCGGGAGCCTGGGGCACACTACCGTGACGCGGGATGTCTCGTGGACGCATGGCAGACGTCGCCTTTTCGGTGCTGATCCTCTGCGCGACCGTGCTGTACGCGGCGACGCTCTACGTGGTCTTCTTTCGTGCGCCCATCGAGGCGCGCATGGGGATCGTGCAGAAGATCTTCTACTTCCACGTCCCCGCTGCCTACAGCATGTACCTCGGCGCCACGGCCTGCTTCGTCGGGTCCGTCGGGTATCTCGTTCGGCCGAACGACTTGTGGGACGCGCTCGGGCGCGCGGGTGCCGAGATCGCGGTCACCTTCGGCATGATGGTCCTCATCTCGGGTCCGCTCTGGGCCGCCAAGGCGTGGGGCTATTACTGGACGTGGGATCCTCGCTTGACGACCGCGCTCCTCAGCGTCCTCGTGTACGTCGCGTACCTCGTGCTGCGCGGGTTCGCGGGCGATGGCGAGGGAGAGCGCAAGTTTGCCGCCGCCCTCGGCATCATCGGCGCTGCCAACCTCCCCATCATCCACTTCAGCGTGCAGAAGTGGGGCGGCCAGCACCCCGCCGTCATCACGGGCAAAGGCGGCGGCCTTCAGCACCCTGACATGAAGCTCGCGCTCACACTGTCGTTCTTTGCGTTCACGCTCTTCGTCGGCGCGCTCCTGTGGGCGCGCACGAGGCAGCAGATGATGAAGAGCCGGCTCGAGCGCGCGGAGCAGGACGCGCTCGACCTCGACCTGCTCGAAGAGGCCGCATGAGTGACCCGAAGCCCGCATCCTCGTCCCCGGACGATCGCGCGCAAGCGTTCGAAGCCCAGACGGGCGCCCCCATCCCCGAGGTGCAGAGCGGCGAGCGCTTGCTCGTCGAGGCGTACGTCTTCATCTGGATCATCGCGATGGTGTTCGTCCAGCTCATGTGGCTCCGCCAGCGTGGCATCGGCCGCCGCCTCGACGCGCTCGAGCGCGCCATCGACAAGCACGACCACAAGCGTGACGGCGGTGCTCCCTAGATGCCCGTCGAGCACGTCATTTTCATTCCGGGCGTGCTCATGATCGGCATCGTCCTCGGGTACATTCTCGGCGTACGCACGGAGCGCAAACGCATCGACACACGTCGAAGACGCATCAAGGAGTAAACGGAAATGTTCGGGTTCGAGCCGACCGAAGAGCAGAAGGCGCTGCAAGACACCGCGCGCCGCTTCACGAAGGAGCACATCACACCGATCGCGGCCGCCTGCGATCAGAAGTCTGTCTTCCCCAACGAGGTCTTCGTGCTCGCGCACGAGCTCGGCATCGTCAACCCGTGCATTCCGGCCGAGTATGGCGGGTCGGCGCTCGGCGATCTCGACATGACGTTCATCACCGAGGAGCTCGCCTACGGCTGCTCGGGCATCTGCACGAGCATGAGCGCCAATAACCTCGCCGCCACGCCCATCAAGCTCGGTGGCACGGAGGAGCAGAAGAAGAAGTACCTCGGGTGGCTCGTGCGCGAGCCCATCTTCGCTTCGTACGCGACCAGCGAGCCCAACGCCGGGAGCGACGTCGCGGGCATGCAATGCCGCGCCAAGAAGGAAGCCGACGGCAGCTACGTCCTCACCGGCACCAAATGCTGGATCACGAACGCATCGTTCGCGAGCTTCTTCGTCATCTTCGCGACGGAGAACCCCGAGCTCAGACACAAGGGCATCGGTGCGTTCATCGTCGAGCGGGACCAAAAAGGCGTGAGCGTGGGCGAGCACGAAGACAAGCTCGGCCAGCGCGCCAGCGACACGAACACCGTGCTCCTCGAGGACGTCCGCATCCCGGCGGCCCAGGTTCTCGCGCCGCCAGGGCAAGGCTTCAAGCTCGCGATGGAGACGTTCAACCAGACGCGCCCCGACATCGGCTCGATCGCATGCGGGATCATGCGCCGATGCCTCGAAGAGAGCGTCGCCTACGCGAAAGAGCGAAAGTCCTTCGGCGTCCCCATCGGCCAGCACCAGCTCGTCGGAGCGATGATCGCGGAGATGGCGATTCGCTACGAGGCCACGAGCCTGCTCGTGAAGAAGGCCGCGTGGAACCTCGACCAGGGCATCCGCAATCCGATCGTCTCGAGCTACGCGAAGGCCTTCGGAGCCGACGCAGCCATGCAGAGCGCGATCGACGCCGTCCAGGTGTTCGGCGGCAACGGCTACGTGAAGGACTACCCGGTGGAGAAGCTGATGCGTGACGCCAAGATCCTCCAGATCTACGAGGGCACCGCGCAGGTGCAGCGCCTCGTCATCGCGCGCCACCTGCTCGCGTGAGGACAACACTGCGTTTTTCTCGAGCAGCGGCGGTCCTCGTCGGCGTGTTCGTTGGGTGCGCAGCGTCCGGCCCGAACGATGCCCTCGACGGGACGAGCCACGACGTTCGTGGCGACGCCGGAACGACGCAGGTGGGTGCGTACGCGTACGTCGCACGGCGCGCGCTCGTCGCAGTCGGTCTCGCCGACGCCCGTGGCGTGTCGGAGGACGAAACGCATCGCGCCATCGACCGCGTGGCCCTCGAAGCCACTTCGTGTTTCAAGCGAGCCGCGACGCTCACCAGGGGCGCTGCGCGCATCGTCCTGCCCATCGACGCAGGTGGCATCGCCGGCGCGCCGCAGACCGAGTTCTCGCCGCCGTCCGCGGCCCTTCAGGGAATGCTTTGCGTCCTCGCTCCCCTGCGTCTGTCGACCTTCACCCCTGACAAGACCACCGGCGCGCGCTCGATCACCATCGAAGCGGCGTGGGGAAGCGATCTGACTCCATGAGCGCGAAAGCGACGACCAGCATCGAGCGCGGACAAACGGTCCGCCGCATCGGTGGCGGGGTGCACCCCTTCGCGGATTTCTATCACACGCTGATGCGCGCGAGCTGGCCCGCCACCTTCGGCCTGATCTTCACGATGCTGATCGGAATCAACTTCCTCTACGCCCTCGTGTATCTGGCGCTGGGCGACGGCGTCGAAGGCGTCCAGCGGGGCAACTTCGAGGACTGCTTTTTCTTCAGCGTGCAAACGCTCGCGACCATCGGCTACGGCAAGATGGTCCCGGTCACGCGGGCCGCGCACATCGTCGTGACGCTCGAAGCGTTCACGGGCTTGCTCGTCACCGCGCTGACGACGGGGCTCCTCTTCGCGAAGTTCTCGCGACCCACGGCGCGGGTCCTCTTCAGCCGCAACGTGCTCATCGCACCCTACGACGGCAAACCCACGCTGATGTTCCGCCTCGCCAACGAGCGTGGCAACCGCATCGTCCAGGCGAACGTCCGCGTCACGGTGCTTCTCTACGAGACGACGACGGAAGGCCTGACGATGCGCCGCCTCGTCGACCTCAAGCTCCAGCGAAGCGACTCGGCGATGTTCGCGATCACATGGACCGTCTTCCACACGATCGACGAGTCGAGCCCGTTCTTCGGCGCGACCGCCGAGTCTCTCGCGAAGGGCAGGGTCGGCCTCATCGTCACGCTCGTCGGCCTCGACGAGACGATCGCGCAGACGGTTCACGCACGTCAAAGCTGGGACCACGATCAGATCCTCTTCGGCCGCCACTTCGTCGACGTGCTCGCCGACAACGAAGACGGCTCGCGGACGCTCGATCTCGGCAAGTTTCACGACACCGTTCCGATAGCGTCTTGATTTTGACAGCTCCGCTGGAACCTCATCGCACCATGTATGCGAGCGTTTTATCGTGATGATCCTTCGACGGCGTTACGCACGCGCGTAGAATGCGAGCTTGAGGAGGTGGTCGTGAAGAAGCTCTTGGCTTTGGCTCTACTCCCGTTCATCGGGTGCTCGCAGAGCTCGAACTTCGGCGATGACACGGGCGACACCGGCACCAACGCCGACGGGACCTCCGGCAACGATGGCGGCAGCGACGCTCCGGCTCCGCCCACCGGCGCGCTCGCGCCCAACATCTCCGTCACGACCGTGACCGTGCTGCAAGCCGTGGAGGTGACCGTCGTCAAGAACGGCGCCGCGGCCACACCGAACGCGCCCGTCATCGCAGGCCGCAAGGGCGTCGTTCGCGCCTTCGTATACCCGAGCAGCGGCTGGCAGCCCCATCTCCTCAATGGTGTGCTCACGCTCACGACAGGCGGGCAAGCGCACGTATTCAACGCCGACCTCACGCCGACGACGGCTTCGACGGATGGGGACTTCACGAGCACGTTCGACTTCGACGTCGACGCGGCGAGCTTCGGCACCGACACGACCTTCCTGGTTCAGGTCTTCGATCCGCAGGCCACTGGGGCTGGTAACTCGATGGCGCAGTTCCCGACGAGCGGCACGGCGACATCGCTCGGCGTCGAGACGTCGGGGACGGTGAAGATCTATGTCTTCCCGATCAACTTCACGGCCTACAGCGCGGGCACGGCTGCGACCGACGCCAACGACGTCAACGCGTATCAGAACATCGTGATGGGCATGTATCCCGCGACGAGCGTCGTGCTGACGGTGCAGGGGACGCTCGACTACGCAGGGCCGGTCCCCCAAGCCAACGGCACGAACTGGTCTCAGCTCCTCGACGCGATGTTGCAGAAGCGCGCCGGCGATTCGACGCCCGATGTCTACTATTACGGCGCCTTCGCGCCGGTGGCGTCGTTCGACAGCTTCTGCGGCGGCGGCTGCATCGCGGGGCTGAGCAGCATCCCGAGCTCACCGATGAACATCGCGCAGAAGGCGAGCATCGGGCTCGTCTACGGCGGCAGCGCTGACTACCAGCAGTTGACCGGGCAAACGATGGCGCACGAGGTCGGTCACGGCCACGGGCGGATGCACTCTCCGACGACCAGCAGCATCCAATACTGCAGCACGCCGACGGCTCTCGATCCGGACTATCCGTACGCCAACGGAGCCATCGGTGTGTGGGGCTACAACATCAACACGTCGCAGCCCGTCGACCCGTCGCAAGCCTACGACGTCATGGGTTACTGCCAGCAGGACTGGATCAGCGACTACACCTACAACGCGATCTTCAACTGGGTGGCCACGGACAACGGCGCTGACATGATCGTCTCGAACACGCCGACGACGTACCAAGAGATCACGGACGACGGCAAGGGCACCCTCACGCTCGGCAACGCGTTCCCCGTCTACGGCCTCGTCTCCGGGACGAAGCGCACGGTCACGTACGAATACGGCGGCTCGTCGCAGACCGCCACCGGCTTCTACTACCCCTACGACCACCTTCCCGGCGGTTACTTGCTCGTTCCCGAGGTCACCCGACTTCCGGTGACGCTCGCCCGGCCGGGCGCCATCCACTACGCGAACTAGCGCCGCCGCCGCGCGGCCTTGTGTATCTTGAGCTGAGCGATGGACATCCTCGTCGGTTTGATGCTCGGCGTCATATTCGTTTCGCCGTTCGTCATCTCGTACGCGCTCTTCATTCGATGGATTGATCGCTTCGAGCCCGAGCCCTGGTGGCTCCTCATCGGCGCGTTCTTGTGGGGCGCCCTCTTCGCGACCGTCGGCGGGGGGCTTTCGAGCGCGGTGGGCGAAGGCGTGGCGATGGCAGTGACGGGCGCTCCCGAGAACGCCGAGGGGATCCAAGCGTTCGGCGCGACCGTGCTCGCGCCGGTCTTCGAAGAGGGCTTCAAGGGCCTCGGGGTCGCGATCATCGCAGCGATCAGCGCGATGGGCGTGAAGGAGCTCGATGGTCCGCTCGACGGCGCCATCTACGGCGGCATGGTCGGGCTCGGCTTCACGCTCACCGAGGACACGCTCTACGTCGCATCGGCCTATGCGGAGAAGGGTCTGGCGGGGTTCGTCGGCTTGCTCTTCTTGCGCACGGTGCTTCTCGGGCTGTCACACTGCACGTTCACCGCGTGCACCGGTCTCGGCTTCGGCATCGCGGTGGAGTCACGGAGCTGGTTCGTCAAGATCATGGCGCCGCTCGCGGGTTACGGGGCGGCGATGACGATGCACGCGATGCACAACGCGCTGCCGACGTTCTTCCACGCGGAGGGCACGGTCGTCATGATCCTCATCTCGTGGCTCATCGACTTCCTGTTCTTCGTGTTGCTGGCCTGCCTCGTCGTTCGTGATCGCGCGATCGTGATCCGAGAGCTCTTGCCCGAGGTCGGCGCTCTCCTCCATGCGCAAGAGCTCAGGCTCGTGACGACGTACTTCGCGCTCGGGTGGAAGAACTGGATGTCGCTCTTCGCGGTAGGGTGGTCGCACTTTCGACGTCGCCGCAAGAAGCAGCTCGCGCTCGTCGAGATCGCGTTCATCAAGAATCGCAGGCGTCGCGGTGAGCGCGGTCGCTCGCTCGACGTGAAAGAAGCGAAGCTTCGGTGGGAGGTCGCTCTCCTCAACCGCATGGGCGTCTGGATCGGAAGCTGAGCGCTCTACGGGGACGGCGGATACGTACCCGGCAGCGGCAGCGTGATGGAGGGCGGCGCCACCGCCCCCGCAATGAGCCGATATTGCCCCTCGGACGAGGGGGCATCTTGCTCGACGTAGAGATACGATAGGTTGGTGAGCGGGAAGAGCGCGGGTGAGCTTTCGTTCTTCGAGACCGAGTAGACGGGCCCGTCTGCGCGCACGAGCGCTCCCGAGCTGCCGTAGCGTGCGGCGAATCCAATCGCCGACGTGACGCCACCTTCGGCCTCCGAATACCCCGTGTAGAGCAGGCGCGCTTGCAGTCGGCCGGCCGCGGTCACGCGCGGCGAGAAGCACGGGTCTGCCACGCGCAGCGTATCGAAGGGCGGCAGCTCAGTATTCGACGGCGCCGGTCCAAGCACGGGGTCCATGACGGGCGTCGACGGGTCCGCGTCGACGCGTTGCCACACGAGCCCGTCTGCGCTCGTCGCTTCGTAGATGGAGTCTCCCTGCGCGAACATCATGTCGAACGAGCCATCAGGGAGCTGCGCGACGCTCGCCGACGCAATGGGACCGAGCGCGTCGGCAGCGAGCACTGGGCCGCCCCCCTTCGTGAACGTGAGCCCGTCGGCCGACTGGGCGAGACCGATCGACCCATTGCTCGCGTAGTAAAGCCACACGCCCGACCCGACGGCGAGCACGCTCGGATGGGCGAGGTCGGGGCTCTCCCACGGTTGATCCGAGGCGAGCACTTGTTGCGGCTTATGCCCGAAGTCCTCCGTGGCGCCGTAGAACGTGCGGTCATCGGTGGCACGCGTGCGTGCGATCACATCGTTACCTTGCGCGCCAACCATGACGACGTAGAGCGCGACACCGTCGCTCAAGGCGAGCGCGGACGGCGCGCGATAGTCGGCCGTTTGATCGTCGAGGAGGTTCGGTGCGACGCCGCTGACCTCCGTTGCAGCGAGCGGGCGAAACGGGCCTGCCCCCGACGAGGGTAGATTCGAGTCACCCCCGGCAGACTCCGCCAGCGTCGCGCAATGCACGACCACTGGAACGACGACGAGGCAGACGCAGACATAGCGCATCAGAACCCCACCAGCATGGTCGCGCCGAGATTCCAGATGAACCCACCGGCCGAGTAGTCGCCGACGAAATCGGCTGGGTTGGACTTCATCGTGACGGCATCGGGAAGAACGTTGAACTGAGCGTGCACGTCGAACCGAAGATCGCCAGGGAGGAACGATACGGGCTTGTCGATCGCCCACCCTGCGCCGACGGCCATCGTGTGACGATCACGGTCGATGTAGTTCGTGATCCCCGTCTGCGGTCCGATGGGCGACTTCTGAAACGAATAGCCCGCGCGCAAGAACCCGCGCCACTTGCCGCGGTCGATCGCTCGCCACTCGATGCCCACGTGCGGAACGATGCGATCGCTCATGCGGAGCGGCACGACGGCGGCCTGCGCGGGGACGGTGGGCGGCGTGATGCCGGCAGGCCAGCCCCCGGCGGGCGGCGGAATGTTGAGCGTGACGTCGAGGTTCGCGACGGGGGTCGGGTAGGCGGACCAGTTGACCCAGGTGAAGTCGACATCCACCTTGAGTCGGTCGAGCGGCAAGAAGCTCCCACCGATGACGACCTGCTGCGGCAAGAACGCGTCGACGCTCGACGTGGTGAGCGCGTAGTAGGCGGTCGTGAGGCAGCTATGCAGGCCCGTGCAAATGTCGCCCGCGAGCGTCGCATTGAGGTTCAAGGCGAG
>Ga0302324_100006827_pt1 | contig 24440 bp, 25 predicted proteins | sample Palsa_T0_1_FD_201949 | JGI IMG/M metagenome (GOLD analysis project Ga0302324, IMG submission 201949) | Peat permafrost microbial communities from Stordalen Mire near Abisko, Sweden - Palsa_T0_1 | ecosystem: Environmental > Terrestrial > Soil > Palsa > Peat permafrost | place: Sweden: Abisko... | reverse complement strand
TGTTTCCCTCGGAAGCCCTCGCGGGTAAATTCACCGGAAGCGTGCTGCTGACCGATAATGCCTACGGCCAGGGCAACGGAAAGCAGACCATCGCCGTAAGCGGGAACGCGATTGAAATGGCGCCGATCACCTGGGCAACGCCCGCGCCCATCCTCCCAGGAACGCCTCTGAGCGCAACCCAGCTCGACGCCACGGTGCCCGCCGGAATTCCCGGCACGTTCACCTATTCGCCCGCAGCCGGAACGGTTCTGAGCGTTGGGTCTCACACCCTCCAGGTTACTTTTACGCCAACCATCACAGGGCTATACATCCCGAACACCGCAACGGTGACGATCACTGTCGGCGCGACCAATGCAGCGGCGACGCCCACCTTCACGCCCGCAGCGGGAACCTACACCTCGGCGCAAAAGGTGATCGTCACAGACACGACGCCCCTGGCCCAGATTTACTACACCACCAATGGGAGCACGCCAACCACGGCTTCAACGATGTATATGGGGCTGCCCATCGCGGTAAACGCAAGCGAGACCATCAAGGCAATTGCCGTGGCACCTATGTACACGGCATCGGCAGTAGCCTCAGCCGCCTATACGATCAAATGAGGCAAGCCGAATCAATCCACAACGCGGGCCGGGAAACTCTCCCGGCCCGCATTCGTTTCTTGCTCTTTCCCGCACCTCCGGAGGAAGCGCAGTGCGTTTTCGAGTTCAATTCTAGCGAGATTTCGGGTGCCCCATCCTTTGTGCGTCTTCTTGCACAAAGGGTGGGAACCACAGAAGCCCACGCTGGGCTGCAAAGAGAATAGACCGAAGCCTCTCTACCCCTTGCGCCGATAGAGTATCTGGAACTCGTAACCGGCGTTGGCGGGGAAGAGTGCGGCCACATGGCGCAGCCGCTCAGCCAGCGCGGGCGCGGCCAGCAGCGGATACTCGCGCTCGCGCAGGTCGTGATAGTCGAAATCGACCGCGAGCGAGAGCATGTAGACGGCCAACGAATCGGAGAAGGCCGACTCATAGAAGTTGCTGCGCGAGCGCTCGTCGATACCCTTCGGACTGGTACGGCTGTCGAGAGCGCGCCTCCGCGTCTCCCACGCGTCCTGGCTCGACTCGCCGCGCACGCCGGCCTCGGCCTGCGACCAGGCCAGCGCGGTAAAGCTCTCCGGCACCCCCGCGGCCTCAACGAAGTTGTGCGCCACGTTGATGAAAAACTCAAAGGCCAGCCCGAAGCGATCCTCCACCAGCCGCGTGGACAGAAAAACCGCCTCCGTAGACCCAAAAGTCACATTGCGATGGCAGATGGCGCGATCGCCCAGATCGACCGAGTAGCCGGGAGCAATGAGCGTTTCGCCGGAGTCGCCGATCGCCAGCGGCACAAAATAATACGTGCGATGAACAAGCGCCGCCGACAGCCCCGCCGGCACCGCGCCGACCAGCCGCTCCAGATCCGGCTCGGAGATGTGCGTATCGCCCCACGCCGCGTAGTGGATGCCGTTGGGCGCCTCAACCACCGCGGCATGTGTGGCCACCTTCTCCGCGTGCAGCAGTTCGATTTGTGCAGTGCCGGCCATGAACTTGTATTCTAAAGCAGAGGGGCTCGCCCGCATGACGCACACCACGCAGTTTGACCGCCGCGGCACGTTCCTGGGATTTCCACTCGAGGGCTTTGGCCTCTTCACCAGCCTGCTGCTGGCGTTTGCGTCGGCGTTCTTCACCTTCTTCGCCACCACATGCATCGCCATCTTTGCCGTGCTCGCCTGGAATCTCATCGGCCATCACACGGTGAGCTTCGTGGTCACCTATCGCTACGTGGGCGCGCCCGCGGGGCTGCTGGTGCTGGCCGTGGCGCTGCCGGTCTTCGGCACACTCTGGGTACGCGCCAGGCTGCACAAGTAACTGATGGCGCTTCTCGACATCCGCGGCCTCCGCATTCAATTCGGCGCAACGGAGGCAGTGCGCGGCATCGATCTTGCCCTCGACGACGGCGAAGTCCTTGGCCTGGTGGGCGAGTCGGGCTCAGGCAAGAGCGTCACGGCTCTCGCCATTCTCGGCCTGCTTGGCGCCGCCGCACACGTCTGGGGACAGATGCTCTGGCGCAGCGCGGACGGCAATAGTATTGACCTTCTGCGGCAGCCCGACAGCGCGCTCCGGCGCCTGCGCGGGCGCGAAATCGCCATGATCTTCCAGGAACCCATGACGGCGCTCAACCCGGTGATGAAGATCGGCCGTCAGGTCGCCGAGGCAGTTGAAGCGCACTCTCCTTCGTCGACCGGACGCGAAGCCAAGAGAAGAGCTATGGCCGCGCTCGAGGCCGTCGCGATTCCCGAGGCAGCGCGGCGCTATGGCGACTATCCGCACCAGTTCTCAGGCGGGCAGCGGCAGCGCATCATGATCGCGATGGCGCTGATCAACAAGCCGCGCCTGCTGATCGCCGACGAGCCCACCACGGCGCTCGATGTCACCGTGCAGGCGCAGGTGCTTGAACTGCTCCGCGACCTGCAGCGGCAGCACGGGCTGGCGATGATATTCATCTCGCACGATCTTGCGGTAGTGGGCCAGGTGGCCAGCCGCGTAGCCGTCATGCGCCACGGCGAAGTGGTGGAGCAGGGGCCGGCCGCGGCGCTATTGACCAGGCCGCGGCACGCCTATACGCAGAGCCTGCTGGCCGCGGTGCCGACGCTGCGAACCGACCGCACGCGGCCGCTGGCCAGGGTGGAGTCATTCAAATTTTAGAGTTGGTCGGACTGAATCCTGGACGGAAAGAGCGGTAGCATCCCAGGTCTCAGAAGCGAGACCTGGGGCACCCAGTTTGTAAGGACCCTGCCGAGAGCGAACTACTCCGCCGCGGCGGGCTCTTCGGCCGCAACAGGCTCGGCGGCTTCGGGCTCTTCGCTCGCCTCGGCCAGCACCTGCACCTTGACGTGCGCGGTGACCTCTCGGTGCAGCTTGATGGCCACCCTGGCATCGCCCAGCGTCTTGATCGGCTCAGGCAGCTGAATCTTGCGGCGATCAAACTCGAAGCCCTGCGCTGCCAGCTCGGCGGCGATGTCGGCCGACGTGACGGAGCCGAACAGATGGCCGGCCTCGCCCGACTTGCGCGTGAAGCTGAGCGTGAGCGGCTCGAGCTTCGTGACCTGTTCCTCCGCGATCGCCTTTTCGCTGGCCGAGCGGCGCGCCGCGGAATTCTTCATCTGCTCGATCACAGCCTTGTTGGCCGCGGTGGCCTGCATGCCCAGCTTGCGCGGCAGCAGGTAGTTGCGTCCGTAGCCCTCGGCAACCTTGACCACGTCTCCGCGGCTGCCCAGGTTGGCTACGTCTTCCTTCAAAATGATTTCCATGTCAAACTCTCCGGTTCTTTCAGGCTTGTTTCAAGAATCCGCTATGCGTCAGGGCACGACTTTAGTCGTGCCGAAAGCGGCAGGAGAAGGGCGGGCTTTAGCCCTGCGGGTTCTAAACGTGTCTCTACCAGCCGCTTCTAACACAGGCCCTAGTGGCGCGTGGCAAATGGCAGCAGCGCAATGTTGCGGGCCTGCTTGATGGCGCGGGTCAGGCGGCGCTGGTGCGTGGTGCAGACGCCGGTGAGACGCCGCGGCACAATCTTGCCGCGCTCGGCCACAAAGCCCTGCAGCAGGCGCACGTCGCGGTACGGGATCGCGTCGATCTTTTCCGTGCAGAATTTGCACACCTTCTTGCGCCGGAAAAACTTGCCGCGTCCGCCGGGGCCGCCGGAGGGGCGAGAGCCGCCGGAGCGCGGTCCGCCGCCTGGACCCGAGCTGGGCCGCGGCTCATGAGATTGTTGTGCGCCCGATTCGGGCGCCCTGCTTCCTGATTCTTCAGCCATTGGGATTCCTCTTCACTCTCTTCAAGCGCTGCGTGCCGCATGGGCGCGCAGGTGTGTTGGATTCGTTGCCTTCAGCCCGCTGCAAGGCTCATCGCCGCAGCCGTCAATTCGTTGATCAGGCCGTGGCCTGCGCCGGCTCCGCCACTTCCGCGGCAACCGCCGCCGGAGGCGCGGGCGCGGGTGCGGCTGCAGGGGCAGGCGTCTGCGCAACAGCCGGCTCCGGTTTGCGGCGCACGCCGCGCAGTGCCTTCACCTTGGCCAGCCGCTTCTCTTCCTCGTCAATGCGCACGGTGATGAACTTGATCACCGGCTCGGTGACGCGCAGCCTGCGCTCGAGCTCCAGCACCACCGCGCCGTTGGCCTCGATGGTCAGCAGCACGTAGTTGCCGTCGTTGAACTTGCGCACCATGTACGCGAGCTTGCGGCGGCCCATCTTCTCAACGTTCTTCACCACGCCGCCGCCGCCTGTTACGGTCGCGCTAAAGCCGGCAATCAGCTTGTCGGCATCCTCCTCGGCCACATCGGGCCGAACAATGAACATCACTTCGTAGACTCGATTCATCCGGTATCGCTTTCCGCTGGAGCTTCTGCTCCAGCCTTGGCCGCGTAAGAAAAACATGCGGCAATATCGCATTCCCTCAGGGGCTAAAGCCCGCGTCTTGTTGCGGCCTCTTGCGGCACGGCTAAAGCCGTGCCCTTTCAAAGCCTCGCGGCGCATATGTCTGTTCTCTAACCCCTGTTCCCTAATCCCTGTTCACTGATCCCTAATCCCTGTTCCCTGATCGCCGCCTCATTCGCGGCGATTAAACTCATTCATCGCGGCTGCCCGGCCGTCTTCGACGATCTTCCTGGTGGCTGTTGCCACGCGGTCGAGCACCTCGTCCAGCACTGCCAGTTCCGCCTTGCGCATGGGCGAGAGCAGGTAGTCCTTGCCCGGCCGCCGGCCGCCGGCCGCAATCGCTTCGGGTGGCAGATCGAGCCCCACTCCAATGCGCAACCGCAGCCACTCCTGCCCGCCCAGGGCGCCGGTCACGCTGCGGGCCCCGTTGTGGCCGGCCGTCGAACCGCGCTCCCTGATCTTCAGCGTCCCCAGCTTCAGGTCGAGCTCGTCGTAGATCACAAGCAGGTCCTGAGCCGGGTCTGCCTCAAACTCCCTCACCAGAGCGGCCACTGCCAGCCCGCTCAGGTTCATAAACGTCTCCGGCTTGGCCAGAATCACCTCGCGCCCTGCAATGCGGCAGGTTGCTGTGACGGCCCGGCTTCGCCGGTTCTGCACCACAACGCCCGCTTGCTGGGCGATGCGGTCGATGGCCATGAACCCCGCGTTGTGCGGGGTCCACAGATACTCCAGGCCCGGATTGCCAAGCCCCACCACCAGAAACGGGCCGCGCCGGCTGCCGAACTCGCTCCGGTCAAAGCCTTGCGTGCCGATGGTTGTGAGCAGTTCGTCGAGATCGTCGTCCGGGTCAATCTCTTCCGGCAACATGTCGCTCACACCTGCGTCTGCCAAGGCTTACTTCTTCGCTTCCGGCTTCTTGGCCGCGCCCGCATCGGCCTTCTTGGCGCCGGCAGCCGGCTCGGCGTCGGTCTTGCCCTTCTTGGCCACTTCCGGCTCGCCCGTCGCCACAGCAGCTTCGGCGGCCACAGCATCGGGCGCGGCAACCACTTCCTCGCGAATCGAAACGACGTGCGCCACGGTCGCGTCTTCGGCGTTCAGATACTTGATCTTGTCCGAGTGCGGCAGATCGCTTACGCGCAAAGAAGCAAACAGCTCCAGGTTGCTCGCGTCCACGTCGATGTGGCTGGGAATGTCGGCGGGCAGGCACTCGATTTCGACTTCGCGCAACACCTGGTCGAGGATGCCGCCGGCCGTCCTGACGCCAATCGGAACCCCCAGCAGCTTGACGCGTACCTTGATGCGCAGCACCCGGTCAAGCGCAATGCGCTTCAGGTCGATGTGGATCAGCTCGTCCTTGATGGGCTCGCGCTGCCAGTCCACAATCATGGCCTTGGCCGTGGGCAGCCCCGAAACCTCGACGTCAAAGATGGTGTTGTGGCCGGTCTCGGAAAAAAGAATCCGGGAAATCTGCCTGGGGTCCACCTCGACGGCTACCGGATCGTGCCCGGAACCATAGAGAACCGCGGGAATCTTGCCCGCGACCCGTACGCGGCGCGCTGCATTCTTGTTGAACTTGCCCTCACGGGGCTTGGCTGTTACGACTTCGACTGGCATTTCGTCTCGTTTCCTTGTTCGGGCACGGCCGCTTGGGGGCCGCTCCCTTTGTTGGGGCCAGTGGTCAGTGATCAGTGGACAGTGATCAGCGGAAGCTACTTGCCGAATCCTGCTACTGCATGCTGGCGACCAGCTATTATTTATCGGTTCCGGCCACTGACCACTGACAACTGATCACTGACCACTGTTCACTTACGAAAACAGCGTACTCACGCTGGTTTCCATATGAATGCTCTCGATGGCCGCGCCCAGCAGGCCGGCAATCGACAGCACTTTAATCCTGGGCGGTTTGCCCGACGCATCGCTCACCGTCAGCCTCTGTGCCGGTTCGCGCAGCGGAACGGTGTTGGTTACGACCACCTGCTCGATGCGCGAGTTGGCAATGCGGTCGATGGCCGGCCCCGACAACACCGCGTGGCTGGCGCAGGCATACACCGTTGCCGCTCCGGCCGCGTAGAGCGCGTCTACCGTCTTCACCAGCGTGCCCGCGGTATCGATAATGTCGTCGATGATCAGGCAGTTCTTGCCGCTCACGTCGCCGATCACGTGCATCACTTCGGTCACGTTAATATCAGTCCGGCGCTTGTCCACAATGGCCAGCGGCGCGCTCATCTTCTGCGCAAAGTGCCGTGCACGCTCCACGCCCCCCGCGTCGGGCGAGACCACGATCAGATTGGGCAGATTGAGCTCGCGGAAGTAGCTCACCAGCACCGGGCTGGCGAACATGTGATCGACAGGAATGTTGAAGAAGCCCTGAATCTGCGCCGCGTGCAAGTCGACAAACAGCGCGCGGTTGGCCCCGGCCGTGGTGAGCAGGTCGGCGATGAGCTTGGCGCTGATGGCCACCCGCGGACGGTCCTTGCGATCCTGGCGCGCGTACCCATAGTAGGGCACTACCGCCGTGATCCTGGCCGCCGAGGCCCGCTTCATCGCATCGATCATGATCAACAACTCCACCAGGTGCTGATCCACCGGATAGCACGTCGGCTGCACCACAAATACATCCACGCCGCGCACGTTCTCCAGCAGCTGGAAGTAAACCTCGCCGTCGGCAAAGCGCTGCAGCTTGGCCTCGCCCACTCCAACGCCGATATGGCGGCCTATCTCCTCGGCCAGCGGCCGGTTGGCGGTGCCCGAGAAGAGCTTGAACCGCTTGTCCTCGCTCAGGTTGCGGGTGCGCTTGCGCTCGGCGGCCGGCTTGGCCTCGCGGGACTTGGCGTCCGCTCCCGACCCTGCCTGCGCGCCGTCTTTCGGCGTCCCGTCCTTGGGCTGCCCGTCCCGTTGCGGGCTGGGCGCGCCCTCCTGCTGCTTGTCTTCTGCCGTGACCGTCAAGGTTCCCGCTTCCATGTGAAAAGTACCTCCAAGCTGGTTGGCTTTGGCTGTTCCTCTGCACCGCATATCTGGCTGGGCGACTAGGATTCGAACCTAGACAAGTGCCTCCAAAGGGCACTGTCCTACCATTAGACGATCGCCCAACAACCCAGCCGTCCGCGAGTCTCGCTCGCAAAACGGTTCGTTGTCAATGTTCAAATTCAAGCATTTCGCGCCAGTAATCCGCGCGCGGCAAGGTGCGTGTCAACGTGCTCCGCACTTCCACCTGCCCGGACCAATCCCGCAACCGGGCCTGGGCCGTTTCCGCTGCCGCCCGGGTCTGGTACAACCCGAACAGCGCCGAGCCTGAGCCTGAAAGCGAAGCCAAAAAAGACGAGTGAGGACAGGCTGCCTCCGGCGTGCCGGAGCCCGCAAGAATGCGCTTGATCTCTGCAAGGGAAGGATGCTGGGGAAACACGACCCGTTCGAAGTCGTTCTGGATCCAGCTACTGATCCCGGTGCGGACAAGCGCGGACTCTTGTGGTCCGGCCAGGTCCCCACACGCTGCGGGGACACCGGAGGAGCCTGCTCCCTGCCGTCCTTCCGGAACCGACCCCGTCTTCTGGTTCGCTTCCGCAAAGGCGCTCAAGTAGGCGCGGCTCAACTCATTCAGTTTATCTGTACTTGCCTGCGGGGTCAAACCCTCCTGTGCGGTCAGCGCGTCCCAGTCGCGAAAGGCCTGCGCCGTGGAGACGCCAATCGAAGGCACCGCCAGCACGCACCAAGTCGGCTCCAAATCGGGCAGCGCTGTGACCTGCTGCCCCCGATCCACTCCCAGCACCGTCCCGCCAATCAGAAACAGCGGCACATCGGAGCCAACCAGCGCAGCAATCTCCAGCCACCTTGCCACAAAGCAGCGATCCTGCGCTAGTCGTTCTCCCACAACTCTGTCGTCCTGAGCGAAGTCCGCCGCAGCGGACGGAGTCGAAGGACCCGCGTTTCCGGCAGCCGGATTCCCCACCACGCTTCGGGCTTCGAGCGCATTTTGCTCGAAGGGTGGGAAAGCACTGCCGCCCCAACCTGCCGCCTCGCCAACCCGCCGACCCGCTGACTCGCCAACCCGCAGACCGGCTAATCCTAACTCCGCCTCCAGCCCCACCAGCGCCGCCACAGCATTGCCCGACCCAGCCCCCAGCCCGCCCTGCACCGGCAGCCGCTTATCAATATGAATGTCGACCTCGGCGCTCACCCTAAGCGATTCCAGCGCCAGCTCCACCATCTTCCACGCCGTATTACGCGCGTCGACCGGGACCCGCTCACCATTCGACGTCAACCGGATCGCAGTCGCCGGCGCCGTCCGCGCCGAAACCGTCACCACGTCGTACATCGCCAGCGTCTGGTAAACCGTGACGAGGGAATGAAATCCATCCGGCCGCGGCGCGCCGAGGTAGAGGCCAAGATTGATCTTTGCGTGCGAGCGGACCTGGGTTGCCATACCGGTTCATTGTAGAGCCGCACCGGCCCGCCCCAAACTGGACTGCTACTCGGCTCGCAGCGCCCCCATGGGATCGACGTGCGTGGCTTTCCAACCCGGCACGAATGCCGCGGCCAGCGCGGTAAGCAACAGCAGCAACGCCGCCACGGCCAGGCTGCCTGGGTCGATCGGCCGCACACCCACCAGCATGTTCTCCACCAGGCGCGCAAGCAGCAGGCTCAGCAACAAGCCCGCCGCAATGCCGCAGCACGCAAGCTTTGCCGCGTGCCCCAGAATGCCGCTCAGAATGGCGCGCTTTTCGGCTCCAAACGCCATACGCAGGCCAATCTCAAACGTCCGCTGCGCCACCGAATACGCCATCGTCCCATAGACGCCCAGCATGGCCAGCAGGAGTCCAACGCCCGCAAAGGATGAGACCAGCACGGCGCGAAAGCGCTCCGCCGCCAGCGATTTATTCAGCATCGCATCCATGGTGGTAAATCGAAGCGCGATCAGCGGATTCACTTCGAGAATCTTCGCCTGCACCACACCCATCAGCGTGAGCGGCTTCACCTCAGTCCGCAGCACAATGTGAATCTGGTTGGCGTAAAACGGATGCTGCGTCATCGGCATGTAGAGAGCCGGCCCGGCCTTGTCCGCGGGCGAATCCTGCCGCACGTCGCCGACCACGCCCACGATGGTCATCCATTTGTCCGAGTCGAGCCCGCACTGGATCTGCTTGCCCACCGGATCGATGTCTCCAAAACTCTGCCGGGCCAGCGACCTGCTGATCACTGCCACAAACGGACCGTCAAAGGTGTCCTGGGCGTCAAAATCGCGCCCGCCCTCGAGCGGAATCCCCATGGTCTGAAAATATCCCGGACTGGCCACGCTGAAAACAGACGACGGTGCATGTCCCGGATCGAAAGGCAGCCCGCCTCTGGTGTGATAAGAGCCATTGGAGCCATAGTTGCCGGTCGGCAGACCCATGATTCCGGCCACACGTTCCACGCCCGGCACCGACGCAAGCTCCGCGAACAATGTGTTTAACTGCCCGACCACGCGCAGCGCATCGGCCTCGGAATGCGCCGGCGCGTCCGCATCCACCACCAGCAACTGGGGCGTGCGGTATCCCATATCGCGCGCCATCAGCGTCATCATGGTGTGCAGCAGCAGCCCGGCGCCCATGGCCAGAACAAATGTCGCCGCCACCTCCGCAATCACCAGGCCGTCGCGGAGCCTCGCCGCGCCCTGCCGGCTCATGCCGCGCGACGCATCGTGCTTCAGCGCCTCCGCGGCATCGACTCCGGATGCCCTCAAGGCCGGCAGCATCGACGACAGCAGCGTGCACACCACCGCCAGGCCAAGCGCGAATGCGAGCACCCTTCCGTTGAGGTGAATGGCGTTGGCATGAGGCAGTTCCTTCGGAGCCATTGCGATCAGGACATGCACCGCTGGGAAGGCCAGCAGCACTCCAGCCGCACCGCCAATCAACGAAAGCAGCAAGCTCTCCAGCATGACCGGTCGCAACACCCGCCATCCCGACGAGCCAATCGCCTTTCGGATCGCAATCTCGCGCTGCCGCTCGATGGAGCGAACCAACTGAAGGTGAGTGACGTTCACGCAGGCAATCAGCAAAATGATTCCCACTGTAGCCCAGAGCAGCATCAGGGTCGGCCGCACATCGCTGGTTAACGCATCCTTGAGCGGCGCGGCTACGAACTGCTTGTTTCGATTCTCAGCCGGATAGGCGGCTTCAAGCCGTCGCGAGATTCCGGTCAGTTCCGTCTGGGCGGTCTGAAAGCTGACGCCGGGACGAAGCCGGCCAACGGCTTTGTAGTTGAATGCGGTACGCGACTTCGACGCAGGCTGTAACGGAGACGCTTCCCAAACCTGTGTCCTCGCGGGAAAATCGAAGGCCGCCGGCAGCACACCTACAATCTCCAGCGCCTCATTTTCGACGTGCAGCACTTGTCCCAGCGCAGCCTGCGTGCCGCCGAAGTTGTCCCGCGCAAACTGCTCGCTCACCAGGGCTGCGCTATGCGCATCGGCCTCGGTAAACAGATGCCCGGCGATCGGCTGCAGCCTGAAGACGCTGGCGAAATTTGCGTCCACCCAGGTGACGACGGCATAGACGGAATGGTCATGCAGCTCGACGCCCAGGCTTCCGCCGCTGTAGACGCTCACCGCTTCCATGGTCCGCGCCTGAGTGCGCACGTCCACGCCGTCCGGCCCCGTGACGCGCGAAGTGGTGTGCCCGCTGTCCGTCCAGTAGGTGTTGAGAACCGCAAGCCGGTCGGCGCCCTGATAGGGAAGCGGCGCCAGCAGCACCGACTCCACCACCGTGAAGATGGCCGTGTTTGCGCCAATACCCAACGCCAGCGTCAATGCCGCGGCAGCGGTGAACACCGGGTGCTTCAGCAACTGACGCCCGGCAAATCGCACGTCGGCAACCAGCGACCGGACCGCATTCTCCCAGCCATAGGAACGCACGCGTTCGCTCACGACCCCTTTATTGCCGCTCTCCATCCGCGCGGCCCGCCTTGCTTCTTCCGCTGTGAACCCGCGCGACCTCCAGTGTGCCTCCGCTTCCGCATAGTATTGCTCCACCTCATCCGCAACATCGCGATCGTGCCGATCGCCGCGCGCCAGGCGGCGCAGGCCATAAGTCAACTGCCTCCATAGCGACAAAGCTCAGCCCTCCGCTTTCAGCAGTCGCGCAATCGCCGATGCGCGGCGTGTCCAGTCCGCGGTTTCGTTTTCCAGCTGCTTCCTGCCCGCCCGCGTCAGCTTATAAAACTTCGCCCGCCGCGCATTTTCGGTCTGACGCCACTCGGCATCGAGCCACGCGGCGCGCTCCAGCCGCTGCAGCGCCGTGAGCAGAGACCCCGGATTCATCTTGAAGACTCCGCGCGACACCTGTTCCACCCGGCGGGCGATTCCAAAGCCGTGCATGGGCTCGAGACTCACCGTCTTGAGAATGAGCAAGTCGAGCGTGCCTTGAATCACATCGGTGTTCGGATCGGTCATGGAACGGAGACTAGCACCCGCTCCTTATGACCGTCAAGATGTGACCGTCATGAGGAAACTCCTTGGAACGCAGGATGGAGGCCGGACTGGCGGCAAAATGAATCTGCTTGGTACGGAAAGGCGAAGTACGGTATTCGCCGGATGGCCCGACGTCAAATCGAATAGAAGCATCGAGCCACAGCCAAATCCGTCGCGGCTTTTTGCTTCTTCGTTTTTCTGCCGGTTTCAGGAAGCGAGCTTTGTAACAGTCCGCCACCGGCGATTCCGACCCGCGATGGATTAAACTGGGTGCCCCACTCTCGCCGCGTATTTTTTTTTGCGGCCAGGGTGGGAGGGCATCCGATTTGGATGTCTCGTCTGTCGTTTTAGGACACGAATTCAGCCGTCCATAAATTGCCAAAACAAATGCGGGTATTACAGGCTGCGGAAAAACTCGTATCACGCGCCACGAAAGGGTAGGTCGGGGTTTCAACCCCGACACAAAGCCAGCAGAATGAGCACTGGGCTTTAGCCCCTGAGGTATGCTTTCGGGCAATTCGGGCCGCGCATGGCCTCTTTCCGCAGCCTGTTTAGCCTCCTGATGGAATCCATCGCTTGCGCGAGGGACCGTTCACGGAGTTCCTTCACGATTGCAAGGGATATCGGCTCCTACCCCTCCCGCTCCGTTTTCAGCTATCCTCAACTGGAACCCGTAAACCAAGGAGACGCGTGCCCCCACAAGTGCTCAATGCCGCCAAGGTGAAGAAAGTTCTGGCCGCTCTTGAGGCCAACTGGCAGGCCGAGATGGAGGGCTACCACACCTACCTCGCCCTGGCCGACCGCGAGTCCGACGTCATTCGCGCCCACGTACTGCGCCGCCTGGCCGCCGACGAGCTGGAGCACGCCGTGCTCTGGGCCAGCCGCATCCAGGAGCTCGACGGCCCCGAGCCGGCCTACCAGGGCAGCCCGCACGGCGATGCCGACTCGCTGGCCAGCCGCGCCGGCGGACCCGTCATGGCCCTGCGCCGCCTGGAGGTCGAGGAGAGCCGCCACATTGCCACATACGGATCGCAGCTCAAGGAACTGGGCGACGACGCCTCCATCGCCATCCTCGAGCATGTCATTGAAGACGAAAAGGAGCATCACCGCGAGCTCGGTTCGCTGCTCCGCGGCCACTACCAGGCGCCCGCCGGCACGCCCGGAGTGGACGCCAAGGCACTGCTCGACGAGATGCTGGCCAGGCGCAACCGCGGCCGGAAGCAGCCCGGCGCCTGGATCGGCGACGCCATCTATGGAGTGAACGACGGCCTGGGCGCCATCTTCGGCATCGTGTCCGGCGTCTCCGGCGCAACGTCAGGCGACAGCAAATACGTGCTGCTTGCCGGCCTCTCCGGCATGATCGCCAGCGCTCTCTCGATGGGCTCTGGCGCGTATCTCGCCGCCAAGAGCAACCGCGAAATCTACGACGCCGAGGTGGCTCGCGAGCGCGAAGCCATTCAGATGAACGGCCCCGAGGCTCGGGAACTGCTCTCGCTCTACTACCAGGTCAAGGGCCTGCCCGAGATCGACGCCGAGCGCGTGGTCGACCACCTCGCCCGCGACCCCGAACAGATGCTGCGCGCCCTTTGCGCCGAGCGGCTCGGAACGTCTGAAGATGCGCTCTCAAACCCGCTCGTCTCGGCCAGTTCCGGCGCGCTGTCGACAGCCATCGGCGCGGCCATTCCCATCATCCCGTTCTTCTTCCTCAGCGGCATCGATGCGGTGATCGCCGCCGCCGTCATCTCGCTGGCAGCCCACTTCGCCGTCGGCGCCGCCAAGAGCCTCATCACGGTGCGCTCGTGGTGGTCCTCCGGCCTGGAGATGACAGTAGTCGGCGCAGTAGAAGGCGCCGTCACCTACGGCATCGGCATCCTGCTCGGCAAAGGCGGGGTGTAATAGGCTCCCGAATTCTGCCGGACGGCCTCACGCATTGATTGCCATCCCCTCCACCGCGCCATAAGCATCTAGCATGGCCTCGCTCAGCGTGGGGTGCGCGTGGATCGTGAACATGAGCTCGTCCACCGTGCCTTCGAGGGCCATCGCCACCACGGCCTCCGAGATCAGCTCCGTAGCCTGCGGGCCGACGATGTGCACGCCCAGGATTTCGCCATACTGCGCGTCGGCCACGATCTTCACAAACCCGTCGTGGCTGTCGACAATCGACGCCTTCGAATTGCCCGCGAAGGGAAACTTGCCCACCTTGACGGTGTGGCCCTTCTCTTTGGCCTGCGCCTCGGTCAAGCCCACCGACCCGATCTGCGGTTCAGTATACGTGCAGCCTGGGATGCGGTCGCGGCGCACCGGTCGAAACGCGCGGCCTGCAATGCCGGCCACCGCCACCATGCCGCACATCGCGCCCACATGAGCCAGTTGCGGCAGGCCTGCAACGATGTCTCCGATCGCGTAAATGCCCGGCTCGGCGGTATGCTGCGCGCTGTCCACCTTGATGAACCCGCGGTCGAGCTCAATCTTGGTCCTTTCGATGTTGATGTTGTCCGTGCGCGGCGCGCGGCCCACGGCCACCAGCACTCTTTCGGCCTCCTTCACCTGCGGCTTGCCATTCGCGTCGGTGTAACTCACCTTCACGCCGGCCTCGGTCTTCTCCACCTTCTCGACCTTCGCGCCGGTGTTGATGTCGATGCCGCGCTTCTTGAAGAGGCGCGTCAGCTCCTTTGAAATGTCCTCGTCCTCCACCGGCACCGCGCGCGGCAGAAACTCGAGTATCGTCACCTCCGCGCCAAAGCTGCGAAAGATCGAGCTGAACTCCACGCCCACCGCGCCCGCGCCAATCACGATCAGCGACTTCGGCGCCTCGGCCAGCGACAGGACCTCGATGTTGGTGAGGATGCGGTCGTCCGCCTTGAGGCCGGGCAGCATCTTGGCTGCAGACCCGGTAGCGAGGATGATGTTCTTCGCCTGCACCTGGATTTTTTTTGCCTGGCTCGTTTCAGCCGGGCTGGATTCGGGCTTGCCTGTTCCGGCCTGGCCCGCCGCAGCCTTGTCCGGTTCGGCCTGCCCAACCGCAGCCGCCTCCGCGCCGCCTGCGGTTTCGACGTCGAGCGTATGCACACCGTCCTTGGCCGTGCCGGTCAGCCGCGCGTAGCCGGCGATATTCGTGATCTTGTTCTTCTTCATCAGGAATTCGAGGCCCTTCACGTGCTTGGCCACGATGGCGCTCTTGCGCCTCTGCACCGCGGCCCAGTTGAGCTGGGGCGTGCCGATCGAGTCGATGCCGTAGTCGGCCGCGTGCTTCATGTGGTCCCAGATTTCGGCGTTGAAGAGCAGCGCTTTGGTGGGAATGCAGCCCACGTGCAGGCAGGTGCCGCCCAGCTTGGGCGCAGCCTCGATCAGCGCGACCTTCAGCCCATATTCCGCGCCGCGAATAGCCGCCGTATACCCCGCCGGCCCCCCGCCGACAATCGCCACATCGTAAATTGTGTCTGCCACGAAAGCACTCCGTTCCTTGGCCGTCCGGCCGCATGAGAAGCAGCCGCTACCGTGCCTCATCAAGTCTAAATGGCGGAGGGAACGGTGCTAAGGGCAACGGTGCATCGTGCAGATTTGCTGCGACTCGACAGAAATCTGGAAGGACCGGCGGAGCGGGCCGCTGAGCGCATGGAGCTGAAGATCATGGGCGAGCAGATCGCCGAACACTGGCCGACTTTCCATTCCTAATCTGCGATACAATCAAGCCCTGATGCCGAAAGGTCGCATCGATGAGCGACACTCGACCAAGCAGGTGGTAATCGTACACTTGTCGGACTTACATTTCGGTAAGCATCATCGCTTTAACCCTCCACCAACGACGGCAGGAGACATTCCGGTACGTGAAGGCTATCCGACACTCCTAGAGAAGCTCGCACAGGACCTTGACCAGCCTGACCCCAAGTGTCCAACCCTTCTCTGCATTACGGGTGACGTTGCAGAGACGGGCGACCCGAAGGAGTTCGGGGACGCGGAACTTTTCTTGCGGGAACTGGCAAGCGCGAAAGTGTTTGGCCAGGAGCGCCCCCTCCGGGACATTTTTCTTGTGCCCGGCAACCACGATGTAGTTTACGGCGGCGCTACGCAGCGCGAGCGTCTCACGGGTTACGCGCAACTCCTTGGCAGCCTGAGCAGCTTGTTTATGCCTGCTGACGATCCGTGGAGCTGGCCCCTCCTTCACATCCTGAGCGGAGTTTGGCTGTCTTTTTGGCCAGACGTAGTCGAAGGACCTGCGTTTGCGGGGCGTCAATTATGCCGCGAGATTCAGGGTCAACACACTAGCACCGGTCCGCAACCAGTCGCGACGCCGCACAGGCAATCTCCGGCTCATCGCCGAATCCCTCCAGCCACGCAACATCTGGCTCGCGCCGAAACCACGTCAGCTGCCGCTTCGCGTAGTTGCGGTGTCCCTGCTGCGCCGCGGCGGTCGCTTCTTCGACGGAACACTCGCCGCGCACCACGCCGAGCGCCTGCCGGTATCCCAGCGAATCGAGCGCCTTGACCGGGCCGAAGCGATCGAGCAGACCGCGTGTCTCCTCGACCAGCCCCGAGGCAAACATCACCGCGGCGCGCTGGTTGAGCCGGGCGTAAAGATCCTTGCGCGGCGGGTTGAGGCCGATGCGCAAGAGGCTGAAGCCTGTGAGCGGATCGCGCGCCATGGGCTGGGACATGATCTGGGACATGGGTCTGCGCGCAACCAGGCAGACCTCGATGGCGCGGATCAGCTTGGGCGCGTCGTTCGAGTGGATGCGTGCGGCGGATGCCGGGTCGAGGCGCCCGAGCAGGCGGTGCAGCCAGCTATCTGGGTGGCTGTCGCTGGCGCCATGGCGCTCGCGGCTGCGCTGGAGCCGCTGGCGCAGCGCATGCTGGCGCGCTGGTCCGGCGAAGAGGCCGTCGGTGAGCGCGCGCAGGTAAAGTCCGGTGCCTCCGGTGACGATGGGCAGGCGGCCGCGCGCAGCGATTTCGCCGAGCGCCGCCCGCGCCTGCCGGCTGTAGTCGCCCGCTGTGAAGGGCCGGTCCGGATCTGCGACATCGATCAGGTGATGCGGCAGCCGAGCCCGTTCCGCGGCCGTGGGCTTAGCCGAGCCGAGGTCCATGCCGCGATATACAGCCACCGAATCGCAGCTGACAATCTCGCCGCCTAAGCGCTCGCCCAGCTCCATCGACAGCGCCGTCTTACCGCTGCCGGTAGGCCCGAGCAGCAGAACGACAAGAGGCTCCGCCGCGCCTTCCGTTTGCGCAGAACTCACGGCCGCCACCAGCCGGGCGGAAAAATCCAGCGCGGATTGGTACGCCAGAGAGCCCATGCCAGGATCGCCGCCGCCACCATCAGCAGGCCAAAGAGCTGGTTGCGCCGGAAGACGCGCGTCTGCTCCGCCCGCCGCTCCCGCTCGGCCTGCTCTTGAAGATATGGCTTGATGCGCGTGTCAACCATGCAACGTCACCGCTCCACGGGAAGGGCACGAGAAATCTCCTGAAGGCCGAGTCTGAGCGAGTTGAGCAGGTTTGCGGGCAATTCTGCGCCCGTTCTCGTCCAGCCAAAAAGTATCTTCGCAGCTTGCGGAATCAGTTCCGTCCATTGATCTGGCGATTTCGCGTCTTTATACGGTTTGTCCTCAGTAAGCGATGGATCGTCTGCTCCGTTTGAGACCACGAAAAGTATCCATGTCTCAATGCTCCACTTTGGAATCAATCTTGAAATTGGGTCGCTGGCTGGATCAAGCTTCGCCAGATTTGCGGATTCGACCGCCGTATCGAGATAGCTGATACATTTCGCCAAGGTCAGCTGATCAGCATCCATCATGACAATCAGGCTCGTTCCGGCCTTCGAATTCCTCCGTCTACACGCCGCCACCTTTCGCGCGAAGTTATCGGGCACCCAGCGCTTCGCGCTTCCGCGCCCAGGAGGGGAAAGTTCTATGTCGATCTTGCCGGGGTGAATCCCAGAAGCCACCAGGAACCTGTACAGAAACTGCTGCTGTCGCTGGTCCTCGACTATAGCCATGACCAACGACGGACTAATCATTCTCCCAGCCTCTTGCAACTACCTCCGCCGGCCGGAGAATGTCGTCGTAATCGGTTTTGTACTTTTCGATTTGAACGGGGCCGCCATCCACCCGGAACATGCGCATGCCGTACTCGTGGGCCCATTGGTTCAATATCTCAGGATGATGAGAGATAAGGATCAATTGCCCCTTGCTATCGTCCGCCGCTGCTTCAGCCTGCAGAAGCCAGGGCTGAATTTCGCGCAATGAGAGAAAGTTGTCAGGCTCGTCGAGGAATACCGTGTGACCCTTTTCAATGAGGAAATGGAGGATCATGTAAAGAGCTATCAGGCAGCGCTGGCCGTCGGAAAGCTCGTCGAGCGAATAAGGAAATTTGCCGCCTGCATTGCCCAAAGACGCCCCGAATTCCGCAGACCCTGGCTCTGGCGATGGTCTTGACTGTAGCGAAGCAGCCCCATCGAATACCTCCCTCAATGAGGCCTGCAGGCGGGAAACTAAATCGAGATCGGCGCACGCCACGGAGTTATACCAGGAGGCGATGTCCGAGATGTCTCGATCAGGGTGAGCGGTTGTGCCCACCTGACCAAGTTTCCGCATTCCCAGCGGATTAATTCTTAGGCAGAAAATGTCATTCGAAAGCCAGTCAAGGAAAACCTCGATTTCTCTGCTCTGAGAACGGAAAAGCGAAAGGATCGAACCGCTTGGTGCACTCGCCTGCATCCGTGGTGATTGTTTGGGTGCGCCGCAGAGGACTGCGTTGCCTTCGGCATTCTGCGCTATCAGAGTGTGGTCAACCAAGAGAGCCTCGCCGAAAACCGAGGCCGAAAGGAACTGCTTACTTACATCCATCTCAAGGCGGTACTCGTACTGCAAGCCCGAGATCTCCGCCACAAAAATAAACACCTGCAGATCCTGATTGAGCCACCGCGTCTTGGAAGCCTTAAATGTAATTGGCGGCTGAAAAGGAGAGCTGTTGCCGGATTCTACGAAAGCCTTGACCATCTGGATCGCATCCAGCAGCGACGACTTCCCGCTCCCGTTCGCTCCGAGCAGCAGTTGCTTGCGCTCCGGCTTGTACTCGAAGTTGACGAAGCAGCGGAAATTGTCGATGTAGATGCGCTTCAGCATGGCTTGGATTATACGTCGATTTCCGCTCGCCAGCCTTCCCCCGAGTTTGACTTACCCTCCCCGCATTGCCGAGGATAGGCGTTTGGGGTTATTGCCGGCGCCAGGCACGGAGACAGCACATGAAAGTCTTGATTCTCGGTTCGGGGGGGCGGGAACACGCGCTGGCCTGGGCGGTAAAGCGCAGCGAGCGCGTCACGGAGGTGGTGTGCGCTCCCGGAAACGGCGGCATCGCGCAGATTGCCCGCTGCGTTCCCGCGGACCTCAAGAGCCTGGACTCCATGGTGCGCGTGGCGGTGGCGGAGCAGCCGAGCCTCACCATTGTAGGGCCGGAACTGCCGCTCTCGCTAGGCATCGTGGATGCGCTGAGGGAGCGCGGCCTGCGCGTCTTCGGCCCCACGCGCGAGGCGGCCATGCTCGAGAGCAGCAAGGGATTTGCCAAGCGGTTCTTGCAGCGGCACAACATTCCCACGGCAGCTTATGCCGTATGCACCTCGGCGGCCGAGCTTGAAAAGGCCATCGAATTCTTTCATCCACCCATTGTGGTCAAGGCCGACGGGCTGGCCGCCGGCAAGGGCGTCATCATCTGCCAGTCGCGCCGCACCGCTGTCGAGGCCGCGCAGGGACTTTTTACCGGCGCGCTGCTGGGCGCGGCAGAGCAGCAGGTGGTGATCGAGGAGTTTCTCGACGGCGAGGAGATCAGCTTTCTCTGCCTCAGCGACGGCACGCACGTGGCGCCGCTGGCTCCTGCGCAGGATCACAAGCGCATCGGCGAGGGCGACACCGGCCCCAACACGGGCGGCATGGGCGCCTATTCAACCGGAGAAATGATTGAGCCCGGCATGAGCGAATGGATCCTGCACCACATCGCTGAGCCCACTGTGCGCGGCATGGCCGCGGAGGAGACGCCCTTTTCCGGAGTGCTCTATTGCGGGTTGATGATGACCGCCCGCGGTCCGCAGGTGCTGGAGTTCAACGCCCGCTTTGGCGATCCGGAGGCGCAGGTCATTTTGCCGCGCCTGGAGAGCGACCTGGTTGAGGCGCTCGAGGCCTGCATCGACGGCCGCCTCGCGGATACTGAGCTTCGCTGGACAGCCGGAGCCTCAGCCTGCGTGGTAGCCAGCTCGTCCGGCTACCCCGGCAGCTACCAGACCGGCTTTCCCATCGCCGGCCTGAGCGCCGCCAGCCGGGTGCCCGGCGTGCAGGTGTTTCACTCGGGCTCGTCCTTGGTGGGAGGCCTGCTGCTCACCGCCGGGGGCCGCGTGCTCGGCGTCAGCGCAATCGCCGAGTCGCTTGAGGAGGCTCTGGCCCGCGCCTATGAAGCCATGGCCGAGATCCACTTTGACGGCATGTATTATCGCCGCGACATCGGCCACCGCGCCCAGAGGAAGAAGCCATGACCGCAGCCATCTCCCTTGAAGAACTGTTGAACTGGAGCGAGGAGGCCTCGGCCCGCTGGAAGGCGCATTTCTACGCGCAGCCGGCGCTGCTGGAGCTGCCCTGCGGCATCGACAACGCGAGCATCGTGCAGGAGCTGGTGCGCCACATCTGGGTGGCCGATCTGCGCTGGGCGCAACGCATAGCCGGCGTGCCGATGGTCGATCGCAGCGCCACCCCCAAGGGACCGCTCGAGGGGCTCTACGGGCTGCATCGCCAGGGTGTCGTGCTTTTCCGCAGCCTGCTCGACGATCCCGCCTTCGATTGGGATACGCCCCTCCAACTCGATTACGACTGGCTGCCCGGCCACCTGCGTAACGCTCCGCGCCGCAAGCTCGCCGGCCACGCGTTGCTGCACAGCCAGCGCCACTGGGCGCAACTGGCCACGCTTCTGCGCATGGCAGGTTTCCCCACGGGCTTTGAGGGCGATCTGATTTTCAGCTTGGCCCTTTAGTCGGGGGCCAGGGAAGGCGGGTCCGGCGAGGCCTTGGGCGCGCTCGCCTGCTTCTGGAAGCACGAGCGGCACAAGACCGGCCTGCCCTGCGTCGGCTTGAAGGGGACGGTGGTCTCGGCCCCGCATGCCGAGCAGGTAGTCCGCGTTTCCGGACGAACCCGTGGACCTCCGCTGGCGCGCTTTGCCTTGCACTGCTTGCAGCGCTTAGGGTCGTTGGTAAATTGCTTATCGTGAAAGAAAAGTTGCTCGCCCGCGGTGAACACAAAATCCGCACCGCAGTCGATGCAATTCAATACTCTGTCCTGGTAGTCCATGACCGGCTTCCCCGAGGAGGGAAAAGAAATCGAAATCGGCCATGCCTGGCATTGCCCGCCGGTCCCGCTTCCCTGTCCTCGTACGTTTTTCCACAACAAGAGCCCGGACCGCAAAAACCATGCGGCAAGTGTGTCGTTACATCCCCATGCCGGGGGGAGAGGAAAAACTGCTGCGCGCCTGCAAGGGCTGAGCACCGGTTCGACTGATGGTCGTGACTGGCCGCCCCGTTATGCCCGCCCATCTCTTCGATGAGTGCAAATCCCGGAGCGGCTCATTTTCACGATTCAGTTGTCTGAAGAGGCAAGAACTAGTCCTGCTCTTTACGAGCCTTCTTGCGATTCCGCTTGCGCGCCAATGCTGCCTTGACGCGGCGCTTCTCACCGGGCTTGAGGTAGTAGGAGTGACGCTTGACTTCCTTGATGATGTCCTCCTGCTGTACCTTTCGCTTGAACCGGCGCAGCGCATTTTCGAGCGGCTCGCCTTCTTGTACGCGAACCTCTGCCAAAAAAATCCACCTCCAGACCTGCCAAAGCGGCTTCTATGATGATACTTGAAATGTTGGATTTGTGGTCAAGTGCCGAGCCGTTTTGACGGAGTTCATCGCCGAATTAGGGCAAATTCCGAAAAAATGCGGTGCGGTGTCCAGCCGCGATAAGGCCAGCGTTCTCAATCCGGCGTACAACCGCGATGGAAATCGCATTTCGATGGATAAACTTCTTCTCGGGAGCCTTCCTGTGATTCGAAGCTATCAGGGCCGCCTGCCCCACATTCCGGCCAGTTGCTATGTCGATCAATCCGCCCAGGTGATCGGCGACGTCACGCTCGGCGAGCGCTCCTCGATCTGGATGAACGCCGTGCTGCGCGGAGATGTGAACTCGATCCGCGTCGGCGCGAATTCCAACGTGCAGGACTGCGCCGTGCTGCATGGGCAGCGCAATCTCTACAAAGTGGATGTGGGCGACTGGGTCACCATCGGCCACAACGCCACGGTGCACGGCTGCCTGGTCGGGGATCGCGTGCTGATCGGTATGGGCGTCACCATCCTCAACGACTGCCGCATCGGCGAGGGGTCGATCATCGCCGCGGGCGCCGTGCTGCCCGAGCACACCGTGGTTCCACCCGGAACGCTGTGGGCCGGCGTCCCCGCAAAACTGCGCCGGCCTGTCACCGGGGAAGACCGCGCGCTGATTCTTCAATACGCGCAGAATTACCTGGATTACACGGAGATCTATCTCAAGGAGCCGGTGGGGTGAGCCAGGGAACCTCTGAACAATGTCCCGTTTCGAGGAAGACTTCCCTCGGGGGCTAAAGCCCAGGTGATTTTGCAGCGCTTGCGGCACGACTGAAGTCGTGCCCTTTCAAGACCTCGACTTAATCAGAGGCTCCTGGTGTGCAGTCCCGAAAGTTCGTCGCACAATTGGCTCCGCCAAGACGCAGATCCTTCGACTGCGTTTGGCCAAGAGGCAGCCAAACTCCGCCCAGGATGACAGATTTGTTATCCCATGGACTTCGGGAACGGGACACTCGTCTCTGCGCACCATCACCGCGGCGCCAAGCGGCTGAGCAGCAGATCCATGAATCCCTTCTCATCCGATTGCAAACAGACGTTCACATTGATCTCGCCCTCCACCGGCCGCGTGAACCCCTTGTCGTCCACTTCGAGCCGCATGGGTTTCACCGGGCATAGCTCGGGCTTGACGGCATACGTCACCGCCACCGGGTCAAACAGCGTGGGCGCCGGCGCATGGTTGTCCGTGCCCGCGCGCCACTGGTGGTAGAGCAGCGTGAGCTGGTCGGTGAGCGGCGATCCAAATGCAAAGATCCGTTCGCGGTCTGCGTCTTCAAGGTGGATTTGCGTCGAATCGAGCGGCATCATGAAGATCGGCACGTCCGAAGCCAGCAGCGCCTTGGCGCCGGCGGGGTCGCGCGCGATGTTCCACTCGGCGTCAGGCGGGGCCTTGGCGTCGCCATAGCCGCGATACACGCTGCCGCCCATCATCACTACCCGCTTGAGCCTTTTGAACGTGGCCGGATCGCGCGCGATAGCCGCCTGAATATTATTGAGCGGACCAATGGCAATCAGCGTGACCTGGCCGGGATGGAGGCGGATTTGGCTGAGCAGGAAAGTGACCCCGTCGCCGTGCTTGCGATCGGGCGACTGGCGCGCATACGCTGCCTGCGTAAAAACGTTGTCGTGCGGGGTGCGTACCCCCGCGGCCACGGGAATATCGCTCCGCCCCACAGCCGCCAAGTAGCGATCCACCAGCCGCGCTCGCAGTTCCGTATCGCCAAAGGCCGTGGTCACACCCAGAATATGCAGCTCCGGACTCTTGAGCGCCAGCGCCAGCGCAAACGCATCGTCGATATCGTCGCCAATGTCGGTGTCGATGATGGCCAGTTGCGCGGGGGCGGTTGCAGGAACGGCCGGCGCCTGTCCGCGAGCGGCCGTGAACGGCGAAAAGCAGTAAACAAGAATGGCCGCAGTTATCCAGGCAGGCGTGCGCTTCATGCAGAACACTCTAATCGGATTGCCGCCGGTTTGCCAGCCGCCGGCGCGGACCCGCACACAATGGATGTGATTTACCAGGCGATCTCCCCGCCGGTTTCGAGGAATTTACCGGTGACAGGTGGGTCGAGAAGGGCGACGCGGACGATTTCGGCCGCGCCTTCTTCGACGGTCTGGGTACCGCGGTTTTCATTCAAGTCGGTGGCCGTGTAGCCAGGGTTGACTGAGTTTACAGAAATGCTTCCATCGCGGAACTCGTAAGCGAGTTGGACGGTGAACATATTGAGCGCGGCCTTTGAGGCGCAGTACGCCAGCAGCTTCACCGGAGCATACTTCCAGTGCGGGTCGTTGTGCAGGCTCACGGAGCCGAGCTCGCTTGAGACGTTGACGATCTGGGCCTTTGCAGCAAGTTGAAGCAGCGGCAGCATGGCCTGCGTGACCGCAACAGTGCCCAGATAGTTGGTGCGCATCACAGCCTCGGCGGTTTCGATCTTGACTTTGCTCGGCGGGCCATCGCCCGCGCCTGCAATGGCAGCGTTGTTGATCAGCAGGTCGAGTTTCCCGAACTGGTTGCGAATGGTTACCGCCGCGGTGAGTGCTGTTTCATGCGCGTTCAGGTCAATGTGAACGAAATGCACGTCGAGACCTTCCCGCTGGAGCTCTGCGGCAGCCTGCCCCCCCAACTCTGCGTTGCGCGCCGCGGCGAGCAC
>Ga0302324_100006821_pt1 | contig 24446 bp, 19 predicted proteins | sample Palsa_T0_1_FD_201949 | JGI IMG/M metagenome (GOLD analysis project Ga0302324, IMG submission 201949) | Peat permafrost microbial communities from Stordalen Mire near Abisko, Sweden - Palsa_T0_1 | ecosystem: Environmental > Terrestrial > Soil > Palsa > Peat permafrost | place: Sweden: Abisko... | reverse complement strand
ACGGTCTGGCTGGCGCCCGCCATGGTCAACGCGATCATGAGTCTGCCCGACATTGAGCGGCGCGACCTGTCGTCCGTGCGGTTGCTCATCGGTGGCGGAGAGAAGATGCCGATCCCCCTGATCGAGCGCGTCCAAAAGACGTTTCCTTCGGCGTGGTTCGCCGACGCGTACGGTCTCACCGAGACGGTCTCGGGTGACACGTTCTTGGACAGGGCGAGCACGGTGAGCAAACTCGGAAGCGTGGGCCGTCCGTGCCTGTACCTCGAGGTCGACATCTGGGACGAGCAGAGGGACTCGCTGCCCCCGGGGGAGCGCGGGGAGGTCGTGCTGCGCGGGCCCAAGGTGTTCAAGGGCTACTGGCGCGATCCCGAGGCGACCGACGCCGCGTTCGCCGGCGGTTGGTTCCACACCGGAGACATAGGCGTCAGGGACGGCGACGGGTACCTGTATATCGTCGATCGCCTCAAGGACATGATCCTGTCGGGAGGTGAGAACATCGCCGGCTCCGAGGTCGAGCGCGTGCTCTATGAGCACGAGGCCGTTCTCGAGGCAGCCGTGGTCGGGCGTCCCGATGATCGATGGGGTGAAGTCCCTGTCGCCTTCGTCGTACTGCGGCCGACCGCCACCGCTTCGTCGGACGAGCTCATTGCGCACTGCCGCCTGCAGCTGGCGCGCTTCAAGGTTCCCAAGGAGATCCTCTTCCTCGAAGCGCTGCCGCGTAACCCATCCGGCAAGGTGCTCAAACGTGAGCTCCGATAGGGTGCGTGACCGCAGGTATTCGGATCGAGCGGAACAGGTTGAAGGGGACGGATGACGACAGAGACGGTTGTACGGGGGTTCTGCCCAGAGGTGGTCGCGTGACCGGGCCCGGCGGGCGTATCCCGCCGTTCCCCTTCGCCGAGTGGGACGACGACGCCCGGAGGGTACTGCCGGGCTACCTTCGCCGGCCCGAGCTGTACGAGTCGCATGGCGGCGACCGCCCGATGCCGGCCGCACTCGGCCACTACGCGCGGCACTTCCGGTTGGGTGTGGCCTGGATGGACTTCAGCGACGTGTTTGCCAAGGACCCGCTCCTCGATACGCGCTACCGCGAGATCCTGGTCCTGCGCGTGGCCTGGCGCACCCGGTCGCAGTACGAGTGGTTTCAGCATGTCCGCATTGCCCAGCAGTGCGGCCTGACGCCCGAGCACGTGCAGGCGGCCATGGAGGGCCCCGAGGCCGCACTGTGGACGCCCGTCGAGCGCACTCTTGTGGCCACCGCCGACGAGATGATCGACCATTCGGTCGTCTCGGATGCGACGTGGAGCCAACTCAGACCGCACTTCGACGATCAGCAGCTCATAGAGTTGCTGTACGTGATCGGCGCCTATACCTGCCTCGCCATGGTGACCAACAGCGTCGGCCTCATGCCCGACCCGACACCGGAGGTCGAAGTGCCGCCGATGCCGCCGTTGGAGGTCTGATGGGAGGAGGCCGCTACGCGCTGGGCGTCGTCGGGTTCGCGTTCGCACCCCTTCCCGCGGCCGAGGCGTCGGTGCGGGCCAGCGAGCTCGGCTTCGAGTTCATCGATCCTCTGGTTGGCACGGATCCGTCGACGCTGAAGTTGCCGGTGGGCTGCCCGGCCTCGGATCCGAAGCCCGTTCCGGGATGGGGGTTCTGCCCCGCGCCGCGGGACGGACCCGGTCGCTGGGAGGCGACGGTGGAACAGTTCCGCGCTGCGCCCGGTTGCCTGATGGAGCCGTGGGCCGGGGCGTGCGTGAACTCACTCGAGACGATGCAGGCGGTCGCCCAGGAGGTCCCGGGGCTGCGCTTCCTGGTCGACACCGGGCATGTGGCCGCCTGGGGCGGTGATCCCGTCGAGTTGTTGGACTACGCCGATCACGTGCAGCTGCGTCAGGGCAAGCCCGGACAGGGCCAGCTCCATGTCGACGACCCGACCGGGACGGTCGACTTCGCTGCGGTGATCCGCCGGCTCGATGCGATCGGCTACCGGGGCAAGCTGGCGGTCGAGTACTTCAGCCTTCCCGATCTGGGGTGGCCGCTCGAGGATCCGGTGGGCTGGTCGGTCGACCTCGCCGCCCACGTCCGCCCGCTGTTGGTGTGAGGCAGCGCGCCGGACGCGTCCTCAGTGGAGGCGGACAGAACCGTCCTCGGCCAGCTTCCAAAAGGGAATGTGCGCCACTTCCCACGGGTGGCCATCGGGATCGATGAAGAGGCCGGTGTAGCCGCCCCAGTCGTTGGCCGCGCCGGGCCGACCGATGGATGCCCCGGCGGCCTCGGCCTCGGCCAGGATGGCGTCGACCTCGGCCTGCGAGCCGACGTTGTGGGCCAGCGTCACCCCGCCCCACCCGCCTCCGTCCTTGACCGCGCTGTCCTCGGCGAGCTTGTCGCGGCCCCACAGACCGAGGACCATGCCATCGAGCTGGAAGAGGACGATGTCGCCATCGGGCGACTCGCCGGTCCAGCCCAGGCGTTCGTAGAAGGTCCGCGCCCGGCCGACGTCGGCGACACCGAGCGTGATGAAGGTGAGTCGCTGTTCCATGGCGCGAGTATCGCACAGTGATCGGAATCTTGTACCGACCGGTCGGATTGACGCTGTCGCCCGGCGACATCTATCCTGAACCTACCGGCATGGTGTGCCGGAGTGGGGAGGGCCGATCGTTGTCTCGCCATTTCAAGCCGGCCGGGCATGACTGGACGGTGCACGCGGGGCTCGCGGCTCGGACCTTGTCTGTTCGGACGAACCTTCGGGTGATCGGTTGGAAGGTGCCATGACGACCCTGAGCGAGAACGAGTTGATGACCCGGATTGAGGGCGACGCTCCCATGGGCCGGCTCATGCGGGAGAACTACTGGATTCCCTTCGCACTCTCGTCGCACCTGGTGCACGGGGAGGGCCCGACCCCGGTGCGCCTACTCGGCGAGAACTACGTCGCGTTCCGCGCCGAAGACGGCCGGATCGGCTTTCTCGACGAGCTCTGCCCTCACCGGCGCGCCTCGCTGGTGCTCGGTCGCACCGAGGGAAACTGCATCCGGTGCATCTACCACGGGTGGAAGGTCGACGTCACCGGTTGCGTGGTCGAGGCGCCCACCCAGGTCACCCGTCCCGAGGCGTTCGCCTCCAGGGTGCAGGTCGTCCATTTCCCCGTCCACGAGTCGGGTGGGCTGGCGTGGGTGTGGCTGGCCGGCGACGAGCCGGCGTCGTTCCCCGACCTACCCTTCCGCGATGCCGAGCTGTACCGCTTCTGGTGCGTGTCACGGGTCCCCTGCAACTGGCTGCAGGGGGTCGAGGGCACGATCGACTCCGCCCACGTGGGCATGCTCCACCAGACATGGATCGCCGAGGCCGCCCAGATGGCCGAGCACTCCAACCTCAGCTTCGCCCTCGCCCAACCGCCGAGCTACGAGACCGAGTCGACCTCCTATGGGATGCGGGCGGTGGCGCTGCGCAAGACGGCCGAAGGCGGCGCCTACGCTCGCATCACCGAGCACCTGATGCCGTTGGTGACGGTGGTGCCCATCGGCCGGGCCATGGCCCGGTCGGGCTCGGTGTTCGTCATCTCGCCCGTCGACGACACCCACCACCTCCTCTTCTACGGAACCTTCGGGGACACGCCCCACAGCGCCGATACGCTGGACCGGACCGCCATGCAGGCGCCCGACTACCTTCCTGACGACTTCGACTACACGGGCCTGCGAGGCGATCGTACGAACGGCTGGGGTCAGGACCGCTCACGGATGGGCGACGGGCACTTCACTGGTTTCTGGCGGAGCCTGCTCGAAGAGGACGCGGTCATACAGACGAGCATGGGGGCCATCGTCGATCGCAGCAAGGAGAACCTCTCCTCGAGCGACGTCGCCGTGGCGCACACCCGCCGCATGCTGCTCGACGCGGTGCGTGCCGCCGAGACGGGCCAGCGCCCGCCCGGTAGCGCCTTGACGCCCGCCGGCGTCGAGCTGCCCAACGCCTTCGAGGTGTTCGTCGAAGAGGGGATGCGTTGGCAGGACGCGGCACACGCGATGCTCGAACAGCTGCGGTCCACGGCATCCTCGTAAGGGTGTCCTCGTAAGGGTGCTCGACGGCCGAGAGGAGCCGATCCGATGACTGAGCCGCGAACGGCGATCGTCACCGGGGCCGCGTCGGGTCTGGGGCGCGCCATCGCCGAGCGGTTCGGCGCCGACGGACGTCACGTCGCCCTCTTCGACCTGAACGGGGAGGCGGCGGCGACCGCGGCGGACGGAATCGTGGCCAAAGGCGGCCGGGCGATCGGCTACCGGGTGGACGTCACCGACCGTGCGGCGATCGAAACGGCCGTCGCCGACGTGGCGACGACGCTCGGGGCGCCGACGATCCTGGTCAACGATGCCGGGCTCACCGGGTTCCAGCCGTTCCTCGAGATCACCGTGGACGACTGGAACGCGCGGATAGACGTGAACCTCACCGGGACCTTCCACTGCTGCCAGGTGGTGATCCCGCACATGCTCGACGCCGGGTGGGGCCGCATCGTGAACATCTCGTCGTCGAGCACGCACAGCGGCGTCGCCCGCATGACCCACTACGTCGCCTCGAAGTCGGGCGTGAACGGCCTGAGCAAGTCGCTGGCACTGGAGTTCGCGCCCAGGGGCATCACCGTCAACGTCATCCCGCCTGGCTTCATCGACACGCCGATGACGCGCCGCTCGGTCGAGGAGGGAATGGTGGACTTCGAGCGCTCGCTCGCCACGACCCCGGTCGGTCGTGCCGGCCGGGCGGAGGACATCGCTGCCGCGTGTGCCTTCTTCGCCAGCGAAGAGGCCAGTTACATCACCGGCCAGATCCTGGGTGTCAACGGAGGCCGCAATACCTGAACGGCCCGGTCACCTGAACGGCCCGGTCAGGAGGCCGGGGCTTCCGCGGCGGCCCGCTCCGCCAGCGCCTTCTTGATGTGGGGCAGATCGGGATAGACCGTTCGCCCACCCTTCAGCTCGTGGAAATTGGCGTTGCGCGTCAACCAGAGCGTGTGCTCGAACAGCTCGAGCGCCTCGTCGTCGGGGGGAGGCTCACTGATCACCGGACCGAACATGCACGGACCGTCGCCGGCATCGAGGCGCAGGCTGGGGACACCGAAGGCGCCGGTCTCGTCCACCAGCCGCTCGTGCTCAGCCCGGACCTGCTTCCACGTCCCGGGGTCGCCGATGGCTTGGTCGAACAGAGTGGGGTCGAGGTCCGCGTCCACGAGCGCGGCCCGGATCACCGACGGGTCGGACAGGTCCTCGAGCTCGAAGAAGTACCGGCGACCGATGGCGGCGTAGAAGGCGCCGCACGCCGCGTGACCTACGGCGTCGCGCACCACGACGGCGATGCGCAGCACCGGGGCCGACTTGGACTCTTCCGGATCGAAGTCGTCGTGGGGGCCTTCGAAATTGTTGAGCTCGAGGCAGAACACACCCCAGCGCAACTCGATCCGGCCCAGCTCCTCCAGTCGCAGCGCCCAGCGGGAGGTCTGGTAGCACCACGGGCACCTGGGGTCGAAGTAGAACTGAATGGTTTCCTTCATGGCCTCATTGTACGGGTGGCGTGCCGTCCCCCAGCCAGTGCCGAGCCGTCCTTTTCCGCGGTCGGCTCGACCGGCGGCCACGAATTTGTACCGACCGGTCGGATTGACGCTGCAGCCGGAGCACCTATAGCCTCGGAACGTCGGCATGGTCTGCCGCAGGGGGAGGATGGGGTACGCCGGGGACACCTTGCCCCTGTACGTCGTGTCGCCGATGGGGGCTATACCTACGACATCGGGCTCGCGTCAGCTGCGGGCATCGACGAACGACAACGCAGCGCTGATGCACTGAACTGATCGGAGGGATCTCGTGGACGACGAGCAACTGCAGGACCGTCTGGCGACCATGGAGGGGCGGATCAGGTTCCTCGAGGACCAGGTGGCCATTCACCGCCTCATCAACAGCTGGGGGCCTGCGGTCGACACCGGCAACGCCGAAGTCGCCGCTTCCTTGTTTGCCGACGACGGGCTGCTCGAATCGGACCTGTCGTATCTCATCGGACCGGCGGCGGTCGGCGCTATGGTACTGGCCGAGGGCCATCAATCGCTGATCCGGGACGGATCCGCCCACATACCGGCCTCTCCCCTCTTCCATATAGAGGGCGACCGCGCCACGGCGACGGGCTACACACGGGTCTACCGTCACACCGAGGACGGTTACGAGGTCTGGCGCGTCTCGGCCAACCACTGGGAGTTCAGGCGTACCGATGATGGTTGGCGGGTGACCAGGCGGACCAACCACGTCATAGACGGGGGACCAGAGGCCAACGTTATCCTCGCCCGTGCGTTCGAGCGGGAAGGCTGACCGACCCGGCCGAACGACTCTTTGTCGCCGGCTACGACCGTTGTGAGGAAACGACGTCAGGAGTGATCGGGGTGTCGGGAGTGATCCGCATGTTGAGGAACGCATCGACCGTGACCGCGCAGCCGGGTGGGCATATGGTGGTGGCGTCGATCTCCTCGACGATGGCCGGGCCGGTGAACGAGTCGCCCGCCCGCAGGCGTACGCGATCGTATATCGGGGTATCCACGTAGTCGCCGGCCTCCTCGAAGAACGCCCGCCGTATGCCGGTGTGCGCTTCATGCGCGGCACTCTCTCGAAGATCGTGCCGGTTGATGTGGGGCTTTTCGGGGGACCCACTGGCTCGGACCCGGAAGTTCAGCAGCTGACAAGGGTCGATCGGTCTGATCCCGAAGAGAGTGAAGTACGCGTCCCGGAAGCGAGCCTCGGCCTCCTCAATCGCCTGGCGTCCGGATTTCCCAGGTGACACCCGAACCGGTATCTCATGACGTTGATGGAGCAGTCGCACGTCTATCGTCCGCTGCAACGTCATGGCGTCTTCGGCCATCCCGGCCGCGCGCAGTGCGTCGCGGCCTTCTACCTCCATCTCTTCGAAGAGTCTGTCGATGACCGTCGGATCCGCTTCGGCGACATCGACCAGCCGCGTGCGGATGTAGTCGAAGGACAGGTCGCTCACCAGGAGACCGAAGGCCGAACGGACTCCGGGGGACGGGGGGATGATGACGGTAGGAATCTGGAACTGGCGGGCGATCTGGACGATGTGGGCCGGGCCTGCTCCTCCGAATCCGATGGCGCAGAATTCCTGGGGGTTTACGCCACGCCGTATGGTCACCATCCGGACAGCCGACCCCATCTTGGCGTTGACCAGGTCGTAGACGGCTCGGGCCGCTTCGGTCACCGACAGGCCAAGGGGACGAGCGACCCGATCAGCGAGGGCGTCGTGGCTCTTGGAAGGGTCAATGGCCAGTCGTCCGCCCAGGGCGTTCTCCGCTCCGATGTAGCCCAGCACGACATTGGCGTCGGTGACGGTCGCGTCGTGCCCGCCCAGGCCGTAGCAGGCGGGCCCGGGATTGGCACCCGCACTTTGCGGTCCGACGTGCAGCAAACCGCCCCGGTCCACCCAGGCGATGCTGCCCCCGCCGGCGCCCACCTCAGCGAGATCGATGACGGGGATCCGCACCGGTTCGCCGACCTTTCCCGCTCCGCTTGCGTCCGCTCCCACCCGGAACTGGTGCGTGATGTCGGGTTCGCCGCCGCGGATCACGCTGGCCTTGGCCGTGGTGCCCCCCATGTCGAACGAGATGATGTTCGAGTACCCGCACACCTGGCCGAGGTGTCTCGACGCAATGACCCCTGCGGCCGGGCCCGACTCGATGCTGAGTACCGCTCGGCGCGCGATCTCATCGGCCGGCATGACGCCCCCGGACGACGTCATGATCTCGAGACGTGCGGGGATGTTCCGGCTGGCGAGTTCCTCTGACAAGCGGTGAACGTAGGTGGAGAAGGTGGGGCCGACGTACGCCGAGACGACGGTTGCCACGGCTCGCTCGTACTCGCCGAGCTGGGGCCAGATGTCCGACGAGACGACCACATACGAGTCGGGCAGCTCGTGCTGGAGGATCTTCAGCACGAGCTGCTCGTGCACCGGATTGGAACACGCGTGCAGCAGCGACACGGCGATCGCTTCGGGCGCAAGCGATCGCAACTGGTTCAGCCATTCCGGCGAACCTGCGGGATCGAATGCGAGGTGGACCTGACCGTCCACCAGAACCCGCTCGGGGACCTCCACCACCATCTGCCGCGGAACCAGCGGCGGGGGCCGCCGATACAGCGCGTTGTGGGTGTCGCTATCCGACCGCGCGTTCTGGCCGATTTGGAACATGTCGCCGAAGCCGGCCGTCGTGACAAAGGCGACCCGAGCACCCCGCCCTTCGAGGATCAGATTCGTGGCGAGCGTTGTGGCGTGGACGGCCCTCGCGACGTCCGATGGTCGCGCCCCCGCCTGTTCCAGGACGGAGGCAAGCCCCTCGACCACGCCCTCGACGGGATCGTGCGGCGTGGTGAGCGTCTTCGCCAGGAAGGGCCCCACGCCGGGCGGACCACTGACAACGATGTCGGTGAAGGTCCCTCCGATATCGATTCCCATGTAGTAGTTGCCCGATTCCGGCATCAGTCGGTCCCGCTTCCGACTCGGGTGGCACGTGGGGAGTCGTCTGCTTCCCACGTCTCGGGATCGACGATGACTCCGTAGTCACGGAGGGCACCGTCAACCGACACGAATCCCTCCTGTACATCACGGAGGACCATACTCGCCTCCCTGTCCAACGGGTCGCCGTAGCCGCCGCCACCGCTGACGAGCATGGTCACTGTCGTTGCGGCCTCCACCGGAATGTTCGTCGCCTTGGGGGCGGGACGCCACTCGTCAGGCAGCCCGCGGTTGATGATCCATCCGCCGCCGGCTCCAGGACGGCCGCCGGCGAGACCGGCGGGGGGTATGCGGCAGCGGTCGACCACCCTCGTGGTCACGTCAGCCCGAGCGAGGAACGTGACCTCCTTCGTCAGGGCCGCACCCCCTCGCCATCGGCCGGGTCCGCCACTGTCGACCCAGACACGAAAGTACTCGTGCCGCAGTGGATATTCGGACTCGAGCACCTCCAAACTGGTGCCGTAACCGCCCTGCTGGCCGCTGAACATGGCGTTGGGGTCACAGTCGACACCATCCATGGTCGAGCGGGCACCTCCGGTCCCGAAGTGGGGTGTGAGCAGGACAAACGGGTCGCCGTCGGGACTCCGGCCGGCGGCAATCAGGGAATGGACGGTTCCGCCCGGCGCCTGCACCAGGTCGGGATACGCCGTCCCCAACCCTTGCCAGATGGAGTCGATGATGGCTTGCACAGCACCAATCCGGATATTGCACGCGGCCGGAAACCGCGGATTGACGATGCTGCCGAGTGGCAGCACGACACCTATCGGATTGTAAAGGCCTTCGTTCATTGGAACGTCGGAGCCGATGTAGTAGCGCAGGGCGTGGAGTATTCCTGACAGCGACTGGCTGTACGACGAGTTGACCGCGCCCCGTGCCTGGTCGTCCGTACCCGTGAGATCGACGAGGATGTCAGATCCCCGTACGTCGACGCGGACCCTGATCCAGTAGCTCTTGTCGGCCACGATCCCGTCGTCCTCCACCAGGTATGACCCAGAGTAGGAGCCGTCCGGGATGGCAGCGATCGCGTCGCGGGTCATACGTTCGGCGTACACGATCAGATCGTCTATGAGCGACAGCAGAGATTCCTTTCCGTGTCGCTGGGCCAGTTCTTTCAGCCTGATGTCGGCGACGTTGCCGGCGGCCACCATGGCATTGACGTCCCCCAGAACCCGGTTCGGTGTTCGGCTGTTTGCCTCAATCAATCGGATGACGTCCTTGTTGGGGTGGCCAGCCCGGTAGAGATGGATCCCGGGAATCATCACGCCCTCGTGGAAGCACTCGGTGGCGAGGCCCGGGAGGCCGGCGGCGGACACCCCACCGAGGTCCGAGACGATCATGAGCGCGCCGTGGAAGAAGGTGAGCTCCCCCTCGACATAGATGGGCTTCAGGACCATCACGTCCGTCGGATGAATGCCGCCCCGGAAGTGGTCGTTGAGGATGAAGACGTCACCGTCCTCCATCGACAGCCCCGGGGTGTCCTTGAGGAGTTCCTGTAGACCTACTCGGACGGCCGAGCAATGGAATTCGCCTCCCGTCGTCTGGGCAATCAGCCGTCCGCCAGCATCAAAAAAGGCGGTCGCGATGCCGGAGCTCTGATTGACGAAGGGCGAATAGGCGTTGCGCGCTGCGACCGCGCCCACCTCGTCTGCGAAGTTTTCCAGTGCGTTGTGCAACAACTCTCGCTGTATGGGGCTGCTCATCGACGTTTCCTTTGTACTCGTCGTCCTGGCGCCGGATTGCGCTGTGTTTCGCCTCGAGGCGAGCTGTGCCGGTCGACCCGTATACTGCTCGAAAGGCGGTTGCCGCGACGCAGGAGGCTCAAGATGGCCGGTGGGGGACGGACGGTGGTCAGCTTCGACATCGACGGGACACTCGAGATGGGCGACCCGCCCGGACCGATCGGGGCCGACTTCGTCAAGCGGACACAGGAGGGCGGCTGCATCATCGGCAGCTGCTCGGACCGGACCATGCGCGAGCAATCCGACGTGTGGGAGCGGGCCGGCATCGTCCCGGACTTCGTCGTGGCCAAGCACCGGCTGGAGCGGGTCCGGGAACAGTTCACCTCCGAGCGCTTCGTGCACATCGGTGACACGCAGATCGACGCCCACTTCGCCCAGCTGGCCGGCTTCGAGTTCTTCTTCGCCCTCGACCTGGCCGACTGCCTGGGTCTACCCGCGGGACCCCCCGGATCGGACTGATCCCGGTCGGCGCTTCCCGGCGCACTCACCGCGGCGCCCACCATCTGGGAGCCTCTCCCCAGCCGGCCGTCTCAACCTGCGCGGGCCTCGTGTAGCGCAGAGTGGTGGTTGCCGCTCCCGTTCGCCACGGCAGTCGCACCACCCGGCGACCGGGCGCGTCCTCGAGCGGCGCGAACGGGGCCAGAGCGGCGACGTGGGGGTGGTGGACCAGATCCGGGTAACTCATCCACGGCGTGACAACTCCGCCGTGCTCCTCCACCACACGGCCGACTTCCTCCCAAGGAGCCGATTCGAAAAGTGACGACCAGAACGGGGCCCACCGCGGCTCCTCGGGCTTGGTGAGGTCCATGGCGGCGGGGACTTCGCCCCCGAAGTGCTCAACGATGGCGAGGACCTGCTCGGGTCGGGGCGATGTACCCCACTTGGCGGCGAAGGCCACCGAGATCGGGCGGTCCTTGGCCCGTATGCGGCCGTGGTCCTCCGGATCGGTCCAGACCCTGAGGTGGATTCCCGGCCACTGATCCGGATGGGAAAGGCACGTCCAGTGCATCCCCTTGATGGTGTGATGGGTTCCCAGGGCGCTGACGTGAATGACGTCGCCGTCGCCGGTGTGCTCGCGCCGGTAGATGGCCCCGGCCACTGCCTGGTAGGCGGCCAGTCCCGCGTTCATCATGGCTTGGTCCACGCCGAGGCGGCGAGGTTCATCGCCAATGGAGCCGAGCCCGGCCCAGGTGTTGCTCATGGCCTGCACCGTCAGCTCGGACCCGGGCTGGGTGGCAATCGGCCCGAGGCTTCCGTAGGCCGAGAGCCAGCAGACGATGAGGTCCGGTCGACGGGCGGCCAATTCCTCGAGTTCCATTGCCGGCGGGGCGCCGTCGGGATCAACGGCGTCGACCAGGATCACGTCGGCGTGTCCCGCGAGGTCCACGACCTTCTCCGGAGCGGGGGCCACCGCGATACGTTTGTTGCGATTCAGCTCCACGTACGCCACGCCGAGGCCGTCCACGAACGGCGGTCCCCAATGGCGCACGTGGTCTCCGCCGGCCGGCTCCAGCTTCAGCACGTCGGCGCCCTGGTCGGCAAAGAGAGACCCGCAGTACGGACCCCCGATGCCGCTCGTCAGCTCGAGCAGCCGCAGCCCGGCGAAGGGGTGGTCCGGTGTGCCCGGCCGATCGGCCGAGCGGTCGGGCCTGGTCGCAGGGGCCGCCCGACCGAGCTCGGCCAAGACATCGACCGTGTGCTCGCCGGGCTCGGGATTGCGAAAGATCCTGGCCGGGGCGTTCGCGAACTTCCACGGCGCGCCACCGGTGAACACCGTTCCGAACCGGCCGGCATCCAGCTCTATCACGTGGTCGTTGTCCCGGATCTGGGGGTGGACCTTGATCAGGTCGAAATCCCAGAACTTCGAACACGGTACCTGGCGGTGGCTGAGCCGCTGCATCCACCACCACGCGGGCCTGGACAGGAAGACCGTCGCCAGCTCCCCCGCGAGGCGCTCCCGGTTCTCCACCCGGCGCGGATTGGAGGAGTACTCAGGGCGGCGAGTCAGGTCTTCGCGCTCGATCCCGTCGCAGAGTCGCCCCCATTGGCCCTCGGTCTCCGCACTGATAGCCACCCACGTCCGGTCCTCGCAGAGGAACGCCTGGCTGGGCGCCACCAGACTGGCGGCCGATCCGAGGGGACCGGGGACGTGTTCGCCATTCAGGTACTCGGCGATCCTGGTGGCCTGCATGGAGAGCGTGGCCTCGAGCATGCTGACGCTCAGGTGCCTCCCGCCGAGCCGCGTACGGGTGGCCAACCCGGTGAGGACGGCGGCGGTGATGTACATGCTGGCGTTCAAGTCGATGTGACCCAAGTAGCGCAACGCCTCCCAGCTTCCGCGGTCCGCCCCTGTAACGCTGCACCATCCACCGAAGACCTGCAGGAGAGGATCGCTCCCCGCCCGGTCAGCGAGGGGACCGGAGTCACCCCAGCCGTTGGACGAGCAGTAGATGATGGTCGGGTTGCGGGCCATCACGGAGACGGGATCGAAGCCGAGTCGTACCACCGAAGAGGGCTTGAAGTTGTTGACCAACACGTCGGAGGCCTCTATCAGGCGCCACATGTGTCGGAGGTCGGTATCGTCGGCCAGGTCGAGCTTGACGGACCGCTTGGAGGTGTTGAAGTTGATGTAGCACGCAGCAACCCCGTCGATGGTCGGCGGGACGAGCCGTTGCGGATCGCCCTGCGGTGCCTCCACGTGAATGACAGAGGCGCCCATCGCTCCCAAAAGCGAGGTGGCGAACGGCCCCACGCCGTACTGGGTCCAGTCGACGACCCGAACGCCTTCGAGCGGTCCCGGCATTTACGCCGCAGCCGGTCCAGCGTTCATACCAGGAACCGCCCTGGTTGCGCCGGATCGGCGGGGAGGTCCCCCCCGAAGCGCTCACGGGAGGCGGCCACCCTCGCGTCCCACTCGACGTCGATCTCGTGGCGGACCCAGTCCGGAACCGGTCCGGGCGGTCTCCTCCGATTCGGTTGGAACTCGCGCAGGAGCACGCCAGGCAGCGGCAGGTCGGGCTCCAAGGCGTCCTTGTTGTGCTCCCGGACGACGGTCCCGTTGACGACGACATAGTCGATGCCGACGGGCTCGGAGATGAGCCGGGTGGCACCCTGGGGCAGGTCGTCCACCTCTTGGACGGGGCCGTCGTTGATCGTCGCCGGGTTGAACACGACGATGTCGGCGGGCCGGCCGGCCAGGAGAAGACCCCGGTCGACGATCCCGAACTGGGCGGCAGCGAGGGACGTGGCGTGCTGAACCGCCCGTTCGATCGGCAGACCGCCCTCTCGCACGAACCGCCCGAGCAACCGGGCCGGCCAGGATCCCATGCACATCTGGGAGAGGTGGGCCCCGGCGTCGTGCAGGCCGATGCCCACCTCGTCGAAGGTCCGCAGCGAATCGAGGCCGAGCAGGGGATCCTGGCTGGCGAAGCGGATGAGGAACCGACCGGCCAGGTCGGAGGCGACGCACACCTCGTAGAGCACCTCGGCGCCGGTCAGTCCGGTCGCCCCCGCGATGTCGGCGACGGATTGGCCTTCCCAGTCCGGCCGGGTCGGCGCCTTGACGATCAGAATGGCGGGCCAGTACCGGCTGTTCCACGAGTCGATGTCGGTGTCGGTGATGAAGCGCGGGAGGAAGGAGGGGTCCTGGTAGAAGGCCAACCGCTCCTCGGGGGTGCGCATGCTGACCACCGGCCCGAACAGCTCGTTCAGCTGCGGCACCCCGAAAGCCCCGCCGGGCAGGTTGATGGCGAAGTAAGAGGGGTCGTGAAGCCCGATGTAGATGGAGCCAGGGATCACCTGCAGCTGGGGGTAGACCTGGTAGCCGACGTCCCACAGCTCCGTGCGCACCCGATCGAGCTGTGTCGGGGTGAGCTCGGCCAGCACCACGCCGGTCTCTTCGAGCAGGCGCAGTACGAACGGGTTGGTGAGCACCGTGCCGCCGACCCCCTGCAGCCGCCCGTGGCGGGCCCGAGCCAGCGTGGCGCACAGGGCCAGGAACTCCCGCTCGTCGGCCCAGCGGCTGGGCACCGGCACGCCGCCGGCTCCGGTGTGGCCGGGGCTGCCGGTGGTCGACAGCCCGGCGGCGCCGGCGTCGAGGGCCTCGCGCAGCACCTCGGTCATGCGAGCGATCTCTTCATCCGTCGCGGTACGCGAGGTGGCGGCCTCCGCCCCCATGACCCAGGTGCGCAGCGCGGTGTGGCCGATCTGGGTGACGAGGTTCAGGGCGCAGTTGTTGCGCTCCACGAAGTCGAGAAACTCCGGGAACGACTCGTACCCCCATTCACCGTCGTGCAGCCCCGGCCACGACGACCGGAACTCGATGCCCTCGACGTGCTGAAGGGTCTGCAGGAGGAAACGGCGGTCCTCGGCCTTGCAGGGGGCGAGGGCGAAGCCGCAGTTCCCCATCACCGCCGTGGTGATCCCGTACCACGAGGACGGGGTCAGCAGCCGGTCCCAGTGCAGCTGGGCGTCGTAGTGGGTGTGGGTGTCGACGAAGCCGGGGCAGACGACCGAGCCGGAGGCGTCTACCTCGCGGGCTGCGTCGTCTTCCACCCTCCCGATCGCCGTCACCCGGCCGGCGCGCACGCCGACGTCGCCGACGAAGCCTGGCGTGCCCGTCCCGTTGACGATGGTGCCGTTGCGAATGACCAGGTCGAGCATGTGACCCTCCTTGTGCTCGTACATCTCCCTCGTTGCTAGTGGATCCCCGGCCTGAAGGTCGCGACCAGACTCACGCCTTCTCGTTCGGGATGAGCTTCCCGCAGAGGGGTTCGGCTCCCGTGATGAGGTGGAAGGTGGAACCGGAGTAGCGCGTGATCCATGCACAGTTGTCGGCACCCTCCACCTCACCGCGACCGGCCATTCCGAAGCTGACCGTATGGCCGCCGGCCAGGCCGGCTGCGGGGTAGTGGGTGATACCGAGCATGGTCTTGATGAACGATGCCTGGGTGGGGTTGGCTCCCGCTGCCTTCAGCCCGTCGACGAAGGCGTCGACGGAGACGTAGCCGAGATACTCGGCGTAGGTCGGGTCGGTGGTGACCCCCGCGTACTTCTTCAGTGCGGCTTGGATCCGCTCGGTGGCCGCCGTGTGCATCTCCACCGGTTCGAAACTGGAGAGGAAGTCGAGACCCTGGGCGACCTGTTTTGACCCGGGGCCTCCCTGGGTCAGGTCCCCGCCGTATCCGGTCGGCAGGAGGGTGCCCTTGAGGGTGACGCCGTCCTGGCGCAGCGCGCTGACGACGGCGAAGGACGTGTTGGTCCCGACCTCTCCGATGAAGCCGTTCACCCCGCCGCTCTTCATGGCCAGGGCCAGCGGCGCCACATTGGTGGTCCCGAAGGGGACGTTGGCGTTGAGGTAGCCCGTCTTGACACCAGCGGCCTTGGCCGAGAGGGACGCTCCCGTGGCCGAGTCCGCCGAGCTGGGCGAGACGCCGAAGCCGATCACCCCCAGGTTCGTGACGCCTAAGAGCTTGAGCAAGAGCCCGTCCGTCGTATAGACGTTGGTGAAGCTCCCGGTGTTGGTGACGGAGAACATGTTCTGGCTGGCGATCCATTCGGTGGAGTCCGACGCCGAGCCGATCACCGGAACCCCCTGCGAGGTGAGGAAGCTGGCGCCGCCGAAGGTCAGACCGGAGATCGCGATGACGGCGAACACGTGATCCTGGTCGACCAGCTTTTGCGCGGCCACCAGCGCGCCGTTCGGAGTGGAACCGGTGTCGGCCACGACGTACTTGATGTGGTAGCCCTCCTGGTCGGCCACCCCGATACCGGCCTTAATGCCCAGCGGGCTGGTCTCCACGGCTGACGCGGCGAGGCCGGTGAGGTCGGTGAGCAGGCCGATGGTGTATGTGTGCCCGTCCTTCGTCGTCGCGCCCGAGGGCTTCGAAGAGCTGAAGCCGACGGTGGCAATAACCACGAGGGCCGCCACCGCGACGAGCATCCGTCTGTTCTTGGCCATCAATGGATTCCTCCTGTTGTGTGGGCGAGATGTAGTGGCATGGACGTGGCTACTCGGCGCGCAGCACGACCGCCGCGGGATCGTGGAAGAAGCTGCTACCGGCGCAGAGCAAGGCGTTCTTGACCCCGGGCACCTGCCGCTCTCCCTCGGTGCCGCGCAGCTGGCGGACCGCTTCGGTGTAGTAGTTGAACCCGCCGGCCCGGCCGTGCGACAGGTTGCCGCCGTTGGTGCTGACGTAGGTACGCCCCTGCAGCCGCAAGATGTTCCTGTCGGTGTCCCAGGAGGACTCGAACAGGTCCGAGGCCTCCCCGGGCTTGCAGAACCCCGCCGCCTCGGTCAGGGCGACGGCGTTGATGGTGTAGCCGTCGTAGGGAAAGAACAGGTCCATGTCCTCCACCCGGAGCTCGCTCCTCTCCCACAGGCCCTCGAGGGACTTCCACGACGAGTTCTCGTTCCAGCTCAGCGTGTTCTCGTAGAACTCACCGACCCTGGACCCCCCGAGGGACATGGCGTGGATGTAGACGGGCTTGCGTGGCAGATCCCTGGCGCGCTCGGCCGTGGTGATGAGCAGGGCTTCGCCACAGTCGACGGGCAGGTCCATGTCGAGGAGCTGCATCGGTTCCCAGATCATGCGGGATTCGGCGTAGTCGTCCAGCGTGATCGGCGTGCGCATGGCCGCCGAGGGGTTGTTGACGGCGTGACTGCGGTTGTTGACGGCGATCCGCCCGAACACCGTCTTGGTGGCCCCGTAGTCGTGCATGTACCGACCCATCCACGCGGCGTACGGCTCGCCGGAGTGGGCCCAGCGGCGGGCGAAGTCGCTGACCCCGAAGGCCGACTGGGCCTGGGCGTCGAGTTCGGCGGCTCTCATCCGGAACGGGTCGTTGGCCGCCGAGCGCGACATGGTGAGATTGCGGGTGTAGGCCTGCACCACCAGGGCGGTATCGCACAACCCGGAGAAGACCGCCTCTGCGGCGTAGACGAAGCACGAACCGAGCCAGCCGTTCTTCACCCACGTCGCCTTCTCTATTCCCAAGGCGCCCTGGAGGGTCAAGAAACCCGCCCCGCCCACCGCCACGGGTGTCATGCCGGTGCCGCAGATCCCGTCGATCTCCTGGCGGTCGATCCCGGCGTCGTCTATCGCCCGCAGCGCTGCATCGAGCCCCAGCGACAGCTCGCTGCGCTTGAGGTCCCGGCCGTAGGCGGTCGAGCCGACGCCGACCACCGCGAGCGTGTCCTTGAGGGGGTTTCTCGCCACGGCTCTACCTCCGATCGGCCGGCTCGAAGGCCGGCCAGGCCAGGCCGTCCCGTTCGGTCCACACCAGCCGCACCGGCATGTCCACGGCGATCTGGTCGGTCGGGCAGTTGACGATCGTCGCCAGGTAGCGCAGGCCGGGCTGTTCATTCAGCTCGATCGCGGCCACCGGCAACGGCTCGAGCAAGCGACCTTGAGGGTCTCGCTCCTGGTGGATCAGGGTGAACATGAAGATCCGGGCTTCACCACTGACCTCGGTGGCGCTGACGTTCCACGAGAGGCACTGCGGGCAGAGTGGCCGGTGGGGGTAGATCCAGTACCCGCAGTCCGAACACCGGTTGATGAGCAGGCGGCGGTCGAGCAGGCCCCGGTAGTGCTCGACGTTGTCCCGGCTGATGGGCACGCCGGGCAGAGCGGCCAGGACCGCCTCGTCGGACAGTGGCATCATTTCCCTCCTTCTCCTTCGCCGTCGGCGCGATGCTGCAACTCGACACGGTCGAGCTTCCCGTTGGCGAGTCGCGGCAGTTCCGCCACGAAGACGATGTCTCTTGGTGTCTTGAAGCGAGCCAGTCGCGGTTCGAGCCAGGCGCGCAGCTCCGCCTCGTCGAGTGGATGCTCTGGTCGGGTCTCGACATAGACCCGCACCACCTCGCCCTTGCGGCGATCGGGTACGCCGACGGCGCCACACTGGGCGACGGCGTCGTGGCTGCCCACGACGTTCTCCACCTCCTCGATGGAGACGTTCTCTCCGCCGACCTTGAGCATGAGCTTTACCCGTCCGACGTACGTGACGTAGCCGTCCATGTCGATCGAGACGAGGTCCTCGCTGTGGAGCCAGCCCTCGGGGTCGATGGCCCGGGCCGTTTCCTCGGGCTTGTTCCAGTAGCCGCGCATCACGTTGCCTCTGATCCACGCTTCGCCGACCTGACCGGGGTCGACGTCCCGACCGGTCTCCGGGTCGACGACGCGCAGTTCGTTCCCCTCCAGCATCCGCCCGGAGGTGGAAAGTCGACGATCGGCCGGGTCGGTGGGACTGGTGACTCCGGCCGGGCCATAGGTCTCTGTGAGACCGAACGGCGAGATGGTGAAGTCGACGTTCGGCATCACCTTCCGGGCGTCCTCATTGGGGAGGTGCGACACCCGTAGCGACGACAGCACACGGCCCGTTTCGAGTGCTGCGTCGACGACCTCGTGGGTCAGCACGCCCATGAAGACCGTGGCCTGCTCCTGATCGATCAGTTGCGCGGCCAGGCGGGCGTTGAAGGCCTCCGTGAACACCAGCGTCCCGGCGTTGACCATCATCGTCATGAGGCCCCATATGCTCCCGCCGCCGTGGAAGAACGGCATCATGCTGAAGAAGACATCCGCCTCCCGTATGCCGATCCGCTGGGAGTGCAGGACGGCATTGGCCACGATCCCCCCCTGCTCGAGCATCACCCCTTTGGGGAAACCGGTGCTGCCGGAGGTGTACTTGACCATGCCCAGATCGCTCGGGCGGACCTGGCGCTCCATCCGGTCGGCGAGGGCGAGCGCCCGGCCGGATGGATGGTCCCTCCCGACCGCTTCGAGCCCGGCGAAGTCGTGGGCGCCGGCGTGGGCGCCGTCGCCCCGGTGGAAGACGACGACGTTGCGCACGTCGGGCAGGCGGTCGCTGTGGAGGAAGCCGGGAGTGGCGTCCTCGGTGAACTCGGGACAGATCTCCTCCAGCACCTCGGGCATGCGCAGCGCCCGGAAGCTGTCGAGCAGGAGCAGGTGCCGTGCCCCGGACTGGCGGATGACGTACTCGACCTCGGTGGGCCGAAGGAAGGTGTTGACCGGCACGACGTAGGCGCCGAGCCGCATGGCGGCGAACGACGAGATCACCCATTCGGGGGAGTTGGTCATCCAGAGCACCAGGCGGTCGCCACGGCGCACCCCGATGCTGGCCAGCCCAGCCGAGAGGTTCCTCGCCCTCTCGGTCAGGGTGCGGTAGCTGACCCGCTGTATCGCCCCGGAGTCGTCGGCGGCGACCAACGCGTCGCGCTGGGGTTGACGCTGCGCCGCGTCGGACACCACCTGCCACATGGTGCGGGACCGCAGCTCAGCCAGCTGGTCCGGTGTCACGAGGCGCTGCGCCTCACGGAATCGACTGCGTGCACCGTGTCGCCACCGTTAACCCCCCCGGGTGATCTTGTCTGACAACTAAGCTAACTGGACGTCTGGCAGAGTGTCAACCGGAGTACGCTGGGTCGGTGGAGTTTCGGGAGATCGACCGGCGTTCGGTAGTCCAGCAAGTCGCCGACCAGCTCCGCGACGCCGTGGTGGCGGCGGTGATGCGCTCCAGCGAGCTGCCGACCGAGCTGGAGCTGTCGAACGCCATGATGGTCAGCCGCCCGACCCTCCGTGAGGCACTGCGGATTCTGGAGACCGAAGGGCTGGTGCAGCGGGATCGTCGCACCTCCGCTCTGCGCGCGGATGCCGGCACCGCAGCGATGAGCCGCCCGCTGCGATCGGCGCTGGACGTCCTCACCCGCACGGAACGCATCACCATGGCGGAGATCTTGGACCTTCGGCTCACCGTGGAGGCGCGCGCTGCCGAGCGCGCGGCCGAGGTGGCCACCGCCGCCGAGATCGCCGAGTTGGACCAGGCTCTCGAGGCGCTCCGCCAGCCCGGACTCACCGGCCAGGAGTGGGACGAACGGGCGTTGGCCTTCCACGTCGCCATGGTGAGCGCCTCTCATAACGAGGCCTTCGTGTTGATCATGGTGGCGGCCCGGGAAGCGGCGGCCGGCATCCTCGAGCGTGCATTGCGCGAGGCCGCCGCCGGTGGGGAAGAGGTGACCGGCCGGGTCAACGGCGCCGACCCCACGGAGTCGGAATGGCTGGAGGGCCAGTACGCTCTGCACAAGGAGATATACGAGGCGATCCGGGACCGCCGCCCACTCGACGCCCGCGACAACCTCTGGCGCTGGTCGACATCGTTCCCGTCGTTCTTCCAACCGTCAGTTGGCGATGTCGACGGGACCCCGCCCGGCTCTCCCCGCTCCACAACGCGCGACCCGGTCATTTCGACGGCGAAGCCGCAGGCTCCCCGGCCGGCGGCCCAGGGGACGAGGGCTCGCTGAGGTCGCGCAGTCCGGCCTTTTTCTCCCGCCGGCTGCGGTGAAGTACCACCTCCGTGTAGCCCGACGGGTGCTCGGCGCCGTGGAGCACGAGATCGCAGGCTGCCCCGAATGCGGCCCCGGCGAATCCGGGTCCCATGGGGGCGTACGAGGGATCGTTGGCGTTCTGTCCATCGACCACGACGGCCATCTTCTTCATGGCGGACATGACCTCATCGCCGGTGATGATCCCGTGCAGTAACCAGTTGGCGATGTGCTGGGAGGAGATCCGACAGGTTGCCCTGTCCTCCATGAGCCCGACGTTGTGAATGTCGGGCACCTTCGAGCAGCCGATGCCCTGGTCGACCCAGCGGACGACATAGCCCAGGATCCCCTGAGCATTGTTCTCCAACTCCTCCCGGACGTCGTCGTTGCTCCAGTCCTCCGGGCGCCCGTTGGGGATCGAGAGGAGGTCCTCGAGCCTGCCCCCGACAGTTCCGGCGATCTCGCTCTGCCTCTGGCGCACATCGACCCTGTGGTAGTGCGTCGCGTGCAAGGTCGCAGCCGTCGGCGACGGGACCCACGCACAGCTCGCACCCGCCAACGGGTGAGCAATCTTGTCGCGCAACATGTCGGCCATCAGGTCGGGTGCGGCCCACATCCCCTTGCCGATCTGGGCCACCCCGGGAAACCCACAGGCCAGACCGACGTGGACATTGTTGTCCTCATAGGCGTTCAGCCATGCCGTGGTGCGCATCGCGCTCTTGCGCACCACCGCCCCGGCGCGCATTGACGTATGAATCTCGTCGCCCGTTCGGTCCAGGAACCCGGTATTGATGAAAACCACGCGTTCTGCAATGGACCGTACACACTCCGCCAGGTTCAAGGTGGTACGGCGTTCTTCGTCCATGAGGCCCAGCTTGACCGTGTGACGCGGAAGGTCGAGGACGTCCTCCACGAAGGAGAAGACGTCGTTGACGAGTGTGGCCTCCTCGGGACCATGGATCTTCGGTGTGACCACGTAGACGGATCGGGTTGTGGAGTTCATCGCCCCACTTCCCCGGAGCAGGTCGTGCTTGGCGGCCAGAACGGTGATCAGTGCATCTAACAAGGCCTCGGGGATCTCCCCGCCGTCGCCGCGACGTACGGCGGCGGTGGTCATGTGCAGGCCGACGGTTCGCACGAGCATCAGGGCCCGTCCCGGCAAGGTGGCCGGTCGACCGTCGGGCGAGACGATTGCCCGGTCTTCGGCCAGCCGACGGGTTTCGGAGCGTCCCCCTTTGAGGACCTCGGCCGTCAGGTCACCCTTCATGAGACCCAGCCAGTTGCGGTAGACGACCACCTTGTCGCTCGCATCGACGGCCACGACGGAGTCCTCGCAGTCCATGATCGACGTAGGAGCCGATTCGAGGAGCACGTCGGCCACGCCGGCACGATCGTCGCGACCAACCGGATGCGCCCGGTCGAGGACCAGTTGGATGTGGAGGCCGTTGTGCCGGACGAAGATGGATCTCGGGCGGGTCGCGTCCCCCTGGTGCCCCACGAACGCCTCTGGCTGGGCCAAGCCGGCGTCCCCTTCGGGCGTGGTGGCCAGGAGTCGGCCGGAATCGACGAAGTACGTGGTGACCGAACGGTGCGACCCCACCTGGAGTGGTACGACCTCGTCGAGGAAGGCCCGCACCCAGCCGATGACCTCGGCACCCCGATGCGGATCGTAGGCTCCCGGCGGGGGGACCGAGCCGAGCGCGTCGGTGCCGTAGAGCGCGTCGTACAGAGAGGCCCACCGGGCGTTGGCGGCGTTCAATGCATATCTGGCGTTCATCACGGGCACCACCAGCTGCGGCCCCGCCACCATGGAAATTTCGGGATCGACGCCACGGGTGGAGATGGTGAAGGGCGGACCGGGGGGGAGCAGGTAACCGATGCGCTCGAGGTGGTCCCGGTACCGGCCCACGTCGAAGGGATGGTGCCGGTGCCACTCGTCGATCTGCTCCTGCAGGCGCACCCGCTCTGCGAGCAGGGCCTGAATCCGGGGGGCGAACACCTCGACCAGCCCGCCGAGACCTCGCCAGAGTGTGTCGTCGGTCGTGCCCGAGCCCGGCAGTACTTCCCCGACGAGGAACCGGTGCAGCCCGGGGTCTACACCTACCGACCCGACCTCGACAACGTCGCTCAGGTCCGGGCCGCCTGGACGAACTCACCCAGGGTCAGGATGCGATGCTCCTTGACGCCCCGCGCCACGAGCGAGACGTCATGGCCGGCGGCCTTGCGTCGCAGCGCGGCCACGGTGCTGTCCTCTCGGGGCATGACGGAGAACGGATCGTAGGAGAAGAGCCGCATGGTGTTGAGGTGGGTGATCTTGTCGATCTCGTCTTTGTCGAGCCGGCTCACGCTTTCCCACGTGATCTCCGGGGAGCGGGGCCAGGTGCTGTCAGAGTGCGGGTAGTCGCACTCCCAGCAGACCATGTCGTCGTTCATGTCACCGAGGTTGCGGACGCCGAAGTCGTCGGTGATGAAGCAGGTGATGATGTGCTCGCGGAAGATCTCACTGGGTAGGCGACCACCGAGGTCGGGGCGGGTCCAGGCCTTATGGTGCTCGTAGGTGTAGTCCACCCGTTCGAGGAAGTAGGGGATCCAGCCGATCCCACCCTCGGACAGGGCGATCTTGACTCCCCGGAACTTCTGGAAGACGGGGGCCCAGACCAGGTCGGCCGCCGTGGGGTAGATGTTGATGCCCGAGCAGGTGATCCGTACGTTCATCGGGGCGTCGGGCGAGGTCTGGATCTCCGATGACCCCGAACCAATGTGCATCGCCACCACCGTCTCGGTCTCCTCGCAGGCCGCCCAGAACGGGTCCCAGTGGTCGCTGTGGAGCGAGGGCAGGCCGAGCAGGTGCGGGTTCATGGAGAAGCTGACGCAGTGAGAACCCTTCTCCGCCGTCCGGCGGATCTCCTGCGCCATCAGTTGCGGATCCCAGATGGGAGGAATGGTGCAGGGGATGAAGCGGCCGGGGTACGACCCGCACCACCCGTCGAGGTGCCAGTCGTTGTACGCCTGCAGGACGGCCAGGGCGAGACCGGGATCCTGCTTGGCGCGGGCGGCGAAGAGCTGTCCGCAGAAGCGGGGCATGGACGGGAAGTTGAGCGATCCGAGAACCCCGTTGGCGTCCATGTCCTTGATCCGCTCGCCAACGTCGTAGCAGCCGATGCGGATCTCGTCGAAGTTGGTGGGTTCGAGCCCATACTCTTCGGGAGGCCGTCCCGCCACGGCGTTGAGCCCGGCGTTGCGGACCTCGCCCTCGCCGAAGACCCACTTGTCCCCGGTTGCGTCGGTGACCACGCGGGGTGCCTGGTCGGCGTACCGGGCCGGAAGGCGACCGTCGAACATGTCGGGTGGCTCAATCACATGATCGTCCACGCTGACGAGGATCAGGTCTTCCATCTGCATCAGTCTCTGCCCCCTGACGACCGCCACGACTCGGGCGGATCCGCGATGTGGTAAAGCCGGGCCGCATTCTCCCACAGGATCTTCCGGCGAACCGTGCTGTCAACGTGGCCCAGCCCGGACTCTATCGTCTCCTGGATGTTGCCGAACAGGCACGTCGTATGGGGAAAATCGGTCTCGAACAGCACGTTGTCGATCGGGATCACGTCCATGAAATGCTTCGGTGCCACCGACTCGAACCAGTAGGTGACGAAGACGCTCTGGCGGAACAGCTCCGAGGGCAGGACGTCCTCGCTCGTCCGTTCACGTCCGGGCCGGAAGGCTCCGAGCCAGCTGTAGTCGGTCGCCTCCAGCATGAAGGGCAACCAGCCGATGCCACTCTCCACGGACACGAATTTGAGCTCGGGATAGCGGGTCAGCACCCCCGA
>Ga0302324_100006818_pt1 | contig 24450 bp, 27 predicted proteins | sample Palsa_T0_1_FD_201949 | JGI IMG/M metagenome (GOLD analysis project Ga0302324, IMG submission 201949) | Peat permafrost microbial communities from Stordalen Mire near Abisko, Sweden - Palsa_T0_1 | ecosystem: Environmental > Terrestrial > Soil > Palsa > Peat permafrost | place: Sweden: Abisko... | reverse complement strand
AACTTGATAATGTCGCGGGACTCGTCCACGGAGAAGGTTTGGTTACGCGACGCCCCTGGATGGAAACTGGCGACAACACGCGAAGGTGCGAAGAGCGAGGAGGATGGGGCCGGGCTTTCCTGGCCTGAAAAAGCCCCGCGGGTGAGTGTTGTAACTCCGTCTGCAGAGCCTGGCAATACGACCGTCGGCGCGAAAGTATTAGATGAGCGTTGGGACGATCACTCTGTTGTTCTTACCCTGAGTGGAGCGCCAGGAAGTCGATGCAGAGTCGTCTTGGATGTGGGAGTAAGACCTGTTCATCCCGATGGCGCGAAGTTATTTGATATTCCCGAGGGTAGCTTCGGTCAACAATTCGAAGTTCAATTTCCGGAAGGGGAAGGTTATCAGACGAAAGTCGTGAAACTGAACTGGTGATGGGAATGTCCAGCCTCAGGGGCTAAAGCCCGACAGTGTTCGTGGACGTAATGTGGAGGCTGAAGCCTCCACCTACCTGAAGGCAAGAGCAAGGGCAACGGCCCGCGGCTAAAGCTGTTTTGTCCGCGGAGCATATTCGTGGGGATGAATCCCCACGCTTCCACCCGAAAAGCAAAAGCAACAGCAACAGCAAAAGCAAAGGCGAGGGGTCCTTCGGCACACATCGCCTCAGGATGACGTTGCGGGGGAATCGATGGCGGGTGAAGTTTCCACTACCAGCAAGCAACAGCAAATGCAAACGCGGGGGTCCTTCGGCACACGTCGCCTCAGGATGACGTCGCGGGGGAATGGAATGGGGGCAGAAAGTCCTATCTATCGGCAAGCCGGATCAATCTCGAGTGAGCGAAATCGTTCCGCGAATCGAGGGGGAATGGGCTAGAGTATCGGGATGGTTGGGATTGCTGACTACGGGAGATATGCAGGATGAGCAAGCGGGTGGCGTTGTTTGCGGTAGTGATGCTGGTGGTTGCGGCGATATTGCCGGCCTGGGCGAGTGATGCAATCAAGATTAATGGCACGGTGACGAAGCAGGGTGGGGACACGATTACGGTCACGGTGGATACGAACAGCGTGGACGTAACGCTTTTGCCGACGACCAAATATATGGTTGGGGCGAAGGTAGTGAAGCGCGAGGACCTGTCCGTGGGGGACGCGGTGGTGGCCTCGGTGGTGAAGGCTGGTCCGCAGTGGCAGGCGTCGCTGGTGAAGATTACCCATCCGAAAAAGAAGCCGTAATTTGCGGGTCGGCTGATAAGTTCGGCAAAAGCGGGCAAGCGTGTGCGGTCGCTAACGTTTTTAGCTCCGATGAAATCGGAAATGCCGAATTCATGCAACCTTTGGTTGACAAACCGCCTGCCTTGGACGGAGCATGTTGTGGCTCGCGCGTGCGTGCTGGAGCTGTCCGCCAAGCGTGAGGCATTGCAGTCGAGAACCCTGAATAAAAATTGAAAATCTGGGAGGCGGGATGCAATTCAAATTCAGCAGGCAATTGGCGGGAGTGACGGTGGCCGGATTGCTGTGGGCGATGGCGCCGATAGCGCTGCATGCACAGGCGGCCAGCAGTTCGACGAGTTCGACAGACTCGACGACAACCAAGGCAAAGAAGAAGTCGAAGAAGGACGCGGCCACGGATTCGAGCGCGACGCCGGCGGCAAGCGACAGTTCGACGTCGAAGTCGAAGAAGAGCAAGACGGATACGGCGGCCGCGACGCCGGCGGCGGGCGACAGCGGGTCGAAGAGTTCGAAGAAGAGCAAGACGGATACGGCGGCCGCGACGCCGGCGGCGAGCGACAGCTCAACTTCGAAGTCGAAGAAGAGCAAGACGGCAGATGCAACGACACCGGCGGCGACTGACAGCGCGGCGAAGACGTCGCCGAAGAAGAGCAGCAAGGCGGACACGACGGCTGGGACTCCGGCAGCGGCGCCAGCCGCGAAACCTGCAGCTGCGCCTGCGAACACGATGAGCAAGGCTGCACCTGCGGCTGCGCCTGCGAGCACGATGAGCAAGTCTGCACCTGCGGCTGCGCCGGCAAGCAAGTCCATGGCTCCGGCTGCGACGACGAATTCGGCGGCGATGAACAGCCATGCAACTGCACCTGCGGCAACTCCGGCGAGTGCCCCGATGGGGTCTTCGACGGCGAAAGCGACGAGCAGTAAGGCGGCTTCAAGCGCTGGCGCGATGCAGGGGAAGACGCCGCCCCATCCGGGCGACGTTTGGGTAAATACGGACTCCAAGGTTTACCACCCGGCGGGTTCGCGGTACGCGGGGAACACGAAGCAGGGCCAGTGGATGAGTGAAGCCGATGCGCAGAAATATGGCGCAAGGAAAGCGGCAAATTAGTCATTGCAAGCTAACAATCGCAACTGTAGCTGTTACAAATCTTAGATTCGAGAGGAAGCGTGATGATGAAATTGATGAAGAAGCAAGCGATCTGGCTGGCCTGCGCGGTGTTGGGGCTTGGCCTGGCTGTGACTGCAGGGGCTGCGGACCACATTGCCGCAGCACCGGCGGACTTGCTGCAGGCGATGCAGTCGACGAACCTAGTTGATTTGAACACGGCGACGGCCGATCAGCTGAAAGCGCTGCCGGGAATCGGCGATGCTTACGCGTCGGCGATTATCAAGGGTCGGCCTTACATGAAGAAGACAGACCTGGTGCAGAAGAAAATCATTCCAACGGCGACGTACAAGAAGATTGCTCCGATGGTGATTGCAAAGCACTAGTAATGCAACTGGACGACGAGCCGGCGGAAGGCTTCGAGGGCTGCTGCCGCGAACGTAGAGAGGAAGTTCGATATGTCACTGATGGATAGTTTGTCGCAGATGGCATCGCAGTTTGGCGGAAAGGACGCCGGGACTGCGAGCCACGTGATGGAGATGATCAACAGCCCTGAGGTTGGCGGAGTTTCCGGCCTGGTGGCGAAGTTTCATCAGAATGGGTTGGGCGACGTCGTCAACAGTTGGGTTGGCAACGGCGAGAACCAGCAGATCGCGGCGAATCATATTGAGCAGGTGCTGGGTCCGGACAAGGTCGCGGCAATTGCCGGCAAGCTGGGCATGTCACCGGATGAAGCGAAGGCGAAGCTGGCGACGATGCTACCGCAGATCGTGAACAAGCTGACGCCAGCTGGGAAAGTGGCTTCGGCTTAGTCAGTTCCGCGGCAAGTTAATTAAATTGGAATGCGGCCATACGGTCGCACGCTGGTCTCTTACGAGACCTGGGTGCGGCGGCGTATGGCCCTTGTTTTTGGAAGATGCGGCGGCTTTGATGGGCTCGACACGGGATTTCGAAGCAACCAGAATGCGCACAACGATACGGTTCCCCGGCGCAACCAATCATTACTTCAACAAACGAGTGTGCGTTCGAGTCGCAGGGAGCAGTGATGAGCAGGCCAGGGCAACCGAAATTTTCGCGGAGGCAGATGGTGGGTGGAATTGGAGCGACAGTCGTGGCAGCGGCGGTAAAGTCAGCGCTTGGGCAGGGAACTGAGAACGGCGCAGCACCACAGCCGCTGCAGAACCCGACAACAAAGTATCCGCGACCGCCGTTTCCTTCGCAGTCGCAGCCGTGGCCGGGTTTGGCGAGCAAGATGGATCCGGTGCCGGACCATGGCGAGAAAAGTTATCGCGGATCAGGCCGGCTGCTCGGGCGCAAGGCGTTAATCACGGGCGGTGATTCCGGCATGGGGCGGGCTGCAGCGATCGCCTACGCACGGGAAGGGGCCGATGTCGCGATTAATTATTTGCCGGCAGAAGAGGCTGATGCCAGGCAGGTGATTGAGCTGATCAAGGCTGAGGGGCGCGTGGGGCTGGCGATTCCGGGCGATCTGCGGGACGAGAAATTCTGCGAAAAGCTGGTCGCTCAGGCCGTGGAGGGTCTCGGCGGTCTCGATATTGTTGTCAGCAACGCGGGGCGGCAGCAGACGCATGCGTCAATCCTGGATATCACGACGGAGCAGTTTGATTGGACGATGAAGACGAATATCTACGCGCCGTTCTGGATCATCAAGGCGGCGCTGCCGCATTTGCAACCGGGCGCGACCATTATTGCGACAACGTCGGAGCAGGCATATGACCCGTCGCCGGACCTTTACGACTATGCCCAGACAAAAGCGGCGACGATGAATTTTGTGAAGTCGCTGGCCAAGCAGCTGGCGTCGAATGGGATTCGCGTGAATGGCGTGGCGCCGGGGCCGATCTGGACGCCGCTGCAGGTGAGTGGCGGCGCGACACAGAAAAAGCTGACGGAGTTTGGCTCGAAGACGCCGCTGGGACGCGCGGGTCAGCCGGTGGAGTTGGCGTCGATATATGTCCAGCTGGCAGCGAGTGATGCGAGTTACGCAACCGGGCAGGTATATGGATCCTCTGGCGGAGCAGGACAGCCGTAGAGTCCTTCGATAGCGGCGAAGCATCTACTGAGGGAGCGGTGTTCGCATGCCGCTCCCGCGCTATACTTAGCGACATTCCTTAGCGGGGCAAATGGCCCGTTGGGAACCTCAGGAGATTGACAATGAGTCTGCGTATCAATGATGAGGCCCCTGATTTTTCTGCAGAGACGACGCAGGGAAATATTAAATTTCACGACTGGATTGGTGACGGCTGGGCGGTGCTGTTCTCGCACCCGAAGGACTTTACGCCCGTGTGCACCACCGAGCTCGGGTATATGGCAGGTCTCGAACCGGAGTTCACTAAGCGGAATTGCAAGGTGATCGGGCTGAGTGTCGATCCGGTGAGTAGCCATGGCAAGTGGAAGGCCGACATCGAGGAGACGCAGGGACATGCGGTGAATTTTCCGATGATTGGCGACCCCGAGCTCAAGATCGCAAAACTTTATGACATGCTGCCGGGCGATGCCGGGACTTCATCTGAGGGGCGGACTGCGGCGACAAACGCGACCGTGCGGACGGTCTTCGTGGTGGGGCCGGACAAGAAAATCAAGCTGACGCTGAGTTATCCGATGAGTACGGGACGCAATTTCGATGAGGTGCTGCGGGTGGTGGATTCGATGCAGCTGACAGCGAAGCACAAGGTGGCGACGCCAGCAAATTGGAAGGACGGGGACGAAGTAATTATTCTGCCCGCCGTGTCGGAGGAAGAGGCGAAGCAGAAGTATCCCGAGGGTTGGAAGTCACCCAAGCCTTATTTGCGGCTTGTGCCGCAGCCCAAGAAATAGAAGCACTCTTTCCGAGGGTGGCAGGCCCTCAGCGAAACGGGTGCGATCGGCTGTTATGCCGCTTCGTTCTGGTTGTGAGCCTCCAACAATGTTTCTAACCGGACGGGCAGCTCGCGAACACGGACTCCCGTGGCGTGATAGACGGCTGCGGTAATTGCCGGAGCCACCCCCGCGAGTCCGATCTCCCCGATACCGCGTGCGCCGTATGGATTGATGACCATGTCCGGGTAATCAAGAAATGTCACATCGATGTCGGGCGAGTCTGCGCAGGTCGCGACAAGATAATCCGCGAGATTGGAATTGATGGGGCTGCCGTAGCGTTGATCGTAGACCGTGTGCTCCAGCATGCCCATGCCGATGCCCATGACAACTGCGCCTTCGATCTGATTGCGGGCAGCTTTCAGGTTGATGATTTTGCCGCCGTCCATCACGGTAACGACGCGGCTGACGCGCAGGTGAGCGATTCCCGGATCCCACTCGACTTCAATGAACTGGACGCCGAAGGAATGCGTGGAGAAGCCCTTGGCTTTGGGATCACTCATCAGGTCAGTAGATTTGCCGTCACCGATGGCTGCCGCGACGTTGGCCAGTTTCAAGACTTCAGCGAATGTCGTACCGCTCTCCGCGGGCTTATCTTTTTCGTGGACATAGCCATTGCTGAATGCGAGCTTGTCACTGGGAATATTTCTGAATGGTGATGCCGAAGCGCGGGGCGCGATGGTGAGCAGGTTCTTGATGGCCGCTTCGACTGCATTCAGAATCGCAGGAAGAACTGACGCGGTCGCGAAGGAGCCTCCGGAAATGGGCCCGGGAGTCAGGCTGCTTTCACCGAGCACAACTTCGATCTTGTCGAGCGGGATCCCGGTCTTGTCATTCACAACCTGGGCGAACACGGTATAGGTGCCGGTGCCGATGTCCTGAGTGCCGCAGCTGACGCGGGCGGTGCCGTCGTCTTTCAGCTGGACGCGGGCTTCGCAGGCGAGGCGAATCGCAATCCACGAAGCAGCGGCCATCCCCCAGCCCAGGACAAGATCACCCTTCCGCATGGATCCGACAGCGGGAGTGCGGCGCGACCAGCCGAATTTTTCGGCGCCGACTTTGTAGCACTCCATCAAGTGGCGCGAAGAAAAAGGCTGCCCGGTGCTTTCGTCGTTGGCGGGTTCGTTGCGCATGCGGAACTCGACTGGGTCAATCTTGAGTTGAACAGCCATTTCGTCCATGGCGGATTCGAGCGCAAAGAGTCCCGGAACAGCGCCCGGCCCACGCATCGGCGAAGGCGTGCCAACATTGCGACGGACCAGCGCCGAGCTGACCCGCAGGTTGGGCACGCTGTAAAGAAACGGCGTCGCCTCTCCGCAGTTTTCTCCGATGTCATCTGTATATGAAGTGTGGTTTGAATAATCCTGCGCCAGCGAGACAAGCTTGCCGTCAGCAGACGCACCCAGGCGCATGCGTTGCTGCGTGCGGGGGCGATGCCCGACATTTTGGAACATCATGCGGCGATCGAGGACGAGCTTTACCGGACGCTGGAGCTGGCGGGCGGAGATGGCGGTCATGGCGCTGTGCGGCCATGGAAACAGCTTGCCGCCAAAACCGGAGCCGAGGAACTTGGTGACAATCTTTACATTTTCTTCCGGCACGCCGAGGATCTGCGCGAGTGCTGCTTGAGCATTCATGACGCCTTGGGTCGTTTCATAGAGCGTGACCTTGTTGCCCTCCCAGACTGCGACCGTTGCGTGCATCTCGATGGGGTTATGCGTCTCGGCGGGGGTTGAGTAAGTTTCGTCCAGCTTGACGGCGGCGCTGGTGAAGGCGGCGTCTGCGTCACCGCGATGGCTTTTCACCGCCGGCTTGCCTTCGATGTCGTTTAACTGCATGGACACATTCGGCGCCGTTGACTTGTAGTTGACCTTGACGGAGCGCGAGGCGGCGGTTGCCTGCTCAAAGGTTTCCGCAACCACAACAGCTACATATTGTCCCCAGTAGCGAATGGTGTTGTCCTCAAACGGCGGCCGCGATTCGCTGACCGTGACACCTTTGACGCCGGGCTCGGCGTGATACACGGGACCGATATTGTCATGGGTAAGAACCAGCAAGACTCCGGGCATGGTCTTTGCGGCGGATGGATCAATGCTGACGATCTCACCCTTTGCGATTGTCGAGCAGACCGGGACGGCGTACGCCAGGCCGGGAAAGTTGAAGTCTGCCGCGTACTTCGCCGTGCCGGTTGTCTTTAGCGGCCCATCAATGCGGGGAACTGCGGTACCGATGGTCGAGATGGGATTCGTGCTGTTGGACATAAGATTGTTCCTCTCTGCGGAGACTAGGCGGTTTGCGTGGCGAGCTTCAGTGTGCGGACCAGGCAGCGTTGTGACAGTTCAACCTTGAAGCCATTTTCGCTGGCCGGTCGCGCTCCCTTGAGCGCTTCGCGGGCGGCTTTGCGGAATAACTCCTCGCTGGGCGCATGTCCTTCGAGCATTTTCTCCGCCGCGACGGGACGCCAGGGTTTCGTGCCGACGCCACCGAGGGCGACGCGGGCGCGACTTATCCTGCCGTCCTGCTGAGTGATGACGACAGCCGCGGATGCCAAGGCAAATTCATACGCCGCGCGATCGCGAAGCTTCACATAATAAGAGCGAGTGTTCGACGGCAGGGCCGGGAGCGTGATGTATGTGATGAGGTCTCCGGGTTCAAGAACATTCTCCCGCTGCGGCGTGTTGCCTGGCAGGAGATAAAACTCCTGGATCGGCACAGCTCGTTCGCCTTTCGCGCCTTCGATGTGAATGGTCGCCTCCAGCGCGGTAAGCGCGACATTCTGGTCCGAAGGATTCGTTGCGATGCAGTGTTCGCTGGTGCCGAGGATGGCGAGCATGCGGTTGTAGCCGCCAATCGCCGCACATCCCGTGCCGGGTTTACGCTTGTTGCAGGGATATGCGGTGTCGCGAAAATATGCGCAGCGCGTGCGTTGCAGAAGATTGCCGGCGGTAGTTGCCATGTTGCGCAGTTGCGGCGATGCGCCGGAGAGCAGTGCCTGCGACAGAACCGCGTAGTCACGTTTGACGGTGGCGTGCTCGGCAACGTCAGAGTTTCGCGCCAATGCGCCGATTTTCAAGCCGCCACCCGAGACCGGTTCTACTTGATCGAGCGGGAGGCGGTTGATGTCAACGACTTGACGCGGGACTTCGACATCGAGCTTCATCAGGTCGAGTAGCGTCGTGCCACCGGCGATGAAGCGGACGTCAGCGTCCTGCTGCGCCGTCTGGCTGAGGGCGGCCGTCTTGACCGCGTCAGAAACTTTAGTGGCGGTGGTGAATTGGAAATTCTGCATGCTTACTCCGATCCGGTTAAGACTTCTGCTTGCGCACTTGCTGGACGGCGGCGACGATGTTGGGATAAGCGCCGCAGCGGCAGATGTTGCCGTACATGGCCTGCTTGACATCAGCGTCGGTCGGGCCACAGGGCTCTTTCAGCAGCGCGACGGCCGACATGATCTGGCCGGAGGTGCAGGCACCGCACTGGTAGCCGTCGTGCTCGACGAACGCGGCCTGCATGGGGTGCAAATTTCCCGGCTGGCCAATGCCTTCAATGGTGGTAATGTCATCGCCCTGGTGCATGACCGCAAGCGTCAAGCAGCTGTTCACGCGGCGCCCGTTGATGTGCACCGTGCAGGCGCCGCACTGACCGTGATCGCAGCCTTTTTTCGTTCCGGTCAAATCGACGCGCTCACGCAGGCAGTCGAGCAGGGTAACGCGCGGCTCGAGCTGTAACTGGTGGCGCTTGCCGTTTATCTTCAGCGTGACGGCAATGGTGCCGGCTGCAGCTGCTTTCGGCGCGTCTTCTACCGCGGTCGCTGTCTGGCTGGCGTGCGCCTGCAGGACCGGAGCAGCGGTTGCGGCCAAGCCAGCTGCGCCGAGGTGGCCCAGAAACGAGCGCCGCGTGTAGCCTCCCGCCTGCTTCGACTTCGGATCGCTTTCTTCGGGGCCTTGAGGGTTGGGGGTAGACTTCTTTTCCTCGCTCATCCGGCAGTGCTCCTATGAATCTCGGCAATTGGATGCAACTGCTGGGTCTCCGGGCCAGTCTAACTTTCACATCCCAGTAAATTTTTCAGCTGCCGTTAACTCGAACGAGAAAAGTGGGGATCACCAACCAATGGCTGAACTGGATCAGATCACGTCGCTTTGGAAAGAGGGCCGAGCCGCCGGAGCTGACTTGTGCTTGGCGACTATCGTGCGCACGGAAGGCTCGTCTTACAGGAAAGCCGGCACGCGCATGTTGCTCTGTTCCGATGGGCGTCGTGCGGGGACAATCAGCGGCGGCTGCCTCGAAGCGGAGGTCCAGAAAAAGGCGTGGTGGTTGACGGAAGACGGCCCGAGCGTGCAGCGCTACAGCAGCTTTTTTGACGACGACACCGACGTTCCTTACGGGCTGGGCTGCGGGGGAACGGTCTGGTTGTTGCTGGAGCGCGGCCCAGTGGTGGATGCGACGCTGGCTGCGATCGTTTCGGGCGCGGAAAAACATCGGTCCTGTGCGATCGGTATAGCTATGGAGAGCGGCGCGTCTCAAACAGACGCGTCTTTATCATCTTTGTCAGCAGTTACTCGGTCGCCTGTTACTCGGCCGCCTGGTACCCGACTGATTCTCAGTCACGACGGCTACATTTTGTGGGCCGACGATCCTCCGGTTGAGATGGAGCATCTCCTGCACGGTTGCCTGCGACAGAAATCCGACGACTGGGAGCAGGAGTTTGCGCTTTTTGGGGATTACATCGCCGCTCCGCAGCGGCTGTTTTTGTTCGGCGCGGGAGATGACGCGCAACCGGTCGCGGCTTTTGCGGCCGCGCTCGGCTGGCAGGTTATAGTGCTGGATGGACGCGCCAATTTGGCGACGAGTCAGCGATTTCCGTCAGCGCGGGAAGTGCGTGTCCTTCCCACGGAGCCGGAAACTGGGGAGCAAACCCTTGGCATTGGCGCAGACGACGCGGTTGTCGTGATGACGCATAGCTATACGCAGGATCACGCCATCCTGCAGCGGCTGCGTGACACGCACGTCGGCTACCTCGGCGTCCTCGGACCGCGGCAAAGAACCCGGCGGCTGATGCAGGACGGCGGTCCAGCTGCGCTTGCTGATATCCACTCGCCGATTGGTCTGAAAATTGGAGCCAGGGGCCCGGCGGAAATCGCCCTCGCCATCATCGCCGAGATTCAATCCGTGATGAGCAGCACAATCGAAAACCGGCTGAGCGAGGTCACGGTGCGGAAGAGTTCCGCGGCATGAGTGCCGGGGGCGCCCCGCATGCAGGCGAACTGGCGGCGGTCGTTCTGGCTGCGGGCAGCTCATCGCGGCTGGGGGAGCCCAAGCAGCTTGTCGAGCTGGAGGGCGAGAAGCTGATCGCACGCGTGGTCCGGCTGGCGTTTGAAGCCGGGGCTGAGCCGGTGGTCGTCGTGCTTGGCGATCGAGCGGAGTTGATCGCCGCCGTCATCTCTCACTTCCCCGTGACAATCGTGCGAAACGAGCAATGGCAGACGGGAATGGGTTCGTCGCTGCGCGCGGGAATACGGAAGCTGACGGAGCTGAATCCTTTGCCGCAGAATGCGCTGGTACTGGTTTGCGATCAGCCGATGCTGGACCTGAAGCTGCTGCAAACTCTTGCAGCGACTCATCTCCACGGCGACTCTGCTGTCACGGCAGCGCGCTACGCGGAGACATTGGGAGTGCCCGCAATCTTTCGGAGTGAGCTATATGTGGAGTTGACCGAGGTTGACGGCGACCGCGGAGCGAGGAGCGTCGTGCAGCGACACCACGACCGCGCCTCCGCGGTCAGCTTTGCGGGAGGCGCGGTGGATATCGACCTGCCGCAGGATCTTCTGCAACTTCGCAAGGCGCGAAGAACGACTGCGGCGGAGCAGCGTGCGACTGCGGATTCTCCCGTGGCTACCGGCGGAAATGATATTCTCCGGCCCTGAGAGAACATGGCAATCACACCGGCAATGGCGATTGGACGCAGACAGTTATTGATCCGCGGCATCGTGCAGGGCGTGGGATTTCGGCCATTTGTTTACCGCACTGCGCGAGCTCTCGAACTCTCCGGCTACATCTTCAATTCGTCTTCCGGAGTGATCGTCGAGATTGAAGGTACTCCGGGCGCGATGGACGAGTTCCTCAAGAAGTTGCGCGACAGTCCGCCTCCCCTGGCGCAGATTTCGAACATCGACATCGCGGAAATGGCGCCGAGCGGGGAGATGGAATTTGAAATTCGCGCGAGCCGGTCGCAGGAGGACGTCTTCGCTCCTGTCCCGGCGGATGCGGGCACCTGTGCCGATTGCTGGAGTGAGTTCGGGGAGCCATCGAATCGCCGGTACGGATACGCGTTCACGAACTGCACAAATTGCGGACCGCGCTACAGCATCATTCAAGATGCTCCCTATGATCGCGCAGTGACGACAATGGCGGCGTTCGCAATGTGCAATCGGTGTCGTGCGGAGTATAACGACCCCGGCAACCGGCGCTTTCATGCCGAACCCAACGCTTGCGCAGCGTGCGGACCAAGCCTGCTGCTGCGGCAGCGAGGCGAGGCACTTTTCGGGCGGGAGGAATTCTCCGCTGCTGCGGGAGACGGACTCGCAACTATTCGCAAGACGCGACAGTTGTTGGATGACGGCAAGATTATTGCGGTCAAAGGACTCGGCGGATTTCTTCTTGCCTGCGATGCAAATAATGATGCTGCGGTGCAGTTGCTGCGCGAGCGCAAGCGTCGCAGTGACAAGCCATTTGCTGTGATGATTCGCGACCTGGCGACGGTTGAAGCCTTCTGTGAAGTGAATGACGCGGAACGAATCGCACTGCAGAGTTCTCGCCGTCCCATTGTGATTCTGAAACAGCGCGCGGGCTGGCCGCTTGCGCCGGCCATCTCTCCTGGAAACGCGACCGTTGGCGTCATGCTGCCGTACACTCCGCTGCACTATCTCCTATTCAGCGATTCGCCAGCCGAGCCAGCGGAGTTCGCCGCCCTGGTGATGACTAGCGGCAACCTGAGCGAAGAGCCGATCGTTATTGACAATGACGATGCACTGACGCGCCTTAGATCAATCGCCGACTGGTTCCTGTTCCATAACCGCGACATCTATATGCGGGTCGACGATTCGGTGGTGCGCTGTTATCGGGGCACGGAGCGCGTCTTGCGCCGTTCCCGCGGGTATGTGCCGCAGCTGATCGACCTCGGCCAACCGATGCAACCGTTGCTGGCATGCGGGGCGGAATTGAAGAACACGTTCTGCCTGACTCGTGAGAACCAGGCCATCCTGAGCCAGCACATTGGTGATCTGGAGAATTACGAGACGCTCAGCTTCTTTGAGGAGACGCTGGAGAATCTGAAACGGCTCTTCCGAGTTGAGCCGCAGGCTGTGGCTTACGATCTTCACCCCAACTACATGAGCACCCGCTATGCACTGGGTTTGCCGGTGCAGCAAAAGATCGGCGTGCAGCATCACCACGCACACATCGCCAGCTGCATGGCGGAGAATCATCTTCGGGGCAAGGTGATTGGTGTTGCCATGGACGGGACGGGCTATGGCACGGATAACAAAATCTGGGGCGGGGAATTTCTCGTCGCGGATTTTGCTGGCTTCGAACGACATGCACACCTGCGCTATGTGCCCCTGCCAGGCGGTGACGCTGCGGTGCGGCAGCCATGGCGGATGGGGTTGAGCTACTTGCGGGACACATTCGGCGATGAGCTTTCTCTTGATATGGAATTTCTGTCACACATTCCCGAAAAGCAAGTTGCGATAGTAGACGCGATGATTTCCCGCCGCATCCATTCCATCGATACTTCTTCCTGTGGGAGGCTATTCGACGCCGTAGCGGCACTGGTGGGGCTTGGAGACCGGGTAAGTTTTGAGGGTCAGGCTGCGATTGCGCTGGAGGCCGTGGCGCAGCAGGGCGCGGAGGAGTACTATCCCTTCGAACTGGACGACGGCGAAATTGTGCAGTGGGATATGCGTCCAGCCATCGAGTCGATTGTGAAGGATGTGCGCAATGGTCAGCCGGCAAGCGACATTTCTGCTCGATTGCACAACACTGTGGCAGCGGCCATTGTCGCCGTGTGCGAGCGCATCCGAATGCGGGAGAAGTTGCAGCGGGTTTGCCTGAGCGGCGGTGTATTTCAGAACTTGTATTTGCTGGAAGGCACCGTGAAGGGCTTGTATGGTTCTGGTTTTGAAGTGTTCCTGCACGCGCAGGTGCCTCCGAATGACGGCGGCATTTCTCTGGGGCAGGCTGTGATCGCGAACGAGTCGTTGCGGCGAGGAGATTGATTTATGTGTCTGGCAATTCCCGGCAAGGTAGTGGACGCGTTCGACCAGAATGGCATGCGCATGGCCAAGGTGCAGTTTGGCGGCATCATCCGCGAAGCGTGTTTGGAATATGTGCCGGACACGAAAGTGGGCGAATATGTCCTGGTCCACGTTGGGTTCGCGATCAGCAAGGTGGACGAAGAGGAAGCCGCGCGCACGTACCAGTTGCTGGAAGAGATGGATCAGCTCACCGAATTGATGGCGCCGGTGGTAAATGAGCGCGGCGGCGAGGAGGAAGGGCCGTGAAATATCTCGACGAATATCGGGATGGCAAAATTGCGCGCAAGATCGTAGACGAGATGCACCGCATCCAGACTCAGCCGTGGGTGATCATGGAAGTCTGCGGCGGGCAAACACATTCCATCGTCAAAAATGGCATCGATCACTTGTTGCCCGAGGGAGTGGAGCTGGTTCATGGGCCGGGCTGCCCGGTGTGCGTGACGCCGCTCGAGATGATAGACAAGGCGCACGCTATCGCACGCCGTCCCGAAGTGATTTTCTGTTCCTTCGGCGACATGCTGCGTGTTCCCGGCTCGGATGGCGATTTGTTCACCATCAAATCGCAGGGAGGAGATGTTCGGGTCGTGTATTCGCCGCTTGATTGTTTGAAGATCGCTCGCGCGAATCCCGAGAAAAGGATCGTTTTCTTCGCGATTGGATTCGAGACAACGGCACCGGCCAACGCGATGCTGGCCTGGCGTGCCCGGCAAGAAGGGTTGAAGAATGTGTCGCTGCTGGTGTCGCATGTCCTGGTACCGCCTGCACTGGCCGCCATTCTTTCGTCTCCGCTCAACCGGGTGCAGGGATTTCTCGGCCCAGGACATGTCTGTGCCGTGATGGGATATGAAGAATATGAGCCCATCAGCGAGAAGTTCCGCGTGCCGATTGTCATCACCGGCTTTGAGCCGCTGGACATTCTGCAAGGCACGCTGATGACAATTCGACAACTCGAGACCAGGCGGGCAGAAGTTGAGAATGAGTATTCACGCATCCTGGATCGCGCGGGAAACCTGCCGGCGCAGAAACTTGTCGCCAGCGTTTTTTCGACCGGAGATCGCAAGTGGCGCGGCATTGGCATGATTCCCAACAGCGGCTATCATCTGCGCCCCGAGTTCGAAGATCATGATGCCGAGCGGCTGTTCGATGTCGCGCAGATTGACACGCAGGAGCCCGCGATCTGTATCAGCGGAGAGATTCTTCGTGGATTGAAGAAGCCAAGGGACTGCCCGGCGTTCGGAACTCTGTGCACGCCACAACGTCCGCTTGGCGCCACCATGGTTTCGGCCGAGGGGGCGTGCGCGGCCTATTACGCCTACGGCCGCCACCTGCAAGGTTCAGGCAGCGTCGACGTTCCGGTACATTCGATCGGCGCAGCCTGAGCCGTCGCGACTGCATGAGGAGTTTATGAAACCAGCTGAAGCGATAGAGAGCCAATCGGAAGCCGAGACCGCGATCGAGATGCCGTCGCCGCTGTTCGGCAGCTGTGCGCTGCCTATCTTCGACCACAAGAACATCGTCCTCGGACATGGCAGTGGCGGCAAATTGACGGCCGAGCTCATCAACAAGATATTTCTGCCTGCGTTCAGCAACGCGACCCTGGATAAGCTGGATGACCAGGCGGTGCTCGATATCAACGGCATCCGGCTGGCTTTCACAACGGATGGCTTCGTCGTGACGCCGATTTTTTTCCCGGGCGGCGATATCGGACAGCTTGCGGTCAACGGTACGGTCAACGATCTGGCGATGAGTGGAGCGCGTCCACTGTATCTTTCTGCCGCGTTCATTCTGGAGGAGGGTTTACCCGCGGAAGACCTGCAGCGGGTCGTCGACTCCATGGGGAAAGCTGCGCGAGAGGCGGGCGTCCAGTTCGTCACCGGGGACACGAAGGTGGTAAACCGCGGCAAGGGCGATCAGATTTTTATCACGACCACCGGGATCGGCCTCATCGAGAGCGCGGTGAATATTTCCGCGAACCGGGCCCGGGTCGGCGACAAGATTCTTCTCAGCGGCTACATCGGTGACCACGGCATGGCCATCATGTCGCAGCGGGAGAATTTGGAATTTGAAGGGAGCATCGAGAGCGACTGTGCCGCACTGCACGGATTGGTTGCGAACATGCTAGCGACGTGCGACGTTGCGGCGATTCACTGCCTGCGTGATCCCACCCGCGGCGGAGTGGCAACGACACTCAACGAGATTGCGTCGCAATCGAAGGCGGGGATGTTGATCCAGGAATCCGCAATTCCAGTGCGCGAAAGCGTGAAGGGCGCATGTGAGATCCTCGGGCTTGACCCCTTGTATGTGGCGAACGAAGGCAAGCTGGTCGCGGTGGTGGCCGCTGACTCGGCAGAGAAAATTCTCGGAGCCATGCGCAATCATCCGCTCGGCCAGGATGCAGTCATGATCGGCGAGGTATGTTCTGCGCATCCTGGCATGGTGCGGATGGAAACCGGAGTCGGCGGGACGCGAATTCTGGACGTGATGTTCGGCGAGCAACTGCCAAGAATTTGTTAGCTGTGTAACAAAGCTTTGTGGGCGCATCATTCGGCCCTGGATTTTTTCCTCATCGCGCCTTTGACATTCCGCAATTGACGGGCGTAGGTTTGCAGGCGGAAAGTTCTGGGCTTGTCACGCGTAGCCTTTTTCTCTTGAGAAGTGCGAGGCGCAAGTGCTTAGTTTCACCCCGCAGCCCGCTTCATCCTTCCGGCAATGGCTACGGGTGTATCCAACGTCCGCGCCCGGATTGCTTGGCAGTTCAAGCCTCGTAACAAAAACCCCATCGAGCAAAGGTCGCGCCGCAAGCGCGATTCTGCGCGCAATTTCCCAAGGAGGGCCGTATGGCCGCACCTAGTACGAAAGCTCCGTCCCCGGTCAAGGATGTTCACATTCTCTGGATTACCGCCGGTCTTGGCTGCGATGGAGATAGCGTCTCCGTAACAGCTGCTGAACAGCCCAGCATTGAAGACGTGTTACTCGGCGCGATTCCAGGACTACCGAAGGTTCACCTGCATAATCCAGTTCTCGCGTACGAGAACGGTGACGACTTCATGAAGTTTTTTTACCAGGCAGAGAAGGGCGAGCTGGAGCCGTTCGTGTTGGTCGTTGAGGGCTCGATCCCGAACGAGAAGATCAAGAAGGAAGGTTACTGGGCAGGGATGGGCACGAACCCCGATACCGGACAGCCAATTCTTACGTGCGATTGGATCGATCGTCTTGCACCAAAAGCGCTGGCTGTCATGGCGATTGGTACGTGCGCGACGTACGGTGGAATTCATGCGATGGCCGGCAATCCTACAGGTTGCATGGGGTTGGCGGACTATCTCGGGTGGAACTGGAAATCGAAAGCTGGCCTGCCGATCGTCAATGTACCGGGATGTCCGGTGCAGCCCGACAACTTCATGGAGACGGTGCTTTATCTGCTCTATCAAGTCGCCGGTATGGCGCCGATGATCCCGCTCGACAAACAATTGCGGCCGACGTGGCTGTTTGGCAAGACGGTGCATGAGGGATGTGATCGGGCCGGCTACTATGAGCAGGGCGATTTCGCGCACGAGTACGGTAGCTCGAAATGCCTTGTCAAGCTGGGCTGCTGGGGGCCGGTGGTGGATTGCAACGTCACCAAGCGCGGTTGGATGCGCGGCATCGGCGGCTGTCCGAATGTCGGCGGCATCTGCATCGGCTGCACCATGCCCGGGTTTCCCGACAAGTTCATGCCGTTCATGGACGAGCCCCCGGGCGGCAAGCTTTCCTCGACCGCGATCGGAATTTACGGCGGCATGATTCGCGCGCTGCGCAGCATCACTAACTCCACCGTGAACGACGAGCCTAAGTGGCGGCATCCCGATCCCAAACTTACGACCGGATATCGCCCCACAACTTACTAACTAACAAAGCGCATTTGACCTTGGAGAGGATGCACAGACATGGCGACATCAATTGAGAGCATGCCGGAAACTCCGGTAAAGAAACGCAACCTGGTCGAAATGAACTGGGACCCGATTACACGCATTGTCGGGAGTCTGGGCATCTTCACGAAGATAGATTTCGAAAATCGCGAAGTTGCGGAATGCTTCAGCACCTCATCCATCTTTCGCGGTTACAGCATTTTCATGAAAGGCAAGGACCCGCGCGACGCGCACTTCATTACCAGTCGAATTTGCGGCATCTGCGGCGACAATCACGCGACCTGCGCGGTGTATGCGCAGAATATGGCGTTCGGCATCAAGCCGCCGCCCATCGCTGAATGGATCATTAATCTCGGCGAAGCTGCCGAGTACATGTTTGACCACAATATTTTTCAGGACAACCTGGTGGGCGTCGACTTCTGCGAGCAGATGGTGAAGGAGACCAATCCCGGCGTTTGGGATAAGGCGCAGAGAACTCCGTGTCCGAACGCGGACAAGCATGGGTTCCGCAATATTTCCGACATCATGACGTCACTGAATCCGTTCACCGGCGAGTTCTATCGCGAGACGCTGCAGATGAGCCGGCTGATGCGCGAGATGTTCTGCCTGATGGAAGGACGGCACGTGCATCCGTCTACTCTGTACCCGGGCGGCGTAGGAACGGTGCCGACTGTGCAGTTATTTACCGACTATCTTGTGCGGCTGATGAAGTATGTCGAGTTCATGAAGAAAGTCGTGCCATTGCATGACGACTTATTCGATTTCTTTTATGACGCATTGCCTGGTTATGAGAAAGTCGGGCAACGTCGGATCCTTCTAGGTTGCTGGGGCTCTTATAACGATCCCGACTACTGCGATTACACCTATAAGAACATGGGCGACTGGGGACGCAAGATGTTCGTGACCCCGGGTGTCGTGGTCGACGGTAAGTTAGTCACCAACGATTTGATTGATATCAATCTGAACATGCGCATTCTGCTCGGCAGCTCGTATTACGACAGTTGGGAGGGAGCGGAAACGTTTGTTAAGAAAGATCCTCTGGGGAATCCAGTCGATCAGAATCATCCGTGGAATCAGACGACAACCCCGCGCCCGCAAAAGCGGGACTTCAAGGGCAATTACACGTGGGTTATGTCGCCGCGCTGGCTGGACAAGCGCACGGGCGATCATCTGGCTCTCGACACCGGCGGCGGTCCCATTGCCAGGCTATGGTCGACGGCGCTCTCAGGCCTGGTAGATATCGGTTACGTGAAAGCGACCGGACACAGCGTTCAGATCAATCTTCCCAAGACGGCGTTCAAGCCCGAGACGCAGTTCGAGTGGAAGATTCCGAAGTGGAGCAACGCTATCGAGCGCGATCGGGCACGCACTTACTTTCAGGCATACGCTGCGGCCACTGCTCTGCACTTCGTCGAAAAAGCGATGGCCGAGTTACACGCCGGCAAGAGTAAGACGTGGACTGAATTTAAAGTTCCGGACGAGGCTATTGGTTGCGGCTTCCATGAAGCGGTCCGCGGCGTGCTTTCGCACCACGTAGTTATTCGCGACGGTAAGATCGCAAATTATCATCCTTATCCGCCGACGCCGTGGAACGCCAATCCGCGCGATATTTATGGCACGCCTGGGCCCTACGAAGATGCGGTGCAGAACACGCCGATCTTTGAGGAGAATGGTCCCGACAAGTTCAAGGGCATCGACATTATGCGCGCCGTGCGCAGTTTCGATCCATGCCTGCCATGTGGCGTCCACATGTACTTGGGCAACGGCAGGGTGCTCGAGACAAAGCACTCGCCGATGTTCGGCGTGGCAGGCCACGAATAATGGCGGCCAGCCTCAATCCCGCGGTGGAGCTCGCGCCTGCGCGCGAATTCCGCGTTCATACCGAGCGCGTCGAGAAGCTGGTCAGTCGGCTCGATGCGGCAGGCGATCCGGAGTTGCGCGCTGTTGCGCTGGAACTTGTCCAGTCCGTCATGGAGCTGCACGGTGCCGCGCTGCAGCGCATGCTGAATGTCATTGCGCAGACTTCGGGCGGTGAAATGGCGCTCGACCACGCCATCGAAGAGGAACTTGTCGCCAGCATGTTGTTGCTGCACGGGCTGCATCCGGACAGCATGGAAACCCGCGTCCTGCGGGCTCTTGAGAAGGTTCGGCCGTACCTGAAATCACACGGCGGCGACGTTGAGTTCGACGGCATCGATGACGGCACGGTGAAATTGAAATTGCTGGGAAGCTGCGGCAGTTGTCCTTCGTCGTCGGTAACGTTGAAAAATGCCGTGCAGGAAGCAGTGTATGAAGCCGCGCCGGACATCGTTGCCATCGTGGCGGAAAATGTCACGGCACCGGTCAACGCATCCAAATTGGTGGTATTGAAATAAGCGGTCGGGCAAGAGCGGCCCGGCGCAACAGGAGAAAGTTTATGGCAGACGACAAGAACAAACCGCAGCCCGCGCCCGCGCATCCCGGCGGCCGCCCTGCATCAGATGCGACCGGCATCAATGTGGACCAGCGCGGGCCGATCGCTCCGAGCATGCCCAATTATCCGCCGGCCTGAGCAACTGCAAGCACGAGGACCATCTGATGAGTGAGACCCCGGACATTCTGTTCGAGCCCGATGGGACGCCTTCTTTTTTACGCCAGTTTGCGCGCCGTCGTGCAGCGACGGAGCGCTGCGAACTTTGTAGCGCAGAGTTAGCAGAGCTGCATTCCCATCTCCTCGAACCAGGCAAGCGGCAGATCCTTTGTGCGTGCGAGGCATGTGCCGTGCTGTTTTGTGGACAGGCTGGCGGCCATTATCTCAGGATTCCACGCCGCATCGTAGCGCTGACTAACTTCCACATGACTGATATGCAGTGGGAGGCGCTGATGGTTCCCATCAACCTCGCGTTTTTTTATTACGACAGCGCTTCCTCCAGAGTTATCGCCATGTATCCGAGCCCGGCTGGCGCCACCGAGTCGCTGTTGAGTCTTGAATCGTGGCAGGAAATTCGCTATGAGAATCCGTCGCTGCAGGCGATGCAGCCGGACGTCGAGGCACTGCTGGTGAATCGAGTAGGCGCAACGCCGCAATATTTTGTTGTTCCCATGGATGAGTGCTTTCGCCTTGTCGGCATCATCCGAATGCATTGGAAGGGTCTCTCGGGCGGCACCGAAGTCTGGGGTCATATCCAGGAATTCTTCGCGCAAATGCAGGCGGGGAGTACTTCAGCCGAGCGAAATCAAGAGGTGGCGCGTGCCTGATCTGCACTTTGAAATCGAGGGCGCGAAACCGGTCAGCTATGCAGCGACACCTTTGCTCGCGTTGCAGCTCCGCATTACCAATCGAATCGAGGGACAGCCGATTCATACGCTATCATTGCGCTGCCAGGTGCAGATAGAGCCGACGCGGCGGCGCTACGCGCCTGGCGAGCAGGAGAAGCTGCACGATTTGTTCGCAGAGCCGGAGCGCTGGTCCAGAACAGTTCGTTCCATGTTGTGGATGAATACCAGCCTGGTTGTGCCGGGCTTTACCGAATCAACCTTGGTGGGTCTTGAACTGCCGTGTTCGTTTGACTTCAATGTCGCGGCGACTAAATATTTTCATGCGCTTGAGACGGGCGATATCCCGCTGTGCCTGATGTTCAGCGGCACCGTCTTTTATGCAAACGCTGAGGACGCGTTGCAGGTGGAACAGATTCCTTGGGACCGCGACGCTGACTATCGCTTTCCGGCCAGCATGTGGCAGCAGATTATGGACGAGCATTATCCAAACTCGGCATGGCTGCGGCTGCCCCGTGACGCGTTTGACCGGCTGTATCAATATAAGGTGCGTCACGGAATTCCTACCTGGGAGCAGCTGATCGAAAAGCTCGTCTCAAGCAAGGAAGTAGACGAGGTGCCGGTATGAACTTCGCTGATGCAGAGAAAATCGCGGCCTCGGTCTTGTATGAGGGATACATTCTCTATCCCTACCGCGCCAGTTCGACCAAGAATGCGCAGCGCTGGAACTTTGGCACGCTTTATCCCCGCGACTACGCGGAGTCGTTGCGGCCCGCGGAGCCGTTCCGTTTGCATGCGGAGTTCCTGGTTTCAACCAGTGGGGTCGCGAGCCTGGATCTGCGCGTGCGCTTCCTGCAGTTGGTGCGCAAACAGGCGGGAACCGCGCAGGAGTGGGATGAAGGGGTCGAGCAGACAGCCAACTTCGTCGGGCTGAACGTTGCAGAGCTGGTGGGCAAGGAAGTCCATCAAGACGCCGTCCTTGAAAGATCAAACACTGTTGCAAATAGCGATACCGAGCAACCAAGGAACGTAAAGAAGCTTTCTGGAAGCCTGGATATTGGCGCACAGGAGGTACAAAACGGGCTTTATCGGCTCAAGCTGGAGTTTTCAAATGTCACGCCAATGGCGAACCCGTCTACATGTTCCCGCAAAGATGCGATGCTCGAGGCGTTTGTTTCAGCTCATGTCCTGCTCGGTGTGACTGGTGGCGACTTCGTCTCTCTGCTTGAGCCGCCGGCGGAGCTGGAGCCGATGGCTGCTGCGTGTCGCAATGATGGCGTTTTCCCGGTGCTGGTCGGGGAGGAGGGACAGCGAAGCATGCTGCTTTGTTCGCCGATCATCCTTTACGACTATCCGAAGATCGCGCCCGAAAGCGCAGGAGATTTTTTCGACGGCACGGAGATGGACGAGATGCTCGCATTGCGCGTGCTGACGCTGACGGACGAAGAGAAGCAGGAGATGCGGACTGGAGACGATCGCGCCCGTAGAATTCTGGAGCGCACGGAAAATATGCCGGAAGAATTTCTCAGCAGGGTGCATGGTGCGATTCGAAGTATGCGAGGGGTCGTCGGAACCGAATCCGCGCCGGCCGCAACTGCTGAATTGGCGCCGTGGTCCGCGGATTGGGATCCCACGGCCGAGCGGGCGCCGGTGGAAAGTGTTCGTGTGTTCGGCGTGGAGTTGCGGACGGGGAGCCGGGTGCGACTGTGGCCTCAAAAACAGGCCGACATCATGGACATGGCGCTGAAAGGGAAAGTGGCGCTGATCGAAGCTATTGAGCAGGACTACGAAGACAATGTCCAGTTGGCGGTTGTGCTGGACGATGATCCTGGCCGCGAGTTCGGCATGATGCGCCAGCCCGGGCACAGATTTTTCTTCTCGCCCGATGAAGTAGAACCGCTGGAGCACGCATGACGCAACGTATTCTGATTGCCGGCGTCGGCAACATTTTCCTGGGAGATGACGCCTTTGGTGTCGAGGTGGTTCGCGTCATGGCCGAGAGGCCGCAGCCTGCCGGAGTGTCGGTGGTCGATTACGGAATTCGCGGCTTTGATCTCGCCTACGCGTTACTCGATGTCTGGGACACGGTCATTCTCATCGATGCGCTGCCGCGTGGCGACAGCCCCGGAACGCTCTACACTCTGGAGCTCGATCGAACTGAATTTGCGGGTCGGCCTCCGCAGGAGACTATGATCAATCCTCACGGCATGGATCCGGTTCGGGTACTGCAACTGGCGTCGTCTATGGGATCAGTGAGTGCCAATATTTATCTCGTTGGTTGTGAGCCGGAGGATTTTGGCGATGAATTGCAGGGTCGGATGGGTCTATCGCTAACCGTGCAGTCTTCTGTTCCACATGCCGTAGAAATGGTCGAAGCTTTGGTCGGACGCGTCTCAGTGGAAGCTGGAATGTGTTCGGCATGAATTCATGTATGAGGTGACTTTATGGTGCTGAAAATTGTTTGTGGAGTTGTGGGGGTCGCAGTTATCGTCGTTCTCGCGGCGGTAGCGCCAGATATCAAGCGTTATATGAAGATTCGAGCCATGTAGTTAGCTGCGACTTATCTGTGAGTTAGCTGCGAGTTATCTGCGGCATGATTGCTGACTAAGAGTAACTATGCACGAATTATCCATCGCCGTGAGCATGGTTGAGCAGATTATCGACGAATCAGAGAGCCGGGGCGGTTTGCAGGTGGAGGTAGTCCATCTCAAGCTCGGCGTACTTTCTGGCGTCGACAAAGATGCGCTTGCCTTCTCGTACGAAATTGCCTGCGAGGGAACATTCCTGGTTGGTTCTCGATTGCAGATTGAAAGCATACCGCTGCTGGTGTACTGCGAGACATGCAAGGCTGAGCGCAGTCCTGGGTCAATTCACCAGATCGATTGCCCGCAATGCCACACGCCCTGTCAGCAAATACTCCGTGGCCGGGAGCTGGAAGTAGCTGCACTGGAGGTCGCCGCGTGAATACCGGACCGCGTTTAATCGAAGTCCGCGCCAAAGTTTTGAAGCAGAATGATCTCTTGGCTCGAGAGCTTCGCGACCGATTTCGCCGCAGCGGCGTATACGTCGTCAGCCTTGTCTCGAGCCCCGGCTCAGGAAAGACCGCATTTCTTGAGCAACTGCTGTCACGGTTGAGCGCGACTCGTCGGGTAGCGGCCCTGGTCGGGGACCTGGCCACTGAAAATGATGCAGCGAGATTGAAGCGAGCAGCTTCGCAGGTACGCCAGATCACCACAGGCACGATATGCCATCTGGATGCCCAGATGGTGGACAAGGCTCTCGATGATTGGCAGCTGGAGGAACTCGATTTTCTTTTTATTGAGAATGTCGGGAACTTAGTATGTCCATCGAGTTATGACTTAGGCGAAGAGTTGCGCATGGTATTGCTTTCTACCACTGAAGGCGAAGATAAGCCGTTGAAATATCCGACGATCTTCAACGGTGCAGATATTGCGGTTATTACAAAGATGGATCTTGCGGCTGCGACGGAGTTTGACCGCGCGGGTGCGCGTCAGAACATTCAAACCGTGCGGCCGGGCATGCAGATACTCGAGGTTTCCTCAAAAACCGGGCAGGGAATGAGTGAATGCCTTGCGGTTCTGGAAGCTTGCCGCGACGCGTCGAGAGTTTTGTCTTAGAAGCTGAACCTTGCGGCGAGCTGCACGAAACGCGGCGCGGCAGCTGCATGATAGCGGGGGGGCCGCATTCTTTACATGTTCTATTGATGAGGTTAGGGAGGTCTGCGCAACTATGGCGCTGCGAGTCAGGGAGCGTGCGGCAGAAGATTGATTGG
>Ga0302324_100006816_pt1 | contig 24453 bp, 21 predicted proteins | sample Palsa_T0_1_FD_201949 | JGI IMG/M metagenome (GOLD analysis project Ga0302324, IMG submission 201949) | Peat permafrost microbial communities from Stordalen Mire near Abisko, Sweden - Palsa_T0_1 | ecosystem: Environmental > Terrestrial > Soil > Palsa > Peat permafrost | place: Sweden: Abisko... | reverse complement strand
GCGCCGGCTTCGACATGATCGACTTCGATGGCGGAGATGGAAACTACGCGGATGGCCCGTACTGGTATTGGGTGGGTGTGCAGCAATTGCAGATATGGAATCGAACCAGGCGCAGCCTGATCGTGCAGGGGTCGGGCATCACGCATTGGACGTGGCATATATTCAATCGCGGCCGATGCGAAGACTACGCAGCGGTGGCGCCCAAGGAATATCTCGATTTTCAAAAGATTCCCAACTACTGGCGGCTGTTTCATAACAGTTTCATGCAGAGCGAACTGGGCTGGGTGGGGTTGTTTCAGGATACCCCGGATCATCCCGCGACTACGCCCGACGAGGTGGAGTTCTATGCGGCGCGCATGCTGGGCCTGGGTTCGGCGATCTCCTATGAAACGAGCATGGCCGCGATGAAGGCGAATGGCCGCACGGAGGAGATGTTCAAGATCCTGGATAGTTACGAACAGTTGCGCGTGAACGGCACGGTGCCGGCCGCCACGCGCCAGCAGCTGCTGAAGGGCGAATGGCACATGACTTCCGCGGGCGAGTTTCATCCCGTCCGTTACGACGAGCAGCGTGCGGCGGTGCCTGGAGAGGCCGCGGTGAAGAACGCGTTTGAACCGCAGCCGCTGAAATTCCGGCTGCAGGTTGCGCCCGATCTCAAGATGAAGGACTCTTCCAATATTGTGCTGCTGCGGGACACCGTCGATGCCGGCGCGCCGCAGGGCGCAATGCCCGGGGCGCTCGTCCAGCGCATCCCGGTGGGCAACGGCGGCTTGAACGGAAGCTACGTTTTCGCCGTGGGGCCAGCCGACAAGCCGACGGCGAAATCGCTCGACCTCACCCAGCATCGCGCACTTGCCGTCGAGTTGACGGTGGATGGCGCGGCCGCGTCAGGCGGCGAGGTGCCGGTGCTGAATCTTCAACTCCAGGCGGGCGAGAACACTTTCCGCGACTACTTCGTCGATCTCGATTTCACCGGAACGAGGAGCATCGTCCTGGCCGAGCCGGGAACCAAGCGGACACTGCGGGAATTCAGGCCCGCGGCGGCGGCGTATCCGTTCAAGGCGGCCAGTTACAACTTCAACTACGCGAATATTGTGGCGCTCAATGTGCGCTGGATGCGCTATCCGAAGCAGGGCGGGGTGCAATGCCGCATCGGCGCGGTGGTGGCCATGGCGGAGCATAACAACAAGCTGCGCGACATTGAGATCGCGGCCGGCTCGGGGAAGATTGCGATTCCCGGAGAGATGAAGACGGGAGACTACGCGGAGTACTGGGGCAGCGGGCCGATTCGCATCTTCGACAAGAACGGCAACCTGCTGCGCACCGAGCAGGCAGGCGCCGCGCCGATGCTGGCCGCGGGAGAGAATACGCTTTCGATCAAGGCCGCGGGACCGGGCACGGTGAAGCTGACGGCCATCACCATGGGAAATTGATCTGGCCCTACCGATGAACAGGCTCATAGAGAGTCGAGGTATCCCACCCTTGCGACAAAAACAAAGACGTCGCAAGGATGGGGCACCCAGCATTCTTGTTCATTCGGGCCGTAACTGGCTGCGCCAGTCGAAATGCTCCTATCGAGCACGAGGTTTCATCTTTCATGTCCAAAAGCCAGCGCGTCTGGATTGTCTCGGAACTTTACTATCCGGAGCTCACGTCAACTGGCTACTTTCTGACGGGCATCGCGGAGGGGCTCGCGGACGCATTCGACGTACACGTGCTCTGCGGACAGCCGAGTTACCTCGCCCGCGGCGTGCGTGCGCCGGCGCGCGAAGTGCGCAAGGGCGTGGACGTGAGGCGCTGCCGCGCAACCACGCTGGACAAGAACAAGCTTCTCTTCAGGCTCTTCAACCTGATCACCATCAGCACCTCCATCTTCACCGCGGCGCTGTTCAGTTTCAAACGCGGAGATATTGTGCTGGCGGTGACCAATCCTCCGGCGCTGCCCTTTGGGATGGCGCTGGCGTGCAGGCTGACGGGAGCGCGATCCATTCTGCGCATTGAGGATGTGTACCCCGAGGTGCTGACGCGCGTGGGGATGCTGAAGGCGGAGTCGCTGGCGGCGCGCATCATGGACCGCGCCAGCCGCTGGCTTTACAACCGTTGCGATCGCATCGTCGTGCTCGGCCGCGATATGGAAAAACTGGCCCTGGCCAAGCTGCGAACGCGCCCGGAACGCGTGGCGCTGATTCCCAACTGGGGCGATACCGACGGCATTGTGCCGCAGCCGGCTGAAGTCAATCAGATGCTGGGCAGGCTCAATCTGCGCGGCTGCTTTGTGGTGCAATACTGCGGCAACATCGGCCGGACGCACGGCATCAGGGACATTGCGGACGCGGCGGAGCTGCTGGCCGCGGAGCCGGAATTCCAATTTCTGCTGATCGGCTGGGGCGCGCGCAAGAAGTGGGCGATCGAACAGAAGCAGGCCCGGCAGCTGGATAACCTGATCATTCTCGATCCCATTCCGGCGGAGCAGTTCTGCGACGGGCTGAACGGCTGCAGCGTGGCCATCATCTCGTTTTCAAGCGGCATGGCGGGCATCTCGGTGCCGAGCCGCATGTACAACGCGATGGCGGCGGGCAAGCCGATCGTGGCGGTGTGCGACGAGGACTCGGAACTGGCGTCGGTGGTGCGCGAAGAGGACATCGGCTGGATCGTTCCGCCGGGCCGTCCCGATTTGATTGCCGCAGCGCTCAAGGAAGCCCAGGCTGGTCCGGAGCGGGTGCGCGCGATGGGCGAACGCGCCCGCAGAGCCGCGGAGATGAAATACACTCTCGGCCATGTACTCGATGACTACCGGCGATTGATTGAAGGACTTGAGCCAAATGACCAGAGATTCTAGATTGCTGACGGTGACGGGCGGAGCCGGATTTCTGGGCGCGCGAATCGTCGGGTTCGCGCGCGATGCCGGATGGCGCGTGCGATCGTTTGACCGCGCTCCGCTGGCCGATGGCGAAGGCGTGGAAATGCATCTGGGCGACATGAGCGACCCCGTCGCGATGCGCAAGGCTTGCGAGGACGCATCGGCGGTGGTGCACTCCGCCGGCCTGGCGCATGTGTTCGGCCCTGGCGCCAAAGATGGGTCGCGCTTCAACGAGATCAACGAGGCCGGCACGGGCAGGGTGGTGGACGCGGCGCGCGCGTGTGGTGTGCCTCACATTGTGCTGGTCAGCTCGGTGTCAGTGTATGGCGCGGGCGCGCGCGGCAACTGCGACGAGACGGCGCCCTGCCGGCCGCAGGGCCCCTATGCCACGAGCAAATGGCTGGGCGAGTTGAAGGGCATCGAGCGGCTGGGAGATGCCCAGGCGGCGCTGACCATCCTGCGCTTTGCCACCATCTACGGCGAGGGCGACCGCGGCAACGTGGCGCGGCTGATTCGCGCGCTCGACCGGGGGCGCTTCGTCTGGCCTGGGTCGGGGCTCAACCGCAAGAGCCTGATCCACAAGGACGACGCAGCGCGGGCATGCGTGGCGGCCATCGGGCGGCCCCAGGCGGGCACGGGAATCTATAACGTGTCGGCTGAACCGGCGACGATGCGCGAGATTGTGTCTGCAATCTGCGCGGCGCTGGGGCGTCCCGCGCCGCGACTGGGAGTGCCGCAGGCGCTGCTCAAGGCCGGAGCAGCGATAGCGCGCGCACTGGGAGATCCGCGCCAGGTGAGCCGGCAGTTTGAGAAGTTCACGCGCGACGACGTCTACAGCGCCAGGAAATTTGAGGCTGCATTCGATTTCCATCCTGCCATATCTTTGAGCGAAGGAATGCGGCGGGAAGTGGATTTTATGCGCGCGAAAGGCATGCGATGACTCTCCCCGGCGCACATGACAGCAGCGAAGCCCAAAGCCCGCGTAAGATTGCATTCTCGATGACCGGGAGAGATCCAATGGCGTGGCGCAAGAGGATTTTCGATCTATTGGCCGCGTCCTTGACGATTGTGCTGTTTTCGCCGGTTCTCTTTCTGCTTGCGGTGCTGGTCAAGCTCACTTCGCCGGGCCCGGTGCTTCACTGGTCCGATCGCGTGGGCAAACACAACCGGATTTTCCGCATGCCCAAGTTCCGCTCCATGCGCACTGAGACGCCACAACTGCCGACGCACCTGCTGACGGACGCAGGAAGCTTCGTGACGCCGATCGGCAGGTTCTTGCGGCGCACCAGTCTGGACGAACTGCCGCAGTTGTTGAGCATCCTGACGGGCGATATGAGCTTCGTGGGACCGCGGCCGGCGCTCTTCAACCAGGCCGACCTGGTGGGGATGCGCACGGAGCGCGGCATCGACCGGCTAACGCCGGGCCTGACGGGCTGGGCGCAGATCAATGGGCGCGACGAACTGCCCATCCCGGTCAAAGTCGAATTCAAAGCGGCAATCTTTGTGGTTTGACTTGAAGATCGTCTGCCTGACGGCGCTGAAGGTGGTTGGCGGCGAGGGCGTCAAGCACTGAGCGGAACCGGTGTCCCAATCTTCCTCAGCATCGATTCAAATCGCGGGTTGTTGCTGAGGGGCCGCAGGATGGGATCGGAGCGGAACCCCAGGCTCCAGAGCGATCCCTCGGCCCAGGAAGTCTCAAGGCATGAGAGGGCCTGTTGCCGCTCATCCAGCCCCATCATCGCCAGGGCGATCGGGTAGGCGGAGTCGCCTCTCATTCGCTTGAGCCTGTGAATCGTATCCCCGGCGCGGCCGGTCTGGCCGGAAACGGCATAGGCGTATCCTAACGCGCCCGTGAGCACCAGGCAGTCGGGATAAGTACGCACACAGGCTTCAATCTGCTTCAGCCCTTGCGACACAGGCCCCACCTGGATGAGCGCCAGAGCTTCGATGGCTGCATTGAAGCTGGCGTTGTCGCCGCTCGACCGGGCGTGCGCAACCAGTTCCAACACCTGTTCATACTCCCCGGACAGGTATTCCACCCAACAGCGCAATGAATTTTCGACGGAGGCGAAGGTGTTCTGCCTCCAGGCGTCGCGCAGATAACGCGAGGCCAGCGGCAGCTTTGCTTCGACGACATATAGGAGCGCGCGCCCCGATAGCGCGAACGACTTCTGTGGCTGCCGGTTGAGCACCTCGTCGAATCCCTCCTGAGCGGGCCGCCATACGCGCTCGTGCACCATCTGCAGCCACGCCGCGGTGCATCGCGTCTCGAGCGGCTCGAAGTCGAGACGCATGGCTCTCTTCAGGGCTTCCATGGCGCGCGGATAGGCGGCTGAACTGCGCATCGCGCCCACCAGCGCGGCCAGCACGATGGCGTTGGCGAGGCCGACGAATGCCGGCGCGTGCGCTGGATCCATATCGACAGCCTGACGATAGATCGCCGCGATTCTGGGCAGGTTGGTTTCTGAGCGCAGTTCCCAGAGCTCGCCGGCTTCCGCGACAAGGGCGCGAGCCTGGTTCTTCCTTCCATCCGGCGTCAGGTCACCGGTGACGCCGCTTTCCTCGGGCGTCTCTACAAAGCCCGAAAGCCAACCGTCCAGTTCATCGGACAAAGCGAAGACAGGGCCTTTGCTGCCGCCAAAATGGTGGACCGGCAACCCGTAGTCCGCATGCCAGCGCTGCACTGTGCGCGGGCTTCTTTTAAGATGTTCGGCAATGGATTTCCACGAATCCAGCCGCACTCTACCCACCACCATCTGCCTCTCAGGAAATCGAATCAGATTCGGCTGTAATTGTCGCAGACCGGCACTAACTGACGCAAAATGGCGCATGTGGAATGGCATGGGAAGGCGTGCTACCTGGCATAGGCTGGGACAGGGCGAAAGAAATGCCAATTCAAAGCCCCGCATACGGCCAGAGGTCGGAGAATTCGCGCGGCTTCGAGTGAAGGCACATCGGCGACCCCGTCAGACCGAGACCGGCCCGCTGTTGGGCCGCTGCGTGCGCGCTCTCTCGATGACTTCGGCAGGCGCGGGCAGCTGAGATCGCGATTTCGCAAAGTCGAAGATCCTGCGGGATCGGCTCTGCCCGGAGAAATGAAGCAGCCTGCCGGCTTGAGGTTGCCGGCGAGCCCTGATTTGCCTGCGCCCGGCCAGCGAGAGCAGAGCCATCACCGTCCGCACCGCTACGCTGAGGTCGGTCCAGGGATTGGCAATATGCAGATAGTTCTGCGAGATGCGAATCTTGTCCGGGGTGACGACGGTCTTGAAGTAGCGCAGCGGTTCAGCCACGCCGGCCAGGATCTCGGCCTCGTTGCAGTACTTGAGCGAGGCCGGGTCGGTGAGTCCGGGGCGCACCTTGAGCAGGCCTGCGTAGCCCGGCCTGAACTCCAGGGCCAGTTCGGGAATGACGGGACGCGGGCCCACCAGGCTCATGTCGCCGCGCAGTACATTCCAGAGTTGCGGCAGCTCATCGAGCTTGAATCGGCGCATCCATCGGCCGCAGTGCGTGATGCGGGGATCGGCGCCCAGCGTGTAAGGCGAGCCGGCGCACCCAAGGTCCATAGTGCGGAGCTTGTAGAGATGAAAGCGCTTGAACCTGCGACCCATGCGGGCCTGGCGGAAGAACGCCGGGCCGGGCGAATCGAGCTTGACGATGAGTGCCAGACAGGCCAGGAACGGCAGTGAGAGGCACAGCAAGAAAGTAGAAAAAGTGACATCCACGGTGCGCTTGAGCACGAGTCCCTCCAAGGCAAGAAAGGACAACGCGTTCCGGGGCGAAATCGAGCCGGATACGTGAAAGAGCAGATGGCTCGACGAACCGGGAGGCATATAAAGTCGGTTGCCGGCATAAGAGCGGAAACTCCGCTCGGCCCGCAATCCTGCTCCCGATTTCGCCTAAGCCGCTCTCCTTCGTGACAGCGCAGAATATGACCTGTATGTTCGGTCTTCCGCTGGAGGTACGTTGAGATCAGAGGATCAAGGAAACATCAACAGTATGAACATTGTCAAGCGATTCGATCGTCTGCGCGAAAGATAATTGGCGCCGACCCTCCGTTTGAGGCTGAGAAATGGCGCCCAGGCACTCGATTTCGAGGCCGGGGCGCCGCAAGTTGCAGAGTGCCACAGGAGACGAAACGCAGGTTCTTCGACTCGCTGCGCTCGCTCGGAATGACAGGGTCGGATTCTTCGACTCGCTGCGCTCGCTCAGAATGACAGGGTAGAGGGGGCGCGAGCAGCTTTGGGGAGAGAGCTTCGGTTGACGCTACAGCAGATCGCCGCCCCCGCCTGAATCGAACCCGCCGCCATCGTCGAAACCGCTGCCTCCGTCGCCGGAGCTGGAGGTGTCATAGCTGCCGCTGTCGTCCGTGCTCGTATCCTGGCCCGCATCCTGGCCCGCGTCCTGGCCCGCGTCCTGGCCCGTGTCGGCGCTGTTGTCATATGCGCCCTGATCGTCGCCGGAGGTGTTATAGCTGGCGTCGGTGAGCTGGGCACCCTGCTGATCGGCCGATTCGTGGAAGTGCGGGACTTCGCTGCCCCGATCGAAGCCGGATCGATCCCCGCCGGCCTGGTCGAAGCCGCCCTGCTGCATATGTTCGTGGCCTGCGCCGGGCTGATCGTAGTAGTTGTTGATCACCGTCTCTTCGACGGGCCGCCCGAATCCGCCGCCCATCATGCCCATGCCGGGCCCACCCCAGCCATAGCCGCCCTGGCCAAATCCACCCAGGCCGTGGAGCACTGCTTCGACGCCCTCGAAGGCCAGCGCTCCGGCTGCGACGCCGGCGGCCGTCTGCATGGCGCCGCGCAAAAAACTGGGCTGGCCCACAGGCACGTACTGTGGCTGCCGATACTGCGCCTCAACGTATTGCGGAGGCGGTGGTGGCGGCGGGATATAGGCTGGCAGGGCAACCGGTGGAGGCGGGGCCGGATCGTGATGGCCGAGCAGGTTGCCGAGGAAGCTGGTGGCGCGGGCTGGCTGCTGGCGCGCCTGCTGCAACTGCGCCTGCAACTGGGCCACCTGCGCGCGCGCCTGGTCGAGCGCGATGTTCTGCACCAGCACGGTCTGCGCCAGGATGTAAATCGCGTCGGGATTCTGGCTGAGTTCCTGATTGAGCAGGGCCTCGGCGTCGGGGTCTTTCTCCTGTAACTGGGTGTTGTTGACCCGCTCGGCAAGCGAGTTGAGAAGCTGCTGTTCCTGGGGAGTCACTAATTCTTCCTCCGGCGGCCTGCGAAACGGACGCATGGGCCACTCCTCAGCAATGAGACGCAGGCCCGCGGGCAAAGTTGCGGCGCCGGAGAAAGGTACGCGTGTGGCGCGTTGACGGTTCCGAAGCACGAACGGGTGAAACGCGCCGCTATTTGGACAGACTGTCGAGTGCGAGGTTCAGTTCGAGCACGTTGACGCGCGGTTCGCCAAGCAGGCCGAGCTGGCGGCCGGTGGTCTGCTGCGCGATGAGCTGGCGGACGCGATCCTCGCTGAGCTTGCGCGCGGCGGCCACGCGCGGAGCCTGGAAGTACGCGGCGTCGGGCGTGATGTCGGGGTCGAGGCCGGAGCCGGACGTGGTGACCATGTCGATGGGCACGGGCTTGCCGGGATTCTCTTTGGCGAGCTTGTCGATGTCAGCCTGCATGCGGGCGACGAGCTTGGCATTGGACTGGGCCAGATTCGATCCGCCCGAGGATGTGGGGTCGTAGCCATTGCCGGCGGCCGAGGGGCGGGGATGGAAATACTTGTCGCTGGTGAAGCTCTGCGCCAGCAGCGACGAGCCGATGACCTTGCCGTCTTTGAGGATGAGGCTGCCCGAGGCCTGATGCGGAAACACGACGGCGGCGATGCCGGTGACGAGCAGCGGATAGCCGAGGCCGAGCAGGATGGTGGCGACCACCGTGAAGCGGATGGCGGTCTTCCAGACCGAGTGGCTGGCAGGTGCGGCTTGCGCGGTTGTCGATGTCGTGTGCATGCTGGTTCTCCTTGAGAGCGCGTGCCTCAGGGGCTAAAGCCCCGCGTTCTGTTTATCTTCAACGTACGGGCTGAAGCCCGTACCCTTCACCGGCTCGAAGTGTTGAGCACGAATGAGGTTCAGGGGCTAAAGCCCGCCGTCTTCTTGCTGCCTCTTCGGCACGACTAAAGTCGTGCCCTGACACTTCGTGCTGACCGCGCCGAATCCTCGGCAGTCGGCAGACACGTTCGCTTACGCCAGGTGGACGGCTACCAGGAACATGTCGATGGCCTTGATGCCGATGAAGGGCACGACGATGCCGCCCACGCCGTAGATGAGCAGGTTGTTGCGCAGCAGGATGTCGGCGGCCTTGGGCTCGTACTTCACGCCTTTGAGCGCAAGCGGGATGAGTGCAACGATGATGATCGCGTTGAAGATGACCGCCGACAGAATGGCCGAATGCGGCGAATGTAGATCCATGATGTTGAGCGCGTTGAGCACCGGAAAAACGCCGGCGAACATGGCCGGAATGATAGCGAAATACTTGGCCACGTCATTCGAGATGGAGAAAGTGGTGAGCGCGCCGCGTGTCATGAGGAGCTGCTTGCCGATTTCTACAATCTCGATCAGCTTGGTCGGATTGGAGTCGAGATCGACCATGTTGCCGGCTTCCTTTGCCGCCTGCGTACCGGAGTTCATGGCCACGCCCACGTCGGCCTGCGCCAGCGCGGGCGCGTCATTGGTGCCGTCGCCGGTCATGGCCACGAGTTTGCCCTTGGCCTGTTCGCGCTTGATCAGGTCCATCTTGTCCTTGGGCTTGGCCTCGGCCAGGAAGTCGTCTACGCCAGCCTCGCGCGCAATCACGGCGGCGGTGAGCGGGTTGTCGCCGGTGATCATGATGGTGCGGATGCCCATGGCGCGGAGGCGTGCGAGGCGCTCCTTGAGTCCGCCCTTGACGATGTCTTTGAGATAGATCACGCCGAGCGCGGCGGCGTTCTCCGCGACAACCAGAGGCGTGCCGCCGGCGCGCGCAATCTCCTCCACGCGCTCGCGGACTTTGGGCGGCAGCTGCGCGCCCTGCTCCTCAAGGAAGCGCGCGATGGCATCGACGGAGCCCTTGCGGATGCGCGTGCCGGGCAGGTTGACGCCGCTCATGCGCGTCTGCGCGCTGAAGGGCACGAACTCGGCATGGATGCCTCCGAGGTCGCGGCCGCGCAGGCCGTATTTTTCCTTGGCAAGAACTACGATGGACCGGCCTTCGGGCGTTTCATCCGAGAGCGAAGCAAGCTGCGCGGCGTTGGCCAGCCGCTCGGCGCTTACGTCGGGCGCGGTGAAGAATTCCGTGGCCTGGCGATTGCCCAGCGTGATGGTGCCGGTCTTGTCGAGCAGCAGCGTGTTCACGTCGCCGGCGGCCTCAACGGCGCGGCCGCTCATGGCCAGCACGTTGTACTGAACCAGCCTGTCCATGCCGGCGATGCCGATGGCCGAGAGCAGTCCGCCGATGGTGGTGGGAATGAGGCAGACCAGCAGCGAGACGAGCACAAAAACCGTCTGCGGAGCTTTCGAGTACATGGCAAACGGCTGCAGCGTGACCACCGCGAGCAAGAACACAATGGTGAGGCCGGAGAGCAAAATACTGAGCGCGATTTCGTTGGGAGTCTTCTGGCGCGTGGCGCCCTCGACCAGCGCGATCATGCGGTCGAGGAAGGTCTCGCCGGGGTTCGAGGTGATGCGCACCTTGATCCAGTCCGAAAGCACCTTGGTGCCTCCGGTGACGGCCGAGCGGTCGCCGCCGGCCTCGCGGATGACAGGAGCCGACTCGCCGGTGATTGCCGACTCGTCGACGCTCGCCACGCCTTCAATGACCTCGCCATCGCCGGCGATGTAGTTGCCCGCCGCGATGTAGATCACGTCGCCCAGGCGCAGCAGGCCGCTGGCTACGGACTCAAGCGCGCCGGCGGCGGTGTAGCGCTGGGCAACGGTCTCGCCTTTGGCCTTGCGCAGGGTGTCGGCCTGGGCCTTGCCGCGGCCCTCGGCCATGGCCTCGGCAAAGTTGGCGAAGAGCACCGTGAACCACAGCCAGAGCGTGATTTGCAGGTTGAAGCCGAACCCCGGGCGATGATGCACCGTGTTATCGATGAGCAGCAGCGTGGTGAGAACGCTGCCGACCTCGACGACGAACATGACGGGGTTCTTGACCATCCAGCGCGGGTCGAGCTTGCGGATGGAATCGACCAGCGCCTGCTTCATGATGTCGTTGTTCCAGAGACTTGTCTTCTTTGCCATGATTCTTCCGTTCCGTTCGGTTAGCCGTCTGTGCTATCCCAGGTCTCAAAATCGAGACCTTGGGCACCCATTCGTGTTGTGACAACAAGTGACCGAGCGCCTAAAACACCTGTCCTGATTTGAGGAGCAAGTGCTCGAGGATTGGACCGAGACTCAGCGCCGGGAAAAACGTCAGCGCGCCCAGAATCAGGATCACGCCGACCAGCAGAATGGTGAACAGCGAGCCATTCACCGGAAAGGTGCCCGGCGAAGGCGGGACGCTTTTCTTCAGGGCCAGGTTTCCGGCCAGCGCCAGCACAGGAATCATCATCAGGAAGCGGCCGATGAGCATATCCCAGCCAAGCGCCACATTGTACCACCACTGGGTCGTGGGGTTGGCGGGAATGTTCAATCCGGCAAAAGCCGAGCCGTTGTTGCCCGCGCCCGAGGTGTATGCGTAGAGAATTTCGGTGAGCCCATGCGGCCCTGGATTGGTCAGCGCGGGCAAGCCAATACTGGGCGAGAGCACGAAGAACGCGGTCAGCGACAGAATGATGAGCGGAAAGATGAGCACGTACAACATGCACATTTTTATGTCGTAGGATTCGATCTTCTTGCCCAGGTATTCGGGTGTGCGGCCCACCATGAGTCCGGCGATAAAGACCGCCTGCACGACGAAGATGAGGATGCCGTAGAGGCCCGAGCCGACGCCGCCGAAGATCACCTCGCCGAGCATGATATTGGCCAGCACCACCATGCCGCCCAGAGGCGTGAAGCTGTCATGCACGCCATTGACGGCGCCGCAGCTGGCGTCTGTGGTGATGGTGGCGAAGAGCGCGGACTGGGAGACGCCAAAGCGGACTTCCTTGCCCTCCATGTTGCCGGCGGGCGCGGTGGCGGTGGCGGTCTGGGTGGCGCCGTGGACCAGCAGATAGGGATGCGCCTCAGCCCAGTAGACCGTGGCGAATCCGGCCGTAAACAGGATGAACATGGCTGCAAACACGGCCCACCCGTGGCCCGGCGATCGGGTCATGCGGCCCAGCGTGTAGGTAAGGCCGGCGGGGATGATGAAGATGGACAGCATCTGCAGCAGGTTCGACAGTGGCGTGGGATTTTCGAAGGGATGGGCGCTGTTGGCATTGAAGAACCCGCCGCCGTTGGTGCCCAGCATCTTGATGGCTTCCTGCGAGGCCACGGGGCCCTGTGCGATGGTCTGCGTCTGGCTGGGTTGCTCGAGAGTTGCGGCCGCGGTATACCCGTGCAGGTTCTGCGGCACGCCCTGCCAGATAAGCAGCAGCGCATAGATCAGCGAGCCGGGAATGAGGACGTAGAGCAGCGAGCGCGTGGCGTCGACCCAGAAGTTGCCGATGGTGCCGGTAGTGGTGCGCTTGATGCCGCGGATGAGGGCGATGGCCACCACGATGCCCACAGCGGCCGAAAAGAAATTATGCGTTGCCAGGCCAGCCATCTGGGTGAGATAGCTCATGGTCGATTCGGGCGTGTAGCTCTGCCAGTTGGTGTTGGTGGTGAAGCTGGCGGCCGTGTTCCAGGCCAGATCGGGACCCACGGCGGCGAGGCCCTGCGGATTGAAGGGCAGCATGTGCTGCACGCGCTCGGTGACGTAGGTGAGCAGCATGCTGACGGCGGAAAAGCTCAGCACGGCAAAGGCGTACTCGCGCCAATTCATCTCCTGATCGGCGCGCACGCCCGACAGGCGATAGATCAGCCGCTCGATGGGACGCAGCACCGGATCGAGCCAGGTGCGCTCGCCCTCGAACACGCGAGCCAGATAAATACCCACCGGGCGCACTGTCGCGAGCAGAATCGCGGAGTAAATTGCAAACTGCAGCCAGCCGTTGGCGGTCATGTCAGAATTTCTCCGGAAACAGCAGCGTGAGGGTGAGGTATCCGAGCAGTAAAACGGAACAGATGAGCGCAATGGCTGTGATGAGATCCATCGGGCTACCTCAGCTTCTGGCAGGCCTTGACGTAAAGAAACGCCAGGCCGAAGAAAACCACGGTGAACAGCAACATCGTCAAATCCTGCATTCGAGCTCCTGAATGGCCTGAGGATCGAGGTCGATTCTCAGCCGCCAGAATCATCATGGCCGATGGGGAGTTAGGGTGTGCGAAGGAATGTATAAGGGAAGCGTAAAGGGGGAACTCGAGGGTTAGGATGTGCGGTTGATTTGCGAATTGCGGCCGTGGTATGAAGACTGGGATCTTGAGAGATGCGGCGATTTGGCCCCGCTTCGCAGGTAGCAGGTTGGCGGGTTGGCCTGATTCCTGCGGGAGGCCTTGTGCGCAGATTACTCCTCGTTGCCGCTCCAACCCTCGGGAATAAAGCGGTAGCCAACCCACGGCTCGGTCTGGATGTACTGCTTGCCGGTTTCGGCTTCCAGCTTCTTGCGCAGCTGGCCGACAAATACACGCAGATACTCGGGCTGGTGGGCCGACTGCGCGCCCCACACGCTGGTGAGCAGCGCGCGGTGCGTCATCACTTTGCCGGCATGGCGCGCCAGGTGCAGCAGCAGGTCGAATTCCTTGGGCGTGAGGTGAATCGGCTTGCCCAGCACGGTGATGCTGTGGGCCTCCTGATCGACCACAAAGTCGCCGGCCTCAATGGCGGTGGTGGTGCGCTCGGGGGCGCGGCGAAGATGGGCGCGCACGCGGGCCAGCAGTTCCTGGATGCCGAATGGCTTGGTCACGTAGTCGTCCGCTCCGGCATCCAATGCCTCAACTTTTGACCGCTCGTGGTCGCGCACCGAGAGGATCAGGATGGGCGTGGCCGCTCGGGTGCGGATGGAGCGGGTGACGTCGACGCCGGTCATGCCGGGCATCATGAGGTCGGTAATGACCAGGTCGGGCGACCACTCGCGATAGACATGCAGGCCCTCCTCGGGGTCGTTGGCGGTGCGCACATCGAATCCCTGCGCGGAGAGCGCGGCGCGCAGCACGCGCGTGATCTGCGGCTCATCGTCGATGACCAGAATTCTGCCCGGCATGTGTTCTCTCTTTCAGGGGAAGACTACACCATCCGGCGGACCGGCTATGATGCACGTGACGATGAACGTGTTCTCTCATGTGCGGCTGATGCTGCGCGGCCTGGGCGGCACGCTGGCTGCCGCGGCCACCACGGCATTGCTGGTATGGCTCGGGGCAAGTTCAACCACCGCGGGGATGGCGTTTTTGGTGCTCGTAGTTTGGGCGGCCACGGTGGCCGGGACTTGGCTGTCGCTTTATATCGCGGTGTTGTGCGCGGTGTCGTTCGACTATTTTTTCCTGCTGCCGCTGCATTCGCTGCACATCTCCGGCGCGCATGAGTGGGTGGCGATGTTGTCGTTTGTGGCGGCGTGCGTGGTGACCAGCCGCGTGGCGGAGCGGGCAAGGCGCCAGGCCGCGCAGGCCGAGCAGCGCCGCGAAGACGTGGAGCGGCTTTACGCGCTGAGCCAGGAGATGATGCTGCAGGAGGACGCGGCCAAGCTGATCCGCGAGCTGCCGCACCTGATCCAGCGCATCTTTGCGCTGAATCTGGTGCTGCTCTATGTGCACGACCAGGACCAGTTTCACGCTTCAACCGCGGAGCTGCCTGCGGGCGCCAAGACCATCCTGCGATCGATGACGCGCGCCTCCAGCTACAATCCGGCGCTTCCGGAGGGGTTTGCGGCCATGGAGATGATGCTGGGGGTGCGTCCGGTGGGCGCGCTGGGCTGGCAGCCTGCGGCGCTGTCGCACGAAGTGGCCACGGCGGTGAGCGCGCAGGTGGCCATTGCGCTGGCGCGGGCCATGGCGATTGAGGCCTCCGCGCGCATGGAGGCAGCGCGCGAAGGCGAACGGCTGCGCACGGCGCTGATCGACTCACTGACGCACGAGCTGCGCACGCCATTGACGTCGATCCGCGCCGCGGCCACCACGCTGCTCGAAGGCAAGGGGCTGGACGAAGCCGCGCGCCAGGACCTGACAGCGCTGGTGGACGAGGAGGCGTCGCGGCTCGACTACCTGATTGGCGAAGCCGTGGAGATGGCGGAAATCGATGCCAACGTGGTCCATGTGCACCCGGTGCAACAGCACACGCGCACGCTGCTGGAGCAGGCCACGGAGGAGTCGCGCGCGGCTCTGGCCGGCCATCGGGTGGTGATTGCGGTGGAGGGTGCGGACGCGCCGGCGTGGTTCGATCCGCACCTGCTGGGACGCGTGTTCCGGCATCTGCTGGAAAACGCCGCCCGCTATGCGCCACTCGGGAGCCGCATCACGCTGCGGAGCCGGCGCGAGAATGAACGTTTGGAATTCCGCGTGGAGGACAACGGCCCCGGCATCGACCCGCTGGACCTGCCGCTGATCTTCGAGAAGTTCTACCGTGGCAAAAAGGGCGCGGCCATCGGCAAAGGCACCGGCATGGGCCTCGCGATTGTGCGCGCCATTTTGGCGGCGCATGGCGGTGGGATTGAAGCTTCGAGCGTGGCGGGCCTGGGGACGAGTTTCCGGTTCTGGGTGCCGCTGCTGGAGAAGGAGCCGGGGAGCGATTTGGCGCAACTTGAGGCTCGCGCCGCACGGGGCTCGTTCGAAAAGCTCAAGAATGTGCTGTCGAAGGTGGGCGATACGCCGCCGGCCGAGGGTGACCGGCTGGATTGAACCGACAGAATCATAGGCCGCAACTTCTCAACAGAGGTGCCGAAGAACAGATGCAGCTTGCGGAATGCCCTGCAAGTCCAACATGTCGAGATATTGCTCGATAGTTTGCGGGGGATTATTTAAGCTCTGGCGATGGCTCTTAGCTGCCCTGCACACGGTTTCAAGGCTCAGTTCGATCAAGTGCAAAACGAAAACGTCGGGGTGCTGAGCTCGAATCCTGTACCGGCGAAGTTTCGACAAGGGAAAGTCTTTCAGATTTCGCGTCACAACAACGCGGGCTCCTGAGTGAATTGCCGCTGCCAGAACGCGGCGGTCATTGTCGTCCGGGAGAGACAAGCCGGGAATCAGTTTTTCGTATCCGGTGACAACGGCGCCGACGGCATGCTTATCCATCAAGCGGCGGGTGCGCTCGAGTTGACGCCGGTTCAGATCAGGCCGGTTGGCGAGGAGATTCGAAATCCACTCCTCATGCACCACGCATGAGCATCGAGGCTGAAATGCACCCTGGAGTGCCAGGTGCATGAGGAAGTTTCGCAACTGGGCCGGGTAAAGCACATTGGCATCGAGGAAAGCGATGGGGCCGGCCATGCGTCAAAGGCCGAGTTCCTGATCGTAGGCCGCAAGCTCGGCCAGCGCGGACTTTCGTTCGGCGTAAAGACGCCGCTTGTAGGCCAGGGCGCTGTCAAGTCGAACGCGCCGGTGTGTTCCGACCTTGCGGAATTCGATCTTGCCCGCATCCAGCAGTTCGATCAAAGTTGGCCGCGAAATGTTGAGCAAATCGGCGGCCTGCTGCGTCGTGAGTTCTGGCCGCACCAGAATCAACTTGACCGCGTTGCCACGGCTCATCTCGTCAAGGATCTGCACCAGCAATCGCGCCGCGGAGGCTGGGATGCGAACGGTTGGCTTGCTGGCGACATTCATCGCCCGCAGATCGAGCGGGGAACGGGAGCCTCGGCGCTTTGCCAGAATTCGCGTGGTCTGCCGGGCGAGCTGGGCTTCCGATTCAGATGGGACGGCAAGAGCGAGATGGGAGCTGGCTGCCATAATGAACGTCTTGCTGTAACCATGATACACAGTCGCAGCAAATGATTCCAATCGAAGCAATCGAAACCAAATTCAATGAGCCATGCATCAAGCCGGCTCGGCGCTCCAGCCGCATTCGATTTCGCGGCGTTCGGCGGCGCTCTCGCGAGCCCATTCGAGTAGCCGCGCCGTGCGCCAGGCGGCGATGGCCGGCACTGGGCTCGGGCCATTACCGAGGATCGCATCGCGGATTCCGGCGTAATAGCTGCGGTAGTCGGCCACGACCGGCGGGATGGGCCGCGAAACCAGGCTGCCCTCCGCATCCACGTTGAGCGTGCCCCAGTTGGCAGCGGTTTCTTGTGCCCAGGGGCCCGGCGGAATGCGCGTGACCTTGCTGAGCGCCGCCTCCTGCGGGTCCAGGCCCCATTTCCAGTAGTTGCCGAGCGTGCCGCGCAGGTGAAAACGCGGGCGTCCCGGCGTCGACAGGCAGTTGGACCCCAGCGTGACCCAAAGGCGGGGATAGCGCAGGCGCAGGGTGAAGGAGTCGTCGGCGCCGGGGGCGTCGCGCTCGCGCTCCACCTCGGCGCTGACTGCTTCAGGCTTGCCGAAGAGCACAATGGCCTGGTCGGCCAGATGCGTGCCTATGTCCAGCAGCAGGCCGCCGCCTTCGGCCGGGTCGTCTTTCCACGGCCGCCGCGGAGCACCGGGGCTCCAGCGGTCAAAGCACGATTGCAGGTGCACGAGCCGGCCCAGGAAACCATCAAGCAGCAGTTTCTGAATCGTCTGAAAGTCGCTGTCCCAGCGTCTGTTATGAAATGGAGCCAGAAGCAGATTTCGCTCGGCAGCCAGCGCCATCAGTTCGGCCACCTGTGCGGAACTGGTGGCCATGGGCTTGTCGACGACCACGTTGCGGCCTGCTTCGAGCGCTTGCCGCGCCAGCTCAAAATGGCTGCCGCTGGGGGTGCTGATGACGATGAGGCTGAGGGAGGATTCCTCGAGCAGTTCGTCGAGCGAGCGGCACATGCGGATACCGGGATAGCGCTCGGCGGCGCGCTCGGAGGTGCGCTCGACCACGGCAGCCAGTTCCAGGCCCTCGACCGACGAGATGAGCGGCGTATGAAAGACGCGCCCGCCCAGGCCGAACCCAACCAACCCGACACGAATCATCGGCGCCTCCAGTTAGCCCTCAAGTTTATACCGGGTTTCTGCCAGGCGGTAGAGGCGGCGCCAGACGAGGCGGTTCATGGTGACGACCATGAGCGAGATGAGGATGGTGGCCAGCAGCAGCATGGGAAAGCGGCCCGTGTCGGTGGCGGCGTCAATCTGCGCGCCCAGGCCGATGGTGGAGAGCGTGCGGTCCTGTAGATGCGAGTACTCGGCAAACACCGACGCGTTCCATGCGCCGCCGGAGGCCGTGACCATGCCAGTGATGAGATACGGAAAAATGCCGGGCAGGATAAGGCGCGTCCAGCGCTGCCAGCGCGTGAAGCGGTAGAGCGAAGCCACTTCGCGGAGGTCGGAGGGAATGGACATGGCTCCGGCGATCACGTTGAAGAGGATGTACCACTGCGTGCCCAGCAGCATGAGCGCCACCGAGCCGATGCCGAGGCCGCCGCCGATCTTGACGAGGCCAATGAGCAGGATGGGGAAGAACGCCGTGGCCGGCACCGAAGCCATGACCTGCGCAATCGGCTGCACCACGCGCGCAAAGCGGGGATTGAGGCCGATGGAGACGCCGACGGGGATGGTCCACGCTGCGGAGAGCAACAGCGCTGCGTTGACGCGCAGAAAGGTTGCGCCGGCGCTCTCCAGCAGCAGGCGCAGGTCGGCCAGCGTGATGGTGCGTAGCATGACGACGGACTGCGTGGCGCCCCAGGCCGCGGCAGCCAGCACGGCCACGCCCAGCACCCAGAGCCAGATCGACGGCTTCCCTGCTGTGCCCTCTTCTATAGGCTGCACCACGCGGCATTCTCGGGTCTGCGCCATGCTGCGGTAGATGGGCTCCTCGACGCGCGCCCAGAGGCGGCCCGGCAGCTCGCTGCACAGGCGCGAGCGGCGCAGCAGCTCGAGGATCGGCGACCTGGCGCGGTCGGCCGACTCCACCTGCTCGAATTTGAATTTGTCGCTCCAGGCGATGAGCGGACGCCAGATAAGCTGGTCGGTGGCCACCACGATGAGAATCATGACGGCGAAGCCGGCAATGAGCGCGCGCATGTCGCCGGAGACCGTGGCCGTTTGCAGATAGCTGCCCAGGCCTGGGAGCTGGAAGTTGCGGTCGCCCATGGTGAACATCTCGCAGGCGATGAGCGCGAACCAGCCGTTGGCCACCGAGACGATGGAGTTCCACACCAGGCCGATGGCGGCGTAGGGCATTTCAAGTTGCCAGAAGCGCTGCCATGCGGAGAAGCGATAGATGCGCGAGGTTTCGAGCATTTCGCGGGGAATGCTTTTGAGCGAGGAGTAGAAGCTGAAGGCGAGATTCCACACCTGGCCGGTGAAGATGAGCAGGATGACGCCCATCTCAATGCCGAGCTGATGGCCGGGCACCAGCGACACCATGGCCAGCACCACGGGCGGCAGAAAGCTGAGCACGGGGATCGATTGCAGGATGTCGAGTACCGCGATCATCCAGGCCTCGACGCGCGTGTTGTAGGCAGCCAGGTAGCCGTAGCCGATGGCGAAGATCATGCTGAGCACGTAGGCGATGAACATGCGGCTGATCGAATAGAAGGCATAGGCCGGCAGCGCGCTCAGCGAGTGCGAGATGGGCACGACCGGCACCGGCTTGCTCATCCAGTAAGTGCCCAGATGCACCACGGCGGCAAACAGCGCCATGGCGCACGCGGCCACGCCCAGGTCGATGACGAACGGCCAGGTGCGGACGGTGACCAGCGATCGTGCGAGCGTGTGCTGGAGCCTCAAGCGCTCTCCTCGTTCACATCGATTTGTTCGTCGGCGGCGTCGGGCAGCACAAAGCGGCGGCGCGCGGCGTCAAAGTCGAACAGCTCGGCGTAGCGGCCCCACGTGACGGCGGTTTCAATCTGCCGCAGGCACTCCTCTTCGCTGAACTGCTCGTCGAGCATGTCGAGAAAGAAGTCTTCCGGCACAGTGTGGTCGCTCTTGGTTTCAAGGGCGCGGCGAATCTGGCGCAGCAGCAGCACGCCCTTGACCGCAGCTTCGCGAAAGAGCTCCTTCTGGCGCAGAATCTCGGAGTTGGCGAATTCGGCGCCGCTGGGCGTGATGGCCGCGTCGCCCTCCTCGATGGTGAGGAAGCCGAGCAACTGCGCCGCATCCACAATGGGCAGCAGGTCGTCGATCTCAAAGGCCAGGTCGTCGGCCAGGCGGTAGATGTCATCGCGTCCGCCGTGGTCGAGCAGCAGCTCCAGCAGGCCGGCCACGCCGCCGGGGCGCGCGTGGGGCAGCATCTGGTAGTGCATCTGGCGCTGGTCGCGGACTTTTTTGCCGGCCTGCCCATCGGGCGCTTCGGCCGGCGCAACGTCGGGCCGCGTGAGCACCTTGTAGATGTAGTCGACCAGCTGCGTGAAAGGCTCGGACTTGCGATCGCGCGGCTGCGGCAGCTGCACCTTGAAGTCAGTGCGGATGTGGCCGGGGTTGCGGCCCAGCACGATGATGCGGTCGGCCAGCAGCACCGCCTCCTCGATGTTGTGCGTAACCAGGAAGACGGCCTTGGTGGGCATGGTCTTGTTGGCCCACAGCTCCAGCAGTTCGCTGCGCAGGTTTTCGGCGGTGAGCACGTCGAGCGCGGAAAAAGGCTCGTCCATGAAGAGGACTTCGGGTTCTACGACCAGCGCCCGCGCAAAGCCCACGCGCTGCCTCATGCCGCCCGAGAGTTCTTTTGGATACGCCGCCTCAAAGCCGTCCAGGCCGACGGTGTCCAGCATTCTCATGCTGCGCTTGAGTCGTTCATCGGGCGCCACGCCGCGGGCCTGCAGCGGAGCCTCGACATTCTCCAGCACGGTGAGCCACGGAAAGAGCGCGAAGCTCTGAAAAACGATCGACACGTTGATCTCGGCGTCGGCGATGGGTTTCTCATGCCAGAAGACCTGGCCGGCCGAAGGGCGTGACAGGCCGGTCAGCATGCGCAGCATGGTGGATTTGCCGGAGCCGGAGGGTCCGAGCAGCGCCAGGATCTCGCCGGGCACGATCGCAAGGTCCGTGGCCGAAATCACCTGAATGCGGTTTTCGCTGGGCTGCGCGTAGTATTTCTCGATCTTTTCGGCGCGGATGATGGCCTCGACAGGCGCGGCCGGGCTGCCGGTTGGGGCGAGCGTTTCCTGCATGGCGTGGTTCTCCGAAATCCGGCCCCCTGACGGCGGCGGGTGGCTGGTTGCAGTGTACTGGCAACGGGTTGAACCGCGATGAATCGGCCGGGGATTTCGCTTGCGTCCGTTACAGGACAGAAGCGCAACCCTGCCCCGTCAGGATATGATGTCGAAGTGGAAATGGCGGAGGCGAACTGCCCAAGCCGAGCGTATCATTGCAGTAATGCGGATTGCCAGCATCGTGTTTCAATCGTGAATGTCCCCCCAGCCAAGCTTGGCGCATCGGAGCCGACCGAGTGTTGCGGCCAGCCGTTGCGCTGAAGCGTCCAGGAGAATATGCCCGAGAACTCAGCCAAACCCAAAGTACTTGTAGTCGACGACGAGCGGGTAATCGCCGACACCCTGTCGATGATCCTGAACCAGAGCGGCTTTGAGGCGCGCGCAGTCTACAGCGGCCTGCAGGCGCTGGAAACTGCGGGGACGTTCAAGCCCAACATGCTCATCTCCGACGTGATCATGGCGGACCTGAACGGAATCGACACCGCTATCCGGATGCGGTCGCTGCTGCCGGGCATCAAGATCCTGCTGTTTTCAGGGCAGGCGGCCACGGCCGACCTGCTCGAGAAAGCGCGCACGCAGGGCTACGAGTTCGAAATACTGACCAAGCCGGTGCATCCGCAGGACCTGTTGAACAAGCTGCGCGGATGACGGAGCTCATGGCCTGCGCGGCGCCTCAAAACATGCTGGAAGACGTGCCGAAACCCAGGGTGCTGGTGGTCGATGACGAACGCGTCGTCGCCGACACGCTGGTCCTTATCCTGAATAAGAACGGCTTTGAGGCGCGCGGCGTTTACTCGGGCGAGGCGGCTCTGGCGCTGGCGCGGGAGTTCCTGCCGCGCACGATCGTCTCCGACGTGATCATGGGCGGCATGAACGGGGTGGAGATGGCCATCCGGCTGCGCGGCCTGCTGCCGGAGGCGCGGCTACTGCTGTTCTGCGATCCGGCGTTGACCGCTGGGCTGCTGGAAAAGGCGCAAGCCCAGGGGCATCAGTTCGAAACGCTGACGAAGCCGGTGGGACCGGCCGAGTTGATGAAGAAGCTGCGCGAGGGCGTTCCATCGCTGAGGGCTAATCCGCCTTTAAAAATCGCCCCTTTGAAAGGGCAGGGCTTCAGCTGTGCCGATGAGACTGTCCAAGCGGTTTCGGCTTTAGCCGCTGATGGAATGCAGGCTATTGAAAATACAGCCCCTCAGAAGCTAAAGCCCGATACTTATCTCCCGGCAATGCGGCACGACTAAAATCGTGTCCTTTCAAAGACTCGACAATTCCCGCTGAATCATTCAGCAAAAAGGCACGGCTCCCGCCGTGCCTTTTTTTTGAATATCCCTGTCACCAAGCAACCCTGTGGGCTTCGCAGCGGCCTCTAAAGTCTCTCGTAGAAATCGCACACAGAGCATGAGATGTAAACGCCGCCGGGAACGCCGCGTTCGCGGTCCTTGACGCGCTTGACGATACGCGTGGGCTTGCTGCACTTGGGACAGTCGGTTGACTTCGTCGTGTCCATTACCTTCTTGCGGTCACCTGTTTTGGCAATCTTGGCCATCGGTCGGGTGGTTCTCCTTTGTGGGGTGTCTCTGCACACACGGGTAGTGTTTGCCCGCGGCTTCAACGGCGCGGTCCACGCGTCCTTTCCCCAACAACAACGGGTGCGGAAGCGCGAGACTCGCTCACTCAAGTCTATCAGCCGCAGATAACGGCCAGTTGCGCTCTCCCAGGTCTCAGAATCGAGACCTGGGCACCCAGTTCTGTCCGGGGATCGAGTTACTCTGCGCCCAGCTCGCGAACGATGGCCACCGACGCCGAAGCGCCGATGCGGTTGGCGCCGGCCTCAAGCATGGTGCGCACGTCGGCCAGGGTGCGGATGCCGCCCGAAGCCTTGACGCCGCAGCGCGCGCCGGCCACGCCGCGCATCAGCGCCACGTCAGCCGCGGTGGCGCCACCGGAGGCAAAGCCGGTGGACGTCTTGATGAAGTCGGCGCCGGCGGTGATGGCAATCTCCGCGCCGCGCAGCTTTTCTTCCACGGTCAGCAACGCCGTCTCAAGAATCACCTTGAGCAGCGCGCCGTGATGGTGCGCCACCGTGGCCACGGCATGTACGGTGTGGTGCACGGCATGGTGGTTGCCGCTCTTGAGCTGGCCGATGGGAATCACCATGTCAAGCTCGTGCGCGCCGAGCCGGCACAGGGCGGCGGCCTCATGGCGGAGAGTGGAGACCAGCGAGGCGCCGAGCGGAAAGCCCACCACCACGCCGACCGGGATGCCGGTTCCGGAGAGTGCGCTCACGGCGGTGGGCACCCACATGGGATTGATCATGGCGCAGGCAAACCGGTAGCGAATGGCCTCGTCGCACAGGGTCTCAACCTGCTCGCGGGTGGCGTCGGGTTTCAAAAGGGTGTGGTCGATGACTGCGGCGAGCGTCTGCCAGTTGGCGAGGGCCTGCGCGGCAAATGCGGCGGAATCGAAACTGCCATTGTCAAAGTCGAGATCCGTTTCCCGGATGGGGGTTATGACGTTCATCGGTACTGCTCCTTGTCTGGGTGGGCCCGCTCATGGGCGGGGTCTCCAGGCCGCTCCGGGAAACGAGTATATGCCTTTGATGCGGCCCTGACCAGTTTGAAATGCGTAGCTTTCGCGCCGTATGAATTGACGGGAAAAAAGGGCGCCAGGGTGTGGGAAACTGCACAGAAGTCACCTGAAGTAACGGGAAATCCTGTTACTGATTTGCTCTTCATTGGGGTCCTTCGTGCAACCAGGTAATACTGCCCGAAAGTGTTATTGCTCAATGGGATACGAGAGCGAAAGATGATGCCATAGGCCTGCCAAAATCAACCGTGCGAGCACCAATGCTGGTGGGCTCCCGCGGAATAGAAAGAAGGCTGCACATCGGGCTATGGCCCTCGTACATTCTGGCCGGACATCGGACGCATGTTGAGGAAAGCGTTTGGCGCCGGTCTGCAAAACGGTTTCACTGAAGACCGGGCACAGCTTTGAAAAGCGTGCCTGAGGTTCAGTGCTTCGATTGCCTGTTCAGGTTCGTTCAATGATTGAACGTTGCGGCCGCGATAACGCATCGCCGGTCAGCGCAACTCCACAGTTTTACCAGGAACGGCATCGGAGACTGGCCATATGACTTATCTTTCCCATCGCTTCCCTTCCCGCACTTTGAGCGTTCTGACCGCTGTGATTTCTACCAACTCGAATTCTGCCAGGACCAGATCCGCGCTCCTGCCTGCACTGCGCGCATTGGTTCTGCTTGCCTCTGCGGCAGCCATGGCTGCTCCGCCTTTACATGCGGCAGACACTGCGAGCCTCAAGGCGGCTGTATGCGACGGCAACGCGACCACAACCATCAGTGGCACGGTGTATGCGCCCAACGGCAAAGATCCGATTCC
>Ga0302324_100006814_pt1 | contig 24455 bp, 22 predicted proteins | sample Palsa_T0_1_FD_201949 | JGI IMG/M metagenome (GOLD analysis project Ga0302324, IMG submission 201949) | Peat permafrost microbial communities from Stordalen Mire near Abisko, Sweden - Palsa_T0_1 | ecosystem: Environmental > Terrestrial > Soil > Palsa > Peat permafrost | place: Sweden: Abisko... | reverse complement strand
CCGCCGCTGCGACATGGTGGGAGTACCGTACGCGGTGCGCTCGGAGAAGCAGGCGTAGCCGATCCCGGCTCGCAGTCCGGCGAGCCGGAGCCGATCGCATTCGGCCGGCCAGGCCTGCCCGGTCACGTGTTTTTCCGCCTGGTCGAGCGACTCGCGGTAGCTGCCCTCGTCATAGGTGATGCCATTGACCCCGGTGTAGGGGAACTCGCCGGGACTGATCAGGTTGATCCGGCGCACGTCGAGCGGATCCATTCCGAGGACCTCGGCGGCCTTTTCCATCAGCCGCTCCATGACCAGGACGATCTGCGGCCGTGACACCCCCCGGTAGGGCGCGGTGGGCGCCTTGTTGGTGGTGATGGCCCGGCCGCGGGCACGGTAGGCGGGCACCTTGTACACGCCGGGCAGTTCGGTCGAGGCCATCAGCGGCTCGACCGCGCAGGTGAACGGGAACGCGGAGTACGCTCCGATGTCGCAGTCGATCTCGGCGTCCAGGCCGAGGATCCGGCCGTCCCGGCTGAACGCGGCGCGCACCTGGTAGCGCTGCTCGTGCCCGTGGAACGCGGCGGCCAGGTTCTCCTGCCGGTCCTCGGCCCAGCGCACCGGCCGCCGCAGCCGCAGCGCGGCCGCCGCCACGGCGACCTCTTCCCGGCCGACGACGCACTTCAGGCCGAACCCGCCGCCGACGTCCGGGGCGATGACCCGCACCTGGCGCTCGGGCAGGCCTAGGGCCTGCGCGACGCCGGAACGGACCTGGTGCGGGACCTGGGTGGAGACGTGCAGGACCAGCTGATCGTCGCGGTCGTCCCACTCGGCCAGGCAGGCGCGCCCCTCAAGCGGCAGGGCGGCGACCCGGGCGCTGCTGAAGGTGGCGCTGAAGGTGACCGCGGCCGTCCCGAAGATTTCCCGCAGTCGGTCGTCGTCGAACATCAGCAGGTCAACCAGGCAGTTACCGCGGGCTTCTTCGTGCAGGACAGGCGCCTCGCGGGCGGTCGCGGCGTCGATGCTCGCCACCGCAGGCCGCGGATCCCAGTCCACCTCTACGAGTTCGATCGCGTCTTCGGCCCGGTAGGCATCGTCCGCGATCACCAGCGCGACCGGCTCGCCGACAAAGCGCACCTTGTCTCGGGCCAGGATGGGCATCCGGGTGGGCACGAACTCGTCCCGTTCCAGCAGGGCCAGCAGATACGGGTCACCGAGGGTAGCGGCGGTGAGGACCGTCTCCACGCCCGGCGCCTGCAAGGCGGCGGTCACGTCGATGGCGCCGACGCCCGCGTGGGCGTACGGGCTGCGGACGAAGGCGGCGTGCAGCAGGCCGGGCCGGGCCAGGTCGGCCACAAAGCGGCCCCGGCCGAGCAGCATCCTGCGGTCTTCCTTCCGCGGTACCCGGGCACCGACCCAGCGGCCGTTGAAGGGGACCGCCTGCGGGGTCACCGGGTGCCGCGGGGTCACCGGGTGCCACCGGGGAGCTGGCTGGGCGCGGGAAGCTGGCTTGCCTCGGCGAGGGCGCGTGACACCAGCGTGGCGGTCAGCCGGCGCCGGAACTCGCCGCTGCCGTGGGTGTCCTCCGGCGGGTCGACCTGGCTCGCGGCGTGCTCCCCCATGGCCTGCCAGGTGTCACTGGCCGCAGGCTGGCCGGACAGCGCGTCCGCGTTCACCTGGACCGGCAGCGGGCCGACGCCGCCGAGCACCACGCGCGCTGACCGGCAGATTCCGTCTTCGATGTCCGCGCTGACGGCGGCGGCGACGACCGCGAAGTCACCCTGTCGCTGGGCGAACTCGGTGAGCACCGCCCGCGGCGCGGGCCGGGGGAACCACAGCTCGGTGATCATCTCGTCGGCACTGGCCGCCGTGCTGTAATACCCCTCGAAGAACTCGGCGGCCGGGAGCGTGCGCTGCCGTTGCGGCCCGGTGAGGACCACCTGCGCATCGAGCAGCACGGCGAGCAGGCACCATTCCGACGCCGGGTCGGCGTGCGCGATGCTGCCGCCGAAGGTGCCGCGGCTGCGGATCGGATAGTGCCCGATCCACCGAGCCGAACGCGGCAGCACGCCGAACCCGGCCAGGACGTCCGGGTCGCGGCTGGTCTCAACGGTGCGGTGGGTGGTCAGCGCGCCGATGCGCAGCCCGTCCTGCGGGTCGGCCTTCAGGTAACTCAGGCCTTCGATCCTGGTCACATCGACAAGCGCGGTGGGCCGGGCCAGCCGGAAGTTCATCATCGGGACCAGGCTCAGCCCTCCGGCCAGGATCTTCGCCTCGTCGCCGAGTTCGGCGAGCAGCGCGACCGCCTCCGCGACGCTGTGCGCGCGATGATAGGCGAACGCCGCTGGCTTCACCTGACTCCTCGGGGTCCACTCGGTTATACAGATCCGGTGGGGTCATCGGTCCGCTGACTCCGGTTCATTTGGTATACCATATTTCAGACGTTTCGGGAGCCCAGCATTTTCCAGAGCCTGAGCATGCCGCATCCGCACCTGATGGTCGAGCACGACCCGGCCGGCTATCGCTGGCTGCGTCTGGCCCGGCCGCAGCGGCGCAACGCGCTCGACGTGAGCCTGACCGCTGCGATCAGGGACGCGCTGGCGGCCGAACCTTCGGTGCCCGTCCTGCTCGGCAGCGCCGATCCCGCGGTGTTCTGCGCGGGGGCCGACCTGACCATTTCCGATGCCGAACGGGCCGTGGTTTCAGACCTGATCTATGACTGCTGCAACACCATCATCACCAGACCCGGGCCGGTGATCGCCGTACTGTCCGGGGCCGCGGTCGGTGGCGGCGCGCAGCTGGCGGCGGCATCCGACCTGCGGATCGCGAGTCCAGCGGCCAGGCTGCGCTGGGCCGGGCCGCCCGGCCTGAACCTCACCGTGGGCGCCTGGCTGCTGCCCGACCTGGTCGGCCGTGGCCCGGCCATGGACCTGGTGCTGACCGGCCGCTGGCTGGAGGCGGCCGAGGCGCTGGCTCTCGGGCTGCTCAACCGTGTCTCGCCGGAGCCGGACGTCCTGGCCGAACAGATCGCCGCCGATCTCGCGCGGCGGGGCGTGGCGGCCGGGGTCAAACCGGTGATGGCGGCGGGAGGATTGCTTGACCGCCTGCAGGCCGAACGAGCAGCGAACCGGTCGGCCTGGGCGCAGCTAACGGGGCCGGTCCCTGCGCCTGCCGCGCGCGAGCCATGAGCGGTCTTGGCGAGCCATGAGCGGTTATGAGGACTGGAGCCTGGCGGGCTGGCGGACGCACCTGCCTGGCGTCGCGGACCCGCGCCAGTTCGTCTCGGGCCTGGGCGACGAGACGATTCCCGCGCTGGCGGCCGCGGCCGCGGACCGTGCTCCGGACCGGGTTGCGGTCACGGTCGACGGCGAGCCGGTCACCCACGCCGAGCTCGATGCCGCGGCGGGCCGGGTGGCGGCCTGGCTGGCGGGTCGCGTGCAGGCCGGCGACCGGGTGCTGCTCGCGGCCGGATCGAGCCTCGGTTTCGTTCGGTGCTATCTTGGCGCGCTCCGGGCCGGTGCCGTGGTCGTGCTCGCGAACCCTGCCTGCACGGCCGCCGAACTCGGGCATCTGGCCGCCGACTCCGGGGCGGTGCTGGCCTTCGCCGACCGTGAGCCGGCGAGGCTCCTGGCCGGGCTGAGACTTCTGGGGGCGGGCTCCGCGCAGCCGCTGGTCGTAGACGTCAGGGATCAGCCGGACGGCGCCGGCCCCGCACGCGGGTCCGGCTCCGCGCCGGGGAGCATGCCTCGCCCGCAGGACGCTGCGCTGCTCGCCTACACCTCGGGCACGACCGGAAGGCCTAAGGGCGTGCCGCTGACTCACCGCCAGCTCGCGGCCTCGATCAACTCCGCGATGGCGGCATGGCGGTGGAGCGGGGATGACGTGCTGGTGCACGCGCTGCCGCTGTATCACCAGCATGGCCTAGGCGGCCTGCACGCGGCGCTGATCGCGGGCGGCACGGTGCACATCCGGTCCAGGTTCACCGCGGCCGACCTGGCCCAGACCATCGACGCCACCCGGCCTAGCGTGCTGTTCGCGGTGCCTACCATCTACCAGGCCCTGGTGAACGCCGAAGTGCCCGCCGCACGCCTGCGGGCGCTGCGGCTCGCCGTCTGCGGCTCAGCCCCGCTGAGCCCGGTGCTCGCGGAGCGGCTGCCCCGCCTGCTCGGACGCCTGCCGCTGGTCAGGTACGGCACTACCGAGAGCGGGCTCAACGTCTCCAACCCGCTCGATACCCCGCGAGGGGAAACGATCGGGGTGCCGCTGCCCGGCGTGCTGACCCGGATCAGGACCGCGGATCCCCAGGCCGGTCCGGGAGCGGCCGATTTTGGCGTCGACGGCGAGATCCAGCTCCGCGGACCGCAGGTGTTCGCCGGCTACTGGCAGGACCCGGCGGCCACCGAAGCCGCGTTCACCACCGACGGCTGGTTCCGCACCGGCGACATCGGGGCGGTGGACCCGGTGACCGGGCATCTGATGATCCGCGGCCGGACCAAGGAAATGATCATCACGGGCGGCCTGAACGTCTATCCGGCCGAGGTGGAGATCGCGCTCGAGCTACATCCGTCGGTGTCCGAGGCGGCCGTGGCCGGTCTTCCGGATGACCGGTGGGGCGAGCAGGTGACCGCCTGGGTGGTGCTGCGAGACGGCCACGGGCTGGACGAGGCCGGGCTCATCGCGCACGCGCACACGGTGCTGACCGGGTACAAGTGCCCCAAGCGGGTGTTCCGGGTGACATCGCTGCCCCGGAACCACCTCGGCAAGATCATCCGCAGCGCCCTGGGGTAGGCCAGGGATGCTGCTAAGCGTGACCGCATGCTCTACGAGTTCAATCGGGTCTAGGCCATCCTCCCGCCCCCATCAGCTACGGTCAGGCATGCCCGGGTTTCCAGCTCGGCATAGCAAGGCGGGCTGGCTTGCGGCGGGATCAGCTGACTAGGGTAGTTCTCGAGCTGTCGGAGCAGGTTTGTCCGGTAGATCAGGACGAACCAGCTTGCCACTCGGTAGGTCGCGGCTGGCCTGCCGAAGTGGCGCTCGAACGTGGCCGCCGGGTACTGGCCAAGGTGGTCGGCGACCACGAAGGCGGCGTCGTACCGGGAGGCGTTGTACCAGAGGGCGTTTGTCTCCCAGTAGGGAACGAAGATCTTCTTGTCCTTTATGCCAACCGAGAGGATCTGAACCCTGTCGCCGGACTGCACGGTGACAACCGACGCATCCCAGTACCCGGCGATGCCGTACGTGAGTCGGTGCGCCTCGAGCCACGCGGCGAGGGGTGCCGTGGCCGGTCTCAGGGGCGGCTGGGTGGCCGCGGCGGCCAGCGGCACCAGCGCGGCAAGTATCGTCGCCGTGACCGCCAGGAAGGCCTGCGGCATCCCGGTGATCCGGGCGGGCACGCAGGCGCGCGCCGCAAGCACCGCCCCGCACGGCAGCACCAAGGCGATTTCGTGGGAGGCGATGGCCGACGGGAACACGGAGACCAGGAACACGCCGATGTTGAAGGCGATCGCAACGCACAGCAGCTGCTCAGCCCGGCCCGCGGCGCGCCAGGTCCAAGCCACCCGCCCCAGGCCGAACACGGCGGCCAGCAGACAGACCAGCCCGAAAGCGGCTCCGACGCTGCCCAGCCTGGTGTCCGGCGCGACGACCGACCCGAACAAGATGCGGACGTCTAGCCAGGTCGCGGCCGCGTTATGCGGCCATAGCCGCATGGGCGCGAACCGCGCTCCCGGCGCGACCATCGAGTACGCTCCCAGCTGCCGCATCGCCGCCCGCATCAGCGATTCCAGGGGCACGGACGCGGCGGCCGCAACCACCAGCGCCGCGTCGCCGGAGCGGAGCCGGCGCGCGGCCAGCATGCGGTAACCGCACACCAGCAGGACCGCCGGCACCGCGACGTAGCGGACGGTGAGGTCGCTGAGCTGGCCGGCGCACAAGATCACGCACAGCAGCGGCGCTGTGAACCGCCGGCCCGGGGCCCGGTCGATCAGCAGGAAGGACGCCAGCAGGAACGCGGAGGTTCCGATGTGGTCGGGCTCCTCCAGCAGCAGCCCCACGGACGACGTGGTCAGCAGAGGCGTGGAAAGCACCGTGACCACGACCGCGCAGCGGGCAACCCTGGCCGGACCGCGGCTGTCCTTCACGGCCAGGGCCACGGCGCAGACCACGACGATCAGGTACGTCAACGCGGATGCCACATGGGCGGCGAGGTTTCCCATCCCGAGCAACAACTCGGTGATCGCGTTCAGCGGTAGCTCGAAGAAGTAGAACGTCGCGTCGCCGATCAGCCAGCCGTGCAACAGGACATGACCGTGCAGCATGTCCCACGCCTGCAATGCATTGTTCGCCCCGTCCGAATTCACCCGCGAGCCAAGCGAGATCCTTAGCAGGAATGCGAATAGCGCCAGGCCACCGCCGACCCACGCCGCCGCAGCCCAGCAGCGGCGCGCCCCTGGACGCATTCCGCGATCTTCCTGGCCGGCACGTCGCTCGAGCTGGCGCACGGGAAGCGCCGCTCCCTGCATATCCGCCAATTCAGGACCACCCGGATACCGTTCGCCAGAACGCATACCAGGACCCTACTAGCCAGGAACTCGGCTTGGCAGGTTCGATGCCTCAAGCGCCGACTGGCCGCAGTCACCGCGGCAGGCCGCCGGCGCATCACTTCCCGGACAACTAACGCCGACCCGTGGTCACGACCTGGGCTCTACGAGTTAATCCTGGTTAGCAGGAGGCTGCCAATCTCACATACTTGATGACGGCCGCCAAGAATTACGGTATTTCCTGGCTGTGCGTTAGGGTGTGAACTTTAGAATTTCCATTTTGACGTCACCGGTTGTCGGACCACCGTAGGTGGATGGGCTGCCCGCGCCATCATGCCCCGCATCATCCCGGATAATTCTGGTCGGAAGACCAGCCCGGTGCTTTGTTCAGGGTGACATCGCTGCCCCGGAACCAGCTCGGCAAGATCATCCGCAGCGAGCTGAGGTAAGCACCGGGTAGACGAGGTCACTCTACCTAGGTAGAGTTTCGCGCATGTCACGCCGTGAGGTCTTCTCCGCTCAGGCTCGTCTCCGGGGCGGATGGCACGGTCTGACGCCGGGCGGATACGTGGGGATCGGCGTTCGGTTACCTCGGTGTACTCGATGGGGATGCGGCAGCGGCTGGGGGTCGCCGCGTGCCTGCTGGGAGACCCCCAGCTGCTCCTTCTGGACGAGCCGGTGAACGGGCTCGACCCGGCCGGAATGGCCGGGATGCGCGACATGATCCTGTCGCTGGTGGCCGAGGGCCGCACCGTCGTGTTGTCCTCCCACCTCCTCGACGAGGTCGAGCGGACCTGTGACGCTGTCGCCATCGTGGACCGCGGCCGCATCCTCGGCGCATGGCGAATGATGACCAGGTACGCCTGAGAAACACCGCGCTCAAACAGGGTAGCTTTCATACTTCGTGTACTCTATGTGTAAGATAGATGACTGAGTGCTACTTTTATGCGACCCGGCGAGGCGTACGGGCACAGACCAGGTTGTGCCGTCTCAGGAGAGGATATGTGTGATCAGGTGCCGATCCTCGAATGTGATTTTCTACTTTTCCCCACTGCGGACACCGGGTGAGGCGGTCCACCCTCAAGAGGGGCCCCATCTCAAACTCGTGGAATCGGCGAGCGATGACCGGGGCCAGCATTGCACTGGTGGGGCTGATAGGCGTAGTTACGGTTGGTTCCCTGGTGACGAGCAATGCGGCTGCGGCGAGCGCCCTTGCTGTTCGCACCGCTACCGCGTATGAACACGCGGCCGCCGCGATCGCCGCCGAGGAGTCGCTCGAGCGGAAGTATCGCCTGCAGCCCGGACCGGTCCCGAAGGCAGCCCACACAGCGGCCGAAGCCTCCCTCAAGCAGGCAATGCTCCAAGTGGCCGCGCTGGGTGACAGCGGCGATCGGAACTTGGCGAAGGTGGTGCTTCGCGAGCACGAAGCCTACGTCGCAGCCAGTGCGCAGTTGTTCCTGTCAGTTGACCGCCACGATCCGGTCGCCGTGACGAACTCCGTAGACGCCCGAACCGTCGATCCGGTCTTCAGTGTCATGGAAGGGCAAGTTTATGCCGCAGCCGCGCGACACGAATCCGGGGCTCTTAGCGCGGCGGCGTCGGTCCGCGAAATCGGCCGTTTCGTGCTCTTCGTCGATCTGGCCACGCTGCTCGCGGCAATCGGCCTGGTCGTCGGCGGAGCAGTCGTCGTGACCCGCTACCAGCGGGACCTTCACTCCGAAAGCGAGCATAACCGGTATCAGGCCCTGCACGACCCGCTGACCGACCTTCCGAACCGGACCCTGTTCCAGGCCCGGACCGGGGTAGCTCTGCGCGCCGCCGCTCGTTCTGGCGCCACCGTAGCCGTGTTGCTCTTGGACCTCAACCGGTTCAAAGAGGTCAACGACACCCTCGGTCACCAATACGGTGATCTGCTCCTTCTTCAGGTGGCGGATCGGCTCAGGGGCTCCCTGCGTGATGCCGACTCCGTGGCCCGCCTCGGCGGTGACGAGTTCGCGATTCTTCTCCCCATTTCTGGATGGGAAGAGGCACTAGCCGCCACTCAACGCGTCGGCACCGCCTTGTGCGACCCGTTCTCGATGTACGACATCGCTCTCGACGTTGACGCCAGCATCGGAATCGCCCTCGCCGAACCCGGCGACGACGTCGAGACACTTCTGCGCCACGCCGATGTAGCCATGTATGAGGCCAAGGCCGCGCACCACCCATACGCCCGCTACGAGTCGGCTCGTGACGACAACAATCTCTCCCGTCTCGTCCTCCTCGGAGACCTGCGCCGAGCCATCGCCAACCGCGAGTTGATTTTGCACTACCAACCCAAGATCAACACTCGCGCCGGCACGCTGAGCAGTGTCGAAGCCCTCGTCCGCTGGTATCACCCCATGCTGGGACTGCGACAGCCCGACGAGTTCATCCCGCTCGCTGAGAGCACCGCGATAATCCATGCGCTCACGACCGAAGTGCTACGCCTCGCGCTGAGCCAAGCCCGGAAGTGGGCCGACGCGGGACGCCCGATCCCCGTCGCGGTGAACATCTCCGCACGCTCTCTGCTCGACCCCAGATTCCCGGCTCACATACAGGAACTTCTAGACGCCCATGGCGTCGCGCCACACCTGTTGAGTCTGGAGCTGACCGAGACAGCCGTAATGGCCGACCGCGACCTTGCCCTCACCGTCCTTCAAGCCCTCGACTCCATGGGTGTGTCGCTGAGCATCGATGACTTCGGTACCGGTTACTCGTCCATGTCGTACCTCAAGACCTTGCCGGTCAAGGAACTGAAGATCGACCGCTCCTTCGTCATGGGCATGGCGAACGACCCTGATAGCGCCGTCATAGTGCGCTCTGCCGTCGACCTGGGGCACAACCTTGGAATGACCGTCGTCGCTGAGGGCGTCCAGGACGACGCGGCTCGAAGTGACCTTGCCGACATGGGCTGTGACCTCGTGCAAGGACACGAGATTTGCAGGCCGATCCCAGCCAGAGAACTCGAGCTGTGGATCGAGACCCATCTCGTTGCCACCTCATCTCCGCCACCCTCTGTCCCTGCCCAGAAGGTTCCGCGGCGCAGCCAGGTGGAGGCTACGCCATCGCCTGGCTAGTAGCGCTGATTATCATTTCGCTTAGATGCTGCGAGCTGAATCTGGCTTGATGCCGTATTTGGCGGCGACCGGATCCCACACCTGCACAAACGCCTCTTTTTCGGTGTTCGCCAGCTGGCTGGCGCCGTACGCCGCGTTGTAGGCACTTGACTGGTTAGACGGTGTACATCCGCCCGCTTGCTGCTGCTGCGCCCAGGCCAGGTAGTCCCGGTCGGCTTTCAGTGAGCTGCTCAGCGCCCCGATCAGCTCGGACTTCACGGCCGTGCCGTCCGGGAGAGCTGAGGTCGGCAGGGACGACGCCCGGCCGTACTCGCCGACGCGCTGATTGACGACGCCCCGGAGCTGGCTGACCGCGTTGGCCAGGTTGGTGCAGGCATCCACCTGTCTGACGGCGTCGTGCAGTGCCGTCCGGGCAGCGGCGCTCGAGGCCAGCAGCATGCTCAGGGCTGCGGCCTGTTCGGAGGCCAGCACCGATGCCGATGCCGAGGGCGACGACGTCGGCGACAGCGATCGCGAGGGAGTGGCACGCGAGGATGCGGCGGGAAGGGCTACGGCCGGCCTGGCCGGGGTCGATTGCTTCGACAGGGCAACGCCGGATGCGACGCCGACGGCCACGACCACCACCGCGGCGGCAGCCAGGATGAGCCTCGGGACGCGATGGCGCGGTGCCGAGGGCGCACGCTCGGGCCCGTTCGGCTCGTCAATGGCCTCAGGGTCCAGTGGGCCCGACCCGGTGGCAGGCTTCGGGTGGGGCTCGGCGGCAGCCGGGCTTGTTTCCGCGACTAGGTCGGCCTGGCCGGATGAGCGCGATGGCGCCGGGTCAGCGGGTTCACCGGGGCGCAGGTCCAGCGCCGCACGCAGCTCCTCGGCGAACTGGCCGCAGCTGGGGTAGCGGTCGGCCGGTTTCTTGTTCAGCGCCGTGGCCAGCACCAGGTCCACCGCCGCGGGCAGATCGGCGCGCCTCGCGGTTGCGGCGGGCGGCGGCGCATAGAGCTGCGCGTACATCAGGGTCGGGCCCTGGTCTGGCCCGAAGGGCGGCGTGCCGCAGAGCAGCTCAAACGCCGTACAGGCCAGTGAGTAGAGGTCGGCCCGGCCGTCGAGGGCGTGTCCCTCGATCTGCTCCGGTGGGGTGTAATCGAACGTTCCGGTGAACTGGCCCGTCGCGGCGATCTGACCGGGTGGGAAGGCTCCGCTCATCCCGAAATCAGAGAGGTAAGCGCGGTCGGGCTCATGGTCGCCGACTTGCTGCGGCGTAACCTCGGCCGCCGTGCCGCTGGCCTCGAGAAGAATGTTCGCGGGCTTGACATCGCCGTGGATCAGACCTCGTGCATGCGCGGCGTCCAGCGCCGACGCGATCTGGTCGATGATGTTCCAGGCGTAGCCAGGCGGAAGCGGACCGAGGCGTTTAAGCAGGGCCCCTGCGTCCTGAGGGGGCAGCCTAGAAGCCGGCACGGCCGGATCCGCCGCGCGAGTCACGCTCACTTACCTCCGCTCGCGGTGCAGCGGGTATGCGCCCATGTCGTCACGATAGTGACATGTCGCCTGACCTGTCCGGCCAAGCCGAGGAGTCACGCCTGCCAACCAGCGGACAAACTGGATCTTCCACCCGGTTGATATTTGGTATACCATCCTGCTCACACCGACGGGAAGGGGTCGCGGTGGACCTGCGGCTGGACGGGAAAGTGGCCTTCGTCACCGGCGCCAGCAAGGGCATCGGCCGGTGCGTGGCCGAGCACCTCGCCCGTGAGGGCAGCGACGTGGTCATCACGGCACGGAACGCCGAACCGCTGGAAGCCGCCGCAGAGAAGATCGCCGCCGAGACGGGCCGGGCGGTGCTGCCGCTCGCGGGGGATATGAGCGTGACCGCCGAGGTCCAGCGCTGCGTCGACGCCACCCTGGAGCGGTTCGGCAAGATCGACATCCTGGTCACCTGCGCGGGCAGCTCACCTGGCGGCCTGCTCGAGGACCTGACCGAAGAGCAGTGGATGTCCAGCCTGAACCTGAAGTTCATGGGCTACGTGCGCTCGGTGCGCGCGGTCATCCCGCACATGCGCCAGCGGGGCGAGGGCGCGATCGTGCTCGTGGTCGGCAACGACGGCCTCAAGCCCAGCTACTGGGAGATGACGGCCGGAGTGGCCAACGCCGCGGACATCAACTTCGCCTCCTCGGTCGCCGAACAGTACGGCCGGTACGGGGTACGCATCAACACCGTCAACCCCGGCCCGGTGAACACCGACCGGTGGGACACGCTGGAGAAGGCCCTGGCCCGGGACAAGGGCATCACCCAGGAGCGCGCCCACGAACTGGCCACCCGATCCATCCCCTTCGGCCGCATCTGCGAACCTGAGGAGGTCGCGGCGCTGGTGACATTCCTCGCCTCGCCGCGGGCGAGCTTCATCAACGGCGCCCACATACCCGTGGACGGCGCGCAACGCAAAGCAGTCATGGATCAGTAGGGAGGTCGGGCGATGACCGACGCTACGGGCACCGCGGAGCTGCGACCGCTGCAGGTCGAAGCGAACGGCATCAACGTCATCGCCGAGAACGAGCGCAAAGGCCACCCGCGTGACCTGTTCTGGCCCTGGTTCGCGGCGAACATCTCGGTGCTGGGTCTCGGCTATGGCGCGTTCGAGCTCGGCTTCGGCATCTCGTTCTGGCAGGCGATCGTCGTCGGCGTGGTCGGGATCGTGCTGTCGTTCCTGGCCTGCGGGTTTATCGCCGTGGCAGGCAAGCGGGGCTCGGCCCCGACGATGGTGCTCAGCCGGGCCGCGTTCGGGGTCAACGGCAACAAGCTTCCCACGGTGATTTCCTGGCTGCTAACCGTGGGCTGGGAGACCGTGCTGGTCATCTTGGCCACGCTGGCCACCGCCACCGTCTTCCACCGGCTCGGCGTGGGCGGCGGCACCGGCACGAAGGTGATCGCGCTGATCATCGTGGTGGCGCTGACCATCTTCGGCGGCGTGATGGGCTTCGACCTGATCATGCGGATGCAGACCTGGATCACCATCGTGACCGGGGTGTTCACCGTGGTGTTCATCGCGCTGGTGGCGGACAAGATTCACTGGCACACGGTGTCCGCCATCAAGGGCGGCACGACTCAAGAGCTCATCGGCGCGCTGGTGTTCACGATGACCGGCTTCGGTCTCGGCTGGGTGAACTGCGCGGCGGACTACTCGCGCTACCTGCCCAGGCGGTCCTCCGGCCGCGGCGTGATCGGCTGGACCACCTTCGCGTCCTCGATCGCGCCCATCTTCTTGCTGGTGTTCGGGCTGCTACTCGCGGGCTCCTCTAAGAGCCTGTTCTCGGCCATCAACAGCGACCCCATCGGGGCACTGACGACGCTGCTGCCCACCTGGTTCCTGGTGCCGTTCGCCATCGTGGCCGTGCTCGGCCTGATCGGCGGCTCGGTGCTCGATATCTACTCCTCCGGGCTGGCGCTGCTGACCCTCGGCGTGCGGATCCCCCGGTACCGGGCCGCCCTGATCGACGGCACCGTGATGACGCTCGGCACCATCTACGTGGTCTTCGCCGCGCACAACTTCGTCGGCCAGTTCGAGGGGTTCCTGATCACGCTCGGGGTGCCGATAGCGGCCTGGTGCGGGGTCATGCTGGCCGACATCGCGCTGCGGCGGCGGGACTACGCCGAACCCGAGCTGTTCACCCCGGCCGGCCGCTACGGCGACATCAGGTGGATCCCGGTGCTGGCGGTCATCGTCTCGACCGGCATCGGCTGGGGCCTGGTCACCAACAGCTCGGCCGGCTGGCTGACCTGGCAGGGATACCTGCTCGGCCCGTTCCACCTGGGCGGCAAGACCGGCGCCTGGGAATACGCCAACCTGGGCGTGCTGATCGCGCTGGCCATCGGCTTCTTGGTGACCGCGCTGTTCAGCCGGTCGGCCGTGCGGGCCGAAGAGGCGGTGCCGGTGCCGGCTCCGGCGGGCGCCCAGGCCTAGCAGTTCGGCCGCGAACTTTCGATCGTATCCGGCTGGGTCTTCTTTCGCCGGGCTAATCGTGCTTACCCTGACGGCATGGGGATGCCATCGCCAAGCTGGGATGCGCTGGTACGCCAGAAGAACGCCGCGACCCGGCGCCGCAAGCGGCGCCGGCGGCAGCGGTTTATGCTCTGGCTGCTGACCTGCGTCACGACGGTGGCGCTGCTGGTGATCTATCTGTTCGTCGAGGACATCTCCGGGACGACGCCGACCGTGGCCACCCCGGCGGCGCTGTCATCCCCCGCCCGGCCCCTCAGCTCGCCATCAGGGCGGCGGGTAGCTCCGAAGCGGAAGGTACCGCCGACGACAGCCGCCGCCGCAGGCCCGCGGGTGACCGATGCCTCGTCCGGGCTTTCCTACCAATTGCTCCCTGCCCCCTGGCGGCAAGGCTGCCCGGCCACGCTGCGTACGCCGGTGTTCAGCTGGAGCACGGGCGAGAACGCGGTGGCCGGGCAGGTCGTCATCGACGGGTCCACCATCGACTGGCACGGCGATGCCTGTTCGGGCCAGCTTCAGCAGCAATTCCAGTACTCGGGCGCCGCGGACCTCGAGCCGACCGCGATGAGCCTGGTCGGCGCGCTCGACCCGGCGTACTACACCGGGCTGGTGCACGGCCGCATCATCGAGGCCAGTTCCGCGATGCAGGTCAGCGAGCACCAGGCCTGGATGGTCAAATTCCTGATGAGCTACCCCGACGCCGCGGGCGAGGGCCTGAACTGGAGCACCGAGCTCGGCGCCGTGGTCGTGGTAGACCGCGGCGCTGGAGACGCCCCGGCCGTGTTCTACGTCTCGATGCCGGCCAACCTGGGGACCGCGAACGTCACGGTCCTGATCAACTCGCTGCGCCTCAGCTCGCCGCCGTGAGGTAACTCAAGGGGCCTTCCGATGATCTCGGGAAGGCGTCCTACCCCATGCCGCTGATCTTGCCGGCCTCGATGGTGATCAGCACGCGGATCTGGTCGCGGCCTCCGTACCAGGGATACGGGCCACCCAGGTACCGCTGAGCCAGCTTCTCGATGTGTTCGGCCGCCCCGTCGGTGGTCACGTCAAGGACGCGTCCCCGGACCTGGAAGTACCGTGACGGCTTGTCCGGGTCGGAAATGGCGACGGCCACCCGCGGGTCCCGCTCGATGTTCCTGACCTTCAGGTGGCCCTGCACGGTGTTGATCAGCACGTGCTCGCCGTCGGTGTCGACCCAGGTCTGGGTCAGCTGCGGCGAACCGTCGGCCATCGACGTGGCGAGATAGCAGGTACTCGGCTCCCTCAGGAGCGCGAGCAGGCCTTCAGGGAGCTTCACGATGGTCAAGCTACCATCGAGCTCGCATCCGGCCACCGCTAGCATGCCGATTCCTGAGGGTGGCGGCGCTTTGCCGTACCAGGGCCCGGCGGAATAGAAACCGCCGGGCCCTGGTAGGGCGCTCAGGGCTGGATGGGGAGAGTGAATTGCTGGGTTACCTGCTGACCGGCGTAATCGGTGAGCCGCATGGTGAACTTGAAGGTGCCGGCTGTGGTCGGTGTCCCGCCGATCTGGTTGTCGGCGTCGCGCGGCGCTGCACTACCGTTCTGCAGCGTCATCCCAGGTGGGAGTTGCCCGCCGACTACGGCCCAGGTGTAGGGCCCGGCCCCGCCGCTGAGGAAGAAGTCCAGCGTGAGGGACTGGCCGACGGTTCCCGGATAGAAGGTTGATCCGCTGGACGGCAGGACGATGGTCAGCGGCTGGTTCGGGTCCACCGTGATCTGGTAAGCCTGGTAAAGGGGCTGGCCTTGGTCGCCGGTGCCTTGCACGGTGAAGCTGTACGTAGGTTCCTCGCCTGGCTGGCCGGGAGTGCCGCCGACGATCGCCCCGGATACCCCGAAGGTGGCGGGGAGGGACAGCCCCGGCGGCAGGGCGCCGGCGGCGATGCTGAGCGCGCCGCCGGCGTTGTGGCTGGTGACCAGGTGCCCTTGATACGGCTCGCCAACCACGGCGTCAGGCAGTACGCAGCTCCCACTGATGAGGAAGCTGCCGTTGGCGGCGTTGCACAGCAGCTGGTCCGGGAGTCCTTGCACGGTGACGGTGATCTGGTAGGCCATCGTGGAGGTCAGACCCCCATCGGTCGCCTTGACGGTGAAGTTGAATGTTCCGGCCTTGGTGGGGTTTCCGGCGATGGGGGCGCCGGACCCGGCGGACTGGGCCGCCATGGTCAGGCCGGGCGGGAGGCTACCCGCGGTCAGCGCGAAGGAGACTGTCGCGCCAGCGCTGCCAGCCTTGCCCACCGCGATGGTCGCGGAATAGTTGTTCGGCGCGGTGGTGACTCCGGGAGGCAGCACGCATACGCCGCCTTCCAGTGTGCCGTCGTTGGCTGCTGCCGTACACAGCAGGTGAATGCTCGGCGGCGGGTAAGGCTTCGCCGCCGCCGGGCCGGCGGCCGCCACCGCAAGCCCCGCCGCTGTTGTCACCATGGCCGCGAGCGTGAGCGCTGCTCTGATTCTCTGTCTCACCGTGATCCTCCTACGGTCAGCCCTTCCGGGCCCGGACACGAAAAAAGGACTGGCGTGTTGCGGTGAGAGCGCCCGCCGGCCAGCAGGAACGATCCCTACTACGGGAACGGAGCCGGGCCGGCTGCGGTTCACCAGCTGGCTGGGATCTTGTGCGCGGCGACGACTGGCGGTCCCTAGGGGCGCCTGGCCGTGTCACCGGGCCTTGACGGTCACCAGGATCTTGCCGCCCGCGGTGACCGCGAAGCCGCGCACGCTGGTGTCCTGGAATGACACCGACGCGGGATACCACGCAGCCAGATGGCCCGCCGCGATGGTCCAGCCGCCGGCGGCCAGGTCCTGCCCGCGCGGTCCGGTGACCAGCAGCTGGCACCGGGTCCCGGCGGCGACGCCGGTGACTTGCACCTCCATCTCGGTGCCCCACGGCAGGGGCGTGTACCGGACGGCCGCCCACGCCCCCGTCGCCGGATTCGCGCCCTGGGCCGTGACGGCCCACTGGACCGCCGCGACCTGCGGGCGGGCAGCGATAACGTGCAGCGCCTGCAACCCGCAGGCGGCTGCGAACCCGGTAGTCAGCGCGGCCGCGGCGGTCAGCCGCCACCTGCGCCGGCGGATCCCAGATACCCGGGCAGCCAGCACGGGGAGCGACGGACCCGGCGTCAGGGCGGTGGCGTCCGGCGGCAGCTGCCGGGCCTCTTCGACGGGCACCCTGCGGAGCAGGGCCGGCAGTTCGGCGAGCCCGGCGAGTTCGGCACGGCACGGCGCGCACGCCGCCAGGTGGCGGTCTACCAGTCCGCGCTGGGCAGGCTCGATCGCGCCAAGCAGATATACGCCGAGCTCCTGCCGGGCCTGTGCGCACAGGCCGTCGCCGGTCATGGCCGGAGGCAGGCGGGGCTGGCGGCCACCGGGTGCCGACCGCCATCAGCGTCAGGCTCCCGGCCGAAAACCGCCTGGCGCGACACCAGACCACCCATAACGGACAAGGCCCCATACCTGCTGAAACGTCCGGGCCTGGCTGCCGGTTCACCGGCTGCGGATACGCCTTGGGCCGCCGTGAACCTGCCAACGAGTGCTTACGTTCCCATGGATGTGCAGGTAGACATGGTGGAGGCGAACCCAGTCCAGGACGGTCCGGCCCCGGTGGCGACCCGGTGGGCGGGCCGCAGCCTGTACCTGCCGACCTTGGTGATCGCGGCCCTAGCCGCCTGGCTGAGCTGGCGGGGCTGGATCGCCCTGGCCCAGACCGGGGTGGCACGGTCCTTTAACGCCGGCCGATTCGAGCTAGCCGGGCCCGTGGTCCTCGGCTTCGTGCTGGCCATCTGCGTCATCGAGCAGATCCGCCCAGCGCAGCGCCGCCGCCTGTTCGCCCGCGGACACCTGCTCGATTTCTGTTACGCGGTGTTCTACGCCCTGCTCGTCGTCCCGCTGATCGTTCTGCTCGGTGCGGGTTTCTCCGGACTGCTGGCCCGGCTTGAGCCGTGGCTGGTGCTGCCGCACCTGCCGGGCGTGCCCGGCTGGTGCTTCGTCGCGCTCGCGGTGCTCGGCATCGATGCGGTGGACTGGCTGACCCATCTGGCCAACCACCGCCTCACGGCGTTGTGGCGGCTGCACGCGGTGCACCACTCGCAGGAAGAGCTGAGCATCCTCACCACCTACCGGGCGCATCCGCTGGTCCACGTCAGCTTCCTGCTTTCCGCGGTGCCGATCCTGGCCGTCGAGTCCAATGCCGTGACTCCCGCCGCCGTGTTCACCGTCTACGCGTGCCTGGGCGCGCTGCCGCACGCGAACGTGCGCTGGACCTACGGCCGGGCGGGCCGGATCCTGATCAGCCCGGCCTATCACCGCATCCACCATTCGGCGACCGGGCGCCTGGATATCAACCTCGGCACCGTCTCCGCCTTCTGGGACGCACTCTCACATCGGGCGGTTTTCCCCGGCCGGACCGCAGACGCCGACGTCATCGAGACCGGGCTGGCCGGGCGGCCTGTCCCGGTCGAGCAGTCCGGGCGCCGGCCGCGACTGGGCCGCACCATGCTGAGACAGCTGGCTGAGCCTTTCACCTCGATCAAGACGGAGTAGCGGTGACCATCATCCAGAGCACTCGCAAGCCAAGCCAGGGCAGCCGTGGCGCGCTGATGTGGCTGCTTTACCTGTGTGACGCCGCGTTGCTTGTCACTTCCGGGCTGATCCACCTGCACCTGTGGGACATCGCCTACCGGCACGTCAAGACGCTTGATGTGCTGTTCCTGGTCCAGGTGGCCATGTGCCTGCTGGCCGCGCTGATACTGCTGGTCACCCGGCACCTGCTGGTTGTGCTGGGCGCCGCGGTGCTGATGGCCGGGACCATCGTCGGTTTCCTGCTGGCTCGCTCGGTCGGCATCTTCGGCTTCCACCTCACGTTCTCTTCCGGGCTGGCCTACACCGTGCTAGTCGTCGAGGCCGCCGCGGTGGTAATGCTCGCCCTGACCGGCTGGCTGCAGTGGCAGCGACGCGGGGGGCGGTAAGCATCGGAGGTCCAGCCCCCGGATTTTCCAGCAGTTTGCTGAACCATCTCCTGACCTTGGACGTGTCAGGATCAGGAGGCAGAGTGACGGATAAGTACCGAGGGGCAGGCCGCGCCGAAGCCGTCGGCCTAGCCGTGGCCTCGGCGTCCCTGCTGGTCTGCGCGCCAGCGAACCAAAAAGGTGAACTGAATGGTTCATTAGCACGTGATCCATAAAGGGAGATTAATTTCACCGTGAAGGGGAGAAAATTCAAATGCGAAAGATTTGGGGCGCCGCCGGACTGGCCGTCGTCGCACTAAGCCTGTCCGCCTGCGCGAGCTCGGGCAGCAGCTCAGCCGCCGCGGGCAGCGCCCCGGCCGCGGCAGCCAGCAGCCCGGCCGCGTCGGCCCCGGCCGGGTCGGCTCCGGCCGGGTCGGCTCCGGCCGCGAGTTCGGGCGGGACCACTCTGGACGTCAAGACCATCGGCGGCCAGCAGGTAGTGACCAACGCTCAGGGCTTGACCTTGTACTGGTTCGCCCCGGACACCTCGACCACCTCGAAATGCACCGGATCCTGCGCGACCTACTGGCCGCCGGTCAAGGGCCCGGCCACCGCGATGTCCGGCGTCACCGGCAAACTCGGCACCATCACCAGGTCGGACGGCACGATGCAGGCCACCTACGACGGGCATCCCCTGTACACCTACGCCGCCGACACCGCCCCCGGGCAGGCCAAGGGCAACGGGCTGAACGTCTCGGGCGGGCTGTGGTACGAGATGACAGTCTCCGGTGCTACCCCGGCCGCTGGTGCCTCGGCCAAGCCCAGCACCAAGACCGGCGGCGGTTACGGTTACTGAGCTCGCGCTCACCGTCCGGACAAAACCTTGTTGCGGGGTGCCGGGCTCCGCCCGGCACCCCGTACATGCAGTCACCCGCCGTGTTCCAAAGGGACCGACACGAACGTGGCCTTAGTGATACCCGCCATGAGGCTCTGGCCGCATCGCGTGCGCCCTCCCAGGAGGCTATGTACCGTATAACTGGGTGCCGTCTTTCAGGGAGAACATGACCTTTAATCCGCAGGGCGAGGAGTTTCGCGTCCCGACGTCCGCGGACGCATCGCGGATCCTCGAGGAACTCACGCCGGTCACGCGTCGCTCGCGCCGGCTCGCGCGCGATGTCGCGTTCGCCCGCCCCCTGCTCGCGTGGGGCCTGGCCTGGATGGCAGGCTCGATAGCGTTCCAATTGGTGCCGAGCCCGGCCGGTGCCGCGCTCGGCACGGCCGCGGGCGCCGGAGCCACCGCGGTCACCTGGCTGGTGCGCCCCCGTGAGGTCCGCCTTTACACCGAACGCCGGTTCGTACTGCTCTGGTTCGTACTCTTCGCGATCTCGCCGCTGCTCGTGGTCGTGGCGGCGCCGCCCAACGCCCGCATCATGGTCGTACTGCTGGCCAGCTTGTGGGCGGTCGGCATGCTGCTGTACGGAATCGGAGCCCAGGACACGCCCCTGGCCGTGGTCGGCCTGACGATCGTGATCGTCGCCGCGGCCGCCCGGCTCATAGTCCCGGATGCGGCGGTGCTCGTCGTCGGGATCACCGGCGGCCTGGGCATGGCCGCGCTCGGCGGGTGGCGGATGCGGTGGAAGCGATGACCGATCGCGACGTGATGCTGTCTGAGCTGGCTGACCTGCTCGGGAGCCCGCTCGACCCGGTGCTCAGCGATCCCACCCGACTGCGGATCCAGGTGGCGCTGCACGCGCTGCCGGACGGGGCGGCGATGAGCTTCACCATCTTGCGCAAAACCCTGATGCTCACCGACGGCAACCTCGGCACCCACGTGCACGTGCTCATCGACGCGGGCTTTGTCATCACCGAGGAGCACTGGCGGGGTAAGCGTCGCACCACGCTCTACCGCACCACAAGTGCGGGCCGGGCCGCCCTCGACGCCCACATCCGGGCGCTGAACGCGATCATCCAGGCGTCAGGAAGCTGATACCCAGCGGGTTGCCGCGGTCCGGCTAGCGCTGACGTCGGGCCCACATGGTGACGAGGCTGTAGGCAAGAGCCGCCAGGATGGCCACGATGACATACGCGATGCCAGGAGCGTTCAGTATCGCCACGATCGCGAACGCCACCCCCGCGGTCATGGAGACGGCCACCCACGGCGCAGACGATCTCTTCCCGGCGCGGCTCGATGCTCATCCCGGCTCCTCAATTGTCCCGTTCTGACGACTAATACTCTATATGCCAGAGTATTGAGACCGCAGTGACACCCGGGGCTTCAGCTTGCTTCGGCGATGGTGATGTCGCCGCCGCCGCTTTGGACGCTGATGGTGTTGTGGGACAGCGCGCTGGTCGGCACGGACTCGGTGTCGTTGCCGCCGTCGGCGCTGCCGGTGATGTGGTAGGCCGTAGTCCCTTGCGGGAGAAGCACGGTGATGTCTCCCCCGTCGCTGGTGATGTCCAGGTTCGCCGGGGGCTTGGTGAAGACCAGGGTGACGTCTCCGCCGCCGGAACCGGCGTTGACCGACGGAGCGGCCAGGTCGTTGCCGGTGATGTCGCCGCCGGAGGTGGAGAACTTCAGGATGCCCGCGAGGTCGCTGGCGGTCAGGTCGCCGCCGCCGGTGTCCACCGAGGTGAGACCGCCGGGCCCGGAGATCGCGACGTCGCCGCCTTCGCTGGACAGCGTGACGTCGTCGATGCCGTAGACCTTCATGTCGCCGCCGCCGCTGGACAGCGTGACCGCGGTCTGCGCCGGAACCTCAAGGGTGGCGTTCAGCCCGCACTGTCCGACGAAGATGCGGCAGCGCACGTCGAGGTTGGTGCCGGTCGGGCCCGTGCTCTCGCTGACGCCGGGGCGGACCAGGTCGTACTGCACGGTGCCGGTCAGGTGAGCGGTCCGGCCCGGGCCCTGGCGCAACGTCACATCACTGCCGCCGAGGCCGGCCACCAGCTGGCCGCCGGTGACCGGGATGGTGTAGCTGACGGGGTAGCTCGCCTGGCCGACCAGCGCGACGGCGCTGAAGCCGAGCCAGCCGATGAGGGCCAGGATCAGCGGCACGCCGATCACCAGGGTGAGAACCCGGGCCGGGGTCAGGCGCAAGCGGCCCGGCGCGGGCGCGAGGCGGCTGGCAGGCGTGGTCATCATGGCTTATCCCCGTTCATCCCGCGCCGAGATAGCGCAGGACGGCGAGCACGCGACGGTGGTCGCGGTCACCGGGCGCCAGCCCCAGCTTGGTGAAGATGTTGTTGATGTGCTTTTCCACTGCCCCGCCGCCGACGACGAGCGCTCCGGCGATGGCGGAGTTGGACCGGCCTTCGGCCATCAGCGCGAGCACCTCGCGCTCGCGCGGGGTGAGCTCGCCGAGCGGGTGGCGGCTCCGGGCGAGCAGCTGAGCGACGACTTCGGGGTCGAACGCGCTGCCTCCCGCCGCCACCCGGTGCAGCGCGTCGAGGAACTCGCCCACGTCCGCGACCCGGTCCTTGAGCAGGTAGCCGACCCCGTGCGGGCGGCCAGAGATCAGCTCGGTGGCGTACCGCTCCTCCACCCACTGGGACAGGACGAGCACGCCGACATCGGGCCACTGGTCGCGGACCACCAGCGCCGCCCGTAGCCCTTCGTCGGTGAAAGTGGGCGGCATCCGGACGTCGACGACGACCGCGTCCGGGTGGTGCGCGGCCACCGCGCGCAGGAACTTCTCGGCGTCGCCCTCGGCCGAGGGGACCTCGATACCGGCCTCGGTGAGCAGCCGGGTCAGGCCCTCGCGCAGCAGCACGGAATCTTCCGCGATTACTATCCGCATGGCAGTTCCGCAGCGATGATCGTCGGGCCGCCGGACGGGGACTCCACCGACAGCCGCCCGTCCACCCCGGACACCCGGTCGGCCAGCCCGGCCAGCCCGGGGCTGCCCGGGTCGGCCCCGCCGATCCCGTCGTCGCTGATCATGACGGTCAGCGTGCCCGGGTAACCGTGCCCTTCCACCACGACCTTGGCCTGGCTGGCGCGGGAGTGCTTAGCCACGTTGGTCAGCGCCTCCGCCACCATGAAGTAGGCGACCGCCTCCACTGCGGACCTGGGCCGCACCGGCACGTCGACGTGCACGTCGACCGGGATCGGGCAGAGCGCGGCCAGCCCGGACAGAGCCGCGTCCAGGCCGCGTTCGGTCAGTACCGGCGGGTGCACGCCGCGGACGAGGTTGCGCAGCTCGGTGAGGGCCTCCTTGGCCTGGGCGTGGGCCTGGTCGACCAGTACCCGGGCGCCGTCGGGGTCGTCGGCGAACTTAGCCTGGGCCCGGCCGAGGTCCATGGCCAGCGCGACCAGCCGCTGCTGGGCGCCGTCGTGCAGGTCACGTTCCATCCGCAGCCGCTCCCCCTCGGCCGCGTCCACCACGCGCTCGCGGCTGATCTCGAGCTCGCTGACCCGGGCGGCCAGGTCGCTCGGCGGGCCGAGCAGGCGGCGGGACATGGCCGTGTCCGCGGTCGCGAGGCCGCGGGTCAGCTGGGGCGCGGCGATCAGCACCGCGAGGCCGATCGCCGAGACCCATGTGACGGCGGAGCCGCGCAGCACCGTGTCACCGATCTCGGCGCCGCCGCTGGGCAGGTAGTGGTTGTAGAAGGGCATGGCCAGCATGGTCAGGCCCAGGGCCCACACCCCGATGCTGGCCGTGACGGTGACCGCGCTGACCGGCAGCCGCAGCAGCGCGTAGCCGATTTCTCCCCAGGTGGCCCGCTCGGTGAACATCCGCCAGCGGGGCACCAGACCCCACCGGTACCCGGCCCGGGCCCCGGCCGGCCAGGCCGGGATCCGCACGCCAAGCAGAAGGGCGAACCTGGCTCGTTCGGCCCGGGCGAACCAGTCGGTCAGGCGCAGCGTCAGGCCCAGCACGGGCAGGCCGACGACCAGGACCAGCATGCCGCCACCGAACCCAAGACCGAAGGTCACGACGAAAATGGCCGCGATTCCGAGGAACAGGCCAGCCAGGTGATGGATCAGGGCGAGCCAGGTGCGCGCTGACACCAGGTCGCTGAGGAGGAACATAGCTCCGACGCTACGTTATGACCGTTCGGGTTGCCCATCAGCTGGACCCCCCAGAACGGGGGGAGGCTAACCCCACCCCGCTTCGGGCAGGCCGCACCATGGCTCCGCCGGCCCTGGGTCCGGGAGCCTGGGCGGCATGGCTACTACACCGCCCGCAAGGGCCCCCATCGTTGAACGAGTGGCCGGCTGGTCGGTCCGGCATCGCAAGACCGCCGTGTTCGGCTGGCTGCTGCTGGTCGTCGCGGCCGTCGTGATCGGCCAGCATCTCGGCACCCAGAACCTCAATAGTTACGACCCCGGGCAGGCGGGCCGGGCCGAGCGGGTGCTGGCGCAGCCCGTCGTGCAGCAGCCCGACAGCGAGAGCGTCCTTATCCAGGGCCGCTCGGCGAGCCAGACGTACGGCCATGACCTTCAGATCCGGGAGGCGGTCCGGCAGGTGGTCGCCGCGCTGCGGTCCGTACCCGCCTCCGCGGCCGGCATCCAGTCCCCGGCCACCAGCCAGGGCCTGGTCGGTGCTGGTCTCATTAGTGGCCGGTCCGCGCTGGTCACCTTCAACGTCGCGGGCAACCCGGATAACGACGACCAGGCGGTCGTCCCGGCCATGAACGCGGTCGCCGCCGTCGCGGCGCACTACCCGACGCTGAAGATCGAGGAGGCGGGCGACGCCAGCCTGGACCGGGCGACCAACGGCATCACCAGCCAGGACTTCCGCAAGGCCGAGGTCACCTCGGTACCGGTCTCACTGGTCCTGCTGCTGATCGTGTTCGGCGCGCTGATCGCCGCGGGCATCCCGCTGCTGCTGGCGGGCACCGCCGTGATCTCGGCGATCTCGCTGCTGGCCATCCCGAGCCGGT